>JAABUY010005613.1_pt1 | contig 12549 bp, 10 predicted proteins | sample 5560271 | NCBI WGS metagenome assembly JAABUY01 (sample SAMN10711886, study PRJNA513374) | rock metagenome | isolation source: Antarctica rocks | place: Antarctica: Victoria Land, University Valley
CGACGAGGTCAACCAGCGCCCCGAAGGTAAATAGCACCCCACCTCACACAGGTTGTGTCCACTTACATGGTTGTGGACACAACCCGCACTCAACAAACAGTCAAGACGGCCAAAGCGTCACGCTTACAGAGCAACATCCGAAGGGACATGAGCAGGTCCAGCTCGACTTCACCAACAAGAAACCGGTGGCAAAGCCTATTCTATTGTTTCGTCAGGAGAGCGAGGCGGGTTCTTAACCCCGGTATCGCTCGACGCGACGCTCAAGCTAAGCGCCTGCGAAGAGTGATAGGCTCCGGGCTCCTCTTTGGGCTGACTGCCGTATTTTGGGGCGAGATCACCGAACCAGCAGGCAGCCGTCACGCCCCCATCCATCAGAATGTCACTGCCCGTGATGAAGGCACCATCAGGCCCCATGAGGAGTGCGCCGACGGTTCCTAAAGCCCAAGGTAAGCGTATTGCGGAAGCGGCCGCAGCTCTCCGTTCCGCGGCGCTCTGATGCGCTGCTTGGAACCTCTTCCATTGGTCGAGCACCCATCGCAAATGCGCAGGCTACCCCCTCCGAAGGAGGTGTGGCTCTTCGCTGCGAGGAACAGGACATAACCGAGTTCACCCTGGGCGATGGCTCTTGAAGCGGCGGCAAGGAACTGCTTGGCCTGCGCCGGGTCGAACCCGGGCAACTCCAGCTTGCGCAGCCCGGTCATCACCTCTGCGATCAAAAGCCTGCCGCTCACCTGATGGATCATGTCCAACAGGCATGCGCTCCGATCAAGCCGCTCCGCTATGTCGAAATGGGCAGACCGCAACCAGGCTTCATAACGTATAGCCGGTTGCGCGTCGCCGATACAGGCGATCCAGGCCAGCAGGCCTTCGAGCTCTGCCGGTGCGCTCGCCGCTTTGGTCAGATCTGTAAGTCCCAACCGTCCCCCCGGAGCGAGCACGCGAAAGAACTCCGCGGCAGCAGCGGCTTTGTCCGGGAAGGTGCAAAACGCGCACTCGCAGACAATCGCGGAAAAGCTCGCATCAGGGAACGGCAGGTGCTCGGCATCGCCGGGCACGAAGGTGACGTGCCCGGTAAGTCCGCGTCTGCCGCGGCAGCCTGGGCGAGGCGGGTATTCTCTTCGCTGAAATCGATACCCACCACCTCACAACCAAACGTCGCCGCCAGGTAGAGCGCACTTGTGCCTCGACCGGAGGCCACATCCAGCACCCGGGAGTGTGAGCCAAGTCCCATGCGCTGCGCCAGCTCATGGGTAAGCTGTGTGCCGCCGGGGTGGAAGCTTTCGCCCAGCAGGAAGCGTGCGGCATCGCTGCCGTAGAAAGTGGCGCAACACTGCTTGACGGTGGAGCCAGAGAGTTGCGGCTCACCCTCGGTCAAGCGAGCACGACCGGCTGAATGGCGTGGAACCCGCTCATTGTGTCCTTGCGCGTCCACTGGGCGCCCTTTACGTCGAAGATGACCGGCTGCGGTGTGAAGGGGACGCCTTCACGCCGCGCTTGGCGACGCGCGGGCTCCATCGCGTCTAGCTGTGTTCGCGCCTGCTCGCGACAGCCGATGGTGTTATACGCGCAGAAAGGGTATCTGCTTGCCGCCGGGGATCAGGAATTCTTTACAGCACTTCATCAGGTTCTTCTGGTTGAAGGTGTAAGGGTCCATGAAGTCCTGCAGCATGATCATCAGCATGTTCTTGGCGAGATCACCGAGTGTGCCGTCGCCAGGGATGCCGCAGGCTTCGCAGGAGACCTGAAATTGCTCGGCGGACTTCTGCGAGCCCGGGACCGAGGAGGAGGACCACAGGCCTTCAAGCGCTTTGCGGATCTCCAGCGAGAAGTCCGGCATAACGCGATTGGTGATGTAGTCCAGGTAGTCATACACGTTGACGATGCGCGAAAGCGGTGTCACGTTTTCGCCGTCGATCAGAGCGTAGGTCACCGAGTTGCAGGTGGGAAAGCAGCAGGGGACGGGAATGAAATCCGACACCATGAACTGCTTGGCGGTCTGCGCTTCAATCAGCTTCAGAATGTCCGGAATGGTCATGCGGTTCATCGGATCGTGCTGGATGTGGCGGCCAGTGTGAAAGGCAGGCTGAAAGTTGATGCCGCGCACAGCGGGGTGCCGGATCGCAAACTCGATGATGCGACCGATCTCGTGTTCGTTGACGCCACGCTCAATAGCAGGGACCAAAGTGCAGTTGATGCCGATGGAGGCGAGCCGATCAAGGGCCTTGAGCTTCTCGGGGAGGATGCCGGGTTCGCCGCGGATGATGCGGTAAGTTTCTTCCTCGAAGCCGTCGAACTGGAAGTAAATGGAGGCGCGAACCTCGTTGAGTTCGGCGAGGAAGCGATCATCCACCGCGATACGCTTGCCGTTCGTGTTGATCATGACGTGACGGATCCCGCGGGCATGGGCAGCACGGACAAAGTCCAAGATCTGGGGATGGATCGTGGGTTCGCCCCCAGAGAACTGGATGACCTCCGGGTTGCCTTCTGTCGCAACGAGGTGATCCAGCATCTCTTCCACCTCCGGCAGCGTCAGCGAAAAGCCGGGGCTCGCATTGGCAAAACACAGCGGACACGCCATGTTGCAGGCGCTGTTCACCTCAATGATGCCGAGGCAGGCATGTTGCTGATGATCGGGACAAAGGCCACAGTCATGCGGACAGCCGTCGACGATCTCTGTCGAAAACTGCAGTGGAATGGTTCCCGGCTTGTTGTACTTGCCAAAGGCGACATAGGCCTGCGCGTCTCCGTAGATGAGCCCTTCGAACGGGCCGCAAGTGGGACAGCGCTTGCTCATGTAGACCTTGTTGTCGCGCAACAGCACCTTGGCGTCAATGACCTTGCGGCACTCCGGGCAAATGCTGCGGGTAAGCTCGTAGAAGACGTAATCAGCGTCTTTCTTTTGCACGGGCACACAGGGCACTTCATGGTTCAGTATTGACATGGTGGCCTCTTTCCGCAGGTGGCGCAGGCCGGCGCGCAGTCGCAGGCGTAGGCTGGAGCAGCCAGGTGATCTATGCGACGAACCGATCATACTCCGCCTAAAGTACGGCTTCGATGAATGACCCGCGCGGATCATTGGCGGGTACCCTGTCGGCGAATGGGCTGCTTCGCGTAGCGGGTAGTGCAAGCGGGACGCTGGTTGGGCTTTACCTCGTGTTGCTGCAGGCGAGCCGCACTGGGTCTGCAGGGGCGGGCACGGCCGGTACTCTCGGTGCAGTAGCGTATGCAGCCGAACTCCTGTTTTCCATCCCGCTGGGCGTGCTGGCGGACGCGTGGCAGCCGCGCTGGGTCATGGTGGCGGGCGCACTGCTGGGAGCGGTCGCGGTCCAACTTTTCGGCCTGACACACAACAGCGCAATCTTCTATCTCAGCCGGGTGCTCGAAGGTATCAGCATCGCAGCGGTCACGCCTCCGCTGCTAGCGTGGCTGGCAGATCGAACGCAAGGCGACCTGCGCGCCCGTGCACGCGCCATGAGCTTTTTCGAACTCTCACTCCTGGCCGGCCTCGCCCTGGGAGGTGTAGCAGCAACCCAGTTGTGGAGTCACTTCCATGGCACGGCGTTCAGTCTTATCGCGGTGGGATACCTGTTTGCAGCGCTGCTGCTGGCTTTCTTTGCAGGTGACGCCAAAACGGCACCGAAGCGCCACCCACTGGATGGCCTGCGACTTGCGCTGCAGGATGACCACGTGCGCCGTCTGGCACCCGTGTGGCTCTGCGTCAACGCGGTGACCGGGCTGTGGCTGGGACCTACCCTCGCCTTTCTGATGACGTCGCCGTCGCCTTCGTATCGCACTCAGTTCTTTGACGGCCTGTATGCCGCGGATCCCCGACACTTCGGCTGGGTGCTGCTGGCGTATGCGCTGCTCTTTGCAACCGGCGTCACGGGCTGGAGCGTGGCACTGGCACGCGTGGGGGTTCATCGCGCCATGCTGATTTCCCTCGCGACCATGCTGCCGGTGTGCCTGGGCTTTTATCTGGTCAACCATGCCGTTGGTGCGAGCAGTGCTTACCGTTGGATGGTGGGTATCGCAACGGCGTTGTTGATTCTGGTGGAGACGGGTTTCACCCCGGCAGCGCTCTCATGGCTTGCGGGCTCGCTGCATGGGGGCCTCGGCAAGGGCAGCGCCATGGGTATCTACTCTGTGCTGCTTAGCGTCGGCGCCATCGGGGGATCTTTGATGGCAGGTTGGCTGGGCAAACTGTTCCGCTTTGATGGCCTGCTGCTGGGAACGGCGTTGCTGTCAGTTGCCGGGCTTCTCCTGATGGCGCGCATCCCAGAGGACGCTCCGGCCGATGCAGGAGGAACGAGCTGATGAAATACGACTTTGATTTCGCGATCATCGGTGCCGGAGCCTCCGGCCTCATTGCTGCGGACTTTGCGCTCAAGCTGGGTGCACGCGTCGTGATGATCGAGAAGGATCGCATTGGCGGGGACTGTACCTGGTCTGGCTGCGTGCCCAGCAAGTCTCTGATCAAGGCCGCTTCGGTCGCGCATGCCGTGCGCCAGGCCGCGCGCTTCGGTGTCGGCGCAGAGGCGACGTCCACAGATATGCCGCAGGTGCGGGCGTGGCTGAACTCCACGATCGAACACATTTATGCACCCACCACGCCGGAGGCGCTGCGCGCGAAAGGCATGCAGGTGCTGCTGGGCCCGGCCAGCTTCGCGGACGCACACACCATACTGGCGGGCGAGCAGCGGATCACCGCCGGCAAAGTTCTGATCAACACGGGAGCCCAGCCACGCATCCCCGCCATCGCAGGGCTCGACGATGTGCCTTACCTGACCTACAGGCAGATCTTCCAGAATGATCGCTTGCCGCAACGGCTGATCGTTGTCGGAGGCGGACCCGTTGGCTGCGAGATAGCCCAGAGCTACCGCCGTCTGGGTGCGGAGGTGTCGCTGATTGGCGAAGCGCTGTTACCCACGGAAGAGCCGGCAGCGGCCGCGGTGCTGGCTTCTGTCTTCGCGGCAGAAGGCATCGAGTGGGTGCATGGACGCGCAACTGCAGCCTCCCATTCGGGCGATGTGTTTACCCTCACCACCTCTGCAGGGGAGGTTCGCGGCGACATGCTGCTCATCGCCACAGGCCGCGGGCCGGTCGTGCAGGCGCTTGGACTCGAACGCGCGGGAGTTCGCTACACGCCAGAAGGAATCGGAGTCGATGCGCATCTCCGCACGTCCGCGCGCAACATCTACGCGGCGGGCGATGTGCTGGGCGGCCCGCAGTACTCGCACCTGGCAGGCTGGCAGGGTTTTCAGGCGACGCGCAACGCCCTGCTACCCGGAAAGGCCCTGGGGACGCCACGCGCAATGCCCAGAGTCACATTTACGTCTCCGGAAGTGGCCCGCGTTGGGCTGACAGAGCAGCAGGCACGCAGAAAATATGAAGACAAGCTGCAGGCCGGAACGCTCGCCCTCAGCCGCGTCGATCGCGCGGTCAGCGAAGACGACACCCGAGGCTTCCTGAAGCTGCTCGCCCTGCCCGACGGCAGAATTCTCGGTGCTACCTATGTCGGCGAACGCGCCAGTGAAGCGATCACGGAGGTCGTGGTGGCGATCGATCGCGGCATCAGGCTGCAGCATCTCGCGGGAGTGGTGCATCCCTACCCAACCTACGCGATCGGTTTGCAGTTCCTGGCCACCGACATGACGATGCAGCGCACCTTTGCTAGCGCCAAAGGCCGCATCCTGCGTGCCGTATCCCGACTCTACCGCTAAAGTGTCTTAATCCTCGCGAAGAGTCGTCGTTTCGTGGTCAGGAGAGCCGATGCCGACGTAAACGCTCTTGACGCACGGAGATAGGTACTCTTCTCGTGGATTAGATGATGGGTATAGCCGGCATTGGCTTATCTGGTCCAACGGTTCTGTCAGTGCCGTTAGCCGTGCCGCAGGCGGCTTTGTGGAAGCGACCAAAAGCTCCAGGTGCTCCTCTGGGAAAAGCATCATGGAGAAATCGAAATCAAAAGCGAGCGCGGTTCGGGCACAATCGTCCGTGTCTCCCTCCCTTGCGCGTAACGAAGCGCCTATCGGAGAAAATCAATACTGCTGTCAGCAGGGGCAATCTCAGGGACCGAACCGCGGGTGAAGCGGGCTACGGCGGCGCCGCTGGGCCTCTATCTAAGCCCACTATCGCCCTGGTGGTCAATCAAAACCCAGTAGTAAGCTACAACGCGCTCATATCACAGCTTGTACTTTGGAGAGAGTACAAGCTTCTACATGTCAGCGCTTTAGGCCGTTCAGGGCATTTCCTCACCAAGAATGCGCCTGCCATCTACAATCTCCCTATGGGCAAGCGGCGGGTCGGCCAGATCGTAGTTATTCTGCTGCTTGCCATCTTTCTGATCGCCCCGGTTTATGAACATTTCGACCATTGGGACGGTTTTCCGAGGGGCGGAGACGACACAGTTCTGAGCCTGATAGCGACCGTTACATTCTGCGGCATGGTCCTGGTAGCCGGGCATTCTCTCTTTCGTGCTTTCACTCGAGAGCGTGTAGTGAAGATCGAGCGGTGGAATCCTCCTCCTCCGGTTCTCTTCGTTTTTCGCCCTTATAAGACCGCCGATGAGTCGCCGCCCCTTCCGCTTCGCCTCAGCCTGCGCGTTTAGACCTCAAACCTGACCGTTGACCGTGCGCCTTTGTGCGCTCCACGTCCTTGTGTCTTCGTTTGAGGTATCTGCATGACCGTAATCGAACCTTTCCACTACGTTGCGTCAACCTCTTTGGGGCGCATGGCACGATGTTTGCTGTGTGCAACTGTCTCGATCCTGCACCGCTTCGGATTAAGGCCACGGAAGTTCGCTTTTCGCCGCCGCCACCACTCCGGTGCCCCCATCGTTTCTTCCACAGTTCTTCTTGCAACTGTTGGATTGTTATCGGGGTGCGCACACTACAAGTACCACCCGGCTCCGCTCTCGCCTCCAGCGCTGTCTCAGGTCCTAGAAGCTCGCAGCCTCGATGATTCTGACCTGCGTACCTGGATGGATCACAGTGCGGGGTTCAAGCCGTCCTCCTGGCCGATGCGTGAGTGGGATTTGAATACGCTCACCCTGGCTGCTTTCTACTTCAATCCGGACCTCGATGTGGCCCGCGCGAATGCAGCAGCAGCCGACGCGGCCATCACCACCGCTGCGGCCAAGCCGAATCCTTCGGTGAGCTTCGCCCCTGGCTACCAGACACCGAACCCGACGCAGTTCATCACGTCCTTCGACTTCTCCTTGCCGATTGAGACGGCGGGCAAGCGCGGCTATCGAATCGCCAATGCTACGCAGTTAAGCAAGGCAAGTCGTCTACAGTTCGGCCAGACAGCATGGGTTGTGCGAAGCCGGGTGCGCGCTACCTTGGTGGACTACCTGTTTGCCGTCCAAGCAGCCGAGCTGCTGCGAAGAGAAGAAGGACTACGAAACACGTATGTGGAGCTGACGGAGCGACGCTTCCGCGCCGGCGAAATCCCGCTCCCAGATGTGACTGCTGCACGCATTGACCAGACGGCTCTTCGCCTTACGCTCCGCAATGCCGAAGGGCAGGTGCATACAACGCACGTCGCTTTGGCGGCGGCCATCGGTATCCCTGATTCCGGTCTAGCGGGCAAAAGCCTGGTCTGTCCGGAGGTCGATCAGCCTCCGGCACCGACATCTCTACCGGCTAAGAGCTTGCGGAGTGAGGCAATACAGAACCGCCTCGATGTGCAACGTGCGCTCGCTCAGTACGAGGCAGCGCAATCCACCCTGCAGCTCGAGGTGGCGCTTCAGTATCCGGACATCAATCTCGGTCCGGCGTATGCCTATGAAGAAGGCTCAAACTTCATCTCGCTCAGTTTGTCGGCAGTTCTGCCTCTCCGCAACCGCAACGAAGGACCGATTGCGGAGGCGGAAGCCCAGCGCAAAGTAGTCGGTGCGCAACTGCTTGCTGTGCAAAGCACCGTGATGGCCGACACGGACAGATCCCTGGGCCAATATGCAGCCGCGTACACCACGCTGGGCGAAGCAGAGCGGTCGGTCAGTCAACTTCAAGAGCAGCAACGAGCGGCGATTCGGATGCTGCAGTCGGGCGAGACGGAACAGCTTACGGTCACAGCAGCTGAGCTTCAAACCTCGGTAGCCGAGCGGGCTCGGCTGGATGCCATTCATCAAGCTCAGTTATCTCTCGGCTTGGTGGAAGACGCCTTGCAGCGGCCCATCAGCCCCGGAACAACACAGATGTTTCCATCGGGCGCACCACGGTAACGAAGGAGCCACCATGAAATCGACCGTACGCATTGTCATCTTGTCTTTGGCGGTCTTCGTTGTTGCCGGAGGACTCCTCTGGGGCTTCATCGCCGGTCGCGGTGAACAAGCAGCCGAGGTGGAGAGAGAGTCGCCGGTCAAAGCTCCCTCCCGCGTCACTTCGGAGAATGGTCAAACTGTCCTCGCCTTCGACGACGTAGCCCAAAGAGCCAACGGCATCAGCACCACAGTTCTAACCCCAACGAGACAGCAAATACAGGGGCAGGCAACGGGGGTGGTGGCACAGCTTCAGCCGCTTCTCGATCTAAAGGCCAGCTACAACACCCCTCGCACGGATCTCCTGCGAGCACGGGCGAGTGCACGTGCATCGGCTGCGGAGTATGAGCGGCTCCGCCTACTCAACCAAAATGGAAAAGATGCGTCGGACAAAGCGGTGGAAGCTGCGCGTGCGACGGCTGAAAGCGATGCGGCGCTTGTAGAAAATGCGCAGCAGGCAATCACTGTCCTGAACGGGAGCGCCCTGCTGCACTGGGGTCCGGTCGTTGCCGGTTGGATGGAGGGGAACTCGCCACAGTTCGAGGCCCTGCTGATGCAGCGCAGGGTTCTGCTTCAGGTGACCAGCACGACCGCAAGCCCATTCTCCGCGCCCAAACAGGCTACCGTGCAACTCTCGGATGGCACACACACTCAAGCCGATCTCGTTTCGGTAGTTCCTCAGCTCGATCCGCGCCTGCAAGTACCGAGTCTCCTTTACATGATCGCTGCGCATCCTGGCCTTGTCCCGGGAGTCAACCTGAGCGTGTTTCTGCCGTCAGGTTCACTGCAAAACGGTGTCGTCATCCCGTCTACCGCAGTGGTCTGGTCGCAAGGAATCGCGTGGTGTTACGTCGAGGAGTCGCAGGGCAAGTTCATACGCACACCCGTCAAAACTTCCGATCCTGTTGCCAATGGCTGGTTCGTCGCACAAGGGCTTAACCGGGGAACGCGTGTAGTTACTACGGGTGCGCAGACGCTTCTCTCGGAAGAGTTCCGCTCCCAAATCCAAGCGGACAAGGACTAAGGGAGACCACTATGTTGAACGCTGTCGTTGGCTTCTCGCTTCGTTTCCGTGGTGTTGTACTGTCGCTGGCGATTGCACTGTTGGGCTATGGCCTTTACGCCCTCACGCAGGCGAAATACGACGTTTTCCCAGAATTTGCACCACCCGTTGTCGGCATTCAGACCGAAGCGCCTGGGCTATCTCCCGAACAAGTGGAGCTCCTGGTCACCCAGCCGCTCGAAAACTCCATCAACGGCGTCACTGGAATCGCAACTCTTCGGTCGAACTCGATCCAGGGTCTTTCGGTCATCAACGTGACCTTCCGAAGCGGTAGCGACATCTACCTCGACCGGCAGCTTGTGAATGAGCGGCTTGCCAGCCTAGAGGGCCAGTTTCCGGTTGGGGTTCATGCGCCCATCATGGAGCCGCTCACCCTTTCCACGAGCACAGTTCTTGTCCTAGGGCTCACCTCGCCAACCAAATCGCTCATGGATCTGCGAACGGCGGCAGACTGGACCTTGCGGCCTCGGCTCCTTGCTGTTTCGGGCGTAGCGAATGTCGCCGTCTTCGGGGGCGAAATCAAGCAGCTTCAGGTGCAATTCCTGCCGGAGAAGCTGGTACAGTATGGCCTCTCCCTTAACGAAGTTGTTGCAGCCGCACAAAAGGCCACCGGGGTTCTGGGTGCGGGATTCATCGAGAACGGAAATCAGCGGCTCATCCTGCAATCGGAAGGTCAGGCTCTCACCCCCGCCCAGATCGCCGCTACAGTGCTTGTGCGCCAGAACGGGGCGAACGTCACATTAGGGCAGGTCGCCAACGTTGCCGCAGGCGCAGCACCACCCTTCGGGGCTGCTTCTGTTGAAGGCAAGACCGGCGTCGTTCTCGTCGTTTCCGGGCAATATGGCTCGAATACTGGCGATGTGACGGTCCAGGTTGAGCAGGCTCTTCGGGAACTCGATCCTGCCCTCAAAGCGCAAGGCATCAATCTGCGCTCCGATCTCTTCCGGCCTGCGAACTTCATCAATGTAGCGGTTCACAATGTTCGGCACTCTCTCCTGCTCGGCGCGGTGTTTGTCGTCATCGTGCTCTTCCTCTTCCTCTTCGATCTGCGCACGGCGGCAATCTCCTGCACGGCGATTCCACTCTCTCTCCTGGTCGCCGTAACCGTGATGAACCGCATGGGTTTCACGCTGAACACCCTGACTCTGGGCGGCCTGGCGATTGCCATCGGTGAAGTGGTCGACGATGCGGTGATCGATGTCGAAAACATCCTTCGCCGGCTGCGAGAAAATGCGGCTGAGGGCCATCCACGCTCCCTCTTCGCGGTTGTGCTCAGCGCATCGCTTGAAGTTCGCAGCGCGGTTGTCTATGCCACCTTCGCCGTCATTCTTGTCTTCATTCCCATCCTCACCCTTTCCGGAGTCGCGGGCAGGCTCTTCGCCCCTCTTGGAATTGCCTACATTCTTTCGGTCCTCGCGTCGCTTGTCGTGGCTCTTACCGTCACCCCCGCTCTTTCGATGCTCGTGCTAGGCCATCGCAAGATCAGAACAACGGAACCGCCCGTAGTGAGCTGGTTGAAACAGCGGTACTGCTCCGCACTCGCCAGAATCGAGCGCTCTCCTCGGGTCGTAATGGGGACAGTCGCCGTTCTGACAATCCTGGGTGTCGCCGCTCTACCCTTTTTCTCGGCCACCTTCCTGCCTGAACTCCGGGAAGGTCATTACATCGTGCACATGCAGTCTGTCCCTGGATCTTCGATTCAGGATTCCTTACGGGTTGGCCGGGAGGTGACGGCGGCACTCACCCGTCTTCCGTTCATAAGGTCCGTTGCGCAGAGGGTTGGCCGGGCCGAACAGTCGGAAGACACCTGGGGCTCGAACTATAGCGAAATCGAGGTAGACCTCAAACCTACCGGCGGTGAAGAAGAGGAAGCGGAGCTCGGGACGATCCGGCAAACATTGTCACAGTTCTCGGGTCTCAGCTTCTCGGTTCTAACCTTCCTGACGGAGCGCATCGAAGAGACGATCTCCGGCTACACCGCATCGACGGTGGTTAACATCTACGGAACGGACCTCGATCAACTGGACAATGAGGCAGGCGAGATCAATCGCGTTTTGAGTGGAATGCCTGGAGTCGCGGACCTTCAGATGCAGTCTCCTCCGGGCACCCCGGAGATCGCGGTCACGCTGCGCACCCCCGAACTGCTGCATTGGGGCTTCGATCCTGTCACCGTATTGCAGGACGTTCATACCGCCTATCAGGGCGAGCAAGTCGGGGATGTTTATGAGGAAAGCCGGGTCTTTCCGGTCTCGGTCATCTTGCCACCCGCATACCGAAACAGCACAGAATCTATTGCCGCCCTGCCCATCAGAAATCCAGATGGCATCTATGTTCCCTTGGGCAAACTCGCGAGTGTGTATCAGACATCTGGTAGGTACAACATCCTGCACGATGGAGCGCGGCGGGTTCAAACGATCACCCTGAACGTGGCCGGGAACGGCACCGATGCCTTTGTCCAGAATGCCAAGGCCCGGATTGCCGCACAGGTGCATCTGGCTCCTGGTGATTATGTCCAGTTCACCGGAACTGCGGCTGCACAGGCTCAGTCTCGCCGCGACCTGATTGTTCATTCCCTCCTGGCTGCTTTGGGCGTTGTGCTTCTGCTTTCCGTCGTCTTAATGAATTGGCGCAACCTTGTCCTGGTGCTCGTCAATATCCCCTTCGCTCTCGTGGGAGGCGTGCTGGCCGTCTTTGCTGGCGGCGGCGAACTCTCGCTGGGAGCCATGGTGGGATTCGTCACTCTGTTCGGCATAACGCTGCGGAACTCGATCATGCTCATCTCGCATTACGAGCACCTTGTCGATGTGGAGGGAATGACCTGGGGCTACGAGACCGCAATCTACGGTGCATCCGAAAGGCTCGCCCCCATTCTCATGACCGCGCTCGTGACGGCATTGGGGCTATTTCCTCTCGCCATCGGCAGCGGAGCGGCTGGGCAGGAGATCGAAGGACCTCTGGCCATCGTCATCCTCGGCGGCCTGATTACCTCGACCGCACTGAATCTGCTGGTTCTGCCCACGTTGGCTCTCAGATTTGGACGGTTCGAGAAGCATTCTCAGCCATGACGCAACAGGAGCTAGTGTGCTGTCCCGGAAATTCGTGAACAAAGGCGGGCGAGTTTCTGAAGGATGGAATCGGCTGTTGCTGTCCATGCGAAGGGGCGGCAGTTGCGGTTGTATTGCTGGACGAAGTGGTCGATTTTGGCGATGAGGTCTTTGACGCTTCG
>JAABUY010005615.1_pt1 | contig 12545 bp, 16 predicted proteins | sample 5560271 | NCBI WGS metagenome assembly JAABUY01 (sample SAMN10711886, study PRJNA513374) | rock metagenome | isolation source: Antarctica rocks | place: Antarctica: Victoria Land, University Valley
ACTGGATCGAGCACGTGGTCGCCACGGGCGGCGACCCGTACCTGCACACGCCGGAGGACGACCTGCCCTGGCTGGTAAGACACTCCCTCGACACCGCCGCGGCATGGGCCGCGCTCCTGGCGGCGGCAGCGGGCGCGCTGGCGCTCGCTCTGCGCGCGGCGGGGCGGGCGTGGGCCGCGGTGGCGCGACCCGGCCTCAAGGCCAAGGCCGCGTGACGCCCGCGGCGGCCTGCCCGGGGGGAAGCGTGTGCGAGCACGTGCACACCTGGGCCTGTCATGGAGGGTTTGTGAGTCGTGGGCTGGGGTCCAGCATGTTTCCGTTGTCTAGAACCATAAGCTGCTGAGCAGATATGGTACTATTGGAATCTGTCTGGCATTGTTTTGCTTTGCTGAAAGTCCCACATCGGCATGTCAGGCACGGCCAGAGGCGAGGTAGGTTAGCCCATCAGTGCACGCAGTCATGTGGCATGCAGCAGTACTTAGCAGCTGCCTGCATGCCTGGAGTGCGGGCTGTTTGCTCAATAACTTGCAATCGCTCGCTGCTAGACTACTTTGCGATCCCTCTGCTGCCTGTTTGTCGTTGACTGTGATAGTTTTGAGCTGTCAGTCTGTGTGGGCTGTGGTTGGAGTGTCCATGGTGCTCATGTGCCGCACATGATTTGCGCGTATATGAAGCTAGATTGCATGAGCGTATCAACTCAGCAAGCATGTCGGGTGGCCAAACCTCCCCTCGCCAGATGGACGCCCCTCATCACTGTCCCACGCCGCACTGGTGCTCCTGCACTTTGTGCGTACCATTGATTAGATCCAATGCATAGCTTGCAAGGTGGAGGTCACATGCAAAGGGGGCATGCAGGCAGGGTGGGTGATTGCCCAGCTCCCTGGCTGAAGGCTGCAACATACGTTCACCCTCTGTACTGTAGCAGCCCAGCCTTCCTGGCACGTGAGCAGCACTGAGTAAGAAGAGACTCGGAAAAGGGGGGAGAGGCGGCACCTAGCGCCACTGATGCGGGTGATGCGGAGGGCTGCATGGGCCGTCTGCGCATATCTGTGCCAAGCAGCAACCTGGGTGACAGCGCAGCACGTTTGAGCCTGCGTGTGAACACCAGGAGGATGCTGCCGAGGACCGCTAGTGCAGGCATGCCCCTCTGTTGCGCCGTGAGTGCACAGAAGGCTCCTTGCTTGTGTTAACGGCTGTCTTTGGTGCGCAGGCACCGAGGAGCCCAGCGCCAATAGCACCAGCTCCGCAGGAGGACTGGAGGTGGCGCACATCCTGGAGAGCTCCTCTGCGCGGGTGGAGCCAGCTCTCACCGTCAGGCGGCCATCCACGCCCTTCGCGGACGCGGAAGTGCAGAACGCTGCGGCGGCAACGCCGAGGACCCCGGCCTCGAATGCTGAAGTCTGGTTCGAAGCAAGCGCGCCCCGTTCCGCGCAATGCGCCTGCTGAGTCCCTCAGCTCGACTGACTCTGTGGTGCAGCGCCGATAAGTCTGCCTGGGTGGCACGCCTGCGCAAACCTGGGTGGCGCGCCTCAAGACAACTGGACGTGTGTTACATACAGACACCTGCCGTGCGCGCCGTTCCCCACGCAGAGCAAGACACGCAGGAGACGTGCAGCATATTTCTGCTACCTGACCTGCCGGCTGCTGCGCACAGCGGACAGCGTGTTCAGCAGCTATGATGCCGTCGCGTCCCAGATGTCGGTCGACTTCGATGACCTGCACCTGGCGCCAGCCGCGCCCGGCCCGCCCGAGCCCGAGTCCCCGGCCGCGCCGACGCCCCGCGCCGCGACGGAGCAGCGCGACGCGCTCTTCATGCCCGACCCAGGCCGACTGTGGGAGACCATGCGGCACGTCCTTGCTTGCGTGCTGCATGCCGCTGCCTGCCTGCGCTGAGTCATTCATGGCTGCATGAGCAGCCTTTCGGCAATAGCCACCCTGCCCGAGCAGCCCCATGTATCGACCAAGATGCAGTGCATGGCTTCATCCCATCCCTGCATGCACTATGGTGCGGACTGCATGCGAGCACCCCCGCTTGAATACTTTCTGTGCCACGGCATTGCCATTGACATTGTCTTTTGAGTCTGGGCGCATGGAGCATGCTGCTGCTCATGCTTCACATGCGGCGCACAGCCATGGTACACGCCGCCATAGCAGTGCTCCGATGCTCAGCTTGTGCTGCCTGGCGCGCACGCTCGGGGCGCGCGCGCAGGCGCGAGGCCGAGGCCGAGGCCGCGGCGGAGCCCGTGCTCAGCAGCTTCCTGCATGCGGCGGTGGTCGCGCAGCCGTCGCTGACGGCCGCGGTCGCGTGGGTGCTCGCGCACCGCCTGGACGACTGCAGCAGCGGCGGCCTGGACCCGGTGCGGCCCCGCGGGGCTGGGGTGGGTGCGGGCGCGGCCGCTTACTGTGCGACCCGAACGGCCACGCGGGCCCTGCTGGGGCGCGGCGCCGCGGCCCGTGCGTGGCCCGGGTGCAACGTCTGGCGTGGACCACTGAAGCGTTCGATCGGCGGTGCCGCCAGGATGCGGCGATGTCCTTGCGTCCACCGTGCTGGGTGACAAGCCCTAAGGGTTGCCGCCTCCCGCGTGCAGGGCCTAACACTCGCATCGACCGAACAGGTTGGCCTGGCATCACTGCGGGCATCGCAGGCAATGCAGGTACCATGGTGAGGCTGCACAGCCTGACATCCGGCCGCCTGCGCGCAGGTGTTCCAGTACGACCAGTTTGCGGAGGTGCTGGAAGGCCACGAGGCCTGCATCGTGCTGGACTTGACCGCCGTTATGGCCAGGGCGCGCGCGGCCGCCCGCCCGCTCGAGCCCCGCCGCATTACGCAGCATTGGCTGTTCCGCTGTCCATGCTGTAGCACAACTGCCTTTCAGGTGCAACCAGCATGCGTATGGTCAACAGCGTGACGCCAGCTGCGCCTCGCGGCGCGCTGCGCGGGCGCAGCGCCTCTTGACCGAGCGGCGCCGCACGCTGCCCAGCCGGATTAGGGTGAGGGTGAGTTGCGCTGTGCGCCAGGACCCGTCCGGCCGGTCGTAGGCGTCCGCGCTCCTCTGGCACGGCGCTTCTAGGCGCTGCAGATGCCCAACCCTGTACTAAACCTACTTACGCTGACCTGTCCTACGCCAACCTATTCCTATGTGTGCTTGCGCGCCAGGACCCGTCCAGCCGGTCGTACGCGTCCGCGCTCCTCTGGCATGGCGGGTTCCAGGCGCTGCAGATGCAGCGCATCGCGCACCACTTCTGGCGCGCGGGCGCGCGCACGGCCGCGCTGCGCATCCAGTCGCAGCTGAGCGGCGCGCTCGGCGCAGATATCCACCCGGCCGCGGTGTTCGGGCGGGGGGTGCTCATCCAGCACCCGCTGGGTGCGGGCCGGCTGCCTGCGGGGCGCCTCGGCCCTCCGGGGTAACCTGGTTGAGCCCGCCTGCAGCCCGGCTGGCGCGCAGAGCGCATGCGCGCCTCGCGCATGCTGCCGTCCTCCCAGCAAGGGACACTTTGATTCTCACGCAGGACTCCTTTGGCAGACGGAGTGGGACCTTGCGCGCCCGCCCAGCCAGTCCTGCAGGGTGGCCAGCCGTGCTTGCTCTGGCGGCCATGCTGATGACCGGGCGGAGCAGTGTCGGGCATAGGCGCTGGCCTGGCATCGTGAGCCCGGCCGCCACGTGCGGCGCGCAGGCATCGTCATCGGCGAGGCGGCGCGCATCGGCGACCATGTGACGCTGATGCAGTACGTCACGCTGGGCGGCACGGGCAAGGAGGGCGACCGCCACCCCAAAGTGGGGGACTTTGCGCAGATTGCGGCGCATTCCACCGTTCTGGGCGCGCCCCGCTCGCTGCGGAGGGCTCCGCGGGGGGTTGTCCGTGCAGGCTCATTGTACCAGCGTCAGTCCTGCAGCACTTTTGCGGCCAGGCAGGGTTGTTCTGCTGGCATTGTAGCCATGAGTGCAGTGTATTCGCAGCGACCTGCTGGGGCGGGAGGAAGGCGATGTGACGTGTTGAGGCGTGCATGCCTGCTGTCCAGCCTGCTGTCAGCACCATGCTCAAGCTCTACTGCTCAAGTAGGAGGTTGCTGACGCCAGGCCATGTTGTAACTGAGGTGCGTGTGCGCCTGGTTGCAGGCTCACCCTGGTCCAAGGGTGTGCTTCTAGTCAAAGCTGCATGGGGTGGCGCCCAGACAAGCTTCGGAGCAAGCGGCACGCGAACATGGTTGCGACTCGATGCCACTCAAACTGGCGTGCCAGGCGGCTCACGTGTGGACCTTTTTGGGGGCGGCGCGCAGGCAACATCACGATTGGGCGGCACGCGCGCGTGGCGGCCGGCTCGCTCGTGCTCAAGCCGGTGGGCGAGGGCGTGCTGGTGGCGGGGTCGCCGGCGCAGGCGCAGGTCATTGACAGCGTGGCTGACACCGCCTTCGATGCGACTTGCTAAGGCCGGGCTGCTGGCGGCGGGCCCAATATGGCAGAAATGCCACCTTCGGCTCAGCAGACACGGGCGCTCTGTACTGGGCACGCTGGCGCTTGCGCTGATACGCGAAGGCGAATGCAGGTTTGCCCGGGCAGGACCGTGGCTGCATGCCAATACCTGCTACATTCCCTTGCGCAGCGGCCGCACACTGGCAGGCGCAGCACAGAAGCGCATGCGCTGCTTGTATTGATGTCAACGTGGCCCATGCTGGCTAGTGCCGCTGCTGCCATATTGTGCTTATCTGGCAGTCTGAACTTTAGCACGCTACTGACCTGTCAGCTGCTTGAGGCGTTACCTCTTGCGGTGTTGTCGTCAGAAGCATGGATGTCAGGGCCAGCGAGGGCGCATGCCACCCGTTTGTGTCGTCTGGCATCGCTCCCGGATGGCGCAGAAGCAGCATGGCCTGTTGGATTTGTGCTCGATACAGAGTGCTCTGCACAGAAACCCTTGAACATGCCCTTCAGAACTCTTGCACATGGCCGGTTTGCTGTGTGATCGCCCTGTTTCCAAGTGCACCGGCCTCTGCACTCCTGCCACGTTCAGTGAATATGTGGTTGCTAGCACATCTGTCCGTGCTGACCATGTGGGTGTCCTGTCAGTGTCATCAACTGGGGCGCTGCTCCCATTTGTCATGTGCTCGGCTGACCTGCTGGCACTTCTGGCATGCAGACCTTGTTTTGATGCTGCAGAACTCTCTTGCAACCCGGCATCCACAGCACGCAAGCAGGGGCATTCCCTGTATCCTCTGCCCTGAACGCTCTTGTTTTGGATACAACGTGGGCAGCGAGCGTGTGTGCTTTGGCCGGCACTGAAGCAGTGCATGGGGTGAAGTGTCCTCCGCTCTGAGTGTGCATGTGCTGGGTTACCTGTTACGGTAGGAGAGGATTTTGTCTGCTTCTGAGCTTGCAAAATGTGTCTGGGCAACCATGCATTCTGTGCATGGTTGCCCTGCACTGCATTGTGTGTATAACCTGCTCCCTGTACTGTGCACACACGTGTGAGGCCAGCTGCCATTGGTAAGAATCGTGGGTCAGTCCGCCTCGCATGGGTCTGAGATGTTGCATTGGTGCTGGAAAACTTCCTGTGCTCGCACTGGATAAATTTAAAACAAGTGATTTTGTTATTAGGCTAGCCAGCAGCAGCATGCGGCCATATCAAACTCGGCAATGCACCTGAGCAGACACTGGCTGAAGATGGGGGCACTCAGTGCGCACAGCGCAGCGCGGTGTACACGCCTTCCGGGGAGGGCAGGCCTGCGGGCTAGGCCAGTGGCGCCATGCAGGACGGCTGCGCTGGCGCGCAGCTCCACCAGGTGTGTGGCCCATGCGACAGGCAGCAGATCACCACCTCCTTGCCCTTCCTCCACCGCGTCGGTTGAACTGTGTTTGCTGAAAGCTGCACGTCTGCCTCTGTTGTGGCACTGCTGGTGAAGTCTAAGCCCAAGTGCATCACTCTGCAAGAGCCAGCACTAAAATTTGAGCCCCCACTTGCCTGCGCGAGGCGGCATTGCCGCAAGACGCGCACCTGACACACACCCTGGGCCCGCAGCGGCGCAGGCTGCCTGGCGACCAGGAAACGCACATGGAGCCTGCACGGCGAGGTGGTGAACGCCGCGCTGCGCAGGCGGAAGCGCCAGGTGCCTGCGGCCCGCCTCCAGCAGGAACTGGCTTGTGCAAGCCTGGCCGCGGGGCTCGCCATGAGTCTTCCACTGCAGCACCCCTTCCAGCTCCAGCACGAGTGGAAGTGCTTGCAATGCTTGCTGCTACTGCGCCAACCAGCTCGTTTGACGGCCGGCCACAGGCGCCAGCGGCGGCAGCCAGGCGCTGGCCGCGTCAAGGGAGCCGCTGGGCCGCGCTGCACAGGCACGCAAGCGCAGCACAGCGGCTGCAACACCTTGCACGGTGCCGCAGGCGCAGGTGGCGTTGGCCAGCGCGACAGTGGCTGCGTCGGGGGAGCCGGACGGGGCGGCCGCGCCCAAGCCTTGGCCGGGCGCCAAGCTGGGGCCGCTGGTAGCGTCAGTGGCCGTCGGCCTAGCGCTGCGCTTCCTGGTGCCCGCCCCGGCCGGCGTGTCGCTGCAGGCCTGGACGCTGCTGGCCATCTTTGTGTCCACCATCGCCGGTGCGCCGATACGGCCGCTGCACGCCCGCTGTGCCGGGCATGCGGCTGCGACACTCACCCCATGCGCCCGGCGCCATAAGCCAGCCTGCCGCACCGTCCTCGCAAGTCAGCCGGGCGCCTGCCCAACACCCGCAAACTAGGGGCGCCTGGAGGCCTGTCACACCGCCTGGGCGTAATTCTCAGTGGTTACATGCAATGGTGGTGCAGTCCATTCTGGTCTATCTCCTTGCGCGCGCTCTGATGCGGGCGCCGCGCCGCAGGGCTGGTGTTGGAGCCGCTGCCGACGGGCGCGTGGGCGTTCCTGTCCGTCACGACGGCGATCGCGACCAACACGCTCAGCTTCGGGCAGGCGCGGGCCGGCCAGGCTGCCCGGCGGGCGCCGGGCCCTGGCGCAGCAGCGCCGTTCCGAGGGCGTTTGCTGCAGCCGAGCAACCCGACGTGATCAGCCAGAGCGGGACAAGTGCCTGGGTCTGCACCTACCTTGCTCACATGCATGCACTCAGCCTCATCCGCATGCAAGCACATCATGGGAACGGATGCCAAGGCGTATTGTATCCAAACCCTACAGAACACAAGGTGGGAGTGCACGGCTTTGCACCAGGTCGCTGACGTGGGGAGGGCCGACGCAGGCGTTCTCGGCGTTCACCAATGACGTCATATGGCTCATCGTGGTGTCCTTCTTCTTTGCGGCGGTGCGGTCCCTGTCCGTCCTGCACGCATCGGTCAGCGGCGTGCGACGCAGTGAGACGCAGTGAGTGCTTGGCGAATCAGGCCTCAGCCCGCGCTCGGGCCGTGACCGCAGGGCTTCCAGAAGACGGGGCTGGGCGAGCGCGTGGCCAACATGTTTGTGGCGGCCTGCGGCAAGAGCACGCTGGGCCTCGCGTACGGGCTGTCGGTCGCCGAGGCGCTGCTCGCGCCGGCGATGCCCAGCACGACCGCGCGCGCGGGCGGCATCTTCATGCCCATCATCAACAGCCTCAGCCTGGCCGCCGACAGCAAGCCCGGTGCGCCGCTGCTGCAGGGCATGGCAGAGGTCGGAATGCCCCACCAAGCCCGAGGTAATCGCGCGCGGTCGGCATCTTCCATTAATAACAGTCTCAGCCCGGCCGCCGACAGCAAGCCCGGTGCGCCAGGCGGCGCTGCGCGCATCGGCGGCACCTGTGCCTTGCAGGGCTGGCCGCGTGGCTTGGGCAGGCGCCACGTGTCATGGAGGTGACGGGGCAGGCCCAGTGGCTGCTCACCAGCGGGTGTGTGTCAGTGGGCAAGGTCCAGTGTGCTTCATCGAAGTTGCTGCGCCATGCATTTGTGCCGTGCAGCACGCGCCACCTTGCAAGTGCAGCCCGACCTCGTCCGGGAGCTGCGTGCAGCAATGAGGAGAGGGGGAGAAGAAGAAGAAGAAGAAGGAGGGCCTTGAAGGACGCACGGCCGCGCAGGCACGCCGAGCGCGGGCCGCCTGGGCAAGTTCCTGGTGCAGGCGCAGTTCCAGGGCAGCGTGCACTCGTCGGCGCTCTTCCTGACCGCGGCCGCGCAGAACCTGCTGTGCATGAAGCTGGCGTCGGAGCTGGGCGTGGCCATCGCATCGCCCTGGGTCACTTGGTTCACGGCCGCGCTCGCGCCCGCGCTCGTCGGCCTGGCCGTCACGCCGCTGATCATGTACAAGGCGCGCGCCCAAATCCGAACCCTACCATGGCACAGCCGCATGCCCGCGGAGCAGCGTCCGCGCCAAGGCGTGTGCGGGTCCTGGCGGGGCCCCGAGCTGGGCGCGGTCAGCATGTGGCCTGGGGACCTGATGAGTGCTGGCCCGCGCGGCCGGCCCGCCCGCTGGCGTGCCTGTCAAGCTGCCCGTCGCGTGACCGGGCGTGATCGCTGTCGGCGTGCGTGCCGGCCTGCCGTGCGGTGCGCTCGTTGGACCAGACCCGGCGCGCTGCCGCGGCTCGCCAGGCCGCGCGGCAGGCGCGCGCCGGCCGGAAGCGGCACACTCGCCAGAGGCGAAGCGGCGCGCCAAGGTGAAGCAGGCCAGCCGACAGGGCGCGGCGCGCGCCGGCCGCGTCGTGCTGGGAACCGCGCTGGGCGCCCGGTGCCTGTATGAGAGCGTCGCTGGGAGCCTCTGGTGCGTCACTGGGGGTTTAGGGAAGGGTTTGCCGGCGCAGGTGTGCCGGCCGGAGGTGACGGACACGCCGGAGGCGCCGCGTGCGGCGAAGGCGAAGCTGGCCGAGATGGGCGGCATGTCGCGCGACGAGCGCATCATGCTGGGCACCATGCTGGGCGCGGTGGTGCTGTGGGTGCTGGGCGACAGCCTGGGCGTGCCGGCCGTCACGGCCGCCATGCTCGGCCTGTGCGCGCTGCTCGTCAGCGGCGTGCTCACCTGGCGCGACTGCCTCACCTACACCGCGGCGCGCCCCCTTTGGCGCCCGCTCCGGCGCACAGGCGTCCTGCTCGGCCGGCATGGCGCTTTGGGTCTGCCCGCCGCCATGCCGTCGCGCTGGGCGTGTGCGTGCCGCTCGGTACGGCATGCTCTGTTCCCAGAATGGCGCCACATGCCTTCAAGTCAGCAGCTGCCGATGGCTCGCAGCAAGTAGGTCGCGCAGCTGTGCCAAGCTGTCAGGCGCCCAGCAGCAGAGTGCAGCGGGCGCCAACACGCACCAGCGCGATAGCCTCCTGTGTCTCCCTGGACGCCGGAGCGCAAGCCGCTGCCGCGTGCACACAATGTTTTGGACTGGTCACCCACCCCAACCCTAAAGGTAACCATGGGCGGCGGCGGGCTGCGCGTAGGCCTGGGACACGCTGTTCTGGTTCGCGGTGCTCGTGGGCATGTCCGGGCAGCTCAACGCGCTGGGCGTCATCAAGCACTTTGCCGACGCGGTCGGCGGGCGCCTGGTAGCCATGAACCTGGGCTGGCCGTCCGTGTTCGCGCTGCTCAATGCGGTCTACTTCGGCCTGCACTACATGTTTGCCAGCCAGACCGCGCACGTGGGCGCGCTCTACGCGGCCTTCCTCGCCATGATGCTGGCCGCGGGTGCGGTCACGGCATGTTCTAACCCTACACCATACCCTACCCACTACATGTTTGCCAGCCAGACCGCGCACATGTGCGCCGCTTTACGCGGCCTTCCTTGCCATGATGCTGGCAGCGGGTGCGGTCCCGGCATGCCCTAACCCTACCCCATACCCTACCCACTACATGTTTGCCAGCCAGACCGCGCGGATGTGCGTGTGCGCGCTGTATGCGGCCTTCCTTGCCATGATGCTGGCCGCGGGTGCGGTCCCGGTCTGCTGGCCGGGCCGCAGGAGCGATACAGTTTGACGTCCAAGTTGGCTGCGGGGCACCACTGTGCAAGCGACAGTTTTGTGAAGGCAGCGGCGCGTCGCGCTGGATGGCCGTTTTTGCGAAGTCTGAGGCTGCCTGCACCTTGCTCAATTGCGCGCGGATGCACCTCAACACACATGTGATCTGCTCTCAGCTCAGAACTGCAAGTAGATTTGCCGCTCGTCGGTCTTGCGCACATGCGGTGGCTTCGTCCCTGCAAACATCCTTGGGATCTAGCATGCGCCCACGCGCGCCGGCGAGGAGCGCGAGCGCGCCGGCGGCCGCGCGCAGGCGTGCCGGGCGTGCTGGCGGCGCTGTCGCTGGCGTACGTGAGCAACCTGTTCGGCAGCATGACGCACTACGGCAGCGGCCAGGCCGCCGTGTACTACGGCGCGGGCTACGTCAGCCTGGCCGAGATCTTCAAGGTGGGCGGGCTCATGGTGGCCGTGAACGGCCTCATCTGGGGCGTCGTCGGCGCCGCCTGGTGGAAGGTCATCGGGCTGTACTGAGCGCGCGGGGTCGAAGGAGGCCGGCGGGCGGGCCTCTCCCCGCCAGGGCGTCCACGCGCTCGCCGGGGGCGAGCCGGCGCCGCCTGGTGGAGGGTGGTCGGGCTGTGCCGTGCGCGCGTGGGCGAACGGATTGTATAGGGTTCTACCTTGCAGGCCAGCGCGCACAATGGGAGCCTGTGGGCTGGGCGCATGGCCGGCTCTTAAGCTGGCAAGGAGCTGGTCCGTACATGGCTGTCAACCCATCCTGGAGCATGCATCCACCCGCGACGGGCGTGGGGCCAGCATGGCTGGGTGGGTGCAGGACTGCTGTTCGGCACTCACTGTCCAGCTAATGCTGGCGCCGAGAATTGGAGTGTTCCCATGTCCGACTCGGTCTGTCCGCAGCGCGATCGGGAGCCTAGTGCCTGGGCTGCTGCTGTCATGCTCGAGCTACATGGGAGTGTGTGTGGTGGCACTGACCCTGGCTTCAGGAGTGCTGTGTCAGGCAATGCCCAGATGGATGTCAGCATTTGGACGTGGAATGGAAGTTGCTGTTTCACAGCACATTCATGGCATGGATGAACGGGGTCGCTGTTTCACAGCGGTCTTGTCGACTTTGTGGCTGAGCCGTCTTGTGCTAAACGAGCCTGGGCTTGCAATGCCAGGCATCACAGATGCAAGAGACGTACACGGACGCTGCTGGTCCCGAAGGACCAATGTATGTCGAACAACTACTGACAATCCATATGTTGTTGAGCTTTGCATGGGCATGAAAATTGTGCTCTGATCTATTCATTCCAGCTGAAACGCCTGAAATGAGTACATCAGAGCACGACAGATGTGCTCTGACTACTGGTGGGAGGGTGAGAGGCAGCACATTACACAGGACAGCAGAAAAAGCAGACCTCCCGAAAAAAGCAAGCCTCCTGGATACGGATGAAGAGGAAACCCAGTGAGCCACACTTCTGCCTGAACAATCAAGCATGCACATGCACGAGAGACACTTCATTGCCACCGCAACAACTTTTAACATGCCACCCAGCATCCACCGGCAGAACATATATACACCCAGCCGCTCACAAACCACCACTATTGAGCCAGAAGCACATTCCGTTGGCAACACAGAAGCGAAGTCAAGTACCAAGTTTGCAGGAATAACAGAATTCAGAAGGGAAGGTGTGGAGGGGGCACGGGGGGGCGCCGTGAACGTTGCACAAGCCCTCTAACCTCCCCGCAAACGTATCAGGACCCTGGCCGGCACTGCGCTGCGCAAACAATCCCGATAAGCAAGCACTGCCGCAAGTGATTCCATGGGCTGCAGGCCTGCCCGGCTGCTAACCCGCACTACGCGCGTGCAGCAGCCCGCCTGGTGTGGGTCTATGGCTCATTACGTGAGCCCAAGGAAGACTCCGCGACCCACCTTGCCACAGGAGAGCAGTTCACATGGTGTCCCCGCGGCCAGGCCGCCATACACTTATTGCAGCAGGAAGATACGCTGCGCTACCACACTCTGCCAAAGCCTAGCACACAGCTGTGTCCCCAGGAAGGGCACACCACAGGACCTACGCCCCGGTGGTGCAAAAGAAATTGGATTTGAGCCGCGCGTCACCCTAAGGCGCGGGACGCAGACCACGACCAGCATGGCGAGCTCTGCACCAGAGGCAAGCGCTGCTGTGCAGAAAGATGCGGGGGACCCGCCCAGCTGCTGGCAGCCGGCGCCCGCACGGGCGCCCGGCTGGGCGCTGCCCAAGCAGCACATTGCAGAGGCCCCAGGAGCCCTGTCGGAGTCAAGAAAACATTGGAGAGTATGCCTGCTCCCAGGGGAGCAGCTGGCCGGGTCAGCTTGCATCCGCCTGGGGCGACACTCCCCGAAGCACAGCTGGTTCACAGAAGAGGGGGCGCCCGGCGAGCGCGGCCCGCGGCGCCGCGAGCTCGCGGCACAGCGGGCGCCTGCTGCCGCCTGCCCGCGCCGCGCAGTGCCGCGCAGCGCCGCACAGCGCCGCACAAGCGCGCGGCCGCGGCCGGCTGCGCGTAGCAGCCAGCTTCTACACACGAAGAAAAGAGAGCCAGAGAGAGCAGGTCCAGCGTGGATGGAGATGCTGCAGTGCAGCGCCGGCTGCGCCCTCTGCAAGCCTGTGCCTGTGAAGGTGACCCCCTCGCCAGCTGCG
>JAABUY010005617.1_pt1 | contig 12543 bp, 21 predicted proteins | sample 5560271 | NCBI WGS metagenome assembly JAABUY01 (sample SAMN10711886, study PRJNA513374) | rock metagenome | isolation source: Antarctica rocks | place: Antarctica: Victoria Land, University Valley
GAACCTCGCGCGGGGCTGGCGGTGTATTCGGAGTCAGATCCGCTGTAAGACGACAGCGCGTGCGAAGCCACGCGCGTGGCAGTCACGGCATCAGCGGGCTCGTGTCTGGGGCTGGGCTCCGCAGAGCCCGCCGGGCTGGTGGGTGCGGTGGATGGTCTCATTGCTCAGCGCTAAGCACATCACCCAGCGCCATGCGCTGTCTGGCGCGGGCGGGCCAGTCTGACAGCACTCACCGCAGGCGACCCCATCCCCCCGGGCACTCTTAGTGGTCTTCCTCTCGCGGTCAGAGCGCGTACACAGGTTGGGGTTCTGGTAGGGATTTGTGGCGACCAATGGTAGGGCTGCTAGGTGGCGCACTTCGCCCTGACTCACTTTCACTCGTGCAATCCATGCACCGCAAGCCATGCGCAACGAGTGACCAGTCTTTCACGGGTGTACATGCAATATGTGATGCAATCGGTGAAGTGCACAGAAGTCTGCTTACTGTGACAAGCCTACCATACTTGACATGATATGAAATCAAAGGGCCGCTCCTCGGAGCGGCGTTCCGTGCCAGTCCGCTGCACGCTCGTCCGGCAAGCGAGCTACATCCCCTGCTCAGCACTCTGCAGTGGGTGAGCAGGGCATGCTCTACGCGGCAGGACACCTGGTTGCCTTCCAGCATGCGGCCCAAACCCCAACTAGCAGCTTGTGACTTGCCGCTCACCTGGGACGCGCTACACTGAAGCAGCAACGCCGAGCAAACGTGCCACCCAAGCAGGCACACAGGCATTGCATCTGACCGCGACAGCACAAACCCAGCAGCCAGCACTCGGACAAGCAGGACGCTGCTTGAGCTGCCCGCGTCCCCGCAGTGAGGACAACATGAGCCTAAACAGGCCTCATGCTCAGAGGACCTAGGGGGGGGCCTAAGATTGAGCGGGGCCGCCGCCAGCTCAACTCACTGATGCAGCCCAACTGCGCCAGGCCTCTGCGCGCATGCATGCATCTGTGCACGCTTGCCGCCGGTGGTGACGCGACTCACGCCCTGACTAAGGCCTGTTTCGCACGACACCGCACTAATTGACTGTTCTACGGCGTCGCTGGTCCCTCACTTTCGTTGGCGCGCTTGGGGGGGTTGCCGCCAGCAGCCAGGTTATATGCCAGAAAGGCTCCGAGCGCAACAGCCAGTGCCAGCAGAGGCCGGTCCAGAAACCTGGGGGCGCCCTGTGCCACCCGGGCGCTCACGCGCCACGCCACAAACCCCGCGCCGCCTGCGCACAGCGGCAGAAACGCGCAGTACGCAGGTGCCCCTTGTCAGCTGGAGCACTTAGTGTTGAGAGCGCCCAGCGCAGGGTGCTGCCCGAGTCACCGGTGGAAGGGCAGGCAGTGCCAGCGCAGTCAACCAATTCAAGCAGCGCTCAGTTACATACACAAAAAGAATACTCAATGAAGTAACAAGCGACACAGATGGAACGACGCGCCTGCCGAGAGCAGAGTGTAGGGCGCCGACGAGGCGCCGCGCTTCCACGCGCGCAGGCTGAGCGCCGCGAGCAGCGCGTGCACGGCGCCAAAGAGGCACAGCGCTGCGCCAGCTGTGCTGCCGCCTGTGAGAAGGCTGGCCGCGCCGCCGGCCAGCAGGAGCGCGCCATACGGAATGCACATGCAAAAGTCGTGCAGCGCCGCATGCCGGCCCTGGCCGACCTCCCTCACATCCGCCGCCAAGTCTTCCAAGGCTGGCTCCGCCGCGCCGGCTGCCTGCGATCCAGTGACTTGTTTCTTGTTTCTTTCAGCTGCCCAACACATCAAGTAAAGAGCTCTAGGGCGTGTACAAGAGCCTGAGCCAAGGTGCCATACCTGCTGATACGGCTCAGCCGCGCTGCAGCGCAGCAGCTGCCTCGCAGGCGTGTGTTGCTGCCATGCCGAAGGTGTTGCGAGCTGCAGCGCGCCAGGTACTTGCCGGCCTAGGTGCCTGGGGACCAGCACGTGCCTTGCATAGTCGGAACCGCAGCTTGGCACCGAGAGCTTGGCCAGCAGTGCGCGTTGGGCCTGCATCCTGGCTTCTGATCAGGCAGTGACCCCAGCCCTGGCACCAGTAAGCAGCAGTGTTGGGCAACACGGGTGGTAGTATTGCTGATTTGCACAGAGCAAGCAAGCAGAGCAGCCCCACTTAAACTCCGCGCAAGCCCCCACTAAAACCCTAGCCAACGGCTACACGGCTTCACGCTTTGAGGCGGACGGACAGACACAACCTCCTCTGCCTGGAGTTGTGTGGGGCAGGCTGCCAAGTGTCAGCATGCCTGCACAGGTCTTGGAAACGTGCAGCGCATGTGCATAGCCGGCTGAACAGGTTGTTGTAACAAAGGGAGGCTGCCCTGCGGCTGCAGGCACCATGAGCCATGGCGCACTGCAGCCGCCTTTCTTTATTGCTCTGGCAACAATGGCCAGGTAGCGCCCGTGCACCAACGTGCTTCGTGCTGTGCAGCGTAGCAACTGTCACGCGCTGCGTTGGGCTGTCGCGCTACGAGCTGCAACGCGCCTTAGCACGAGGAGTTGCCAGGACGGTGGCTGAGGCGTTGTGTGCGCGCGCTCCGCACAGCTGGGCTTTCTTCTTCCTGTTTGGCCACATGCGCGACCTGGTCCGCAAACGCTTGCCCAAGGCGGCTCTGAAGGTGTGGCTGCTGCGTCCGCTCCATCTGTTGACAGCGTGGTCTGCCGCCATGTATGAATGACCTATTCACAGCGCAAGCTTTTCCTCGAGGGGGCTGGCACGTGGGCCGTTGCAGGGATACGCACCCATCCGGCAGGACTATGAGGACTTCTACACGCGGCGCATGTTCTACAGGATACACGTGCGCCCTGCTGGTGGCGTGCCGTCACTCAGCGCCCCAGCCCTGTCACTCGCAGCCTGGGCGCGGGGAGGCTGGGCTTGACCTGGGCTCGCGGGGGCCAGGACTGCTGGAACCGACCGATCTGCAGCGCGCCGGACGCGTGGGTGGACGTGATGGAGCGCACGCCAGTGGACGGCCAGAAGTGCGCGCCCTGACGCAGCTCCTGCCGCGCCCGCTTCCGCTGCCTGCTCTGCGCTGTGTCGCTCGGCCCGCCCACTCACTGCCTCTGGCAATACGAGAAACGGGAAGGTGGGGGCCTCTGTGTGTGCACGACGCTGTGGCGGGTAGGCGATTTGGCCCACCTCTGTGCACGCTGTCAGCTGTGGCCAGCGCAGGCGGCGCTCGTCAGCGCGGCATACAAAGTCGTGGCGGACGCCCTGGCTCCTCTGGCGTGGGTGTCCTGGGCGTGTCGGGCGCGACCGCGCGAGGCGCCGCTGCAGCGAGCTGGCACAGCGCATTGCCAGCAACAGCTGGCACAGAGCCAGGGCACGGCAGGCTGCTGGGTTGAGAGCGGCAAGCTGTGCTGCGGCTGCTGTAGCTCAGGTGACAGCGTCGGGCAGACCGGTGGGCGATAAGAGTGCGCAATGCAGCCGGCGGCCCCGAAGCCGCTGACGCGCCTGGCGCCGCGGGCGTTGCAGGCCGCTGCAGCTGACGGGCGCGACGCGGCGCTGCCTGAACCTGGGCTCATACAACTACCTGGGCTTTGCGGCCGCGGACGAGTTTTGCACGCCGCGCGTGCTCGCCACCATGCGCGAGCTGGGCTGGAGCATGTGCAGCTCGCGCGTCGACGCCGGTGCGTCGGCCCGCCGCCCGCCGCTCTCCGCAGCGCGCTGACGCGCGGGCCAGCCGCTCTGCCATGGCGCAAAGCGGCTCCCAGAGGAGCGCTATGCGGGCCATGGCCATGTGACCTGTGGCAGCTCGGACAGAGGCTGTGCGCGTCCTGGCGTGCGCCTTTTGCCGCTGCGAAGCATCTGCACGACGCTTTCCTCAGGCACAGTGCTGCCGCGTCGGAGCCAGCGCATCTGCGGCAGTGATGGCCTGCGCAGACTGCGGCTGCCGGGTTCGGGGCCCCGCGCTGGCACCCCATACCCCGAGAGGACCCGCCCCTGTGCAGGCACCACGCCGGTGCACCTGGAGCTGGAGGCGTTGGTCGCGGAGTTTGTGGGCAAGCCGGCGGCGCTGACGTTCGGCATGGGGTTCGCGACCAACAGCATCGTCATCCCCGCGCTTGTCGGCCGCGGCTGCCTCATCCTGAGCGACGCGCTCAACCATGCCAGCATCGTGGCGGGCGCGCGCGGCTCCGGCGCGAAAGTGAAGGTGCGGGGCCGCGCGGCGGCCTGCCCGCCGCCTGCTGCGGGCCTACGCAGTGCGCGTCTGAACTTTGCCAGCATCGTGCCGGGCGCGCGCGGCCTGGGCGCGAAAGCGGAAGCGCCGGTGCGTGACTCCAGCGACACGACTCGCGGGATTTGCTGCGAGAGGCGTCGCAGCAAGGGGCGAGGGCGTGCCGCAAGGGACCTGCTGATTTGGTGGTCTCTCGGCGCCGTGCTCGAGGCGCGCTCGCTTGTGGTGGCCGCGCGGGCCGGGCCACGCGCTGCGCTCACAGGCCACCTCAGCCACGCGTGTATGCTGTCGCGCCAGCACAGCGCCCGGCCTTGGCGGGGGCGGGCGCGGATGCAAAGCGCAGGCCCTTGCTGGCTTGGACATGTGCTGCCCTGCGAGCTTGACTCCCATCTGGAGCAGGTAAGTCCCGGTCACGCACAGCAGCTTCTCAGGGCTGAAGCCCTTGGCGGCCCGCGCGCAGGTGTTCGCGCACAACGACGCGGACCACCTGGAGGCGGTGCTGCGCGCGTCGATCGCGGAGGGGCAGCCGCGCACGCGGCGGCCCTGGCGCAAGGTGCTCGTGGTGGTGGAGGGCATCTACAGCATGGAGGGCGAGGTGGTGGACCTGGCCGGCATCGTGGCGGTCGCCAAGAAGTACAAGGCGTGCCCTTGCACACTGCTGCCGTGGGCGCTCGCAGAGTGGTACAGAGTAGTATGAGGCGCGCCCCGGCGCCGCGCGGCTGTGCGCAGCGCGCATGTTACGGCGCTCGACCTGGCCGGCATTGTAGGCGGTCGCGAAGAGAGTACAGGGCGCGCCTTGGCGCAGTGCGGCTGTGCGACGCGCGCTTGTCGCAACGCCCGCGTGCCGGCAGGCGGTCTGTGAGTGTGCCGGACTGTAGTGGAGAGCAGTGTGGAGGCGAGAGACGGGGCGGCGTCCGGCCTGCTGTCCGGTCTGTGCAGCGTGCTGCATCTTGTCGGGGAGACCGAGCCTGGCAGGAGGGCAGCGGGCCGCCAGGAGGCGCAGACGGCTTGCTGGCTGTCGGCGGAGGCCAGGGATGCGCGGGCAGGTCCAGAGATCGTGCGCCAGCTCGCGCGCGGCCGGTGTCGACCGAGGGCGCCGCTGCTCTGATACCCTAACCCTATTTTTGCCCCTGCTGCGGCTGCAGGCGTACCTGTACCTGGACGAGGCGCACAGCATCGGCGCGCTGGGCGCGGGCGGGCGGGGCGCGTGCGAGGCGACCGGCGTGGACCCGGCCGACATCGACATCATGATGGGCACCTTCACCAAGTCGTTCGGCTCGTGCGGCGGCTACATCGCCGCCAGCAGGCGCGCGTGCCCCCTGCGGCCGGCCGACCACGCCTGGTCTGCCACAATCGCGTTCGCCCGCCGCCCTGCCTGTAACCCTCAGCCTGCCGCAGCTCCCGTGCAACTGTGCGCGTGTGGTGCGCAGCCCCTTCTTCAACCCTGAGGGTCTGCAACCCTGAAGAATGCGGGCATCAGGACCTGGGCCCATGCGAGCGCGCAGGGACGTGATCGCCCACCTGCGGCGCGTGGCGCCGGGGCACCATTACGCGACGAGCATGGCGCCGCCGGCCGCGCAGCAGATCGTGTCCGCGCTGCGCCTGCTGCGCGGCGAGGACGGCAGCGGCCGCGGCGCGGCCAAGCTGGCCGCGCTGCACGCCAACTCCAACTGGTTCCGGCGGCGCCTGCTGGAGCTGGGCTGCCATGTGCTGGGCGACTGGGACTCGCCCGTCATGGTGCGCCTCGCGCGCCGCGGGCCCACCGGGCGCGCCCGCGCAGACGCGTTCCACAGCACCTGTCCTGGCTGCCGCGGCGTAGCCGGCCAGGGGCGCGCCGCTCACCCGGCTCCCTGTGGCTGCGGCGCCGTCCAGCCGAGGCGGCGTGCTCTCCAAGGGCTGGAGCAGGAGGGAGTGTTGCGTCACAGCCTGCACGTACCCTTGAACAAGCTGCATGTCTGGACGGCGGTGAGTGAGTTCGAGCGCGGTGGGGACAACCCCACATCCCCTCCCTGGCCCTTTTCTGCTGCCTGTGTACCGGCTGATCAGCCTTGCCGACCACACTTTCCTGCAGTGGAGCAGCAGCAGGAGGGTCTCTATACCGAGCCTGCTCATCAGCCTCCAAAACCGGCCCTCCCACTGAGCAGCCCCCGCCCCTGCCGCGCGCGCAGCCTGTGATGCTGTTCCAGCCGGGCAAGATCGCGGCGGCGTCACGGCTGTGCTGGGAGCGCGGCGTGGCGCTCGTGGTGGTGGGCTTCCCGGCCACGCCGCTGATGACCGCGCGCGCGCGCATCTGCATCTCCGCAGCGCACACGCGCGCGGACCTGGAGCATGCGCTGCAGGCGCGGCCCCAGACATTAGTAATTGCCTCTAGTAATTGCCCTTCCCTCGCGTATTGAGGAAAAGTGGGGCACCATCGCGCATATGGCGTTTGAGGTGGTGTTCTCAATGCGCGGTTCTGCATGCGAGCCCACCGTGCATGTAAGGCCCCAGTGGCCCCCAAGAGCCCATCTCTGTGGAGCTCGTGAGCACACTTGCGCGGCGCGCGCCTGTCGACGTTGACGCACGGCGCACAGCGGCCCGTCAGTGTCCATGCGTGCAGGCAACCGGGCGTGCTGACATTCAGTCGCACCCCCCTTCCAGTGCTCACGTTGGGCCGAGCTGGGCCAGCCGGATCTCCTGGTCCCCGGGGTATGGTTGGGCTGGGGGCGTGGCCACGGGCATTAGCTGCGCGCGCAGGGCTCTGGACGAGAGCTGGGCACCAGAGCGGCCTGAGGGCGCCTGGCCGCGCGCGCGCGCACGCGCTGGGCGAGCCGGGCACCATAGCGGCCTGAGGAGCAGCCCTGGCCGCGCGCGCACGCAGGTGCTGGACGAGGTGGCGGAGCTGGCGCTGCTCAAGTACCAGCCGCGCAAGGGCCTGTCCGCCGTGCGCGGCGCCGCGCACCTCATCAAGGGCTGAGCGCGGGCGCGGCGCGGTTTCTGGCTCGACGCGCGGCTCGGCGGAGGCCGCTTAGCCGAGGCCACGCGATAGGCTGTGATAGGCACTGATTTGGGTCGCATGCGTGGCACCTGCTAGAGAGCGTGTGAGGAAGGCCGGCGCTTATGTGCAGGACAACCAGGCCTGAGTGAAGAAGCCTGTAGCCAAAATTTATGATTGAAAGACCCTGCAGAGGTGACCCTGGAGGATGGCATGCTCAGGCAGCTCTAAAAAGAAAAAAGAAGAAAAGGTGCAACCCCTTCAGTGCGGACAGCTTGAGCTGGCAGCCCGCATACACGAGTTTTCTGCGTTCGTTCCAACGTGCCAAGTCACCTCGCCTGCCACATGTGGGCGCCCACAGAGAGCCTTAGGCCAACAGTCCCTTGTGCCCAGCTCTGGCGTCACAGGTGTGAGCGACTTACAGCAGGCTTTCCACTGGCAGCGCCCGCGGGGCTTGCGCCGCGACGCGTGAGCTGCACCGCCCCAGTCGCTGAGACCAGCAGTGCGCTCGAGCCCGCCGCGGGTGACTTCAGTGCGTCAGATGTCACAGCAGAGGCCGTCGCGTCACACACTGGAGCGGCCGCCTCTGCCGCAGCCGCAGGGCTGCCGCGCGCTGCCCCATCACTAAGCATGGCTACCAGGCTTGTGCACCCTCCCAAGGTGCGGCGTTTTGGCCACAGAGTCGTAGAGACGTCGCACAACTTGCATTTGTATTACCTATGTTTGGGGAAGTTTGCACTCGTCAGCACATGCGCTTAGTACAAAGTCGAAAGCACGCAAGTGCCGTGCACGTAAGAAGTTACTTAGAGTATAGCTCAGCGCCTGCAATGACCCCTTCCTACAGAGCGCTCACAGTGTGGCATGTTACAGCGTAGCTGCTCACAGGCTTCAGGCGCTCAAGTCGTGAGCTTCTGAGCTGGGCCGTGCCGCTGCGCAGGTGACGAGTGACCCGTACGGGGCCGTGGCGCCGCCGCTGTATCAGACGGCGACCTACCACCAGCTGAGCGCGGTGGAGTGCGGAGAGTACGACTACAGCCGCTCCGGCAACCCCACGCGCATGCAGCTGGAGGCGCAGATGGCTGAGCTCGAGGTGCGGCTGCAGCTCGAGATGTGCCTTGCAGAGTTGCGCAGCCTGTGCGATAGTAACAAGCGATGCCCTGCACGAAATCGTGTGCTAGGACGCACCGCCTATTCATGAGACAGGCGCAGTGCTGACACACAGACCGTGCTGTGCGTTGTGGCTGCGGACGTGTGCCATGTCAGGTTCATGAAGCATCAATAAGAAGGCCAGCGCTGTGGCTGCCGCCGCCAGGGCGCCGACCGCGCGCTCGCGTTCTGCAGCGGCATGGCCGCGCTGAGCGCGGTGCTGCGCCTGGTGGCCAGTGGCGAGCACGTCGTGGCGGGAGACGACATCTACGGCGGCACCAGCCGACTGCTGGCTCAGGTGGCGCCCCTTGATTCTGACCTGCCCACTCTGCAGCTCCTCCTTGTCCGCGTCTGCTGGTCAGTCCAAGTGCCAGGTGGTGCAGGCGGCTACTGACCCACATTGCATGCGTGCTTCACTGGGGGCATGGCTGGGTAGTACAGACGGCTCGAGCGAAATTGCTGGGCTTGCTACAGCAGGCGCTTGCATGTATGATGGCCACAGCGTATAATTACATGGAGTGCACTCCCACAGGCTTGGTGTCTGCGTCCGTACCAGCTATCACTCAAATGACTTATTAGCACAAGCAGTTAAAAAGGGCTTCCGGCCTGAAATAGCTTGTTGCAGAAAGACATACTGATGCGGGGGCATACCGTCGCAGATAGCACCGGGGCTGGGCATCGAGGTGACCAACGTTGACACAGGAGACATCGAGTGCGTAACCATACTTACAGATCAACTGTTGGCACTTCAGCCTGCAGCCTTGCCTGCATGACAGACAGTGTCAGTAGACTTTAGAGGGGCTGCACAAACGTGCATGTTTGACATTCTTGCAAGCTGCACGCATGCGTCGCATTGGACCATGTTGCTGCCCATTGCCTTCGACATGGGATTCTGACGCGCAGCTGCCGGTGCCTAGGGCCGTGCGGGGCGCGTTCGTGCCAGGCCGCACGCGGCTGCTCATGCTGGAGTCGCCAACCAACCCGCGCATGCAGATCTGCGACATTGCGGAGCTCTCGCGCCTCGCGCACGAGGCGCGCCACGCAAACGGGAAAGAGGACATCCTGTAGATAAATGGAAGTGTGTTGTGTCACAACACCAGCTGCAGGCATGCCAGCCTGCGCGGCAGAGCCACAGAGGTGAGCGAGGTGCAGGCACATGGAGTTGAGCGCCCTGCATGTGTAACGGCGCAGCATGCGTGCTTTAGGGACCCTGCAGCAGGCCTTTTTGTGCCACGTCTGCGCACGAGTGCCAAGTGACTGCGCCAAGACAGGCACACAGTGCAGGAGCCAACCTCATCAAAACCCTGTGAAGCCTTGGCCCAACCGACCGTAGTGATGCAGGCGGGCGCGCTGGTGGTGGTCGACAACAGCATCATGGCGCCCGTGTTCCAGCAGCCGCTCGCGCTGGGCGCCGACGTGAGCATGACCAGCGCCACCAAGTTCATCGGCGGCCACTCCGACATCACCGGCGGCACGCTGTCCATCCGCGGCAAGGAGCTCGCGCAGCGGCTCTACTTTGTGCAGGCGCGCCGCTCAGAGCCATGTCAGCGCCGCACTGCAATTCTGTCGCGTACCCTGTGCTCTTGCTCTCCGCATGCGCACATCGCAGAAAGCAGGGCCTGAGTCCTGCTCAACCAATTCCTTGGGTGCCATCACCCGCGCGGGCGCCTTCTCTGAGCGCACCCGCGCCCGGCGCAGAACGCCGAGGGCGGCGGGCTGGGGCCGTTCGACTGCTGGCTGGCGCTGCGCGGGCTGAAGACGATGGCGCTCCGCATGGAGCGCGCGGCTGCGACGGCCGCCGCGCTCGCGGCCTGGCTCGCCGCGCACCCGCTCGTGCGGCGCGTCAACTACCCAGGGCTGCCGGGGCACGCGGGCGCCGCCGTGCACGCCGGCCAGGCGACCAGCGGCGGCTCGCTGCTCAGCTTCGAGACCGGCAGGTGCTTCGCCGGGGCCCGGTCGGGTGGCGGCGGGATGACGGGCGCCTGCGTGCAGTCCTGAACAGGATGCCGCTGGTGCCCAGACAGGCAGCGTGTGGGATGCGCAGTGGCAGACGGCGCCTGGTTGAGCCTCCCTTGCGGTCCTCTTGTCTTTGACTCTGGCAGGAAAAATTTTTGTTTGGCAGCCTGGACGCGAGCACGCCACGACCGAGCGTGGACCACCTGCCACGCGCTGCGGCTGCATGCGGCGTTCCGTGCATGTGCGCCGCCGAGGGGGGTCGGCTCGCGGGCCGATCGCAGCCTGGAGGCGAGCCGGACGGTCGTGGAGGAGACCGCACTGTTCCGCGTGACGGTCAGCTTCGGCAGCGTGACCTCGCTCATCTCGCTGCCCTGCTACATGAGCCACGCGTCGATCCCGGCGGCCGTGCGCGCCGCGCGCGGGCTGCCCGACGACCTGGTCCGCATCAGCGTCGGCATCGAGGACGCCGGGGACCTGCTGGCGGGTGCGCCGCTGCGACCACGGCAGCGAGCTCACCCAGCCGCTGGTTGGGCTGCTGTGCCTGACGCGCGGCCTACCCGCGCGCAGCACAGGTCCAGCTGATATGCACATGCGTATATGAGGGCCTGCACCCCGTTAGAGACAGCGAGCGGACTTTGGTCCAACACATGACGTGGCAAGTTAGACCTGCCTGACCGCGTTGCCGGCTGCCTGACGCGTTTGCGCCGCCCGGACCGGGGCAGATCTGGACCAGGCCTTCCGCAAGGCCATGGCGCGGCTGGGCATGGACGCCGCGGCGGCGCCGCCGCCTGCGCCGCCGCCGGCCGGCCGAGAGGCCGAGCTGCTGGCGCGGATAGCGCTGCTGGAGGCGCAGCTGCGCGGCCAGGCTGAGCAGCCGATGCACGGCTAGGCCATGTAGCTCAGCCTGCGTCAGAGCACATCCGTCCACTGCTTGCAGGCATGCAGTAGTGTGTGCTGCGTTGCCGTGTAAACCTCTCTGTCAGGGAGTGCTGCCGAACTTGCCTGGGACTGACAAATCATGCACACAGAGGTGCTCGTGCAGCAGGTCAGACGTGTCCTCTGCCCACGCACCTTGCCAGCATCACATTCAGTTCACATGCTGAGGTATTATATGAAGAGCAACGCTTCATGTTAAAATGAAGAGCAACGCTTCATGTTAAACGGAGACTCATTAACAGCCCAAATGCCTTGCCCTGGTCCTGATCCCATTATAAAGTTTTTGAGGATAGTTTTGACAGAGTAGCAATTTAATTTCCACATCGGCATCGCGTGTGGCAATTTTTAACGTTGCAAATATGGGGGACTTTAGCGCTTTTGAGGAGAAGATGCGCAAAGCAGACCTGAGCCAGGCAGCCATTGATGCGTTCAGGTTGAACTATGAGCAGCTTGTGGCTGGTGTCACGGGCTTGGTACGCCTCAATGCACCATGTGCGTCTTCTCCTGCTCTGCAGGGCCTCTGTACAGAGCGCGGGAGTGCCTCTTGCAGGTGCCAGAGGACGAGATTGACGCTGTGCACGAGCTTCCACGCCTAGACGACATGAAGGCATCTCAGAAGGCTGACCTGAAGGTGCTCATGCGGGCTCTAGCATCTGCACTCCGTGCAGGTATCAATGCTAGTCCTGCATGTCGCTGAGAGATGCTGGCGGGGTAGTGACTGTAGACTCAAGTGAGAGTCGCAGGTATGTGCTGTGGTGTTTCTGACTCAGGATGTAGGTGGTGTCAACTGCGTCACTGTTGTTCCTAAGCACCGTTGTCTGTATGCGTATATGCAAGTGCTACTGTTAGCTTTTATTTAGCAGCTAGTGAAGGGGTGGAGCAGCTGCCCTGCTGGTGCACAGCAAAGGCTTTGTGAGTTCAGCACCAGCGTGCTGCACTACGTTAACAGACAAACAGGACGTCTGCGTACACCAGACGTCCTGTGGCACAGCGTATGCCAGCTCGGGCACGATTTGTTGATTACTGTGAGGTTTGAAGCATGCCGACTTATGCTGCTACCCAAGCACCTTGCTCTTGCTGCATGCAGGCCCTCTTGTCAGGGTTCTTGCATGTGAGCCCCATGGCGACCAGCGCGGCGCAGGAAGCCTGAAGCAGTGACCCGACAGTGAGCGCGTGTCGTGCGCACCCGCAGTCGCTGCTGGCGAAGACCGCGGTGCTCAAGCTCAACGGCGGCCTGGGCACGTCCATGGGCCTGGAGAAGGCCAAGAGCCTGCTGACGGTGAAGGACGGCAAGACCTTCCTGGACCTGATCGCGGAGCA
>JAABUY010005619.1_pt1 | contig 12542 bp, 13 predicted proteins | sample 5560271 | NCBI WGS metagenome assembly JAABUY01 (sample SAMN10711886, study PRJNA513374) | rock metagenome | isolation source: Antarctica rocks | place: Antarctica: Victoria Land, University Valley
GACCACGTGGACCGGACATCAACCGCACAACTGCGTATCGACACCAACGCCGACCAATACGACAACCGCCTCAGACTCAACATGATGCTGCTCGGCCAACTCGGCACCACCGCCGCGCAAATGCTCGGCCACGAACCGAACCCCGGCACCAACCTCGCCTGGGACCACGAGGGATTCGCCGTCGCCCACGGCACCGAAACCTCAAACCAATGGCGCAATGAGCTGACCGAACGCATCTCGCTGGCTCTAGGCGGCCCAGCGCTGCAGGACGGCGCCCCCAGCGCCACCCGCAGCCGACCGGAACAACTCGCCATCGACTATGTCGCGGCGCTGCCCGGCCAACAGCTCATCGACACCCTGCTCGGAACCGACGACAACCCCTCCGAAGTCGCCCGCGTCGTGACCGCTATCCGCACCGACCAACCCAACCAGAACAACGACGCCGCGGCGAACTACTGGCGCCGCGAATACACCACGGCGATGACCAACGAACTGAGCACCGCCGGGTACCCCACCGACGTCGCCACCCGCACCGCCGCGCAATCCGCCCAGGCCACCACCGACTGGATGGACCACGCCCGAGCCGTGAACAGCCCCGAAGTCCGGCTCACGCTGCTCCCCAACCTCGGCCGGGTCGCCGCCGCGTCCACCACCGGGGAACCATTCCCTGGCACCAACACCCGGTGGCAGCTCGCCGCCGACATCATGTCCGCCGGAAAAGTCCCGATCACCCGCGAACAGGCCGAGGCCGCCGCCGAACAGCACCTGCAGCAACAGCCGCACCCCGCCCACGCCACCACCACCCCGCAATCGGCGCTCACCATCATCAACACCTCGACCGGTGTCCTCATCACCGCACCCACCAACGACGCCAACTACAGCGAACTGGCCGAACACCTGGACGCCAACCACTTTCAGCCCGTCATCGACCAGCCCGGCACCTGGACCATGCCCACCCCGGAGACCAGCCGCACCCGCACCAACTTCAGGCTCACCGCAATCAAAGCGATCGTTGCGCACCTGGGCCTGGCCCTCCGCGAACCCCCAACCGCCGCCCCATCCGGCCAGGCATGGCTTGCCGCCCCATCCGCACCGGCCGCCGCCATGACCCTCCACCCGGCCGCACCACAACGCTGACCCGCCTCCGGATCACGCGAACCACCACCCGAAAGGAACCAACCGTCATGACCTCACGCATCACCGCCACCGGCAACATCGCCGGTGACATCAACTTCGGCTACAGCGAAAGCGGACGCGCCTGGGCCAACGCCCGACTCGCCGTCAACCAGGGTTACACCGACCGCAACACCAAACGCTGGGTCGACACCGGCACCGACTTTTACCCCTTGTCCGCGTTCGGGCCGAACGCTGAACGCCTCATGGAGCACCACAAGTCCGGCGACCGCATCACCATTGCCGGCCGACCCGAACTGGAAGTGTTCACCCGCCGGGACAACACCGCCGGAGCCGAAATCAAGGTCACCATCGACACTCTCAAGGCTGCGCCGCTCCGCCCGAGCGGCAGCGATCCGACCCTGGAACGCATCGCCACCACCGACCAGCGCACATCGGACCCGGCCGTCCAGGCCGACGAACCGCACATCACCCACGTCGACGGGACCGTCCAGGTCGCCGGCATCGCCAAGGACGACACAGACGGGTTCAAATACTCACCGGCCGACAAGACATGGAACCTGCCCGCCGACCTCGGCGCGGAACGCACCGAGCACCGGGTCAACCACTTCATCGCCGCCGCCGCCGAACTCGGCATCTCCATCCCCGAACACATCGCGAACAGTCCGGCCGCCGTCCCGCCGGCCGGTATCGACTTCACCAACCCCTCATCGCCGCCGGCGCTGGCCCAGGATGCCAGCCGCTAGCCGGCGTCGACAGCATCCAACCCGACTCGGCCCGCCGAGCGCCACAGCGCTCTGGCGGGCCGATTCACGTCTGGCCGGCCTAGCACACCAGATTCCGTCACCTTCTCCGATCAGCTACTACACCTCCCGTCACGGAAAGGTCCGCCCGCGATGACCGAGCCGATCGAAGACGCCGCACCAACCCCCATGCCCACCCCGATCATGTGGGACGCACTCGACGCGTTCGACTTCCAGGCCACCCTGCTCGACCTGGCAACCTGGGTCCGATGGTTGGTGACCACCTACTCCATCCCCGAAAGCACCATCCCGCCGTGCTGGTTCGCCCACCCCGACATCCGCGAGGAACTGACCCACCTGTGGCTCGGCTGGCAGCAGGCGCACCACCCGAGCATGGGTCTGGGCCGCACCGGCATGGACTGGGACACCGGCCGCGATCAATGCCTGGCCCGCGTCGCCATCATGGCGCAGTGCGGCTCCCAACGGGGCCACAACGCGATCACCATCCCTGCCCAGCCGGCATGGTCGATCACCCAGTTCCACGAGCACCTGCAGCACGAACGCGCCGCCCGGACGTTGCGGGGCATCCGCGCCGCCCGCCACGCCGCGGCCACCGAAGTGCTCCAGGACTACACCGACGCCGTCAATCAGAGCGTCGACGACGCACTGACCGCCGCCGGCGGTCCCGCCGCGGCCTCCCCGGAAACCATCCTCCAGGCCGAGCGCGCCGTCACCGAAGCTCTTCTCGACATCGCCGCCGCCGCCGGCGCCGCCGCGGACACCGCCGCCGACTCACTCATCGCCGAAGACCAACGCATCATCGACCAACAGTGCCTGAGCACCGCAGAGACCGCCCTCGCCGCCCAGATCAGCGAGAACACACCGAACCGCGAACCTGCGGTGACCCACTGGATCCGGAGACTGCTGCACCTGGACGACCCCGCCACCACCGTCCGGCGCGTCATCACCAAGGCCAAACGCGCCGCCCGCGCCGCCGCCAAACAACCTCCGGACCTCACCCCTCCGGACTGACCGTCCACCGAGATCCGTCGACGTGGCGGCCTGGGCGCCGCCGGCGGCCTCGGGCCTCCGCCATAACCATTACCAGCGCCGGCGACCCAACGGCCCGGGGCATCCGCCGCCACTGCAACGAGCTGTCCCAGATCAGATGGAACTGCTCATGATCGGCCTTGCACATCGCCACCAGATCGCCGTGCCGCTCGGCGCCCATTCGCGTGTAGTCGTGATGGTGAAGCTGCAGTAGCTCGGCACGGCCGCACACCGCGCACACCACCTCACCGCCGGCGGCCGCTTCGTCCTCGAACCACACCCGCCGGCGCTCCTGCCACACTCGCGACTGCATATACCGGTCATAGTCCGCCCGGATACCGGGCCGTTCGGCGGTCCACCGGGAACCCTGCCGCGGCGCCCTCACCACCCGAAGTCAGCGTTCCCGGACCGCGCGAGACACCGCGGCGATCGCCGACCGCACAACCATGAAGTACGGCATGCCATCGGCGCCTCGGGTGATCTCACCGACCTGCTGGTCGACCAGCACCCAGCACCGACCGCACACCGGCACCACATCGTTCACCTGCTCCCACCTGAAGTTCGCGAAATCAACATGGAGCAGGTCGACATCCTCAACGGCGCCGCAACACTCGCACCGCGGAACCCCGCCGACCTGCTCGTCAAACCACTGGAACCACCAACCGCGACGTTCCCGCCACGCCGCCGACGCCAGGTACTCCGCGACCACCTCGTCACCGGGGTGTCCAAGCATCCGCACGTTCCTTCGCAGCCTCGATGATCTTGCCTTCCCAGTGATCCTGGGCGGCACGCCATTCTCCCAAGTAGTCGGCCCGGCGGTAGTACGGCTCCATCGTCACCACAATCGGCGGGGCGCTACCCACCATCATCAGCGCCACGCCCTCGGGGAGCTGCACAATCTCCGACGCCAACAGCACAGGCACCGACCTGATGGACGAAGACACCGAGAAGGACCCACCACCGCCGCCGCTGGCATCGCTTCGCGACTGCGACCACGTTTCCTCATCGCGGACCCCGACCAGCGTCTCCAAATCCTTCAGGTCCGACGCGACCGCACCGCCCCGCAAGAACACTTTCACCGTCGCCGACCCCAGCATCGCCGCGGCTCGTTGATCACCCCACTTGTCCCGACCCTGCGCCAACGTCTGCAGGTACGCCCGGGTGATGATCCCCGACCCGCCGTAGGCCGACAGGTACTCCGGCAACTTCGGCAGCGCCGCGAAGTTGGCGATCTCGTCCAAAACCAACGTCAACGGCGGATCCAACCTGGACTTCGCCGACCCATCGGCCTCCCGCCGCGCCACCCGAACCACGTCAGCGATCAACGCCGCCAACAGCTTCGCCGCCGCATGCCCCTCATCCGACAACAGGTACAGCGTCCCCTTCCCATACAGGAAGCTCTTCACGTCGAACTCTTCACCCGGACCCGGGTTGAACCGCTCCCGCACGTCCTTGGTGTCCAGCCCGGACAATGCGGACACCACGCCACTCCACTCGTTCTCCAACTTCGTCTGGTTGCCCTCGATTTGCTCGCGCAGCGCCTGCGCCCATCCCGGCTCGGCCCGGTCCGGCAGACTCTCGAGAATCCGGACCGCCTCCAGCGCCGTCCGCGGCGACTTCGTCCACAACCACAGGTCGTGGATGTTCTTACCGCCCAACGCGGCCGCGTGCAGCAATGTCCGCAGAGATTCCTTGGTTTTGCTCTCCCAGTGCGATGCGTTCTCCACACCCTTACCGGTATCGGCGGCCAGCACCTCCGCGCGGACCTGCGCGGTCTCACCATCCTCGCAGCCACGGATTACCGACCAACGGAACGAATTCGGCAAACCAGCGACCGCACCGTCGGCTGAGAGCACCGCCACCTGTCGACTGATCCGACGCCGCGCCTCGAACGTCGGCGTCAACGAATCCGGCCGGGTCGACGTCACGATCACCGCACCCGGGGCGTCCAGAATCGAATTGATCACCGTGTAGACGCCCTTGCCGGCGCCCGACGGAGCGCAGATCAGCACCGAGTCACGGACCGACGTCCACACACCCTCGCCGCGCGAAAGTCCCCACCGGCAACCCAGATCCGTCGGTCGGATCTGGCCGCTGCCCAGCAGATACCGCACCATCGCCGATGTCTCCGCCGGCAACAGCGGCGGCTCGAAACGCCGCGGCAACCCCACCGCGGCCCGCGCATCGGCCAGCAACGCCGGCCGCAGCGATTCCGCCTTGTCCACCAACGTCATCGGCCCGACCTCGCGGCGCAGATCCGCGACCGTCGCCACCCCCGGCCGGTTCAGCAACACGTCCGTCCGCTGCTCCGGAGTACGCACCACACTCCGTCCGCGCCACCACCGAACCGCTACCACGACCCCGAACACCGCGGCGCCCAGCACCAGCACCTGCACCGGCCAGTACACCGCCGGGCCTGGCATCGGCGAAATCCAATCCCAGCCCGGTCGACCCGGGCGCAGCGCCGCCGCGAGCCCGGCCAGCAGCCCACCGCCGGCGAAGCCACGCCCGGTCACCAGCGACGCCAGTTGCCCACCGATCCACATCAGCGCGATCACCGCGAACAGCGACCCGCCCAACGCCAACCCCAGCACCGCTTTCGGTGATGCGACCGGCTCCTTCGTGAACGACTTGACTGTCATCACCTCTCACCCCCGCACGCAACCACGGCCGGGTCCGCCCGCTGCCCTGGGATCCGCACCGGCGGACCACCTGCCAGGTCGGGTCCGCCGGCTGCTTGCCGCTGATCCGGGATCCGCACCGGCAGACCACCTGCCGAATGCGTCGACGCCAACCCCGACAGCACCAGACCGGCCGCCGCCCGGACCCGCTCCGCATTCGCGATCGGGTCACCCCACGGCACCGCCGATGACATCCAGCTCAGCCCGTGCGCCGACCGCACAGCCGCAACCACCGATCCAACCAAGGTCGAATCTCCGATCGCCCGGCCCTCCAGTCGCAGCGCTTGCCGGCAGACTGCGGCCACCGAGTCGTTACCTTCTGCGGGAACATCCCACAGACCGGCCAGCACGGCCACACTCGCGGTGAACCGCTGACCCACCGGACCTTCCGCCGGCCGCTCACTGACCAGCACCGGCATCATCGCGTCGTCACCAGACAACGACGCAGACGACCAACGGGCCGTGAGCACCGACGGCCGCCACACCCACACCGGCGCCAACCCAGCCACGTCGGCATCGACACCGGCGATCTGCCACTGCACCACACTGCCCACCGTCACCGGCGGCGCCGGCGCCCGCTGCGCGCACACCAGCAGCACATTCAGACTGTGCAGCCCATGGAAGTGGCCCAGCGCACCCATCAGCGTGGCCCACGAGGCCGGATGACCGGCTGACATCACGCAACTCCGAGTTAATTCCCCGAGCCACACCGACGCATCACCACCCGCATTACCGAGGACGTCGTCCACCAGGCACCTCCGCGCGCTCGGCTGCCGCTGATAGCCGCCACTAACCCCTCATGCACACACATCGACGCGAGCTAACCCACATCCGCAACCCGTTCCGTCACAACACGATCCGTATCGGACACACCCCGTGATCACCCCAACACGCACCGCAAATCCCGCGCACCCCGAGAGAGCGCCGACCTCATGAATGACGACCACTCACCACGTCGTCAGACGCCCCACCGACAGAGGAACCACCCCACCCGTACAGCCCCCACCGATACCAGGCACCGCCAAATACGAATTGGGAGCCGGCTCAGCCGGCCGGTCACCCCAACAGCACTTTTCTTCCCCGCTGGCCACCGATTGTCGGGCCGCGGCGTTTCAGTCAACCCACACTCCGTTCTCCGGGGCTGACAGAAACACCTTCTACAGCCCACCCTTCGGCTTCTTGCCAGCGGGAAAGAAAAACGGTCAGCCAAGGACCACCCGCAACCACTCACCAGGAGGCCACCATGACCACGAGCCGCATCGCCCTCACCACCGACTAGACCACCACCATCCTGGATGCCCTGGACCTACACGCCGCCGACCAGCAGAACGCCCTCAGCGCCATCACCGGCGCCTTTGGAACCGAGCACCCCTACACGCGCCGCCTGTCCACCACCCTGGACAACACATGGGCCACCGCAGCCCTCATCGCCGCGCAAACCAACAACCCCGCGCCGACAGCCATGAGCTGCCCAGACACCCGCGACGACGCCCACGCCTACACCGAAGGCTGGAACGCCCACCTCACCGGCCGCACCCGCGCCGCAGCGCTCAACCCCGCGGTCATAGCCATGATCGGCGACGCCCCCGTCGGCGACCCCCGCACCACCCGCCTCATGAGGGCATTCAGCAACGGCTACACCGACCGCCAGCAGCTCACCGACAACACCCCCGCCGGTCTCCACCGCTGATTCCACGGAATCACCACCGACACCGGCCACACCGAACGGAGCCCAACCATGAACCCGCGTCTCACCCCCACCGGCCACAGAATCATCGACCCCGCCGCACTCGCTGACGCCATCAGCCACCTCGTCAATACCTGGACCGACAGCTCCCTGGCCGACAGCATCGGAACCCAACTCACCTGCACCGAACTCGAAGCCCTCACCCAACTGTTCGACGCCGCCGGAGCCGACGAAACCGCCACGATCTGGCGCACCCACCACGCCACCGGCGACGACGAAGGCGACGACCACAACCCCGACGGCAGCCTCCGGCAAATCGACGAGACCCCACCGGCAGGCACGCCCCACCCGGCCACCAGCGGCCTGGCGTCCAGCACCGTGGGGAGCGAACGGTGAGGCACCTGACGGAAAGGGTCAAAACCATCGCGCTGAGGGATCAGTTCATCACCGAACTCGTGCACGACCAGAGCCTGCTGAACGAACTGGCGGTCGCTTGCCGATCGACCAGCGAAGATGACCCCTATGCACCCGACCTCAACGTGGTGACGTCGATCGCCGCGTTCATCGCGGGAGACGAATGGCTCGGCCATGCGTGCCTGGACCGCGCGCAACGCCTACGACCTGATCATGCGCTGGCCGGGCTTGTCCGGACCGTATGGGACATCGGAATCGCACCGCACGCATTTGGCCGCGTCTTGCTGGGCGACCTGTATCAAGCCGACGGCGGCTCGCTCCCTTGAACCAGGTCCATCGGCAGGGACAGCTGGTCCGGGTCCGTCACGGTCTGATCCATCTCAACCGGCATTCCCGGACCAGATCCGTCGGCCCGACGCCACGACAACGCGTCGACGGTGAACCCGAATTCGTCACCAAAAAGCACAGCCACGCGCAGAATCAGTTTGACCGACCCTTCCACGCGGACCATATGGAGAGCATCTGGCCCTGAGACGGTCCAGCCAGGGTCGGGTACGACGACACCAGGGATCTGCCCCACGAATTCAACTGTTTGCCCCAGATCGTATTCAACCAAAGTCATACCCTCCGGCCCCGACGAACCCTCAAGCGGAACGAAGGAACCGTCCCATTCGACCTCTTCGATCTCAAGATGAGAGGGCGCCGTGGTGAAACCGAGGGCTTCGGCTGGCGGATGAACGTCGTATGGGAAGTCCGACTGGAGCAGGTCGTTGTAGAACGCGGCGTTTCGACTGATGCTCACTGCGGTCCGCAGATCGCTCGCTGGCCACGGGAGCTCGGCGACAAGCCAGTTGTTGAAATTGCTGACCAGGCGGACGGTGCCTCCGAGTGGCTCGATTTCGGCTAGCAACGTCGGGTGAAGGTCGCCATCAACGCCGGCGAACGCCTTGTCCCCGGAGATGAGAATGACGTCGCCACCTGTTCGTGCTAGTTCGACCGCGTCCGCCCACACCAGTGAGTCCCGGTAACCGCCACCCTTCAGGTCGAACGGTGGCGTGCGGCTGGTCGCACGAGCCACGAGCTCCTTGTGGGGCGTGTTCGGCCAGGGCAGGACGGTGAATCCAAGACGCTCATCGAATCGCTCGGTCAGGTAGGCGCGGTAGTCGAATGAATGCGGCTCGGCGTCAGCCGCAGTGAGACCGAGGTGTCTCCGTTCCCGGGCTAGCTTCTTTCCACCCTCTTCAACGCGGGTGACCTCTCGGGCATGGTTCGCCACGACCTCTTCGAGAACGACAGCGGGCACGCAAACACTGACCCATGGTGCGTATGTGTGCTGCATGTGGTCCAACAGCTGATACTTCAGCCCGGTGCACAACCAGTCACTTCGCAGTTCGTTGCTGTCCAGGATCAGCGTCTTCACAGCCGCGCTCCCGCGAGTGAACACAGAACGACGTCCACACAGTCCCCTTCAGGCCTGGCCGGCCCCTCTCGGGTCAGCGCCGCCGCATCCTGCCATCTTTGCGGGACCAAAGTGACCGACAAAGTTCGCCAGCGCAGCCTACGCGAGCATGACCCTCACGACCGTCCCGCAGGTCTACCAGGCGCCGTCGTACATCCGCGGTACGGTCATGCGCGTGACCAACCTGGCAACCCATAACCCATCAGCGGTCGTCACGCCGCGCACTTTGGAACCCTCCGCCGAGGTCGAGGCCGGGACGAGCATCGAACTGTTCACCGGCGGCGGCGGGCTTGCCATGGCCATGCACGACGCCGGTTTCCGTCATCTCCTCCTGAACGAGCGGGACCGCCGGGCCTGCGCGACGCTTCGCGGCAACGTCGCTATCGACTTCAACCCGGACGAAGCGCCTCCTACCGCGTTGTCGGACTCCTGGCCCCTTATTGAGGGCAGCGTCAATACCGTGGACTTCACCGCGTTCGCCGGTCAGGTCGACGTCGTCGCCGGTGGGGTGCCCTGCCAACCGTTCAGCCTCGGCGGGGCCCACCAAGGGCATCTTGACGAGCGCAATCTATGGCCCGAATTCCTCCGATGCGTTCGCGAGACACGGCCTCGCGTCATCTTGGCCGAGAACGTCCGTGGGTTGATCCGTCCGTCGTTCAAGCCGTACTGGGACTACATTCGCCGCTCACTGACGGCGCCCTTCGAGCAACGTATCGACGGTGAGGCCTGGCAAGATCACGACCTGCGTCTGGTGAAGGCACTAGCGGCCGGGGGCGATCCCAGCGAGCGGTACGACCTCGACTTCAAACTGGTGAACGCCGCCGACTACGGCGTACCACAGGTACGGCACCGAGTGCTGCTGGTCGGATTCCGCAGAGACCTCGGTGTCAAGTGGCTGATGCCGAAAGCGACCCACAGTCAAGAAGCCCTGCGCGTGTCGATAGCGGACGGCTCGTACGCTCGCCGACACGGCCTGCGACCGGGTCCGGCCCGGATTCCTCGCGCGGCCGTGCCGTCGATCGCCCCGCTGGATCCCAACGAGCCCCCACCGTTGCCGTGGCTGACGCTCCGCGACGCGATTTCTGATCTGCCCGACCCGGTCGAGCGGCAGGAGTCTCCCGGCTACGTTCACCACGTTGGCTGGCCCGGCGCACGCGAATATCCCGGCCACACGGCAAACCACCTCGATCGCCCGGCAAAGACCGTCAAAGCGGGCGTGCACGGTGTCCCCGGTGGAGAGACGGTCGTCCGCCTTGACGACGGCACCATCCGGTACCTGACAGTCCGCGAGGTCGCGCGAGTCATGACCTTTCCAGACGGCTGGCGCCTCAACGGCCCACGCGGAGAACAGATTCGCCAGCTCGGCAATGCCGTCCCGGTGAAGCTCGGAGCGGTCGTTTCCGAGGCCATTCGTGATGCGATTCGACCGCACTTGAGGACCACGTGAGCAAAGTCGACGCGGCGGAAGCCCAGCTCATCAACCCAGGGGTACGTTCGCCCCAACGGCTAGGCCCGCGCGATCCGGCGATCACGAGCCGGATGATGAGCGCCGTCAGAAGCAAGAACACCAAGCCCGAGCTTGCGCTGCGCAGCGCGTTGCACGCGCGCGGGGCGCGCTACCGACTTCACCCGGCGGACGTGATTGGCCGGCCGGACATGGTTGTGCGATCGCGGCGACTCGCGGTCTTCGTGGACGGGGATCTATGGCATGGCAACCCCGCCGAATGGCGCCGCCGAGGTCGCTCGTCCTTGGCGGACCTGTTCCCCACACGCACTCAGTGGTGGGTCGAGAAAATCACCACGACCGTCGCCCGGGACCGTCAGGTCAACTCACTCCTGGCTGAGGCCGGATGGACGGTGATCCGAGTATGGGAGAGCGACGTCCTTCGTGACCCCGACCGCGCCGCAAGACAAGTGTTACGCGCCTGGCCGGGCCGCCCGTGAGCGCCTGGGGCCCCGCCCGACCTGATCCAGCCTGTTTCAAGCCCGAATCTGGATTGACGAGCCGGGAGAGGGCCGCCGAACAGGACCGCGCAGCGGGCGGCCGGGACAAGCGTGTTGTTCACCGTCCGGATGGCCCGGCCGTGGTCGCGAGCGTGGCGTTGCGCCTACCCGCGAAACGTCGACGGATCTACGCCTACCTACGATGGGCGGCGCCAGACAGGGTGACCCGCGAACGGTACATAGGGGACGTCTCAGCGGCCGTAGACCGGCAAGAAGCTCTGCGAATCGCATGGTCGATGGCTCATAACGACGTCAGGGCGATCCAAGATCGTCAACCTCAGGGAGAACCCGCGTGAAAATCACACCGACACCGCGGATGCTTCGCATGCTCGGCGAGATCGAGTTCGCCGAATGGCAGTGCATCGCCGAACTTATCGACAACGCCTTCGACGACTTCAACGAACTGTGGGCGCAAAAGCAGCCATGGCCAGGCGGATTCAAGGTTAGCGTCAGCCTTCCAGGACCAGGCGCCGACCTCACCGGCGCTGAAGTTGTCGTCAGCGATACCGGCCGCGGTATGTCCAGGGAGCAGCTCCAACACGGCGTCCAGGCCGGGTTCTCCAGCAACGACCGATTTGACAAGCTCGGACTGTTCGGTATGGGCTTCAACGTGAGCACCGCCCGTCTCGGGGAGAAAACCACCGTACTGACCACCCGTGACGGTGACGCCGAATGGCTCGGCGTCGAGATCGACTTCAGCAATCTCGGCGATGACTTCGAAGCGCCCGAGACCACCCGGCCGAAGGCGGACTTGAGTGAGCACGGAACGAAGATCATCGTCACCCAACTCAAGGACAACCATGCCGACTGGCTGCAGCGCAACGCCGAAACGCTGCGGACCACGCTAGGCCGGATATACGGGTGGCTGCTGGAAAACCGACCCTTCGAACTCTGGGTGGCCGGCGTACGAGTGAAGCCACGGCTCGCATGCCGATGGGGTGATGACCGATCAATCACCTACGGGAGCGGCGCCTCAGCGCAACACATTCCAGCCTTCATCAAGGTTGACCAAGTCTACCGACCTGCCGACGCCTGCAACCAGTGCGGCAACTGGCAAGACCCCGGAAAGGGTCGATGCGACACATGCGGTTCCACCAACGTGCACCTGCGAGAGCGGAGAATCCACGGATGGCTCGGGATACAGCGGCACTTAGGGCTTGCCGATGATCAACACGCTCAGTTTGTGGGTGTTTTCACGGTGTAGTTCCAGTCCGGGTGCCATTCGTGGCGGGTGAGGGTGCCCGATTCGGATAGCGCTTTCATCCTGGAGTCTGGGATGGTGAGCCCGGTGGGGTAGCTGTTGGTGTCCAGTTCGGCGTGGACCCGCAGTCCGGTGCGGGTGGTGGTCGCGGCGATGGTTTGCACGATGA
>JAABUY010005620.1_pt1 | contig 12540 bp, 10 predicted proteins | sample 5560271 | NCBI WGS metagenome assembly JAABUY01 (sample SAMN10711886, study PRJNA513374) | rock metagenome | isolation source: Antarctica rocks | place: Antarctica: Victoria Land, University Valley
GCCAGGCAACTGGCACGAGTGAGGCTGACTTTGGCAACTTGGAACTGGCAGCGCGGACCGGCCCTGGTCTTGGCCGCCGCCTGCAGCGCGAGACCGGCCCACGCGGCCGAGGATGCCCCGGTCCTTGACGGCTTCACCTTGGGCTTCTGGTGGGCGCTGCCCTTCGCCCGGCTGCTGTTCTCTATCGCAGCGCGGCCGCAGCTCTCCCCGTACTTCTGGCACAAGCACTTCGGCAAGGTCGCGGCCGCCTGGGCGCTGCTGTTCCTTGGGCCGTTCGCTGATACCTAAGGCGTCGCGCTCGCGGCAGGCGAGGTGCTGCACACCGCGTTGCGGGAGTACTTGCCCTTCGTCATCCTGCTGTTCGCCTTGTTCGTCGTCTCGGGCAGCATCCGCGTCCGCGGCAACATGGTCGGCACCCCGCCATCAATACCGGGATACTCGCGTTCGGCGCGGCGCTCGCCAGCGTCACCGGCACGACCGGCGCCGCCATGCTGCTGGTTTGGCCCCTCATCCAGGCCAACCTCAGCCGCCGCCGTGGGCGAGGTCCGTCAGACGGGGTTCCGCATCGGCGAACTGGTTCCCCCCTTGATTACCGCGGCATAAGGGCCGCATCACCCCGCGGCCTGGTTGGATGGAGTGCGTAAGCAGGATGGACGAGGCTGTCGCGGCAAAGTTGCGTGCGTTGCCGCAGGTGCAGCGGCTGTTGGAGTCTCCGGCGGCGAGGGCCCTGGTCGGACGGTCCTCCCGCGCCGCCGTGGCAGGCGCTGTTCGGGCCGTGCTGGACGAGGCGCGGGCCGCCCTGGTGCGGCAGGGCGGCACCGCCGACGCGCCCGACCTGGACGAGTTGCTGGCCCGGACCGGCGCAGCCCTGGCGCTGGCCCGGCAGCCCATCATGCGCCGGGTGGTGAACGCGACCGGGATCGTCCTGCACACAAACCTGGGCCGTGCTCCCTTGGCGCCGGAGGCTGCCGCCGCGGTGGCGGATGCGGCCCGGGGCTATACGAACTTGGAATACGACCTGGAAGCCGGCACACGCGGCCCCCGCGCTGCCGGGGTGGAAGCGGCGCTGCGGGCCGTCACGGGCGCGGAGGCGGCGCTGGCCGTCAACAACTGCGCCGCCGCCGTACTGCTGGCCGTGGCCGCGCTGGCAGGCGGTGGCGAGGTCGTGGTGTCCCGCGGCGAGCTGGTCGAGATCGGTGGCGGGTTCCGCATTCCTGAGGTGATCCAGCAGGGCTGCGCCCGGCTCGTCGAGGTCGGGACCACCAACAAGACCCGGGCGGCCGATTACCGTGATGCCATCACGCCGGACACCCGCGTGCTGCTCAAGGTTCATCCCAGCAACTACCGCATCACCGGCTTCACGGCCGCCGCTGGGCTGCATGAGCTGTCGGCGCTGGCACGGGAGCGCGGCCTGCTGCTGCTGCACGACCTGGGCAGCGGCGCGCTGGGCGGCGCGGGCGGGCCGGCGAAGGCCACGGTCCAGGACTCGCTTGCCGCCGGGACGGACCTAGTGATGTTCAGCGGTGACAAACTGCTGGGCGGGCCGCAGGCCGGGCTTCTGGCAGGGCGGCGTGGCGCGGTGGAGCCGTTGCGGCGCCACCCCTTGCTGCGGGCCGTCCGGCTGGACAAGCTGACGTTGGCCGCACTGGAAGCGACGCTGCGCCTGCACCTCAATGGGGCGCCGGTTCCAGCGTTGTGGATGCTGGGCCAGGATGAGGCCGTCCTCCAGGCACGGGCGGAGCGGCTGGCGGCGCTGCTGCCCCCCCTGGCAGGTGCTATGGTCATGGCCAGCCGGGCGAAGGCCGGCGGCGGGACTATGCCAGCACAGGAATTTCCTAGCCGGGCCGTGACCCTGTGCATCCCCGGCATAGCGGTGGACGACCTGGCCCGGCGTCTTCGATCGCACCGCCCTGCCGTGGTCGGGCGCATCGCGGACGGGCAGGTTTGGCTGGACATGATCGCCGTGGCGGATGACGAGCTGCCCGAGGTGGTGGCGGCTGTGCAGGCGGCATGCGGCGCATGACGCGGCTGGTGGTGGGCGTGCTGGGCCACGTGGACCACGGCAAGACCGCCCTGGTGCGCGCCCTGACCGGCATGGAGACCGACCGGCTGGCCGAAGAGCGGGAGCGTGGCATCTCCATCGTCCTCGGCTTCGCCCACTTTGTTGCGGGTGGCGCCACCATGGACCTGGTGGACATGCCGGGCCACGAGCGGTTCGTCCGCACGATGGTGTCCGGCGCGACCGGCATCGACGCGGTGCTGCTGGTCGTCGCGGCAAACGAGGGGGTGATGCCCCAAACTCGGGAGCACGTGGACATCGCGGGCCTGCTGGGGCTGCGCCGGGCGGTGGTCGCCGTCACCAAGGCCGACCTGGTGTCTCCCGCGCAGGCCGAAGCGGTGGGGCGGGAAGCGGTGGCGCTGCTGGCGCGGGCCGGCCTGGCAGCGGCGGCGCCGGTGCCCGTGTCTGCCGCCACCGGCCAGGGGGTCGGGATCCTGCGTGGGGCCATTGCGGGGCTGGCGGACGCCGCGTCGGTGCCCAGCGATGACGGTTTCCCGTTCCTGCCGGTGGACCGGGCGTTCAGCGTACCGGGCCATGGGACGGTGGTGACCGGCACGCTGCGCCGCGGCGCGTTGGCGACAGGCGACGTGATGGAGGTCGCGCCGGGCGCGCTGCCGGTACGTGTGCGGGGGTTGCAGGTCCACGGTGCGCGGGTCGCTGCGGCGGTGCCCGGCCAGCGCGTGGCGGCCAACCTGCGCGGGGTGGAGGTTGCGCAAGTCGGGCGTGGCGCGGCGCTGACAGCGGCGGGCCTGCTGCCAGCCTCGGCCTGGTTGAGCGTGAGAATCCGCGCGCTGGATGGGGTGGCGCCGCTCCGGAACGGCGCGGAGCTGCAACTGCTCCTGGGAACGGCCGAGACTCCGGTACGGCTCCGCCTGTTGGACCGTGACGAGCTGGCGCCCGCCGCCGCGGCGCCGGCGCAGCTGCGCTGTACCCAGCCGGTCGTGACGCCAGCGCGTGAACGCTTTATTCTTCGCACTGCAACCCCCGCGCTGACCGTTGCGGGCGGGACCATCCTCGATCCCGGGGCGGTCCGGCTGCGGCGGCGCGCGCCGGAGGTGCTGGACCGTCTCGCGGCCCTGGCCGGATCGGATGCGCCGGGCATCGTGGCATGGGCAGTGGCGGCGGCCGGGCCGGCAGGGGTGCGGTTGCCGGACCTGGCGCGGCTGGCCGGTGTGGCGCCGGGTCGGCTGGCGGGGCTGCTGCCGGCCTCCACCGTCGTTCTCCCCGGCCACGCCGCGGTCTCACGGGATGTGCTGGACGCCGTGCTGCGTCGAATTCCGATCCTGCTGTCTGGCCAGCCTGCCGACGGCCTGCCTAGGGAGGGGTTGCAGCGGTTGATGGCCGGCACCGGTCCGGTCGTGCTGGATGCAGCCCTGGCCCGGCTTTCGGCGGCGGGCGCGGTCCAGACCCGGGGTGGCCTGGTGGGCCTGCCCCGGCCGGACCTGGATGCAAACCGGGCCCGGGCGGCAGCTTCGCTTACGGCCCGGCTGTCCGACACGCTGCGCCGCGCCGGGCTGTCCCCGCCCGACCTGGTAGCACTGGCGCCGGACCTGCCCGCCCGCCAGGCGCTGGACCGGCTGCTGCGGGACGGCGCCGCCATCCGTGCCGCCGACCGCGTACAGAAGCGCGACGTGGTGTTCCACCGCGATGCCATCGAGGCAGCCCGACGCGTGCTGGCGCCCTTGCTGGCGCAAGGACCGGGGCTGCTGGTGGCAGAGGCCGGTGCGGCGCTGGGCATTTCCCGCAAGTACAGCGTGCCCCTGCTGGAGCACCTGGACGCCATCCACTTCACCCGCCGCGTCGGGGACCGGCGCGTGCTGGCAAACCGGGGATAGCAGGCGGCGGCAGACCGGTGGTAGCCTGGACAGCGGAGGCGATTGGGGTCTGGTGGCCTCCCTGGTCTTCAAAACCAGTGGCACGCCAACAGCGTGCGGTAGGTTCGATTCCTATCCGCCTCCGCCCGTTTCCGGCAGGTTTTCAGGCTGCGAGAAGCGGAAGCTGACTTCCGGCCGGTTGGCCGACTCATCGCCCGCCGCCATGACCGACACGCGCAGCAAAAGGCTGCCAGCCATCACCGCGAGCGATGCCAGGTTGGACAGGTTCCCCGGCCGCCGTGCCAGCGCCAGCGACGCCGCGTGCAGCCCAAGCGGCATCAGTGTGCCCAGCCCGGTCGCGCCCAGCCGCTCCACCTGGCCCCAGCCGCCGTCCAGCGCCGCGGCGACACCGCGCCGCTCATAGGTCCGGTGCAACGCCCGCGCTGCCGCCAACTCCACCGCCAGGGCCGCCAGCGCGATCGTGTCCAGGGACCGGCGCGTACGTCCACGGCGGGCGCGGAAGGACAGTGCGGCGGCCCCGGCCGCGATCGACGAGCTGCCGAACCGCACCGCGAGCGCCTGGGGCGCTGCCGCCCAAAGCGGCGTGCTGGTGGAGGCGAGTAACGCAGCCGTATAGGTAGACAGCCCGGCGCCGGTCACTGCCGCCGGGATCTGGGCCACTCGCGCCACCCGGCGCGGCCAGCGCCGCCAAGGCATCTGGTCGGCCAGGAACTGCGCCCCGGCCGTCAGGCCGGCGGAGGCGCTGAACCCCATCAGCAGCCAGGTGCCGATGGACATGGGCGATGTCGCCTTCGCCACCCGCAGCATGTTGTAGAACCGCTTAGGGGTGTGCAGGTCCCAAACCAGCAAGGCCGAGCCGAGCGTGGGCGCGAGCAGCGACAAATAGCGGCCCCGGCGCACCGTCGGCGCGGCGTCCCGGCCCCCGGTCACGTTGGCAATGGCGGACAGCAGGGCGGCGCCGCCGCTCATCCCAGCAAGCGCAATATAGCCGCCGACCACCCAGTTGTTGAACGGCGCCGCCTTGAGCTGGGGCCGTCCGTAATAGGTCGGCCCGTCCCAGCCATCCCCGTCGCCGTGGGGCAGGGTGGGCGTGTTGGCGTTGGCCGGGACGGCTGCAGGTTCCTCCGCCCGCAGCAACGCGGCCTCGCCCTCAGTGGCCAGGTCGGGACGCACGGCGCTAGCTCCGCCGCCCGAATGCCGCCGCGGCGGCAAGCGCCAGCCCGGCCACGGCCAGCAGCCCCGATGCCAGGCTGGGCGCTACGCGGTTGGACGCGCGGGTCGGCGCGGCCGGCAGGTTGTAGGTTTCGGGCCGCTCCGTAAGCAGGAAGAAGGCGTTCAGGTACTCGATCCCCCCGGTCGCGCCAGGCGCCCCGGGGGTGCCGTAAAGGTAGGCGCCCGTGACGCCCAAACCGTGCAAGGTTTCCACCCGCTTCTCCGCCCGTGCGTGCAGGTCCGTCAACTCGCCGAACTGGATGCTGTCGGTCGGACACGCCTTGGCGCAGGCCGGCTCAAGCCCACCCTTCAGGCGGTCGTAGCACAGGGTGCATTTGTGCGCCTTGCCGTCCAGGGTGCTCACGTCAATGACGCCGAACGGGCATGCGGGCACGCAGTAGCCGCAGCCGTTGCAGATGTCCTGCTGCACGACGACGGTATCGAACTCGGTGCGGAACAGAGACCCGGTTGGGCAGGCTTCCAGGCAGGGGGCGTTGTGGCAGTGCTTGCATACGTCCGACATCATCAGCCAGCCGCTTTGGAACGCGGCCTGGTCGTTGTCCCGCACGCCGCCGCAACCGGTCTTGCCCATGCCCTTCTCGATGAAGGCGACATGCCGCCACGAGTTTGCGCTCAGCGCCCCGGTGTTGTCGAAGCTTTGCCCGGTCAGGCCGATGTTGTCGGCGGGCAGGTTGTTCCATTCCTTGCAGGCGACCTCGCACGCCTTGCAGCCGATGCAGACGGTGGTGTCGGTGAAGAAACCGTAGGACTTGCCGGGTTCGATCAGCACGCCCGCGGTCAGCTCGCTTTCGTTGGGGATGGCGTAGTCGAACTCGGATTGGGGATGCTCCAGCGCGCGGGGGTGCATGTCCATGAGGGCGTCCTTATGCGGCGACACTGATGGACCGGGCCACAAGCCCGATCACGTTGCGCGGAGTCTCGTAACGGACGCGGACGCGGGCTTGCCGGGCCTGCAACGGCGTGAGCTGCTCCGTTTCAGCTGCCGCCATCGGGTCCAGGATGAACAGGTGCGACGCGCCGGCGTCGTCGGTCAGCATGAACCGTCCTTCCTGCACGATCGTCACGATCCCTTCCATGGAGTCCATCACAGTCCCCGTCCCCGTTGAGGGCACCCTATGGCAAGGACACAGCGGCTGGCATCCGCCTGCGGGCCACCTGCCGGGAATGTGAACGGCTGGCGCCAGCAGGCCGCTTGCCCTGGCGGCGAGACCGGGGGAAAGCTGGAGCCGCTGACTGGAGGGATTACGCCCCATGAAGAAGCTGCGCGAGCGCAGGTCAAGCCGGGTCACCGGTTTCCTGCGGGACTGGTCCATTCCCCGCCAGGTCGCGGGCCAAAGCCTGCGGGACAAGGCGGCGGAAAGCGAGGCGTCCCGCACCCTGCGCCCGCGGCTTGAAGAGGCCGACAAGGTCGGCACCAGCATTTGCCCGTTCTGTGCGGTCGGCTGCGGCCAGCTTGTATACGCCAAGAACGGCAAGCCCATCCACATCGAGGGCGACCCGCGCAGTCCGGTCAACCAGGGAACGCTCTGCCCAAAGGGCGCCGGCACCCTGGGCGTGCTGCTCAGCCCGGAGCGGATCAACCAGGTCCTCTACCGCGCGCCCCATAGCCGGGAATGGGAGGTGAAGCCCCTCGACTGGGCAATGGAGCGCATCGCCCAGCGCACCAAGCAGACCCGGGACGAGACGTTTGCCGAAACCCTTCCGGACGGGCGCACTATCAACCACACGTTGGGCTTAGGCTCGCTCGGCGGCGCAACGCTCGACAATGAGGAGAACTACCTCATCAAAAAGCTGTTCGGCGGCGGCCTGGGCATGGTGAACATCGAGAACCAAGCCAGAATTTGACACTCCTCCTCGGTGCCCAGTTTGGGCACCTCCTTCGGACGCGGCGCGGCGACCATGTCGCTGTGGGACCTCGCCAACTCCGACTGCATCGTGATCATGGGCTCCAACATGGCGGAGAACCATCCGGTCGCGTTCCGCTTCGTCGTGGAGGCGAAGCGGCGCGGCGCGGCGGTGATCCACGTGGACCCGCGCTTCACCCGCACCTCGGCGCTAGCGGACGTGCACGCCCCAATCCGCTCCGGCTCGGACATCGCGTTCCTGGGCGGCATCATCCGGCACATCCTGGAAAACGACCTGTGGTTCCGGGACTTCGCGCTGGAGTACACCAACCTCGCCCACATCATCGAGGACGGGTACTCCGGGCCGGATGAGAACGCCGGGCTGTTCTCGGGCTTCGATGACGACCAGAAGTTCTACAAGGAGAGCACCTGGCAGTACAAAGGCAAGAAGGTCCCGTCCTCCATTGCCGAGCACCGCGTGTCCGCGAGCACGGACCAGGGGGGCGCGTCCGAGGGCATGGCGGACTCCCCGCCGCCGGAGGACCGCACGCTTCAGCACCCGAACTGCGTCTACCGAATCATGCGCCGCCACTACGCCCGCTACACGCCGGAGATGGTTGAGCAGGTCACGGGCTGCCCGAAGGAAACCTTCCTGCAAGTGGCGGATGCTCTGGCCCGCAACTCGGGGCGGGAGCGCACGGGGGCGTTCTGCTACGCGGTCGGCTGGACGCACCACTCGACAGGCGTGCAGATCATCCGCGCCGCCACCATCATCCAAGGCCTGCTGGGCAACGTCGGGCGGCCCGGCGGCGGCATCATGGCGCTGCGCGGCCATTGCAGCATCCAGGGCAGCACGGACATCCCCACGCTCTACAACATGCTGCCGACCTACCTGCCGCAGCCCAATGTGTTTCACCACCACGCGACCTTCGCGGATTACATCAAAACCGAGACGCCCGCGACCGGCTGGTGGCACAACTTCCCGAAGTATGCCGTCAGCCTCATGAAGGCCTGGTATGGCGCCGCGGCGCGTGCGGACAACGAGTGGGGCTACCAGTTCATCCCCAAGCTGACCGGCGACGTGTCGCAACTGCCGATGACGCTCACGATGGTGTCGGGCGTCATCAAGGGCCAGTTTATGCTGGGCCAGAACCCGGTCGTTGGGGCCGTCAACTCGGACCTGGTGGAGCGCGGGCTGGCGAAGTTGGACTGGATGGTGGTCCGCGACTTCGCCATGACGGAAACCGCCAACTTCTGGCAGAAGGGCCGTCTGGTGCAGAAGGGTGAACTGCGGCCCGAGGACATCGGGACCGAGGTGTTCTTCATGCCTTGCGCCTTGGCGGGGGAGAAGGCGGGGACCGTCACCAACACCAGCCGATTGGTACAGTGGCACGATGCCGTGGTGGAGGCGCCGGGCGACAGCCGGTCCGACCTGTGGTTCATCTACCACCTCGGCCGCCGGCTGAGGGAGCTTTACGCGGACAGCACGGAACGGCGGGACGCGGGGCTGCAGGCGCTGACCTGGGACTATCCGGAGGAGGGCGAGCGGCGGGAGCCGACGGCGGAGGCGGTGCTGCGGGAGATCAACGGATACACCGTCGCCGACCGCAAGCAGATCCCGAGCTACCAGGAGCTTAAGGACGACGGCTCCACCGCGTGCGGCGGCTGGATGTACTGCGGCATCTACCCGCGCGACGGCCACAACCAAGCGCGGTCCCGCAAGCCGGACGGGCCCGGCGGGCCGGGTAGCCACCTGGGCTGGGCGTTCGCCTGGCCGTCCAACCGCCGGACGCTCTACAACCGTGCCTCCGCCGACGCTGACGGCCATCCGTGGTCCGAGCGCAAGCGGATGGTGTGGTGGGACGACACCAAGGGCGAGTGGACCGGCACGGACGTGCCCGACTTCGAGAAGACCAAGCGCCCGGATTACCGCCCGGACTGGGAGAAGCACCCGCACGGGATGGATGCGCTGGGCGGCAACGACCCCTTCATCATGGAAGCGGACGGCAAATCCATGCTGTTCGTGCCCTCCGGCCTCAAGGACGGCCCGCTGCCGACGCATTACGAGCCGATTGAGGCGCCGGTGCCGAACCCGATGTATGCCCAGCAGCGCAACCCTACGGCGAAGCTGTGGACGCGGCCGGGCAACGAGCTGCACCCAGTGTCCGATCCGCGCTTCCCCTACGTGCTGACCACCTTCCGGCTGACGGAGCTGCACTGCGGCGGCATCATCAGCCGGGTGGCGCCGCACATGGCGGAGCTGCAACCCGAGCCGTTTGTGGAGGTCCCGCCTGAGTTGGCCACGCAGCTTGGCATCGAGCACATGGGCTGGGCCGTGCTGTCCACCCTGCGAGGCGAGGTGGAGATGCGCGCTATGGTGACGGAGCGGGTGCGGCCGTTCCAGGTGGATGGGCGCACGGTGTATCAGCTCGGCGTGCCCTGGGTGTTCGGGTGGCAGGGCTACGCCCGCGGCGACATTGCCAACGTGCTGCTGGCCATCACCGGGGATGCCAACACCAGCATTCACACCACGAAGGCGCTAACCTGTGGTCTGCGACCGGGCCGCACCGCGCTGGCCGCGGCGGAATGACGGCCGCCCCCGGTCAGCAGGCGCTAGACGCGCTGGACCAGGCGCTCGCCGGCCGGCCGCACAAGGACGACCACGCCTTTTCGGCCGCCATGGACCACCTGTGCGTCATGCGCGACGGCATGATCGGGGAGGTGCGGGCGCAGGGCGGCACCGCGGAGAACCGGCGGCGGTTGGAACACGTGAACTCGGTGCTGACGGTGGTGCTGGGCGGCTACTTCCCGCTGGGTCCGATCCCGTGGGACGAGGTCGAGAAGGCACGGGGGTGGCTGCAGGATTTGCTGCGCAAGGCGGCCTGAGGGCAACTGGAACTTGGGACCATATCGCTGGCAGCGGCCAATGAGCAGATGAAAGCCGGTCTGAACGTGCCAGCGGTATCGAAAGGGCGCAAGAACCCAATCCTCTACGCCGGTCAAAAACCGCGTTCTGCCCGCGCCGTACAACTGGGTCAGAATGATCGCGATGCACAGAAACCTGGACGCCGGGAAAGGTGGACGAGAGGCTTCACAACCAACCCGTGGTCATCGTTACGGCTCCGAGTGGAACAGGGTTGGCAAGTGGTGCCTGGTCAGGGGATCGAGCATGCCTAGTCCGAACAGCACGAGGACGAGCCAGAACACTCCGGCAAGGGCAAAAATGTGGGCGGCGTTGGGCGCCCGGCCGAGCTCCATTGGCCCCATGACGATGACGCCTGCCATGACCAGCGCGACGAAGGGCGCCGCCGGACCGAGATGGAGCAGCATCAGCAGCAACTCGAGCAGAACCAGCCCCAGCAAGATTGCCCAAGGTAGGCCGAAGCGCTTCAAGGCCGGATTTCGCAGAAGCGTCATCGCCGATCCACTAGGTAGATGAACGGGAAGAGATTGAGCCAGACCAGGTCCACGAAGCTCCAATAAAGCCCTACCCCCTCGACCGCGGTACAGTGGTCCGCGGAAAACCGGTGTCGGTAAGCCTGCCAGGCAATCCAGGACACGAGCCCGATGCCAATCAGCATATGCACCAGGTGCAGGCTGGTGCCGGCGTAGTAGAGCAGCCAGAACAGGTGCTGCCCGCCGAGATCAGGGCCTGTCGCCCGGAAATTCTGGCCGGGCCATGCGCCCTTGCCGACATCTTCGGTCCATTCAAAGACTTTGAGTCCGACGAACAGGATTCCGATGCCGCCGGTCGCCAAGCACGCCCAGAGCACCTCCCGGTTGCGCCCGGCTTTCGCGCCCTGCAGTCCCCACGCATAGATGAAACTGGTCGTCACCAGCAGCACGGTGTTGACGCTGCCGATCAACAGGTCCGTATCCCCAGCCGCCTTGTGGAACCCTTCCAGGTGCCAGCGCCGAAGCAGCATCCAGAGGTAAAAGAGCGCGCCGAAGAACAGCAACTCGGTTGCGAGGAAGAGCCACATCCCGGCAATCGCCGTCTTCGCCTGATGCTCGGCGCTTGGATACTGGAACTCCGCATGTGCGGAGGGCGCGACCATCTCAGACATTGCGCTCGCCCTCTCTACGCTCCCGTGCCTCGGTGACAACGCACTGCTGCTTTTCGGGCGGGGGATAGTCGTATGGCTCCCAGGTCACCACAGGCGTCTCCGGGAAGTTCTCCTTGGGGGGAGGTGAGGGCGTGGTCCATTCGAGCCCGGTCGCCCTCCAAGGATTATCCGGCGCCCGCGCGCCCCGAAACAGGGACCAGCCGAGGTAGACCAGCGGCATCAGATAGGCGACCGCGAGGATGCTTGCCCCGGCCGAAGAGAGCACGTTGAGCACTTGGAACTGCGGCGGATAGGTCGCGTACCGCCGCGGCATCCCGAGATAGCCCAGGATGAATTGCGGCAGGAACGTCAGGTTGAAGCCAAGGAAGATCATCCCCGCCGCGAGCCGGCCCAGCATCTCCGGATACATTCGCCCGGTGATCTTGGGCCACCAGAAATGCAGTCCGGCGAAGAACGCCGTCACCATTCCGCCCACCATGATGAAGTGGAAATGGGCGACCACGAAATAAGTGTCGTGCAAATGTACGTCGGTTGCGAGCGAGGCCACCCAGAGTCCAGTCAACCCCCCAGTGGTGAACAGGCCGATAAAGCCCACGGCATAGATCATCGGCGCGTCGAATCGAATGAAGCCATTGTGCATCGTGCCGAGCCAGTTGAAAACCTTGATCGCGCTTGGAACGGCAATGATATAGCTGAGCATTGAAAAGACCACGGCCGAATACACCGACACACCGGCCACGAACATGTGGTGCGCCCAAACGAAAAACCCGATCACCGCGATCGAGATGCTGGCCCAAATGACGAACTGATAGCCGAAGATCTTCTTGCGCGAGAAGGCCGGCACGATCTCGCTGATGATCCCGAACCCCGGCAGAATCATGATGTATACGGCAGGGTGACTGTAGAACCAAAACAGGTGCTGGAAAAGCAGTGGGTCGCCGCCCAGGTTCGGGTCGAACACCCCCACGTGCAGGATCCGCTCGGCCGCGATCAACAGCATCGCCATGGTCAGCACCGGCGTCGCCAGCACGTTAATGACCGACGTGGAATAAAGCGACCAGCAGAACACCGGCATGCGGAACCAGGTCATCCCCGGCGCGCGTAGCCGGTGGATGGTGACAATGAAGTTCAAGCCGGTCGCGATCGAGCTGTAGCCCGAGAGGATGATGCCTATTGTCGCCAGTACGACGTAGCCCTGGGCGTAGTCGGTCGAGAGCGGGGCATAGAACGTCCAGCCGGTGGCGAGCCCACCCCAGAACAGCGCCCAGCAAGCGATCGCGCCGCCGGCCATAAACATATACCAGCTCGCTAAATTGAGCCGCGGGAACGCGAGGTCGCGCGCGCCGATCATGAGCGGCAGGACGAAATTGCCTAGCACCGTGGGCGCCGCGGGGACCAGGAAGAACCACACCATGATCACGCCGTGGGTGGTGAACAGGCGGTTATAGGTATCATGGCTCACCAGTGCGCCCGTGGGGGACATGAGGTGCCAACGCATTATT
>JAABUY010005622.1_pt1 | contig 12536 bp, 13 predicted proteins | sample 5560271 | NCBI WGS metagenome assembly JAABUY01 (sample SAMN10711886, study PRJNA513374) | rock metagenome | isolation source: Antarctica rocks | place: Antarctica: Victoria Land, University Valley
TTAGTTGCTGCATCTGCCTACAATAACTTTGCATAAAATTACCTGCACTTACTATCTGCTAGTGATGTCAGCAAAGCAAATGCTACACCTAGACAGGCTCATTGAGAGACCAAGCCTGGGAGCCAGAGTGGTGTTGAGTTGAGGCTGATGGACCCAAGTGGAATGTTGTATCATTTGATGGAACCGACATGGGCAGCTGAGCCAGAGATGTCAAGTGAGCTTCCCCACTCTGAGCTGATGCATTGGCAGTCAACGGTCCAGATCCTGCAGAGCAAAGTATTAGTGAGCAATATTGGCGTTGCCAAAACCCTATCCGAGCCTTTCAAGGCCTTCTTTGCTTATAAGGACAGCAGGCGATGCACTCAGCACTTGAAAGCAGCGTCATGAACTTCTGTGGCAAGGGCATCACAGCCTCAGCGTAAATATCGAAAGGCAAATAACAGCAAGTGTAGCGCAAAGTACCTCTTCTGCCTCTGCTGCCAAGGTCACCAGCTGCAAAGCCATTTTGAGAGGTTCCAGCCCAGTTGGCCCCTGCTGTGGGCGCAGATCTGGTGGGGGCTGTGAGCACTGCAAGGGCTCCTGCATCACCATCCTCTGCTGCTACCCAGGAACATATGGCCAGAGTGTCAGGGGTGTAGGGCCACCCTTGCACAATGCACCTTGCCACTTGGACAGGGGTCAGCAGCTGCAATGACACCAAAACCATTCAGCCCCCATCAGTCAGTGCTGAAGCAGTACTGACAAGCATAAACAGAAGCTGTGCGTTTACATGGTGAAACACATTAATGCATGCAGCAAGTCAGGCGGCTATCTGGTAAGATGTAGCAAGAAGCAAATGCAGCAGCATGTCACAACATGGACACAGTGGCGCAACGACAAATCTGTGACTGGACCCCATCCATACAGAAGCTGTCTGGGGTTTGTGTACATAAGCAGCAGACAAACTCACGTGCTTGAACAAGGTAGAGATCCAGTCCAGCTTCAGCACATGCTCTTCCCTCATGTTTCGTTTGAGCTTCTCCACACACTCATGAGACTGTAGATACCTGATGGCTGTGTGGCGAGCCCCAATGGCTGATGGCACTGACCCCTGCACACCAGACACTGACCATCAGAGTCTGCTGTCCATGTAAAGGAAATGCAGGGCTTACATCCTGTATTGATGCTGCATGCATATGCAAAAATGTGACAGTACAGCATTCGCACAAGTCCGTGCAGCACAACTACTGAAGCCATGAGGTAACAGCACGCGAGTGGTATGGACGCAGTCCTTTCATACATGTTTTGCAATGCAGTGCTTGCAGCTCTGCGGCCAGCCTGTGACTTACAGTCAAGAGAGTGTAGATCTCCTTGCGCTGGTCAATGATGGAGCTGAGCTTGGAGATGAAGAGGCGCCGCAGCTGGATCAGTTCAGACCTCTGCTCTGGACTCAACAGCAGTGACCTCTGCAGCATGGTTTGTGTTTAAGTTCATATGAGGCAACGCTAGTGCAGCACCAAACACATGACTCAGCTTGCAATACATGATGGCTTTTGGAGGGCAATGTGCAGATATGACCTTCTGACCCTGCGTAATGCCATGGAAGACAATGGGCATGCAATCTATAAGGCAGGGTGCAAACGTTGTGTGGTACAATGCAGAGGAAGCAAGCTTACGGCAACGCTGAGCCACATCTCAGGGGGTTCCTCTCCTTGCACTATGCAGTTGTCCTCCAGTTGACATGCCACAAAGGATTTGGTGACGACAGGATTGCTGATGGCCACGCGCATACACAGAATGGTCTGCACATGCAGAATATACACTCACTCAGTGAATGTAGAGCAATGCGGGACACATGCAGCTGGATAAGATGATTTGTATAAACATCCCATGCCGCTGAAAGAGAAGGGCACACTTCATTGGTCACCAGAAGCTCGAATAGAAACTCACGGATTCATTACACAAGCGCTTGATCTTTTCTGCTGCCACAACATCCTGGGGATTCTTATCAACATCCACCAGACCCTGTGCAAGCTCGTTCACATACTCCTGCATGCCATCAACATACAAGGTAAGCAGGGCAGAGACACCTGTAGAGGTGTTGTGCACTTCAATGAGCAAGCTGCAGAACCAGACAGAGTCGAGCTTTGCAATGTACAATGAATGTAGGTGACTTACCTTCCATATGCTGACCATGTCCTCCAGCGTCATATTTTTCACTTGAGACGGTGTCAAAACCAGCGGCTGTCCTTCTCTGACTGTGAGAGTAAGGTCATCCTTGAAGGACTCAGCTACCTCGTCCTTGTCTTTTGTAGCCAAAATCTGCAAGCACAAAGAAGAAATGAGCGTTGATGAAGGGTGATCTGACAGAGCAGCAAATGATTTAATTGAATGCATACTCTTTGGCCAGAACGGATCTGCTCTATCTGTTCATCACGCATCTGAAGAACACGGACAAAGATGTTGACCCTGCTCTCCAGGTTAGCCTTGTCTTGCAGCAGCACTGTCATAGCGCGTTGCTGCTCAGCAACTTTCTGCTCCAGCTCTGAGACTTTAGCCTGCAGGATGGATAAGAACCCATACTCACAGCACGACCGACAGCTGACACTCTGAATGTGATTGGGCCGTTCGAAGATTGTGAGCCACATGTCAGGTACTGGCTACACTGAAGAGGCGAGGCCCCACGACAGGCATGGGTGCTTATTGACGAACGGAGACACAAACTCGGACACAGCAGACGAAATCTACAGCAAAACAAAAGCTGTCTGCCAAAAGTGTCACTACCTTCTGCCGTTCCCTGAAGCGCCGCTGAGCCTTACGATTCTTTTCCTGAAGGTCTTGGGAGCGTAGTTTGGCTGCATGCTTGGCGGTTTTGCTGTCACTGTTGCCTGTGTCCTGCTGAAGGCTTTCTTTCACCTGAGGGCTGGCAGCTGCCTCGCTGTCTTCGCTAGGACCAGTGCTTTGGCCGTCTGCCTCTCTTGAGGGCTGAGGTGCGCCGGGCTGCTGCTGAAGCTTTGCCTGTTCGAGATTGGCTCTATGCCCGTGCGAGGAGTGCTCAGACAAGTTGCTCTGGTCTGCTGCTGCTGGCGTTTGTGTGCTGCCGTTCTGACCCTCAGTGTTGAGGGCCCCAAGATATTGCTGCAGGAAGTTGTTATCGTTCATTGCCCAAACACACTTGATCTCTACTGTCCAACCCTATGCGTGGCCATAGCGTTCCAGACCATGTTCTGAACACTTTTGCTTCACCAGGTCACAAATGCGGACGCCAGTAATTGCACGTTGCGCCACTCCCCTTCCATAACACAATGCGAGAACGTCAGTCCAGTAATTTGACCTCGACGAAATTATATGCTTATGACCAGCAAATTACAGGTACATTAGCCTCCAGCTGCGTCGTTGCCAGCTCGTAAACAAATGTTTGATAATTTTTGACCAATTATTATTCACGCGTACAGATTACGAAACGTTGACACAATCTTTATGCAAGCATGCCCAGCCATTGTCCAGGCCATCCGCTTGACAAACCAGTGAGTCAAACCTAAGTAATACGATGCCGGCGCAGCAGCTTGCGAACGTCAGCTTATCCACGGAAGTTTGCCACGTACGAGCAGCCATCATGCTCTAAGCCTTCGATGATTACAAATACGGAACAGCAGTGTGATGGCTTGTCATCAGAAGCCCTCCGAAGCTGAATTCAAAGCTTGCAACTGCGACAGACATATAGCAGCTGAGACCTGCATAGCATAACCCAGTCCAAATCAGTATAACCACAGTAATTGTGCAATTATTGCAAAACTGATGCATCAGGAAAGGACAGCCTGAGCATATGCATGCAAAAATTTCAAGTTGAATGCTCATTACACCCGAAACTGGTAGGAACATGCTCCTGTATGTTGAAAGGACACTTGACAAGCATGTGTCATCCATGCATAGACAGTGTAAAGTCGTCATGAGTACAGCTATCATATACAAGCTGCACAGGCTGTCTGCTTTGCAGCAGCGCAGGATATGGCTGGGGGACTCACCCATTGCATAGATCAGTCCAGCCTTTGCAGCAGATATGCAACTTGGACCTGCTTGGTCAAGGGCATGATCCACTTCTCGTACAGATTAGCTACTGTACTTGGTTCCACCTTGAAAGTGGACGGCTGCTGCTTGCCGTCAGTAATGTCCTGACCGAAAATTGCAGCCTTCCTTTGGACACGCTCAATGACCTATACACAGGAGGCTTGTGTCAACACATACAAAGCAAGATGCTGATGATACTGTGGCGCTTCACCGCGGTCTGTGCATCCAATACAGCAGCTGATGTAGCAACATGGCAAGTCTGTGTGATGCAGGGCACAAGATGACAATAAACTCCCTGTAGCTTTGAGTCCAGCTGTCTAGCATGCCCACTTGTATACAAAATATGGTAGCTGATAATTTGCGATCATCCTCATGAACCACTGATGAACAAGAAGAATAATTATGATGCACGCAGCAGTGCAGGACAATGAGCATAGCATCAAAAGCAGGCCATTGCCTCCACTGCACATGCTGCATGCCAGCATACCTTCTTCTCTACGTCTTCATTGGTCAGTGTACTCATGATCGCATCATGATCTCTACTCCGAATCAGTTGCTCATACTGCTCAGGATGCGCTCTGTACTTGGCTTCTGCCACAAATTTGCCGTAGTGGATGCGCTTTGACAGCGCTTGCAAACATAGCACGTCTTGCATTGCAGCTGACCCATAGTTATTGTCATCACCTGGCTCAGTGATGCCTGGCATGAGCTCTTGCAAGTATAGGTCCATGATCTGTTTGTTGAGATTGATCTGCTTTGCTTGTGGCACCAAAACCTGTGACATGGTATCAAAATTTTCAGTACAGCTGAGCTGAAGCCTGCATCTAGCACACTGTCAAGTTCTATGGTCTGTAAAATTATGGCTAGATCTTGCAGGTGTTGCTGTGAGCCTTGCACTCATAGTAGCCTTATGACACATGGCTTCGTTGCAGGGCCAGAAAAGTCGATGACCAGACAAGGCACATACATGTGGCTAGCATTTGTTCTCACCTGTGCATACTCAATGGGCGGTAGCACAAGAGGAGGAACTCGGTCTGGATAGAAAGGCTGCTCATCTGGGCTGGTGTACCGCCGAATTCTGCCATGCACCTGCTCAGTTTCCCTTAATAGATACTCCAGTAAACTGTAGCGTCGTCCAGCTGAGTCAAAATCAGGCACAGGGACAGCATCTGTCTTGTACACAGCAGCATTGAGTGCAAACTGTGCTCTTTCTATGAGCAGGAATATAATGGTGTCCTCTTGGCGTATGAGGGTCTGTCTGATATTGTCCAGTGCCAGGACTGAGCTGAGGTCTGCCGAAGAGCTAATGCTGGGAGTGAGGTTACGCGGCATAATCTCTTGGACTGCTGTTGCAGCTTGTGCACTGCACTGCAGGTTGACGACCCATCATTGTCATGCAGTCCAGCTTTGTGCACTGAGGTGTAGCAGTCAGCCTGTAACTTTCGACACCCCCCTCCCAGCCTTGCTTGCCAATTTGATGCAAGATGTGTGTATACCTTTTGTTTGCATGTGAAGGGCCTGTGGGTTGATGGCAGATGCCCTCGTGTGCGCAGCGCTCGCGCACAAGTGAAAGGAGAGGCAGCAGCAACCAGCCGAGTTGCACCAGTGTCGGCGAGGAGAACCAGCATTGCCGTGATGCAAACTCAGCTCCAGCATTGGACTCGCCACCTAGCGAACGGCCTCATGTTCCCAACTTGCTTGCGCGCATCGCAGACCTGCAGATGAAGATACCCCTAACCTAATTCGTACAATTTCGGGCGTGAGCCTAATTCGCTCTTTCTAAGCTGCTCCACTTGGTTGGTCAGACTGCTGCTGGTCCCACCACAGACCAGGCTTGCCGCGCTGCTGAAGGGGTGGTCTGCTGGCCTGTTGGAGTCAGCAAAAGGCACAGTCACGTGAAAGCCGATACGACACCTGAAAGGGCCTTGACACCGAGAACCGATGCAGCCCAGCAGCTCCTCAAAGCGTGCGGCTGCTCTCAGAGACCTGAAAAGGAAGCCGCCACCGCAAAAAGGTATTGCAAGTCTATATCAACCTATGCTGAGGCTGTGTGAACTGGTTTGCTGGACCTGATCACGTGTTTTGCAGGACCTCCACGCTTCTCAGCTGCAACCTCCCACGAACAAAACGATGCTTACATGCAAGAATTTGACACGGCGTATGCTGAGCTGGAAGCCATGAGCCTTGCTGAAAAGTGAGGCGCTGGCTTGCTGCAGTCTGTATTTTTGCGGAAACACCTGCAGTTACAAACATAGCCTTCATGTCAAAGTATTGCACAGGGGCTCCGCACAAGGCATCTCAGCACACAGACCCAATGCAACTGTGGGCATCTCTCACCGAGCATCAAACACAGCAAGGTCAGGTCAACCAGACTCAAGTTGCCGCACTGCAGCTTTATGTCACAAGGACATGGTGATACAATGATGCAATACTTGCAGGCTGGCTGCCCAAAAGTCCACAGCATCACAGCCAGCTCAGCTCATGCAGTCTGCCTACCCAGCGCACATAAACTCCAGCTGGAGATCTGGACCAGCAGACCCAGCAGGTACTTTGGCGCAGTCATGACTCAATGTTTTTGTGCCTGGAGTTGCTGCTTAGACTGACTGCTGTGTTATTTGCAGGCCATATTTGTAGTGTCTCAGATGTACCATTGATGTGCTCCAGCATCAACTGGTCAGCAGGTGAGGTGGTGGTGGGATCGGCAGATCATGCACTCTATGTTGTAGATGTGCAAACCGGCAAGAAGCGTCGCACACTGTATACCAAGACAGCTGGCCATGCTGAGTGGGTCACTACGTGTCAGTATCTGCCAGATGGCCAAATAATTTCAGGCGGCATGGACAGCCTGTTGTGCCTATGGGAGGCAAACAGCAACAGGTGTCAGCAGTTGGCAGCACATGCAGCACCAATCTCTGCTGTAGACATCAGCCCTGGCACCAACACAGCAGTCAGTGCCAGCTATGACAAGTCTGTGCGTGTATGGGATGTTGCAAGCAGAAGAGCTTCAGAAAGCAGCTGTCTGACTGGACACACAGCACCAGTGCTGCAGCTTGTATGTGGCAATGGAGACAACCTAATCAGTGGTGATAGAGGAGGGACGGTGATCATGTGGGGTCTGACTACAGGCAGCACCACATCAAAGCTCAAAGATGCACACGCTGGTCATGTGACAGCTCTGGCCTGGCAGCATGATACCAATGGCGGCTGCACAGACACCTTCTTCAGTGGTGGGCAGGATGGTCACCTCAAGATGTGAGGAATGCTTGGCCTCATGCCTGAAACATGCTTAAACCGTGCAACAGGAAGCAAGCACCATTGCATGCTTGTCAATGATGCTGCCATGTGCATCAGCTGATGTTCATTTTGTTGTTGTATGTTATGTCTTCTGTGGTTCTGTTGCCTTTTGCCAATTCCAAGATCAAATTTGCTGTTGTCAGTGCCATTATGGCGGCTCAATGGATTTTTTGTGCTGGACATCAACCAAAGAACATTGCTGCAGGTGGGATCCAAGGAGCAAACAGTGCGTGCATGATGTTGCAGCACATGTGAATGCCAGAGGTAAAGGCGCTGTTGGCAACATCGTATCAGCTGGAGCAGCCAGCAGCAACTTGGTTGTTACAGCTGCAGCAGACAACACAGTCAAGGCTTTTGATGCCAGGGCTGACCTGCAGCCTGTGTCAGAGGCAAAGCTGTCTGACTTTCCTTATTCCATGGCAGTAGCAGGGGGTCTAGCACTTTGTGGCTGTGGAGATGGTTCTTTGCATGTCATTGACATCAGCAGTGGACAAACCTTGTATGCTCTTGGCGCCAACAAGCATGCTGTGAGGGGTGTCCATGCTTCAGAAAAGTGTTTGGTGTGCATGGGTGATGATGGTAGTGTCTTTTTGTGTGACTTTATGCTGTAATCACTGATTGGGTGCGGTATCCCGCTTGAATTTAATCAACAAAAGGGCACCTGTCCATACCGAATATGTGTTAATCGATGTATGGCTGCGCTTATAGCATTTTGGTACCTACGATCTTGCTGAGCTTGTCATGGTCAGCTGCCAGCCCTCAAGGCAGAAGCCTACCAATTGCTTTTGTGGCTTGCTGAAACAATAGCATTTGCCGACACCCATATGCATGCATGCATACAAAGCCTTTGTCTCAGCATGACAGCGGCCTGTGCTGTGCTGGTGCATTCACCCTGTGATGTGCGAGGTCTCGCTGACAATCCTTGAAGACGCTGCGGGCAGGAGGTGTCATGCTATCAAAGGCTGCATAGGGTGGGTGGCGCATATCACTTGATGCAAGCTGCGTCAATTTGAATGCTATGCACAGCATGCTCTTCAATCACTATTCCCACGGCTTGTGGCAAACGTCTGTGCTGCAGTTTGCGCAAGCTTCTTCAATCGCAACGTTGCTCTAATACGCGTGCTGCCACGCTGCACGCCCCTTGGACAGCCTTACTGTGTGGCTGCGGCATGGAATCAGCAGCCGAGAAAGTCACGTTTGACTGCAGCTATGGACAGGAGGCTCAGAGGTGGCTGTCTACTGTGTATGCTGCGATGGAAAAGATGCCTGCCGGCAAGCTGTTTGCATTGCTGAAGCCCAGCATAACGGTACTGGCAGACCAGCCCTCTGACCTCGGGCCCTTCACCGCCTTTGACAGCTTGCCAACAACTGTACGATTGTTCACAGGTTCACCTCGTCAATCAAGCCAAGCTCTTCATTGAGGAGGTACACGCTGACAGTGCAAAGCTCGCAATACACAGTCCCTTCTGCAAGCAGCCTGAAGCTGACCAGCTTTAGGCTTCAGAAACAACACCTTGCTATCCTGCTTGCCAGCCTGCTGATGAGAGGCTACAATCTGCTATGCAGGCATTTCAAGGGCAAGATCAGAGTCAAATCTCTTCTGCTGGGCGCAACACAGGCAGCAAAGCCGTTGACACCCAGAGGTTTTATAGTGCACAATGTGCAGTCTACATATACTACAGGTTCTGCTCTGCCTAAAGTTCCTGCAGGGTGCTCGTCCGCAGTGTAACTGCTCTGCTGTCTGTCAGCTACCATTCCAAAACATGTTTCTGAAAACAGCCTGTTGGCATGACACAAATCTTCTCCATTGCAGAGTGCTTCAAGGCTTGCTATCAGGTGCAACTGGCAAGCACACCAGATCAGGTGCCATTGCTGATGCCAGGGTGGCCTCCTTAGCCAGCAATCAGACCCTACAGCTGGCTCTTCTGACCTGTGCTGTGGAGCTCACGTGCTACTGCACCACTGGTGCTGCAACATTCCCAGACGTCACCTCAAAGCTAGGGCAGCACACAGCAGGCCTGGACATATGGGAGGCTGCCGGACACTTTCTGCATTACCTGGCAGCTGAAACCACCATTCCAATGGCAGACAGCGTTTCCAACTACCTGCTGTTCATGCGGATGAATGTGATGGAAAGTCTAGCATGGCAGACAGGCAGCTCCCTTTATCAGGCTATATGTGAGGGAGGAGGAGGATCATGCTGCCCAGGAGACTACGCTCTGGTGTCTAGCTTTTTGGATGGCGTCAGCGCTTTGGCCAGGACAAGAGTGTGGGCTGTGGCAGCAGGGGTTGCAGCTGTCAGTGCAGGTCTGAGCAAGATTCCTGCGTTTGGTGATGATTGTGTGTGGCTTATGGACTTGGTGGTGCAAGAACACCTAGACCTGCTGTTTGATCAGCACCTGTCCAACATGGTAGCTTGCTGTGTGTATGCAACAGCAAGGGCAGATGGCGTAGCACTGTCTTTCAAGAAGGTCACAGACACAATCATGCAGACATTCCCTCATCATGACATGCAAGACTTCAAGCATGCAGAGCTGGGGGCAGAGAGTGCAACTGGTGAAGCAAGGTCTGGTGACACCAGGCAGCTGTACAATGAGATTTTTCTGCCTAGGATGGAAGCACCTCTGCAGGAGAGGTTCCCCAACATGTACAAGCATGACGCTCTGGCATCTGAGATTGCCAGCAAACAAGCCTTGGGCTTCAAAAGAGCACCACTAAAAAGCTTGTCAGCGACAGACATGAATGCCCGTCTTACTCGCTTTGGCAGGATGCAGTCGTGAAGCTATGCTTGAGTTGGGTCTGTGTTCTCTTGACAAACCAAGTTTGTTGTGTTGCTGTTCCGCCAAAAATAGTATAGACATATGTGTCTGATGTCATACATTTCCAGACGCATCTTGTGTGTTTTGAGCACTACTGTGCAGACTTAAATGCCCACCACTAAAATGCATGCGTGCATGCAAACTTTGCTTGCCTCATTCAGGGTTGCCAGCTTTTCTGCAGAGGCCTGGATCATGAAATTTAGACCATTTGCTGTTAGCTTGTCATGTAGATCTGACCTGACTGCTGCAGGCCTATGCACATTGCAATGACTGTGAAGATGGCACTTACATCAGAAAGTGCTGCTGAAGCAAGATGAGCCTCACATTAGTGGTTGCAAAATCGTCTCATCAAACCAAATAGCAAGCAAAAGTGCATGTTACAGCAGCTCTGCAAAACAAAAGGGGGCTTGAATGGGTAACAGAACACTACGAAAGCACAAGACACACTGGCAACAAGATCCAAAGCTGGCAAGTCACATACACCTGGTGAGCTGCGATGTCGGCATATCTTAATGCAACTATTCATCGTTCAGGGAAACAAGAAAAGCAAAGCAAAGACTACAGCATGTTGTACAACTACTAATTACAGCAATAACAACTGCTTGTGAAGCAAGCAGGTACTGATCTACAAGATTGCCTTCCTGCCTGAACCCGCAGTCTTTGCTCCATCCTGCTGCACAGCTGCCTTACTCGTTGCCTTTGGGGCTGCTGCGGGTGCTACAAGAGCCTTAGGAGCACTTGATGGAGCCTCAATGTGTGCAGTGCCCAGGCTGGTATTCAAAGCTGAAGTTGCTGGTGCAACTGCATCCCCAGACGGTGTGAACACCACAGCCTGAGTGTTACCAAACACCGGCTTGGTTGTGTTCACAGTGGTGTTCAGTGAAACGGCTGCAGTCTGCTGAATTGCTGTTGCAATGAGCTGATCTGCTGCAGACACAGGTGATGGGCTGGACACATTGCTGGTCCCAGCTGTCACGCCAGCGTTCTCAAAGTCTTGAGACTGTGTAGCTGAAGAAGAGGAGAAGGGGTTGGCCTCTTCAGGGGTGGAGGGGGTGGTGGTGGATGAGTCGGGGGTGTCTCCAAAGCTGCTACTGCTGCCAGAAGAAGAAGCAGGGATGGGTACAAGCTGAATGGCTGCCCAGGTGTCCAGAAGGCCAGCAGCCAATTTGGCTGAGGCAGCTGTGCCCATGGACACGGCTGAGGACTCAATCAGCTGCTTGATTTGTACTCCTAGGCCCTGGTTTCCAGTGGTGGTGATGGGCCAGCCATTAGCCAGGAACCTGCAACTCATCAACATTGTCAGGTTCCAGCAAAACTGTTGCAGTGGTCTGCTGGTGACTGCTGACTCTCCCTCCAAGTCTTGCTGGCCCATCAGCAACTTTGGGAATGTTAGCTTCCTTGTTGCCCACTGCCACAGCAGACAAGACATTAGCGTGGGCAAAACAGTGACATGGCTCGTTTGTCAGGATTTAGGGTGCAACGCTAGCAAATCAAAGCCCCTGGGCACAACCTGTTGGGTTTTCGCATGACCAAGAACGCGACAAACAGCAGAAGCAGCAAACAAGTAGTCATGACTGAACTCATTGCTGACTGCAGCAGCATTCAACTCCAACAGCAGCGTGCACACCACAGCAGAGACATCATCAATTTTTCCTGAAACAGAAGCAGCATCAGCAGCAGCAGCAGAAGTTGATGTAAAGTGGCTTACTTTTGCAGAATCAAAGCTGCTGCCCCAGAGACATGAGGGGTAGCCATGGAGGTGCCTGTCATCTTGACATACAGCCCACCCAGTCCCAGGTTGAGCACGGACACACCTGGCGCTGCCACATGCACGGTGGACTTGCCATAGTTGCTACGAGTCCACAAGTTGTCGTTTGAATCTGAGGCTCCCACAGACAGCACGATGCTGTTGTTCATGCTGGAGGGGTAGTGAGCAGTGGTGTCGGTGTTCACGCCGTCATTGCCGGCTGAGGCCACAAACAAGGCACCGTGAGTCTCAGCAGAGTCAATGGCTGTCTGCAGTCACCACATCAGCTGCTCTCAGGGCTTCATTCACACACTTGCATGATGTAAGATACTTCTCAAGCTAAATTTACATGTTACATTTGGCCTTCGCATGAGGCCATACGCAAGGCAGCATGTGATCAATCAGACCTGTAAATGACTTTCCATAACAGGAAACTTGACATGATGCTAGCAGCAGCCATGAACCATAACAGTTGCATAGCACTCGAATGATAAGTGCTAATTGTGGGCATTACAGGAGATCAAAAAGAAGGTAAGAACATTTTGCAGTGTGTACAAGCAGCAAAGTGGCTTGTGGCTGAAAATGGTCCAGGTGCAATCATGTAGGCATGCAAGGGATTTGAACTCGGC
>JAABUY010005623.1_pt1 | contig 12534 bp, 17 predicted proteins | sample 5560271 | NCBI WGS metagenome assembly JAABUY01 (sample SAMN10711886, study PRJNA513374) | rock metagenome | isolation source: Antarctica rocks | place: Antarctica: Victoria Land, University Valley
TGCCTCTCTGGCAACTTCTCAGTAGGAGGAGATGGTCTTCGACGTCGTTTGGTGTTTGTTATGATGTGAGCTAAGTCCTCCTGCAGCAATGGCAGTCACTATGAGCCGACGAACTCTGACCCGCTGTGTGGCAGGGTAGAATAAGAAGCCTGACCTCGATCTCCACAGTGGACAAGGTTAGGTTTTTCAGCCGAAACTGCAATTTGCGCCATGGCAAGTCCAACCCCCTTTCACCGATCTGCTCATATACGACAAGCGTGATGAAAAGCTGTTGGGGTTCTTATACTTTGCGTGGCTTCCTGCACAACCGAATGATGTCAAATGATAGCTGTAAGATGCCCAAGGTGCTGATGTGCATCTGCAGCCAAATGCTGACTGCCCTTTATATGTAATGTACACAGGTGCATACGTTGACAAGTGTACAGCGTGATTCGAAATCCAGTACAAAAGCAGCGCCGCATGGTACATGTATGACAGCTGTCCTTCAGGCAATTGCGAGCAGTCAAGCCCTCCGTAGGCACCTGCCAGGTGAGTCAATATGCATGCAGCTCAAGGTCCCCTATTCATTGCAATTCACTCACCAAGAATGACTCCAAGCTGCAGAAGTCCTGAGTGTGCTGACAACCAGGCAGCTCCACCCGCATTCCATTGTATAGCACCTCAATGCAATATCCTCCACCTTGCCTCTTTGTTGCCTGCAGCAGCACCACCAACAGTCGCTGTGATGCAAAGGCATAAAATGAACAATTGCTGCCCAAGGTGCACCTTGTTTGGCAGCAAGCCCCTGCGCTGTGTCTTGCAACACAGCTTTTCAGTGCACAGTGGTTTGGCACAGATATGCAGGAGACCTTTGAGCTAGCAGACAAGCAGGTGACAGAAATAGGTTGCTACTCACAAATGCCTGTGGCTCTTGGCATTGATATAGATTGAGCTGTATGTTGGCACCATATGGAGCAATCATGCTGCCATGCCACTCTCTGGGTTTGGGCGGCTTAGGTAATGGCGGCGCCCAGCTCTGCATTGCTTCACCTGGGTTCCCAAAAGTGCTGCACTCCCTTGAAATGTCTACACCCTGTATGTAAGTGCTGTTGCTGTCCCTCAAGCAGCCGTCGAGCTGGACATCAGCGTCTGTGTTTTGCTGATGCACACAACTGCTCTGTTCAGGTAGGTCATCTGTTGTGGCGCTGTGCTGCTGATCTTGAGGGAAGGGCTGATTGCTGTTGCTGCCGAAAAGGCCAAGTAAGCAGGCTAAGGGGATGATGGTTTCTGCATGTGCAAAGGACAGCTTGGCATGCAGTCCTGATCTGCCTGTTCCAGCTGCTGCTTCCTGCAGGGACACATTATTGTTTTAGATGCACAAGCCAAAACAAAGGGTGTCTTGACCATGCTGAGGCTAACCCCTGAAAAGTCAGGGATGGAATCAACAGCAGCATGACCGCCTTCAACAGATGCTGGCAGACATGACAATGGAGGGAGCAAGTTTTGTCTTGGGACATGACAGGACCCATGACATGCCCTTGTGCTGTTAGTAAAGCACAATTTGGTTGCCCATACTATTGCTCCCCCAATATCACAAGCGTGAACCCTTTTATCAAGCACTCTGCTTCTTCTGACGGTATGCTGCACCCCTGTGATGCTGCACCTATATTTGCCAAGGCTGCATGCATCCATGTATACAGGTTTGGAGCTGATCTACACCTGACACTTGGCAAGCAACAGTAGTCAATGGCGTTGAAGTGTTGTATTGCCTGATGCGCGAGAACGTCAAAGCCTGCATACCTGAAGAGAAGTGGCGATGTCTGCCAGCAAAGGAGCTGCCATATGGTAGGCCACTGGGCTGGCAGCCCCTTTACGCATGAACAGCTGTACGTCATCGACCCACTCCATTTGCTGTGCCTCCTGCACTGCAATCCCTCTTGTGAATGCTGCTGTCATCATGCCTGCACTTGATCACGTGTCTGCACATGTGTGTATAGTGTTTCACTCTCCTTGCACATAGTTATGCATGCGTGCAGATATGTGCAACAACAATGCGTGGCATATATGTGCATACCATGTCTATGTTGACATGTCCTCAATGAAAAGCAGCACATACACACGCCTGAGTAAATCTCAGTTGCTGCCTTTTGCCATCCCTGCTATCTGACCTGTGAAGGAAACAAGGAGCAGGCTCTGTGTGTGTGGCTCCACAGACCTGCTTCCTGCTGGCACAGGTGCCATAGGGCATCCACATGGCGCCCTGTCAGCATGCCTGGGTCCACCCCCAAGCCCTCTGCCAGGCGCGGTATGTGGGCACACCACTCTTGCTGCTTCCAATCATCCTGCATTCAATGATGCCACTCAACATAGAGATAGTAATCCTGACTGATTGGAGGGTGCAGTTTGCATGGCCCATACATCCAATGACAACACTTGTTTGGTCGTGCTGCTCAAATGTATGCAACGGCAGTGTGCCTGAGCACTTGTAAAGCAGCTGTGCCGGCAAAATGCAAATATTGAACAGTCACAATGCAAGCAGCCATCAAATTGTGCTTTGGTCCTGCCATGTGGACAGGGAGGCTGCGGTGCAGCATAATCTGTGTTCTCACCAGAAAGTCAGCATCAATCTGGGCCACATACTCATCATAAGCTGGACACATATCAAAGAAACGCAGCACTGGGTCTTGGTGCTTGGGCCTGGCGTGGATTGTGTATGTAGTGTTGCAGCCATGCTTGGTGACGTTCACCACCCTGTCATGCCCTGTGATGCCGCCTGTTCCTTGGCAATCTGTGTACGTGTGCGTGCCGCCATACAGGCCTTGCATGAAAGCTTTTGCACTGTCTTGCGTTCTGGCTTTCTGCACAACAAACACTGGTGCTGCAACCTAATTTTGGTGTGAAAGCACGGAGCAAGCAAACAGCAGATGTGTTTTGACAAAAAGTACACAACAAGCTTGCAAGCACCACAATCATGGAAAATTCACTGATTATGGAATAAAATGCCGTTTACTCCAATTACTTGGATGTGACTTTGTGACTCTGCAGGGCATGGGCACAAGTTGCGGTCCTGCATGTTCATAAGGCAAGCATAGGTTACATGACACAGGTGCAGGTCAGTTTGACTGTGCATACCGTCAGTTGTAAGTTTATGTTGCTGGTGTAACATCACCATGATAGGTCAGTACGTGCACAGTCAGACCATGGGCATTGCAATGAAACCAGTCCTGAGCTTGGCAGAGCAGCTTGATCTTACCGCAGTGGCATGGACTTCCACAGACGTCAGCAGCTCTTGGTCTTTGATTGCCAATAGATACTTCTTGAAGTCCTGACCCATGCGTTGCATTTCCTTGACACCTGTACACCATAACTCATTTGCACCTGTCTTTTGGTTGCGGCTCTGAGCCACTTCCACGACGACAGTGATCAGGGGATGAAAGTTCATATAGTTTTGACCACCACCTTTTGGATGCAGGTGCCCTGCCAGGTGAATGCTGTCCTTGAAGGGATTGGTCCATTTGTTTATCCAGGGGTGAGACTGCTTTGCATCTTGTCCTGCAAGCTGAGCAATGACAGCCATGTTGGCAAGCAGTATGCAGCGCACAACATCAGGCCCATGAACTTTATAAGGCTCAAAGGAGCGACCATATACCAGACAGACCTTGAAGACGTGTTGGAGCTCTTGTATTTGCTGCATGCGCTTCTGTGTTGGCCATCTGGTGCCATGCCTTGCCAGCCAGTAAGTGAACAACGGCTGACTGGACTCGTGCTTGGGTGAGTACGCAGGGCTATTTCCTCTGGACAAGCTTTGCCTTTGCTCATAGGGAGTCTGCAATGTTGCTGGCTATCAATGCCTTGCTTGCGCAAGACATGATATGTGTAGCCTATGCTTACCTTGGTGCATAGGTGTCGTTCAATTACATGATTCTGTGCAAAAATGCTGGGAGCAAGAACCATATGTGCGAAGGTCAGCAAACTTGTGGAGCGCCGGAACAAACCCAGAAAAGCAATCATAGCACTGAAAGCTGCGTCGTTGCATTACAAAAAAGGCAACCGTTGCCGCTCCGGTTATCAAGCTGCAGTGGGTGATCAACTTTGCACGGCATGTCTGGACTTGGTGATCCGCCGAAGCGACTGTGCTGTTACAACATGCGCTGTAAACATTCACGCGGCCGTGAGTGTTGCTGCTGTCAAGATGCTGCAGGCCAGCGACTCAACTTCTTTTGAAGGTAAACGGGTCAACGGATTCCCGTATATCCTCTCCTCAACATTGTCGTCTGCCAGCAGCGCAAGTGCTGATGCTTGGGCAGTTGTCTCAGAGAGATGCTGGTATTTACGTGCTCCAGTCAATCCCCCCCCCCCGAGAGTACAGTGTCTCAATAAGCAAGTGGCCATAATGCGCGTTCAAACACTCTTTACAAAGCCATCACGCTATTGCACACGTTACAGTAGATCCTGCAAGATTCCTTCGGGCAAGGCCGTTTGAAACCTTCTGACCGGAAGCTGACTGACGTACAGCAATGCTGCTTTTCCCCAAGTAGAACCTGACAGTTAGGCAAGTGGTACTTGATCAACCCATAAGTGGCAGCAAGTTGTACAGTAAATGTGCCTTCTTGTGCTGAGCTCCTCGTTCTTGTGCTGAGTGCACCCTGATTAGCCCTGATAGACACAAGAAGCGACAACTGATCACCTACGTGTGTGGCTAGCTCTGTACGGTAGCCTTGCACGCCGCCATCATCTACAGATCATGAATGGTATAATAAACTGCTAGCTGTGAGCAAGCACTGGAGCCAGGCTGTGCCTCCGTTTGCCAGCGTGTTCTGCCAGCTACAGCTCTGCTGCTCATCTGCTTTTGCTGTTCAGGTGGCTGCGAGCTTGTGTGTTCAGCCAGTGCACACAAAATTGCTGACACCGCACGTATCTTACCTGGTTTGCTTGATTTGCTTTGCCAACTGTCACAATCCTTGTATTTTGCATGCAATCGTTATGACAGTCTGACATTGGTAGCATGCATGGCTTGTGCGCCAGCAGCTCCATTACTTGATGGACATTTTTGGGCCAATTGTCATCAGCTTTTCAGCACAAAGATGCATCATCAAATTTTGCATCATGCTCATGTCCAGCACTGCATAGCACACATCTGTATGCTGTCAGCCAGATCACTCATGCATATACTGAGCAAACAGACATCATTTGACATCACCTGCAGGTTGTCTCGCAAGATTAACGCTTGCTTTCAAGTCTGTCCATAAGTTTGGCAGTCATCAATGTCCGGAACGACATGACCAGGGCTCACCAGCCTTGCCCTTTGCAGGCTGGCTGCCAGGTCCCCGCCAGGCTGAAGGCTGAAGTTCCCCCCCCCCCTTGCCCAGGGTTCAAAGCCTAGTTGCAGTACTTAAATGCATTTTGTGCAAGCTAGTCACCAGGCAACAAGTCCAATCCCAAGTGAGCAATCTTCTGAGTCATAGCAGGCCTGGTGTTATATGATTAGGCTCTGGGCGTGACAATGGTAGCTGCATGGCATCAATTTCTGTTGAGTTAGCTCACAAGTCGGACAATGCGCATGACAACAGATTCTCTATTTAGCATGAGGCCGAACAGTCAAGGCAGTGGTGATGCACGTCGTGCTTTCTAAACATTTTTTGCTTCGAGTAGCATATGCATCGTTTTTCCTTTTCTTTGGGGTAGGTGCAAAATGTCCTCGGACAACTGCAGCAATACTTTTATTGATATTAACAATCCTCAGATGTCGGAGAAATGCGCAACACTTGCGGCATTTACTATCTAAATACGACGATTGGACTGTCTTCTGTGGTCTGCAACTTTAACGACGCTTTTGAGCCTTTTCGAAACAAAAAAGGCGCCTCATCGATGTTATGTTCATATGAACATGTATGTTTACGTCATCATGGATATTTATTACACAATCTTCAGGTACTTCTGCGATTGGAGGACGATAATAATTATTCGCCTCGTCTCTGAAGCAGTCGAGTAAATGAGCAACATTGAGACACTAGAGATCTGTCTCTCTAGTGTATATCACTACGGTACCATTGGGTTTCACAATGGCAGGCCAAGAAGCTATGTCCTGATGCTGGCAAGTAATGACCTGTGATATGGGGTCTTGACCTTTACATATAAGTTTCTCCCCTAATGGTTTCTCCCCTAATGGTTTCTCCCCTAATAATGACATCAGCAGCATGGCAAGTACTGGAAGCATCACTGTACTGAACTTATAGTCATCACCTGCTCTGTCGGCTATGTTGCAAGAAACAGCAGAGTGTGTCATGCAGCATCTGGATCGTCATTTATGCTGCTTGCTGATCCCAAGTCACAATCCCTGGGATGACCTCTCCTGCTCAGCATACAGCTTGGCTACAAGACAACCTGGTATACCTTGCAAACGGATCTGCGGTAGCGATAAGTTGTTCGTTGCGTTGTGAGAACTGCACAAGGTTCTCGGCGTACTGTTACTGTCGTTAACATGATCGAAGAGTTTCAGCCTGGCCCGATCGCGCAGGTTTAGATATAACCCTTATCGTGTGCTGAAGTCAAACTAGACTTGCGTGAGCTGTGCAATCGACATACAACTGCCAGCTTGAGAATGTAGAAAGCTTGTTGATCAGACCAAAGTGTACTGAGGCGTCTCAGGGCCTCACGGACGCCTGAGCGCCAAGATGAACCCAGTGGCAAAGCTTAGTTGCGTACGAGCGTGCGCGACCAATCTGCCGGCAGGGCGGCAGTTCCACGCAGCAAGCTGTTGTTCAACATTTACTTGTCCTGTTCGTGCGCCTGTCCCTGTAACTCTACGCCGGCGCATCTCAGCCTGTTCTCGTTCAACACGGTTGCAGCAACTCCAGCAGGCAACGCCCAGAAGTCAGGCACTGCATGCTTTACAGCAGCAGGAGGCGCCAGCATCACAATCAACATCCATTGATGCTTCAAGGAATCCTGACTTCCTGATGGATCAGGCCCAGCTACAAAAATTGGCACAAAGCAGGGGCACTCATCTGTTTGATGGCTCCACTGTTGCCAATGTCTTCCAGCTTGCGAATGCACTAAGGACCTCTCTGGAATTTGGCCTCGTCACTGATGCTTCAGACTCGGAAAAGAGAGCTGCCTCCTTTGGATCCAATACATTGCCAGTAAAGCAGGAGGTAAGCTAAACCACATATAAACTTGAACATAAACTGCAGTTTTGCCGGCACCTGAGCATGAAGTTTCCCTGCAGACATCTTTCTTGGAGCTGGTGAAGGATGCTCTTTCAGACTTCACAGTGCTGATCCTGCTTGCTTCTGGAGTGATTTCCTTTGCCTTGGGATTGACAGTGGACACCAGTGATGCCGGCTGGATTGAGGGCGCTGCTATCTTGGTGGCTGTGGCCGTGGTTGTGCTGGTAACAGCCACCAATGATTATCAGAAGGAGAAGCAGTTTAAGGAGCTGAACAAGGCCTCAGAAGGCGGCCAGGTAAATACGCTTTCACCCTGACAAAACACCATGGGCAGCAACTGCTTATCATGTGCGCCGCGCGCTTTATTTGATTGGCATAAGAAGGCCTCACTAGGTCACTGAATGGGTGTCTGCTTTGCATTGGGTACACACTTTCATGAATGGCCGTCACAGAAGTCCTGGTGTAGGTTACTGTTGGCCTGTACTTGTGCAGCTCATGCCAAAGAGTTCAAAGCAAGATTTGCTGCAACCTCTGAAACCCTGATGGGTGCAAAGTGTTTTGCTTACAATGTGTCTGTGCAAGCTTCCACGCAGATCTTACCTTGTGCATGCAGGCGTTTCCGTCTGCAAATGTCTTGTAAAGAACTGTGCATACTTATTGCAGGTCACTGTGTTACGGGATGCTGAGGTGCAAGACATCAGCATCTTCGACCTCTTAGTAGGAGACGTGATGCTGTTTGAGACTGGAGACATCATGCCAGCAGATGCAGTAATCATCACAGGCAATACCATCAGGTATACCACCATGTAGTAGCCTAGTGCTTGTCTTCTAATTACACCATTTGACGGTCATGCCATATGATGACAACTGGCACTACCTTCAGCGACTGTGCTTGGGGCCTGTGCATGTCACTGCAAATGTTCGAAGGCTGGTGTGCATCTGGATGCAGCAACAAACTCAAGTCATGTCTGTGGAGATGAAGATCATGATGGATGTCAACCAGTGCACGTTTGGCAGTGTGCTTGTGTGTGACAGCAGCAGTGATGTTGTGGGTTCACTAGGTTGCTGATGTTGAGTATGGTTGACTGCAGAGTGGATGAGAGCCAGCTCACTGGTGAAGCTGATGATGTACTGAAGGATGCAAATGAGGATCCTTTGCTGCTGAGTGGGAGTAAGGTGCTGGAGGGTAATGGGCGAGCCTTGGTCATTGCTGTGGGCTCTAACTCCCAGGCAGGCATCATTGCCAACCTAGCAAGGGGACCTGAGGACAATCCAGGACTCAGGTGTGCCTATTGTCCCTCTGCATCACACATCTGTTCTAACTTAGGTCTCTGCTTGCCGTTGCCTGCACTGGCATGACACCAGCTGGCATGATGCAACCTGTTTGGATCTTGAGGGCTGGCCTGTCATGCTGGTTTGTGCTGAACACTGTGTGCCTTCGCTCACCAAAGCAGGCCTTTTGCTGAAGATCCTCTTAGTGCTTATCTTGCTTGTCACTAGTCTCATGGGGCATGCAGACAGTGCGTCAACTGATGCACTCACACACTGCTAAAGTCCAAGTTGTAGGAGCGTGCATCCTCTGTGGATTTCAGTGGAGGATCCGGCATGCTAACCTGTGCACTTCAGCTCTTAGACCCCAGTCCCATCAATTTGGTTTGGTTTGAGCTTAAATGTAGTTTGCTTTCTGAGTCAGCTGACACTGTTCTCACCATGTTTCCGGTGGTGCGTCAAGATGACAATGCTGGAAGCCATGCTGCAGGGATTTGCGCCCTGCCTGCATAAGATCAGGCCTGCTAGCCCTTCTGTAGCTCCTGCATTTTGGTCAGAGTTATGAGCATTTCAGATTTGTCAGTTTTGTCAGATGTTTAGACAGTGTAATTGATGGTGCAGGGAAACAACAGTACTGGAGGCCAAGTTGGAAGAGCTTGCTTCCTTCATTGGGCAGCTGGGGCTTGGGGCAGGTCTACTGGCCTTTGGGGCCCTGGCCTCCCAGTACTCCTGGCAGAAGTTTGTGGTGGAGGGGCAGACTTGGGACTGGTCCTTTGCCCCGGACTACCTGCGCTTCCTTATCACTGCCATCACCATTCTGGTATGCATTGTAGTCCTTTGTGGCAGCACTGCCTGCATGTTAGCCACTCTTCACTTGTGCTGTCATGATGCTGCTTGAAGGCAAGCTGGTTCATCTGGAGTTTGTTGCGGATGCACAATGCTCGCATGGGCTAGCTGCATGACATGATAGCTGTGCATGGTGCTCAACCATTGGTGCCAGCATCCACCTGAGAATGCACTCTATTGAGCATTCAGGCGTAAGCCTGGATGTTTGGAAACACTGTCTTGACCAGTAAATGGTATACAGCTGTTGCATACCAACACATTGCTCTCACTGTTTGCTTGTCAGTGAATGACTGAAGTATTTCAGCCATGGCCATTTACTGTACAGTCAAGCATGCTTTGCATTCTTGCATTTGTACTGTATGTGCTTTCCAGTTGTACATATTTAATGAGGATCCACTGCAATATATCATGCACCTCAGTTTGAAGGAAGGGGTTGAGTGCAGGTGGTGGCAATCCCTGAGGGCCTGCCATTGGCTGTCACCATTGCCCTTGCCTACAGTGTGAAACGTATGCTGAAGGACAACAACCTTGTGCGCCACCTGGGTGCAGCCGAGACTATGGGCACTGCTACTACCATATGCACAGATAAAACTGGTGGGCACTCCTGCATTGCCTACTCTGCTGTTTAATTTGCATGATGCACATAAATAAGCCACTCAGTGAGCTAATGGCTTGGCATACCTTCAGCAATCGCGCCTGTGTAGCAGCTGGCCATTGCAGTTGCAGGCAGTGTCTGAGAATGTGAAGGGGTTTGCAGGCACACTCACACAGAATGACATGCAAGTGGTGCGCATGTGGATTGGTGGTGCCGACTTCCAGCACCTAGATGCGTTGCAGCCCATGCAGCCAGGTCAGTATTTGCCACGCGCTCTTCTCCCAATGCCACATTTCATTGCTGCCTCTCCATACCCCTGTGCCTCCTGGGCTGCCCTGGCCCCAAGCTGCCAATTTCTGCTGCTGCATATGAGCAGTCTGGACATTGCCTGCTTTCAAATTGTATCATATGCCTCTGATATGTGCTCATGTTTCTTTGCATCGCCTTCTGAAATTGAACCTTGCATATTGTTTGCAATGTTGAGAGCTGTTTTCAATTTGCTGACTGTCAAAGTCTGGGCAGCTCTGTTGTTGTTGCACAGCAGCACTATGTTCCGAACTGCATGTTGCCACTGACTGCAATGTTGCCTGTACGTGTTGTGTTTCTGAGTTGACTGTGGCAATGTAGTTGAGGAGGGTGCATGGCAGGACATTCCCTTGGGGCTGGACCCACGAGTCAGGGACCTGCTGGGCAACAGCGTGGCCCTCAACACCACTGCTAGCGTGAAACAGGCAGAGGACTCAGGTACACTTTGTGTCTCTTCTGGTCTGACTCACTGCACAAGAATCTGCCGTGTGCACTTAACACAAAGGGAGTTGTTCTGTTCCGCATATGCATGGACTAGTACATCCCGCACAGCAATCAAGCATGACTCTCCAAATTGTGTATGTCAAGATGATATAGCAGCTGCGTGGCAACTGGTCCCTCTGAAGCTTGTGGCAAGCTCAGCAACATGATATATTGATGATAAACGTGCTTTTCTGAGTATCAACTCATATATGTGGTGTCTTCAAGCCTTTTGCATAATGCAGATGCCTTTGTGAGGGTGGGTAATCGCACAGAGTGCGCCTTGCTGGAGTTGTGTGCCAAGCTGGGGGTGGAGCTGGGCCCCCTGCAGCAGGCCCACCAGATTGTACAAGTCTATCCCTTCTCCTCTGACAGAAAACGGATGACTTCCATCACTTTTCAGACTGGTGCCTCGTGAGTCTTTCTGCCATTGGCTTGTGCTGCTTTTGCCCGTGCATTGACCTCTGCTGTGATCCATGCACATGAGCCAGACAGCTCTTGCTCATCATCAATGCACCACATGCTTTTGGTTTGGTCATGCTCATGTCAATCGGTTGCTTACAGCCATAAGCACACATACCCTTCTAACAGCATAAGCTTGCAGGTCAGCTTTGACCATGTTTCAAAGATTGGCCCAGCATGTTCAACGCAATACACTTGTGCATTGCCTGCAGGATTGAGGGGATGATGTGTGCACGTCTGTTCACTAAGGGCGCGGCAGAGATCATTCTGGATCTGTGCACGAAGCGTATCAGGGACGACAGTGGCGTGGCTCGAATCACTCATGAAGAGAAGCAGCAGCTTCTGACTGATTTCAGCCAGGATGGCAACAGGTGAGGAGCCTCCTTGAGCATCTTCTGCTACACAGCCTGTTGTAGGTTGACTGTACAAGTTCAAAGTGCCCTTTGTTTGTCTTGTTAGCGCTGCCTGAGCTGGCCACAAGTATAGCAAGTCTCTGAACTTGCCACTCTGACCTGGTTCTCCCCTACATTTGGCAACAAGTACATCAAGCCTGCGTTTAGTCTTGCGTGTTGCGTGTTTTGCTTGCAAGCTTGGGCTTATGAGTTCTCCTGCTTGCAAGCAAATTATGTCATGAGCAGGATGCCTGCAGCAGCACACGCAAGTATGTTGCAAGTATGTTGAGCCCAGTACCAGTTGCTATTGGCTTGTGCAATCTTGTCAATTCTGAGATTTGTTTGTGCTGTTGCGCAGGACGCTCGCCATTGCATATAGGGACATCTTCATGCCCTTCCAGAGCAATGCAGAGGGTCAGCAGTGGGGTGGGGAGGAGTACGCAGCCCAGAAGGTAGAGAAGGATCTCACCCTCATAGCCCTGGTGGGGATCCAGGACCCCCTCAGACCCAAGGTTCCCGCCTCCATTGCCCAATGCCACCGTGCCGGTATCACAGTACGCATGCTCACAGGTGAGTTCCCTTTTGGGCTGCACCATGCGTTGCATTGTGTGTGGTGAATTGCCCTATACCTTCTGCACTCATTCGTCCACCACTTGATGCCCCAGCATCGTTTGCTGCATACCTACTTTGTTGTGTGCTGGCTCCTTGTTGGTTCTGGCACCATACACTGTCATCCCTGTCATCACTTCTGTCTGCTTTGCACTGCTATCACTTGCTTCTCTGACACCGACCCCTGTCTCTTCGTTTACTAAGCAGTCTGATGCCCTTGATTTGCCCTTGGTGAGCAGAGCTGACCTATCATTTCATGACTTCTATAAACAGCAGCAGTATGACAGCTTGTGCCCTTGCTTCAGCAGCCAGCTTTGCTTCATGTTAGGTGTGTCTCATCCGGAACTGCCCCTCTCAGCTACCAGGTGTTGCAGGGCTCCCACCAGTATCATTACTCAGCCTGGTTGAGGTTGCAATGCAGGTGACA
>JAABUY010005624.1_pt1 | contig 12534 bp, 16 predicted proteins | sample 5560271 | NCBI WGS metagenome assembly JAABUY01 (sample SAMN10711886, study PRJNA513374) | rock metagenome | isolation source: Antarctica rocks | place: Antarctica: Victoria Land, University Valley
GGAGGCTTGGACGCCGGGGAGGATCTGCTCCAGTTGGGTGAAAGAACGCCCTATCAAGGGGTATTCAACAATCTGTGCAGCGCTGACCACGTTGCTGAGCTGCATGTCACTGGTGTTAACCTGAACAGCATCGGCAGTGACCTCCACCTTCTCCGACGCGTTTCCGAGTTCAAGTCTCACAGGCTCGACATATTGCTGATCGATCGACAGGGCGATGCCTGTCGCCTCGAAGGTCTTGAATCCCGCAGATGTCGCAATGATGCTATAGGTTCCGATCGGAAGCTGGAGAAATTGGTAATCCCCGTTAGCCTGCGAGGTGGTCGTGAACTTAACTCCCGTCGCGGAGTTTGTGGCGGTTACCGAGACATTCGGCACGACGGCGCCTGAGGGGTCAACCACCGTTCCCTTGATACGTGCGGTTACATCGGCTGCATAAGAAAAGCTCGCAATGATGGAAAGCCCAAAAGCCAATACCGCTCGTCGTATCCGGAAATTCAACATCATCTAAAGTTCCCTTCTGTCTGCATGGAGCTGCTCCACGCCAATCAAGCCTTAAGCAATCGAGCCTCCAATCTTAGGCAACCTGGTGAGACTGTATCTACAGCCCTGCGTGGTCGGACGATGAAGAAACAGCTCGAGTGAATCCAGTTTTCGGTATGGATCTACCAATCTGCATTGGTTGTGCTGATCATCAGAGCGGTGCGGGTCCCCCAGTTGTCCGGATGCGTCTGTCCTTGCCGCAGAGATCGGCGATTACCCATCGGCCCTTGCGCATCTGAATATATAGGAAGCCAGCTCCCGCCGGCGCAGCGCACAGCAACCAGCAGTGCCAGGATGACCTAATCGCGCTTAGCCCCTGAGGGGTGGATCGGTCCGGCACGGCCAGCAGCTTCTTCGCCTGCTCTCGGGTCAGGGGTTCCCCGCCGCCGGATGCTGGGGACGCCGGTGAGACCGGCTGCCTCTTCCGCCCTAGGAACCTGTTACGCCGGGCTTCAGCTTGCGCGCGACTGAGAGCCCGACGTTCACGGTCGATGGAGCAAGTTCGTCCAGCGACCCGCCATGGGTTGAGGAGCGCCCGGGAGAGGGCCGGTCGGCCGAAAGCTCGAACGGGTAATTGAGAGCGTGCCCATAGGCCCACTTCGGGCTGGCAACTCGGCTCCTCGAGCACCTTCCGGCGCGCCGTTCCGCCGATCAGGGTCAGGCCTGAAAAACGGCTCTCCAGGAGGGTTAAGGTGCCCTCGCCGGCATTCTCCTGTTCCGACACCCCTCAGAGTTTACCCCCGATAATATACCTTGTCGTGGGTAATCTGGAGCTGCCCTGAGTTGGGTTAGTGCGCGATCGCGCACTAATTCCCTGCCCTGCTCAGGGCCTCCAACAGCGCTGTTTGTGCTTCTCCAGCAGAGTTTCAATCCTCTGAATCAGCTCTTGTCTCTGGAGCCCCCGATTCCGCTTCCCCGCTTCGGTGAGGCCGAGCACGAGATCGGGGGATCCGGCTGTTGGGCAGCGTGGAGCGAGGCTTCGATCTCACGGCAGATGCAACATGGCTGGGCTCTGTTTCCATCGTTTTGAAGGATAGACCTAAGCCGTCTCCCCTCGGGTGGTAGGCGCTACTTCCCTGCCCCGCTCTCCCCAAAGAGCGGCACCGGCTTCGCCGCAGCGACTCTCCAGCGGAAATCGAGAGCAGTCTGCTCATGGCCGCGGGGGTGAAGCTCCCGCCACAGCTCGAGCAGAAGATCGGGCATCTTCGACAGAATCGCCTGTGTGCGATGGATTCGGGCATGGCACGCCGGACAAAGCGAGATCATCAGATCAAGCCTGGATCGTCCCGCGGTGATGGACCACGATCGATCGCTTATCGCGTCCGGAGGCGCCGCAGCCCCGGCAGGTATGACCGTCCCGCTCAAGAACCCGCTCCCGGAGGCCGCCGAAGTGCCGCTGGTCCTGCCGTCGCAGCGTATAGCAGGTCGCGCAATGGCCATTGGCGACAATCTTTTCTCGCCCGCACCGGCAGTACAGCGCTCTCTGAGTTCCCTGCTTCATCGGCTAAACACCAGCTGACGCTGATTCCTGTCGCTTTGGTCGGCCACCCTTGCGCCCGTTTGTGCGAGCAGCCATTGTCTTTGCTGCGCTCCTGGAACTGCCGCCGCGCATACCCATACGACTTGCCACCCATCGCTCTGACCCGAAGACACCTTCGAGCAGCGCCGGCAGATAGAGATCCGCATCCAGCTTTGGGAAGTGAATGCCATATCCAGAGGGGGAGATCTCAATCTCATCCAACTGCGCCGGCGTGGCATGCTCCAGACCTTCCGCATCCCGTGGAGAGAAGAAGATCCCCAGATTGGAGCTGAGCTGAATCACGATGCGTCGGATATGACGGTCGTACTTGGCAGAGACTGCCTTCGGAACCCGGGACCCGAGCTCCTTTGCCCTCTCGTTCGCCTCTTCAAACTCCTCACGCGTGACCATGGATGCCCTCCCAGGCTTTGCAGAGCTGCTGTACCCACTCGCTCAGGGCCTTCTGAGTCGAGGTCAGCTCATGCTGTGCGAAGCCAAAGTTCTCCCGAAGGCTGACCGGACCGTCAGGGCAGTTCAGTTCATAAATGGCCTCGTGCCCGTTCCCGATCACGTGGACATGCGCTGGTCTGTGGTCGTTGGGATACACGACGACGCGCAGGCCAGGAAGCCGCAGGACGGTGGGCACAGCATGATTGTAGCAAACAACCCAAACACTTGGGTTAGCTTAGGGGAGGTGGACAAATGCGCCCCAAGATCGGTGCGACATCCGGTAGCAATTGTTTATGTGGATATCCGTGACCCAGATTCTGAACACGGAAACTGGTGCGGATCAGAAGGTCCTCATCGCTGGTGGAGTCTTGCGCGGCACAGGTAGTTGACAAGGCAATCACTTTAAGGGCAACCCTGCAAGTCGCATGATTTCTGCTAGGCCTTCGGGATAGCTGTACCGGTTCTCGTCGCAGAATCTTTGAAAGGCTCCTCCGACGCTGACTGGAATCCGCATGTTCAGTGGTATTCGTGGCTCAGCGCGCTGCACCTTCATTGCACGGTAAGGGCTGTCATGAAAAGCGAGAGGCGCTTCTCTGCTTATGAAGCCTGCATTCTGCGCAGCAGCGTCCAGGGCAGCCATGTTGGATGGCAGATCGGGTGGTGAGGACGGTTTTATCTGCCTTATTTTGTCTTTTGTGGAAGTTCCGATCGATCCGAACCCAAAAGCATCTTCTTTTTCAAGCATGGGCATGTGTCTCGCTTCCCTTCGCCGCGTTCTTTGTAATAAGTTCCACAACTTCTTCCGCCAGCCTCTCTGCATTCTCAAGAGCGGCCGGTATGCCATTCACGTTTTCGTCAAGTTCTGAGAGGGTGAGACGGCGCACAAAGATTGCTTTATAAGCTTGTCTCTCGTGTAAACGAACGCTCATTAAAGGAATCTGAGCATCTCTCAGTGCCTGGATAATTCCAGCTTCAATCTTGGTAGTGATTATCGGATTGGTTCTAGTCATGATGATGCGGAAAGGAATAAGTCGGCCCTCCAAAGTCTCCTCCTCTTCCCGGATAAGACTCACTGCACGGCTCGCCTCATTTGAATCTAGGGCACTGGCTTGCAAAGGAATCAGAACCAAGTCGGCTTGAGTGATCGCTCGCGAGACAAGGCGGTTGGCTGTCCCTTCCAGATCGACTAAGACAAACTGACGGTTGGCACTGTGTTCCCGAATAACGCGGATGATGCTGCCCTCCGTCACATCCCCCACAACATCGATTGTTGAACTTGACTGACCCGATTTCCAGCGCAGTATGGGTCTGTTCGGGTCTGCGTCAATGATTGTCACACTTGCGCCCATCGAATCGAGCGCTTGCGCGAGGACGAGGGTCATAGTGCTCTTCCCCGCTCCTCCCTTTGAACTAGCAGTGACAATCACAGGCATAAAACTCCTTTGCGAAGATATTGCGATTCGGCACCCGCACATGCTGCGTGCGGTAGCTACATAGCGCTATTAGGAGAAGCAAATGGTCAGTAGCCACCTACCGCACTGTATAGCTACACGCCGCTATTACAAGCACTAAGCGCTCCAGGTAACCACATGAAGCAATATGAAGCCACTTAGCGCCTCTGCTAGCCTCATACCGTTACATATTGCAACCTGTCGCCTTATGTAACTACATATTGCTACACATCCTGTTTACTGTAAACTCTTTCCTATGTGTTAGTTGACGCGCTAGGGCTTGTGATGACAGCCGTGATGGCCCGTTTGAAGCCGTCTGTTCTGCCGAGATAACGCTCCGTTGTTTGGATCGAAGCGTGTCCAAGCATCTCCTGAATGTCTTCAAGGGAAGCGTTCGCTGCCCTGCAGAGCCTAGCGCAGGTTCTGCGCGCGTCATGCGGCCGAAAGCTCCCCAAGTTGTGGGGAAGTGCATACCTCGTCAGAAGAAGCTTGACCGCTTCATCCGACAAGTTCGCAATGCCTATCCGACCGTATCGCGTGATGCTTCGAAAGAGCGCCCCCTGAACGATCTTTGAAGCTTGTAGCCACTCAAGCACAGCATCTGTCACCCAAAGGGGGAGGCTGACGCTCCGAACTTTGCGTCCCTTGCCCCGGAGGTCGATTAGACCCCATTGCCCATCGCGTTGCTCCATGTTATCTGCGCTTCATCATGCCATACTTTAGATAACGTGCATTATCAAAAGCCAGAAAGGATGGTTTTAAGGGTAGGGGATAACTGCGCTTATGCGCACGAGCCCCTCTCATTGCCCTTGACAGGCCCATCGCTGTACAGCAATGATAGTCAGCAGAGGTTGCGAACCCATGGCGCAGGCAGCAAGGGCACGAGTCTTTATGAGTGGCCGCAGTCAGCACGTCACCATCCCGGCCGAGTTCCGGTTTTCGGGCGAAGAGGTGTTTGTGCGCCGCGATCCCGCGAGCGGGGACCTGATCCTCTCCCAGTCCCCTGGCGGCTGGCAGGAATTCTTCGCCGCCATCGACGAGAACCGGTTCCCGGACGACTTCCTGTCCGACCGGGCTCAGGGTACGCCCGAGATCCGCGAAGAGCTATGAGCCAGCTTTACATGCTGGACACCAACATGGCGAGCTATCTCCTCAAAGCCAAGTCGCCGGCCACGCGAGACCGGATGCTTTCCCTTCGGCCCGGTGAGCTGGCCTGCATCTCGGCCGTAACCGAGGCGGAGATGCTCTACGGCATCGCAAAGTCCGGGATCGGGGAACAGCGGATGCGGCTGCTCCATTGGTTTCTTCTGCTGGTCGCGATCCACCCGTGGGGCAGGGAAGAGGCCGCGGTCTACGGACGGCTGCGGGCCAGGCAGGAAGCGATGGGCAAGACCCTGGGCCCGCTCGACATGCAGATCGCCGCCCATGCCATCTCGCTCGGAGCGGTCCTGGTCACCAACGACAGGGCCTTCGACCAGGTTCCCGACCTCGTGGGTATCGAGAACTGGGCCAGCGACCTCTGAGGTGACACCCTATGCCCAGGACCCTCTCGTGGCTCGACCGGATCGTTCCGATCTCCCGCACCGTCCAGGAGTCGGCCCGGTCCCACTACGATCGCAAGGACATCGAGCGCCTGTTCGAGCTGCAACGCGGTGACCTGAGAGTTCAGTTCCAAACGCTCGAAGAGCTCGCCGAGGCCATGCTCTACCTGGCCACCGTCTTCACGCATGATCTGGATGGCTTCGCAGCTCGTTACGAACCTTCGCCGGCACCGACGATTAAGGAGAAGGGTACCCGGCAGGACGCGAACGGTTGATTGGGAGCGTGCCGCAGCAATGGTGTGACAGTCATACAGTGTGACTCCTAGCAGCATCCCTGATGGGTCATTGCACTTCGCCGAGTCTGCTTGCCCTCGCGCTATGGCGGGAAGCAGTGAACAGGCGGTCGGGCCAAATGCTCGCCTCCGGAGCCTGTCCATCGCGAAATTGCAGGTAACGCCGGAGCTCACGGGGTATACGGGAAGATACGTCATGCCCAATTCTTTTCAGCTTTTGGGCTTTTCAGACTTTTAGCCTTGTAGAACTGGCATTCATAGGTGTAACTATGGTTTGTCGGTTGTCCAAGGGCACACCGGATTCACCAAGGACATGAGACATGTCTTCACCAGTTAGCGCTCCAAGCGCAATGGACGGACTGGGAGAGCTTCACAGCATTGCTCCCTCTCGTCGGAAGCCGGGGCTTGCAAGTCCAAAACATTCCCTCGTGCAAAGCCCAGAGAATCCAGAGGCAGTCGCTTCAAGGGTCGGTAGACCGCGCAAGCCCGGCGCAAAGAGCCGCGACACTGCGCGCTACAGAGCATGGACTGGCTATCTGATGCGCGACACAGTGACCGAAGCCGAATACGAGTTGAAACGTACAAACCCTGATGGAACCCGCGATCAACGCGACATGTCGGATCTGATCCAGGATCTGCTAGCGGGCTGGTTAGCGGAACGGAAAAAGATCGTCCGGTAGGTGTCACAAACAGGCCCGCACAACGCGCTTAGCTTTTAGAACGGCGATAAACGCTAAAGCAGAGGTAGTCCAACAGATGATTGTTCGACAGGTTCCAGCTCAACTCCCAATCTGGCCCAATGCCGTGCGCGGCGGTCCGAACGTACTGCTCCGCTCAGCATTCTTCGCTGGTATTCAGAGCCGGCAGCGTCGAACGCTTGGAACACAGACGAGTGTCGAGAAAGAACCAGAAGGCGTCGTGATTGCCGCGCAAGATGGCGTCAGCATCAAATTCGCGGGCACTCAGTTGAACCAGTACGACGCCGACGTATTCTTTGAGGTGCTGCACCGAGCACGCCGTGAGCAGCTTGGAGCCATTGCGATCTTCTCCGGCGCTTCTTTTCTTGAAGCGATCGGACGAACCCGGAACAACCTCAATTACGAGGACCTCGACAACAGCCTGCGGCGCCTCAAGCGTGGAACGCTGGACGTTTCCTGGAGAGTCGGCAACAAGCCTTATGTGTTCGTTGGCAGCCTGATCGACACATACACCCGCGATACGGAGACGAAGCTGTATCGCGTGTCCCTTTCACCAGAAATCAAGACGCTGTTTGCCACTGCTAGCTGGACGCAGCTCGAATGGGAAGAACGCAAACAGCTCAAGGGCAAGCACCTCGCGCAGTGGCTCCACAGCTACTTTTCGACACACGCGAGACCTTTCCCGGTCAAGATGTCTTGGCTGAAGGAAAAGACGGGCAGCCCGACCAAGCAACTCAAGCATTTCAAGGTGGAACTGCGGAACGCTTTGGAGGCCCTACATTCCATTCTTGGCTGGACCGTCGAGTGGGAGGGTGATTTGGTTAAGATCACTCGTACTCCCTCAGACGCCCAGGCACGGTACTTGGAGAGGGTGGACAATCGCCGCAAGGCACTCGAGGCATCCCAACCCGCGATTTTTAGACCGGTGGCTACCCGTATGCAACGGGTGACCAGAAACAAGCCAAACGACCTTTCTCCGGTCGGTACTCTTCTGGAGGCCCTGTCCAGAGGGAATTAATGAGCACTTGACCCGACCGCAGAGCATTTCACACGACCGGCTATAGGCGTCTTCGAGACGGTCCGAGCATTTGGCCCGACCGGATTCGGAGTTCTGTGTGCCGCTCATCCAGCATTTCACACGACCCGCTATAAGCGTCTTCGAGAACGGTCCGAGCATTTGGCCCGACCGGATTCGGAGTTCTGTGTGCCGCTCATCGAGCATTTCACCCGACCCGCTATGAGTGTCTCGAAACGCGATGCGAGCATTTCGCCCGACCGAAGCACGGAGTTCTGCGCGTGTGTCAGCGAGCATTTCGCCCGACCGCCAGTCAGTCCGTAGGGCTTTGTACGTCCATTTGGGTGAGCATCTCGGCTGGTGCGGCACACGTTTTCGCGTTCAATACGTTAGCATTCTTCCGCCATGATGGCCTCTTTGGTCAGTAGAAGGGGTGCAATTCACCCGACGAAATAAGGATACCCTGCCAATCTTGATCCGTTTCTGCTCAGGTCAGCACCTCGCCCGACCAAACCACAACCTGCGGTGCCCCTTAGCTGAGCATTTTGGCCGACCTGACCAACGGGCCTTCGCCGGCCACGAGCATTTCGCCCGACCAGTGACTTTTCCACAGTTTGTGGACGAGGAGCATCTAGGACGACTGACTTGAGCATCCGGCCCGACCCCGAGAGCATTTCGCCCGACAACGCGAGCATTTGGGCCGACGGGGACGCTCCAACTGTGATCGCAAGCCGCTTCTTTTGTTGGAGTTACAGCGGCTGTGGATTTCCGCTAATCCCTTCCTAATAGCTTTACAATCCCCTACTAATATCGGCTTGCGCCGGTGTTTTCGATCTGAATTGCGATAATCTCGGGACGGACAGAACCCAAAACTAATGACCTCTCGGCACAAGCAGTAGACCTAACACAATCTCGTGTACTACACCACTACTGCGTTTCCGCTAAGATCTGAGCATGTTGAGAAGTACACGGGCCAGGAAGATTCTTGCTGTAGTTGGCATTTCGGTGGGCTGTCTCGGGGCAGCCTACTTCTACGCGATAACACCACACCACACAACCTCAGAAACGCCAGAATCAGCAGAAGGTTTGCTGGACAGAGCGGACGCTCTCTCGTGGGGAAATCGGTGGGTGGAAGCCCGACCGATCTTTGTACGGGCCGCACAGCTTTTTGCCGCGAAACACAACTCTTCGGCAGAACTATACGCAAGAGTGAGCGAGCTCCCTGCTGATGAGTCTGTGAGCGCCCCCGTGAATCTGCTGCTCTTGGACGAAGACCTGAACAGGCCAGAAGCAGAGGAGCCAGCTACGCGGCTCCGGATCCTAACGATCAAAGGCATGATCGCGACGAATTATGACGCGGCTCTTGCGCGAAACACTTGGAAGGCGGTTCAGGTCCTTGCGCTGAAACAGGGTCAGTATCTGCTCACAACTCGGGCCGGAGGAGAGCAGGGCATCGCTGCTTTCATCATGGGGGACGAAGCCACTGCGAAGAAAGAGGTCATCAGGGCTTGGTTGCTAGCCAAAGCGGAGCGGGACAAAGCGGCCACAGTTCGATATGCGAGCTTGTTCGGGGCGGGCTTGGTACAGATGCATCGTTACAAAGAAGCGTTAACGCCATTGAACGAGGCCATTCAGCTAGCTCATTTGAGTCCTTCCGTTGCGTTTCCAACCATCGCCATGAACGCCAAGATCGACGCTTTGGCGGGTCTGCATCAGTACAGTGAAGCGCTCCAGCTCGCAAACGAATCGCTGCGAAGGCTACAGGGAACACCCTTTGACGGCAGCAAGTCACAGGTCTACATATCGCGAGGGGACATCAAGCGAGAGCAAGGAGACCTATCGGCCGCTGCTGCTGACTTCGTTCACGCGATCTCTATTTCCAAGCAGATTGTGAACTACCGCGGAATAGTCGATGCGGGCGGGATGCTCGCTCGCACTTACGAGCAGCAAGGCAAATTGCCAGATGCCTTGTTGTCGATTGATGACGCCGTAGAAGCCAACACCCACATCCCCTTCGAACTGTACCTCGTTCCCCGCAACCTTGCGATTAAAGCAGAGCTTGAGGACAAACTGAGTCATCCTCAAGCCGCAGAAGCCCTTTACCGCAAAAGCATTACGCTCGTGGACGGCATGATCCAACATGCACCAGCGCCGACCGTACAGCGGAAGTTGCTGGCCGAGATGAGCGATGTGTACTCGGGCTACTTCGCCTTTCTGTGTGCCCAAAAGCGCTACAACGACGCGCTCCAGGTGCTCGACAATGTGCGGGGCCGCATCGAGACTGAGGCGTTACAACACCACGAGTATAAGCAAGTGCATGAAGCCACTCCCGAGGAACGAGAGCTCACGAGGCTAAATGTCTCGCTGATCAACACGGACGATTCTGCGACTCGGAGGAAGCTGTCCGACATGGTGTATACGGCCGAGCTTGCGATGACCTCTGACACGCTCGCCCAGCAAACCATGATGCATCCGGTCAATCTGTCCAACCTGCAGAAGGCACTAGGGCCGAACGAGCTACTCATTGAGTATGTGCTTGCCGAGCCGAATTCCTACGCCTTTGCAATCACACGAGACTCCGTGAGTCCCTACCAACTCCCGCCCAAGGCAACGATCGAGGCCGATGCCGCCATGTACCGGAAAGAGATCCGTTCTAGGAAGGAGGACAAAGAGCTCGCCCATAGGCTCTTTGCAGAGCTGCTCGAGCCAATCACGGCCTACGCTAGCAAGACCGATCTAGTGGTGATTCCGGATGGGGGATTGCACCTCCTTCCGTTCGCCGCCCTTATGGACGGAACTGACTACCTCCTCAAATCTCACACTATTGATGTAAACCCGTCTTCCACCGTCTATTCCCTGATCCATTCAAGGCTTCAGGAGGAGCGGACCGCCGTCATGCCATACATCGGAGTCGCGGCCTGGGCACCTCAGACTGCAGACGAGGTCAATTCCGTTACGATGGCTATTAAGCGGGCCGTTTCAGGGCCGGAGCGTAGCGAGCTTGTACCGCTTCCCGATAGCAAGGCCGAGGTAGAGGCAATCGCCGCGGACCTCCCGAAGCCCAGCACTATTCTGGAAGGCTCAGAGGCCACAGAGGGCCATTTCAAAGCTCTACCTCTCGACAGCACCGATGTGATCCATCTTGCTTTGCACGGGTATGTTGACCTTGATTATCCGGATCGCTCCGCTCTCGTCTTCGCTCCGGAGATATCGGGAAGTGAGGACGGTCTTCTCCAGGTGCGAGAGATCCGCAACCTGCATCTGAAGGCAAAGCTCGTAACTCTGTCGGCCTGTGACACAGGCGTAGGGCCCATCGGGGAGACCGGCGTCGAGAACATCGTTAACGCTTTCATCGAAGCTGGTGCTGACTCGGTTGTCTCCACACTTTGGGAGGTGGAGGATCACTCGACCGAACGCCTGATGACTGACTTCTATTCGCAACTAGCAGCTCACAAGCGCAAGGTCGACGCACTTCGCTCAGCTCAACTAGATCTGCTTCGCGAGGGTTTGCCGCCCTACTACTGGGCGAGCTTTCAAATGGTCGGTGACCCGAACGGCAATGTATGAAAGGCCCCTTTATGGATCTCACTACAGAACAACGCAGCAACCTTTTGGGCAAGATCGAGAAGATCGTCTCAGAGAAGTATTTCGATCCGGCTTTTGATGAGTCGATATGGCAGGCCATAGTCAGCCGGCATCGGTCTTCGATTGTGGGCGCTTGCAACAATGAGGCTTTCGAGAAGGCAGTCCGCGAGATGATGTCTGAGCTGTCCCCGAAGACGCTTGGACTGCTCTCGAGAAGCACACCAATCACATCCCGGAACGCCATCAACACAAGCTTTAGTGTGCAGGATGTATCCGGCAGCCGTAGGTGGGTCTTTCAGGACGTTCTGCCGGGTGGCGTCGGGGAGAAGGCCGGAGTTCATCCCGGAGACGTGCTGCTTACGGCAGCAGGGAAGCCGATGCTTCCGGCCGGCGATTCCTCAGCGGAGCCGCCCTTTGAAATGGGTGTCACCATTCCAATCACGGTGGAACGTGCAGGGAACGCCATCACGTTGAACCTGACGACCGGAAACCCTAAGTACAAGGACAACCCCTACTCGGATCTCACGGCCCTGCAGCCCAGGATAATCAACAATGAGATCGCCTATCTGAAGGTCAGCCTCTTCCCAGGCAAGATCGGCATTGACTTTGCGAACGAGCTGGACAAGATCTTCAATGAGCAGTTCCGAGCGGCTACCGGGCTGTTGCTAGACCTGCGTGGGAATCCCGGAGGCGGAATCGGTGGTTTGACGCTCATGAGCTATCTAACCCCGAGTCGTCTGCCGATCGGTTATAGCCGAAACAGGGAATTGGCAAGGAAGGGCGTACATCCATCGACTCTTCCCGTCTTTGACAGAATTCCCAGGTCCAAGCTAGGGATTCCGGGCCTGGCTTTGAAGTTTCTTAACAAGACCTCGATCTTCCTTTACACGGAAGCTCAGGGGCAAAATGCCTTCCGTGGCCCGGTTGTGATCCTTGTGAATGAGCACACCGCAGGAGCTGCCGAGATGCTCACACAATTCGCCAAGGAGAACGGCTTGGCCAAGATCGTAGGCACGAAGACACCGGGCCGCTTGGTATCTCGTAGCGCTACCAAACTGGGCTGCGGGTACCGGCTCATCGTTCCTGTCGCCGCCTATGTCAGCGCGAAGGGAACCCAGATCGAAGGAACGGGCATAGTTCCGGACAAAGTTGTGCCGTGGGTCCTTGATGACGTTGTTAAAGGGATAGACAACCAGCTCGCAGCCGCTCTCGAACAGTTCTAATGACGCACGTTGCCCAGGAGAACCGAGCCCGAGGCCATGCGGGCTCGGTTCCCGGTGAGCCAACCCCGAGAAGACGACTTCCCCGGACCAAACCTGCGACGAGTGAGTTTGGCAACTTGGCTTGGCCCATTTCGGCGGTTTGTTTTGGCCCACCTCTGGGACGTTGAAGGTTGAGGGTGTCCGGTTCTGCTGGAGCGTAGCCCGGAGGGCGGAGCGGAA
>JAABUY010005625.1_pt1 | contig 12530 bp, 10 predicted proteins | sample 5560271 | NCBI WGS metagenome assembly JAABUY01 (sample SAMN10711886, study PRJNA513374) | rock metagenome | isolation source: Antarctica rocks | place: Antarctica: Victoria Land, University Valley
AGTACTGTGGATACAAAGGTACATTTGCTGGAGATGTGAGTACACGGTGAACAATATGAATAGACAAGATGACACACAGCTCACCTGATGTCATCTATACTCATTCCAGGCAGCACAGCCAACAACTCATAGCCATCAGGCTCAGAGCAGCGAAACACCTGCAGGCGTTTGCAGATGTTCAATGTACATTCATTCAACACTTGGCATGACACGCTCATACTCAATTTACCCAGCCAGCAAAAGCATAAATGGAAGCAATATTCCACTCAGTGTGTAAAACTGATACTGAGGTGATCAAGCCAGCAGAGCCACCAACGGCAACAAGATGCTCAGAGACACCTTCCATCCTTCTGAGCGTGTCTTAGTGGCACACACAGGCACGGCAAGGCACTGTGTTGGTGCAAAGGGCTGGGACTGTGCTACATACATTGTGGGTGTTTGTTTGGAACACCAGCCGAGACATCATCTCATGCACGTCTGCAGCCGTCCATTCCCTTGAACTGGGAGCAAGCGGTGCTACTGCCAGGGCATCTTCTTCAGCTGACCTAGGGCCAGGCACAACAGCCCCTGCAGGTGCTTGAGCAGCTGATGCAGGGCCAGCAGACTTGAGCCTAGGGCTGGATGAAACAGCCCCAGGATGCATGATAAGTGCACCAGGATTGGTGGGAGCTTCATCCTGATGGATTGCCAGCGCCAAAGAGAGCTCAGCAGCAGCTGGGCCAGGGGCAGCAGCCTTGGGGCTGTCAGCATCTGCCCTGGAGCTCACAGGATCTGCTTTGCCCCTGGCAGTCCTTGGGCCGCGCCTGACTGCCCCTGCCCCTGCCCCCAATGGGCTTGACACCTGGCTGAGCGAAACATTGTGCCCTGCAGCTCTGGGGCTTCCTGCAGCAGCCCTGAGGCTGGATGTGTCTGCTTTTGTGCCAAGTGGATGGAGATCAGGGGGGCCGTTAGCTGCAGCCCCAGGGCCAGATGCAGTTGCAGCAGGGCTTCTGGCAGTAGCGTCAGGTTGCTGTGGACCTGTGACAGGACCCATCGGGCTGTTGTCTACCAGTTCAGGGGACTCAAACTGTCTGCCAGTTGATACAGACCCTTGCTTCTGCCGCTTGCTTGCAGACTTGCTTTGTACCAGCACTGCAGAGGCAAGCAAACTAAGTGCCATATTGCTTTGGAAAGGTGTCATGCTGCTCGACTTCTCTGCTGAAATGTCCAGGTCTCAATGTGCACATAGCAGAAATGACAACCAAGCACACAACAACCTATGCATTGGGAACTTACTGCTGTAATGAGAGCAATGCAAACAAGCTGGCCCTAGGCGCTTCCACTGCTTACCAGGAGGCAAAACTGCATTGTGCATGCTGGCAGATCCCTTCCTCTTCTTCTCCTCATTGCCGCCTAAGAAATGGGCTGTTGCCTCAGGCCCTGATGATGAGGGCCCAGCCAGGCTGCCCTGCTTCTTCTGCTTTGCCCCAGTTGTCAGGCCAGCAGCTGCCACGGCAGCTGCTTGTTTGGGCAATGCATGCTTTGTCTGTTCAGCCATCACAGCTGTTGCCTGTTCAGGCTCTGCAGCTGTTGCCTGATCAGGCACAGATGCTGCTGTCTGCACTGCTAGGGCAGCTGTGGTATGACCAGCCCCAGGGGCTGTTGCCTGTTTAGGCAAGGGTGAGGCAGAACTGCCAGGAGAATGCAGCTGGTTTGCTGATTCCCAAGCCTGATTAGGCAACCTTGAATGCGGTGGACCAGCGCGAGACCTGACACCGTACAGCACCTTCTCTGCCGCATGCTGTGATGCGCTGTGAGTGTGTGAGTCTGAGCCTTCTCTGGCTGAATGCAGTTCTGGCAGGACATGAGGTGTGTCGCCAGCTGCCGGAGGGAAACTTGGACCAGGTGTGGACTCTGAGTCTGAGTCTGAGTCAGAGTCAGAGTCTGACGCAGCTTCAGAACTCTGGCTTGAGTCTGACGCAGCTGCAGCTGCAGCTGCAGCTGAGCCTTGCGCTGGCTGCATAATGTTCTGCAGCATGCCCTTCAGCTCAGGATTCTTCACTTTGCCCATGCATGCACTGAACTGACCCATGAGGGCAGTGTAGTGATTCAGAATGGTTGCCTTGGTGGGGTTTACAGCATACTCCTCTGCAAGTGTGAGGGGTGGCTTTGGGGTCTGTCTGGGGCCTGGCCTGGGGGGGCTGCGGAGAACTGCTGAAGCAGGCTCAGGGCTGGGGGCTGACGAGGATGCTGCCCTGAGGAGCGGCTTGGGGATTGCATCAGAAGCTGCTTTGGGGAGTATGGGGCCAGCTACCTGCAAAGTTGGGGCTGCCCTTGGAGCTGAAACTGCCCTAGATGGATCAGAGATACCGGCACTTGGACAGGCAGCTGAATTGGGGACTGAACCAGGGGCTGACTTGGGGTTAACATTGGGGCCTGAGCTGGGAACTGGACTAGCAGCTGACTTGGGTTGTACATCAGGGACTGAAGCAGGGACAGAATTAGGAGCTACTCTGGGGGTCACAGTTGGGGCTGGACCAGGGGCCTCCCTGGGTGCCGTACTGGGGACTGATTTGGGCACCTGATCAAGGCTTGGACTGGGGCCTGAGCTGGATCTAGGAGCACAATTGGGCAAACCTGCAGCGTTTGTAAGCCCCAGACTGGCTGTTTGTGCCCTTGCAGCCTCAGAGGTGTGACGCTGTGCTTGAGCTGCAGGTGCATATGGGAGCTGAGCCATTGGAATTGACACTGAGACAGGGCCACTGCCAGCTAGCACAGCAGGTGCTGCAAGGCCGCTGGAAACAGCCCTTGCAGCTGCAGCATCGACAGCACCCCTGGACTCTGCAGCAGCAGTCCCAGGTGAGCTTTTGAGGGACCGCCTAGTCCCTGCTGTTTGGGCTGAGCTTAGAGCAGCTGAGTCTGAGCGCTGAGCCAGCCCCTGTGCCGGGTCCTGTGCCTTATTGCCTTTAAGACTTCTGGTGTTCAACATCCATCTCTTGGCCTTCAGCGACTGCTGTTCTGCCTTGGCAGCCTGTGCTGGAGGTGCCTGGATAGGCAGCCCCACTGACTCCTGCCTTTCAGCAGACAGCTGTTGCCTTTCAGTGGACAGCTCCTGCCTTTCAGCAGACAGCTCTTGCCCTTCAGCAGATGGGTGTTGCCCGTCGACAGGCAAGCCTGCACCGGTCTGCTCTGTCTCTGTTCTCCCTTTTGATGCTTCAGGAGCCTTGGCCATTATCACTGGCTGCGCATTGGATTTAGACTTATGCCTAAGAACACGCTTGGCTGAGGTAGGTGCAATAGCTGGGGAGGACTCCTGGGGACTGGGCTGGACCCTGGGACTTGGCTGACTAAGCAGCTCGTGGCCAGGCTGATCACCAGCAGGACATGAATCAAACAGCTGGGGACTGGGCTGATCCCGGCTTAGAGCCTGAGCCTGCAGCTGGGGACTGAGCTGATCCCTCTGTGCCTGACCCTGCAGCTGGGGACTGGAGTGGAGCCTGGGGCTGGAGACAGGCAGCTGGGGATTGGGTTGATCAGCTTGCTGAGACACAAGAGGAAATGACGTGGCCTGTGGTGCAAGCAGGGGATTGTGCATCTCAGGTGGGGACTGGGAAGTGCCAGTGTGACTGGTCCGGTTGGGAAGCTGTGAATAAGTCCTGGGGATCACATGCTGCTGGGGTTGGGGTGCAATTGTAGCTGAGGGGTCGAGCACATGTCCAGGCTGGGGACAGACAGCAGCTTGGGATGGCTGGCTGGGGACTATAAACAAACCAGCTGAAGAGCTGATAGCGTTCCAGATTGGATGATGCTGAAAAGCACTATCAGCAGGAAGCCCATGACCTGAAGGTATGACTAAAGGCAAGTGTCCTGGAAGCAAAACAGGCAGCTGCGCCTGACCATATGGCTGGGCGTGAAACAGCTGTTGCACACTGTCATTACTCATCTGCTGGTCCATTTTCTCATGGGCTAGCAAGCTGGCCTCTAGTCTGGCTGGCTGTTGGTCTGTCTGAAGCTCTGCTTGGCTGATGTAATCCCTTTGAGGGTCAAGGTTTGCAACTGCCCTGGGGCAAGCAGCAGCAGCAGCCCCAGCATCAGAGCCAGTGGCAGCAGCAGCCCCAGCGTCAGGGCGATTAGCAGCAGCCTCTGGACCAGGGCCAGAAGCAACAGCCCGAGAGTGGAACCCATTGGCAGCAGAAGCCCTTGACTGGCGGCAATTGGAAGTGCTCTGAGATAACGCAGAAGGCTCCCGAGTCTTACTGGGTGCAGGCCTGGTCACAGTGGATTTGCGCTTACTGCTGCCACGAGCTGGAATCGACTTGCAAGCTGCAGTCTCTGCATACAGACAGAAAACCTAGGGATGAGATTAGGGTTTCACTCATTAAGGTTTTAAATTAGGCTGAGCTGCACTTCTGAGCTGCACTTCTGACAGGTCTACGATGATGACCTAAAAATCTTCATCCAAGCCTAGCTGTGGACTAGCCTGTCAGCCTTGACTCACTGCAGAGTGTGACTACGCTAATACCACGCAACATGAAGAGCAGTGATGTTGACACATGGAGGGAGAGGCTTCATCAGAAGTGTAGCTTGCATCGAAAGGTTGGTTTGATAGTGTGTACCTGTCGCAGCAGCAGCAGCTGCTTCACTGGTAGCAGGATTCTTCTTCTTCCTGCTGTAAGTCACAGGAGCCTTGGCCTTTGTCACAGGAGCCTCGTCAGCTTCCTGAGCAGTTGCGTCGACAGCTCGTGCAGTAGCTGCTCCAGAAGGTGTCAATGGATGAGCCTTTGTGGCAGCTCTTGCCACCAGAGCACCTGCAGCATTGGAGCGTGTATGTTCCCGACGAAAAAAGAGAATAGACATCAATTACACAGTTTTGCAGAAATAAAACCAAAATCTAATTCTACAACACAACCAACGCTGTTGTGACCTCTGATCTAAGCACACGTGCTGCTTGCAGGCAAGCATATGCCACCAGACTCCCATAATTGACTTGGGTGTTGCAGCAGGCCATTCAAAACATATGTATGGTACCAGAACATGGGCATGATGACCTCATATCAAACACAATTTCTGCATGCACCAGCAGGGAAATGCTTACATGCATTGCACCAGACACAGCAGACTAAACGTACACAATCAGCAGACAATGGCTGTTTTGCAATGCATGGCAACGGCAGACACAGCATACAGCACAATGCAACCCAGCTCTGCATTCACAAATGCTGCAGGGCAGGTGTGTGGATGCATGGCAAGCAACATCAACCAAGATCATCCGCCTCATTACCTGATGGTGCCTTCCTTGAAGCTGGACTTTGCAAAGCTGGCTGCTTGTCATGCTGGCGCCCAGAAGCAGAAGAAGCAGGAGGCTTGTTTGCTGGCAGAAGCTCCCAGTCTTCTGCTTCCTGCTCGCTTGGCGCACCTGGAAACAACAAGCAATACTCAAACAGTTTATGTAAAGCACCGGCTTGTTAAAAAACAGACTTGATGCATAGGCTGTGACTTTGGTTGGTCAAACAGTTCATGGGTTGTTTGATTGATTGGTTTGCTGTGATTGCTTGGTTTGGTTGATTGTTCGATTGCTTGAGTTGCTGGTTGGTAGCTCGTTTGCTTGATCATTCTTGATTGTCTACTTGTTCAACTGACAGACTTCTGGACCAATTGGTTGGTCAACCAATGGATTGGATGGTTGATTGAGCAAGTTTTTGTGCCGGCCAAAGTTATACACAATGCATGGCCCCACATCGACCACACCAAAAACCTGGGTCCAGCATACATGTCAATCATGTCCTGTGGGTACTTGATTGTGCTGCTGTACTTTGGTGGCTGCTACTGGACTGAAGGATTAACACTTTTGGACACTATCGTTTGAATAAAACATTGAATACCTTCATTGCTATCACTGTCGCTTGGCGCCTCTGGGTTGATGACGTCATTGGACACCTCGGGAAGCTTGTGCTTCTTCTGCCTCAAATCCTCAGGAAACCTTTCTCCATCGTTGTACACCACCAAATGAGTTTTCTGTGCAGCAAGCTCAGAATTGAAAGTTGGGCATGGCAAAGGAATGACAGTGTGGTTCACAACTGATGTTGTGCCCAATGTGAGTACAGTACGCCATCAGATGACATGTGTGTACATTGGTTCTATTGCCCACATTGGATGCATAGCACAGCAGAAAAGAAAAGAAAAGACTACGCCTGTCGGCGTCAATTTAATGAGAAGCCAGGTATGATACCGGGCTGCCCAGGTATAGCACAGCATCTGTATGCCGCATGAAGCCGCAGCTATAGCTTGCTTTCAATGCACACACAAATCCTGTCAACATGCACCCCACCATGTCATGAGTTCTGACGATTGTACTTGAGCAAGCATCCTTGGATTCAGCGCAGTAGATGTCTACGTGTGGCTGGAGATTGCTTGCAGCATGGTTTACTCGTTTGCATTGGCAGCTTACACAGTAGGAGTTGTGGAAGGTAACAATCACATGGCAGCTGTTACCTTTCTGTGGTTGTACGACTTCACCACTCCTGAGTAGAATGCCTTGTCTTTAGACCACCAGATCTCAAGCCGCCTGCCAATCAGATCCTTGCCACTACTTGCAGCAGGACTTGTGGCAGGTGCTGTTGCAGGTGCTGTGGGAGGTGCTGTTGCGGGTGCTGTGGCAGGTGCTGTGGCAGGTGCTGTGGCAGGTGCTGTGGCAGGTGCTGTGGCAGGTGCTTTGGCAGTGCGGCGCCCACATGTCTGCCTGCTTGTTGAAGAGACCACAGCTGTGGGAACTGCTTCAGCTGTGACTGCCACTGCATCTGAGCTGCCCACGCACAGGCCCTGTTGCAGTGAATCTACAGCCTTGCCTGTACCTTCTGCAGCTGTGGAGGTCGCAGACGTTCTCCTGGATTGTGCTGCTCCGCCAGCTGTGGCTGCCCAGCCCGCTGGCGGCTTGAACACGTTTGCTGTGGCAGGCAAGTTGGCTTGAGCTTCAGCAAATCTTGCATCTGGCAGTTGTGCATGCAAGCTGGACTCTGGCTGTAATGCTTCAGAATCAGCAGCTTGTTGGGAAGCTGCCATAGGGAGCACAGCAGCATCTGCCACAGCTGCAGCTTTGCTAAGGTTGGATGTAGGCACAGATGTTATTGCGCTTGCAGCTGATGACGGCAGGTGTGCAGCAAGCTGGCCAGGTGGGTCAGCAGCTGTGGCTTCCACGTCACTCTGGGCCGTAGCTGCTTCACCAGCAGCCATAGTAGCTGCCTCTGGAACTGCTGCTGCGTCCGGTTTTGTCATGCTCAGGACAGTGCCTGTAGCAGCACCTGTGACATGATGATGTGGGACAGCATCTGTGTAAGGCTGAGTGACAAAATCTGCAGCAGAGGCTGTACTCTGTGCTGGTATTGCTGCAGCTGCGTCGTCACATGCCCACAGTCCCAGCACCACTCTGTGACTCCACTTTGGTCCCCATCAGTGGCTTTGCAGACCCATGTGTGCTTTGGTCAGTCTGCATGTCTGCTATGGTGCTGTCCCCTTTCGGCTCTGTTGGATGAGTCATCCTGGCTGGAGCAGCAATGTCACCAGTAGCAGCTGCTGGGTCTGATGGAGTGTGAGAGGCAACATGAGTGGTTCTGTCTGTGTCCATCACGGCAGCTGGAGGTAGTTCTACTGGCTGGGGTGCATGTAAGCAGTTGCTGGCTTTTGCAGTCAGGCTGGCATCATTGCCTGCAACAGCACTAAAATTAGCTGCGCAAAACATGCGCGGACAGTATGCATTGCCAAGACCAAAGATGAAATGCAGTTTGCACATAATTGCATGGACTCTGTTTTAGCAGGGGGGCAGAAATCAGCTTGCTAGCTTCTTTGCGACACTTGACAAGCGAGCCAAGACGCACTGCAGCAATCGCTGTTCTTCAGGATGCTGGACAGGGAGTGCGTCCAGAATGCACATGTAACAGGCGGGGATTGTACCCTCTGAATGCTGCCAGTCTGAAGATCCTGCATTTGCCTGCTGCGATGGAGCAGACACCAGCAAGGGAAGGTGTATTGTGACTGGTGCTGCTGTGTTCATTTGCCCCTGCAATTAATGTGCAAATAACTCATTTGTTGGTCAGTTGGGTCTGTAAGAGTGCCTATGCCAACCAGGTGTGTAACAGGTAGGGGATTGGTTGATTAATTGAGGAAGCTATGCAAGACCGTACCTGATGTGCAGTATCGATGAGGGAAGCCATTGGCTCAGACAAGCTTGGTGGGTCCAGTGTGCGCTGTGCAATGAGGTTGGCTTGCACTGCACAACAGGAGTCATGGGTCAGATACGTTAAGTCAGCTGGGGTCAGTTCCGGCAAGCACTCTTCGTGTCAAAGCAGCTGGGATCAGTGCACAGCAGTTACCGGTAGCATCATCACTGCATATCGACAAGCCAGGCTCGGACTCTGTCCGCGATCCAAGCGCGGAATCTTTGTAACGAGCAAAAAGCTGATCACCCACTAGGGCGCCTTCATCGCCGCTGCTGCTTTCATAGCATACCAATGATGCTGTGACAGTATCTGCCGGGTCCGTGGCTGGCAGCATATCGGCCTGACGATCCTAGATCACAGTCAGCGTACTGTCTGGCTATTGTTCTAGTCTTTGCATTTGGGCTGCACCGGTACCCGATCGCCTTACAACATGCTGAGTGGGCTTGTCGAAAGAAATGGACGGGATTCTGTGAGTGAAACCCAAGGTGTGTGCTTCTGGCTAGGCGCGATGCGTACGTACTTAACACGGAACACGTCTAGGCAGCTCGCTGTGCGTTTGGCCTGCATTTTGGCTAGCGCAGTGCCTGCTGCAACGTTTCAACTTTGAGCTTTCATTTGGAGGCCGGTGCATCGGTCTTGGTGCGTTGTCCAATAGCCAGAAAAGTTGAGTGACGAGCCTGACATTATGATTGCATGTTGAATCTGCACATCAAGTCATGTGATTACTAACTTAACCTGTTATTCATTACCTTCAAAGCATGAAACAGCCAGCTGCCAATATGATATACAATGTTCCAAAAACGCTTTTGCCAAGCTCCTAATACTCTTAAACCAACATGAATGCAGCACCGGCAATCTATGATGCTGATGTGATGCAAGGTTGTATCCTGTCCCATATCTCAGAGGGGGCAATGTTTGTGCTAGGATGAACCAAGGACACCACACCTAGCTTAGGGGGCTGGTGAAAGGTATCAGTACATGGGGACCAAGCATGAAACATCTCAGCTGACCAAACAGCAGTAGCTTGCAACACTGATCCTGGCACATGGAAGTTTTCAAAAACACAAGCCCTTGTAGCAAATAACCAATACACATTGTACACGTCCCAGACAGGCTCAGCGCCAAACACATCTAACAAAGCACGCCGGCTACTGATAGTCAACTTGTCAGGATGTGCTTGATCCAACAGGAATGCTTGCCAGCTTTTGACTTGAAATTTGTTCTGGATGTAGCTGCCTAGCTGCTTGGCAACATCTGTGGAAAAGACTTGTGGCATAACTCCAATGGCTGGTCGCCAGTCAATGGCTACTTCCAGTCTAAGCAGTGCAGCACTGCCCAGCAGCAATGCTTGCTGTTCAGCGCCACGCTCAAGGATAGGGTAAATATCATTGGCTGCTTGGTAAGATAACGTCTTGTCTGAGTTGCAGACAGCTGAGTAGCTGTGGCAGTTGGATTCCTTGAAGAAGCTCAGGGCGTTGGACTGTCTAGTGAAAAATATTTCAGTCTCAAGATTAGCGTAGTATGCTGTCTTGATGTGCTGGGCGCAAGCTAGGTGCAGGAGTTGATGCTTGGAAGAACTTGAAAGCCCAGTATAAGCCTTGTGGCTAGGTGCTAGCTCATCCGAGCAGTCTGCATGAGTCAGGAACCTGAAAAGGTCAGATGGGATTGTGACCTGCTGGTACTGATTGGCGACATCTTGCACGATCTGTTTCACTGCTTCAGCATCTTCATCGGATGTAACAAAGACAAACTCTGCCAGGGAGGAAATGTCAAACACCGCAAAGAACGTCTTGAGCTGATTTTGAAGGCGGCCCAAGCTGCCCTCAGTAGCTTCCACTGTCTCTAGGAAGCTGAGTATGCCATGGATGCTTGTGAGGGCGAGCTGCTCTTGCATGAATAGTGGTGGGTAGTCATTTTCGACTGCTGTGTCCGCCAAGTCCATAGCTTGTACTGTAGCGTCCGTGGCAGATGAGCTGCCATGCCTCAAGGGACTAAAGCCAGTCAACCAGCCTAGGATGACCAGGCCAGCCAACCCTGCAACTAGTTTCTGCGCTTGCGTCATAGAGGCAAGCCAAGCAGTCACATGACTTTGCCCCCTGGCAGGGTGAAAACTCCTGCAGCAGCGACAACAAAAATGTATTGAATGCAAAGTTCAGCACCACAGTGACCAGTACGGTATGCTTGCAAAGTGGGTGCAATAGGAACCTGACTGAAGCGTTGCGTACCGTGAAGGCTTCGTCTTTGCCGCGTGCTTGTGTTGATCCCAACCTCTGTGTACAAGCTGCCTAATATTGCAATAGGTTCACTACAAGCATAGTCGCGCAACCGAAGCCAAGCAAGACGATTCTGGACCTCCTCGACTGTCTCGCCGCATCAACGATAGTTGGTCTGGACCCTACAGTGCTGAGACAGAGAGAGAGATCCCAATGCTTAAGACAGCGTCAGAGAAATTACGATGCTTCAGCAAAGGACGCAAAGAGGGAGAGAGGTTTTAGCAGAGCTCTGAGCAAACCTTGCAAATACGTTATCGACACGAAGGAAAGTCCAGCCCCGGTTGTTAGCATGCATGCATATAGCTGGAGGTTGGGGTTGTCGCGTGCACATATTATAGTTGGTTGAAGCCTTTTAGCGGGCATAGGTGGTAAGCTAAGGTAGGCGCACGCAACGCTGCCAGTGTCAGACTTGGTTTGCGTGGATCGCCAACTGTAGTTGGCCGTTTGCGGGAGGCCAGCATGTTGCGAGGCGTGATAGGGTACACACACATTGTGGTGCTGTGGCTGTTGCACACGCAATGCACATGGGTTTTGAGTGTCCAGCTCTCCAGCCGCTTCAGCAGTACGCTCCTCTGTTTTCCACAAACACTGTCACCATGAGGTCCTGTTTTGCACAACATGATCACATTTCAAGTATGTTCTGAGTTGTCTTTACTTCCTCCAGATGTGACCTTTGTCTGCTTCTACATGTGATCAGACTTGTTGGCTGGCTAAAGCACTGTAGTCCACAAATTCATGTAAATTGCTATCACAAATGAAATCAAGCGCACTTTCAGTCTAACAGCGTGCAGTGTGTTTATGTAGACCCGACGCACTAATGTTGAAAGTAAAATGCGAGGACCTTAACTAGAGAATGTCAGCATCGGAACTGGTCTTTTCAGTTCGATTTTGAACAGCTGCCAAGCAATATAGTTTCACTGAAAGCAAGAGCTGCAGAGAATCCACAGCAGTGTACTCCTGTCTTGGCTCATAACAATCTTGTGAGAATGCCATGGCGTCCTTGACTATTGATACTGTCCAGTGCCAGTCAAGGGGATTGGGTCTAGCGGCTGAGGCTGCTAGCCTTTGTGCGAATTGCTTAAAACAAGGCTGCATCCAATGCTGCATAATGTATTGCCGCGAGCTGTTATCATCATATGCAAGTCATTTGCTAAACAGACAGCTGCCTTGATAGATCTGCACTCTCACTACATGGCAGCTTGCTATTGCAATGACAATCTTGCTAGGCTTGTTATGAGCAGGGCTGCATGCTGAAGATAACAGAAGACATGGTCAGCAATGGTGTGCCCTTAATGCACTGGATCCAACAGTGTATTTTGTGGACTTTGCCTGACTTTCTGCGTGTTTAACGATTGTGCTTAACTTGTGCAGCTGCTGGCTGGGTACCATGTCATACTTGCAGACCTGCTTTTAGCTTGCAGAGCCGCACCCAAAGTAACAGCAATGCATTGACGTATGATCATGCAACTACCAGATTGCACCTATGTCTGCAGTATTGTACATTTAGGGGTGACGGCATAGAACAAGAGCCCTCGTACACCTAGCCGGAAACTCAAAGTTGCACCAGAATCTCTGTTACGCCCCCTGGTGGGCTTGAGTCAAGTTGACGATGTTGTTAGTGTGTGTTTAACCAGCAGTGATGCCGGTGAGTCCCATTCGAAGCAATGCAGCATGTCATTGGGGACTTGCAGAACACAGCAACCTTGATCAGAACCTCATGACATCTTGCCTGTACCACAGCTCTGAGCCCAAGGCCCTCTCGGCACTTGTGGCCACCACAGCATTTGTGGTATCTGTTTATAGGTACCTTCAGATCTGTTGAAGAGTGACCTCAAGACTGCTCTTGGCAGAGACATTTGCACGCACCGTTGAAGGAATATTCCCCGCCAACATGCGTGGAGTTGTCCTTGATCAGTTTCATAGGAATGGCACATGCATGTGCCACTGGCACAGCCAAAGAGCTTTGACTTCTGGATAGCTTTTGCCAGCTATGTTGGAGGCAACAGACTTTTGAACCTGGGGCTCATCTATAGTAGCTTCCGCCACAGAAGACAGCTGGTAAATT
>JAABUY010005626.1_pt1 | contig 12528 bp, 16 predicted proteins | sample 5560271 | NCBI WGS metagenome assembly JAABUY01 (sample SAMN10711886, study PRJNA513374) | rock metagenome | isolation source: Antarctica rocks | place: Antarctica: Victoria Land, University Valley
CCAGCAGCAGGTGCAGGTGCACGCGCGGCAGCAGCGCGGCGAGCTCCAGCAGCACCGGCCACTGGCGCGCCTCCCCCGCCGCGCCTGCCGCCCGCCGCCGCGCGCGGCTGCGTCAGGACCGTGTAAACCGGCAGGACCTGAAACGAGCACCATGGCCTGCTACACACACACTGCAAGGCCAGGAGAGCACAAGACAAGACAATACAATGAGGTCCACATGACACTGGCGCATACAGCCCAGCCTGGGCCTGGCCAGCACAGCAAGCGGTGGCATGCACATCCGCCCATGCTGTGCCCGCATCCACACAGCCCCTCCGAGCCGGTGCAGACCCATCACAGCACCTGGCCACATGGGCTACTGCTCTCCCTCAGCACCTCAAGCTCCAGCCCTCTCCACAAGCCGTCGCACCGAGGCAGTGCACAGTGATGCAGGCGCCGTCGGCCAGCAGGCCGCGCCCACACGGCTGCCGCTCCAGCCAGCGCAGAGCACGCAACAGCGTCAGCGGCACGTGCAGCAGCAGCGCTGCGCAGCTGCACACGCGCGCCCTCACCCCACTTCGCCACAGGCCAGCGCCGGCGGCTGAAAGCCTCGCAAGCTGGTGCAAGACAGGCGACTCTCAGTGCGCCCGCCCGCTTGACACGCGCGTTCCAAGCAAATACGCAGGTAAGACACCTGCAGAGGTCCATACACACGTCTGTATCGACATGCTCCGCAGCTGCTCTTGCACGGCGCCTTGTCAACGATATGAACGCCCTGCGCGTCTTCTGCCCTAAGGCAGGGCGCTCTGCACAGAAGCACAGCCGGAAAGTGCGCGGGAGTACCAGCTGGTGAGGACAGAGGCAGCCCCCGGACTGCATAATAGTCAGCCCACGATTCCAGAGCTTCGCCACTGTCCGGCCTGCGGAGAGCACGTTGGGCTTGATCCCGCCCCGCAACCTGAACTGCAGCGCGAGGAGTGCCGCGCAGCAAGAGCAAAAGAAGAGCAGAGGGAAGAGAAAGAGAAGGGATTCGCGTGGAAAGCAGGGTGCGACCACACTCACTCCCCCACCAGAGCAGTCCGAGCCTCAGCACAGAGCAGGGGTAGGGGCGTACGCGCAGGACCGCAAGTACGGCACGGCCGCCGCGGGCAGGCTACACAGGGCCGCCAGGTCCGGGATATCCGGAGCGACGGGCCCACTGGGCAGCGGCACGCCCAGCGCCGTGTGAGGCGCCTCGCAGCCGCACTCGCCGCGCCACAGGCCCGCCCTGTGGCAGCCCCAGCGCTCCAGCAGGTCGCAGGGGGTCAGCCGCCGCTCGTCAAGCTGCGAGGGCACCGCTGTTCTCAGCACGTAAGCCAGTCGGCAGCGTCCGGCACGGCCAGGGCGGTGAGCTGCACAGCGGAGCAGAAACAGCAGTGCGCTCCTCACCGCAGACGTGGCCTCCGCCGCAAAGCTGAAGGGTAGCCGTCGCAGCTCCTGGCAGGGCGACAACGTGTCCATTTGCCAGCACAGCTCTCATCAAGCTCTACACTGTCAAGCAAGCTGCTGCACACACCTCTCCCCGCAGCACTTGGGCTCGTAGTCTGTGGCACTCAGCGGCATGGCCTAGCCGCTGGTGCTCCTGCCTGTGCTGCTCAGTGCAGTAGTAGAAGGCGCCACAGGTTGGGCATGCTACGGGTGTCTCGGCCTGCCGCCCACACAGCTGGCACTCAGCCGCTGGCATTGTTCTGTATGTCTTGCCGTCCTGCGCTCGATGTCTTCACAGGAGCGCGTAGTACCAGACTGAGCACACATCTCAAGCTCACAGCCAGCCAGGGTTCTCACAGTTACAACAGAACTGTTGGCAACTCAATCGCTGCGTCCATTCAAGACTCTTTGCGCAAAGATTCTGCACGCAAGCGCGACTTCACCACATGTTACAAACGCATACACTTCTCAGCTCACCAGCCAACCTTCAGGTGCAAAGTGACAGGCATTGGCCGGCGTGATTGCACTCCGCAAAGTCTACGTGCGCACCAGCATGCACAAGCCAGGCAGTACTGCACTTATATCTTGTTGACAACAGCAAGTGCGGGTGTTTGTATATCCACAGGCGCAGTCATGTACGGTCAGGGGCACGGCAGTGTCACACCATACACCAGCTGCTGTCCATGCAACGCAAAACAATCATCTTCAGGGCGCGCTTGTGCTGAGCGCTCTGGCAGCACCACTCACCATAGCTTAAGCATCAGTCATGTTTCAACAAGAACTCATCAACACACCATCCATCCATCCCCACGTGTGAAGCATACGGGACGTCCAGCTGCAGCACTAGCGGCAGACCCATGCATGCTGCTCACTGCTCCAGGGGCGAGTCCTGCGTGGTCGGCTGGAAGCGCGGGTCGGCCTCGCTGATAAGCCGCAGCGTCTCGTTGTACAGCCGCTGGCAGGTGGCCGGGTCGTTGGCGGCCGGCGCGTTGGCGTCCTCCTTGGCGTGCGCGTTGAACATGTTGACCAGGCCCAGCTCCGGCGAGCCGCAGTACCAGCCGGACTTGCCTGTGTATTGCAGCGCCGCATGCTCATAGAGCACTTTGAAAGGCCCACCTCCGACGGCCACCCAGGGGGCTACTTACGAGGTAGCCGCTATGTCTACATGCGCCGTCCGTGCCCCCATAGCATGATTCCCCAGTCACTGCCCCCACAGTCCGTGCCGTCATTAAGTAGTGCACTCTACCCACAGGCATTGGTAGCACTGCAACACCACTTGATTTCCTGCTTCATACTGGCTTTGGTACATTTTTATCTCGCCTTGCAAGTGCTCAGTGTTCAGTGATGTGCACACAAGGCTATACGAGCGCAGACTGTGTTCACGGGGCCACGCAGCCAACAGGCATAAACGCGTACCGTCCATATCGGGCGATGTGCATGCGTACTCGAGCGCAATTGCGCCCTTCTCGGCGTCCTGGCCGAAAGGCGAGTTGGCAAAGGTCTCCACGAACGCGCTGCCGGGCTTGCCCTCAGTGTCAGCCTGCGTGGTCGCCGCACTCAGTCTTGTCCACACCAGCTGCAGCGGACTTGGCATTTGCAGCAGCAGCTCATGTGGTGAGGCGTGGCACGGCGATGCATTTTTTCTCAACTCAGCTCAGCTCTAGGCCGCAAGGCAACGCCGCGAGCCATGCTGCAACACACTATTGGCTTGGCTTCACCGCGCGCCCGCATGCATGCCCTGGCTACAGGGCCAGGCTGTGCTACTCAGGCCCTGTGGAGCGCACCTTGCCAAAGTGGTCGGTGATGGACAGGCCCGGGTGCGCGACGAACACCTCCACGCCGGAGCCCGTCAGGCGCCGCGCCTCCTCCTTGGCCGTCATGATGTTGAACAGCTGCCGCGGCCACGCCCTGGTTGCTCTCGGCAGCAGCATGGCGGGAAGCGCATGCAATTGAGCGGGGGAGCGAGGGTGTGTAAGCGCACGGCCCTGCCCAGGCAGGGAGGGAAGCTGGCCTCATACAGCTCACCTTTGACCGCGAGTACGCCCACCAGTCTGAGTCCTTCGCCTTGGCGCCCCTGCCGTGCACACGCAACAGGCGCATGAAATGTGCAGAAGCTACGAACAGAGTTGAACACAGGCTGCGAGATTGCCAGATTGGTGACGCACTTGACTTCTTGCACACCACACCGTAGCAAGGTCTTAGCACAGCACCAGGCACAAAGCGACACATGCGCAGTTTGTGCTGGCGGCAATGGTGGCGCGCGGCGCACTTCAGGTCGTCCCAGGGGATCAGCTCGATGCCGCCATTGCCGCTCTCGTCGCCCCCGACGATCGGCGGGTTCACGAGCTGGCTGCCGAGTGAGTCAACCCACACGATGCGCGCAGGCGCGCTCTTCTTCACAAGCGGCATCAGGAGCTCAGTCAGGTAGACGGGCCCAAAGTGGTTGGTCCCGAACGTGATCTGCGCCGGCACAGCCACGCGTTTGCTTGTCTGATCGAAACACATAAAGGCAACCGTGTGAGCGTAGAGGCTGCAGTCACATGTGGGTGAGCGCATCAACGCACGGCACACTGACGAGGCCAGGCGCACCTCAAAGCCCTCCTCCGTCTTGTGGCCCCGCTGGCCCTTCGGCGCCTGCGCAGCAGCCACTCTCACAGCGGCCCCATAGTTAGGCCAAGAGCATTCCATGTGCAGGCTCATGCATGCGCATGCCCACCGCGCACCTGGATGCCAGCGTTGTTCAGCAAAACATGGAGGGGCCAGCCCCGCTCCATGTACTCGTCCGCCATCTTGCGGATAGACCTGTTCACCGCAGCACGTTGTCACCTATTTGCAGCACGTTAGCCAACAGACACACTCACACTCACAAGTGGGCAGTGCGCACTTGAAGGACGTCATGTCGCCTTCAATGAGGTCCAGCTTTGCGTGCGGGGACTTCTCCTTAATCTCAGACATGGTCCTGCAGAGCGCACTCAGAGTAAATAACACGCTGATGTGCTGTGTGCGCTTTGCCTAGCGCCGCCAGGCACGCCCAATGTGCGTAAGTTCGGCGCACTGCTGCATCTTTGCCTGCGCGCAATGCACGGCGGCCGGCAGTGAGTCCGGGTGGAGGAGGCCGCAGCCACACACGACGCAGGTGGGGCTGGGCGCCTGGAGCACGTACCATATTGCGGCCATGAATGATAACATGCGCATTCTTGGCGGCGAAGTTGGTCGCACACACCTTGCCCACCCCGTCAGTGGCCTGCGCCACACAGGCAAAGAGGCGCAGCCTAAGGGACTTACTTCTTGCTTGGGATCCGCCTGCCAAGCTCGTGTGACACGTGCGCAACTCGCGTCTGCGCAAGTCTCATCATCACGCGCGTACCCCCGTCACCAGGATCGTCCGGCCGGAAAGGTCCGGGATCTGCTTGCGGTCCCAGGAAGCGGCCTTGTACCACTCCTTGGCAGTCTCCACAACAGCTTTACCAAGCGTAGCCATCCTGCAGTGCTCTGCTGCTTATCTGACAGCTTAGCCTGCACTTGAACTTCAAGAGCGCTTGCAAAGGCCGCTGCGCTCTGCCTTTGCAACGGTATGCTCCTACGGCGGCAGATTCACGTCAGGATGGACTTTTGGGCCAGGTGATACAGGACGCTGAAACACAGCAGCCTCCCTCCCTGTACGTCTCGCTTACCTGACTGGTTGCAGAACAGTTGTACGTCAACGCAAAGCGCGGCGAATGTGTGCGTACCACCGACAATGAACCGTGTGGCTTGCTGATAATCCCACTGACAGCTGAGTTCATAGCTAGGGTGTGATGTGGCGCCATCCAAGGACGGCAGTGATCTAGGCAGTGATCGCCATGCCACCTACGTTGCATGATCACGCACGCTTCCCGGTCACATGCTTGCGTGCAAGATCAGGAATAACAAAGGAACGACACCAGGCAGCAACACACCGGGACCTGCATATATCCGGCCGCAAAAGGAGAGCGTGAGCTTGGGCAGGTGCTGGCGCCGTGTTCCAGGCACGTACCGTCGCAGGGAGCAGGGCTATTGCTGTGCAAGGCCATGCGCAATAACGTCACCAGGCTGCATGCACCCTGCCTGGCGCAGTACACATGCTCTGCTGATGCTTCGCGTGTGCGTATGCACGCAGCACATTTCTTGCGTGCATGAGAGCAACAAGGGCTGTGGCGGCATGGCAGGCTGGTGCAGCAGCTTAGTTGGTGGGAGCTTGTCATTCACTTCCCATGCCACAGAATAAATTCTGCTTTGGTGAGGGGCGGCAGTGCTGCACGCACACACTCTGCATGGTTGAGCTGTGTACAAGTGCATGTGCTGCTGCACAGCTGATGGATCACAAACAAGCAGGGCGGGGCTGCAGCGGAAAGCTCGGCAGAGTGCCTGCGTGCGCAGAGCTGACAAGCTACATGCGGGGCCCAGCACATTGTTTGGCTGCATTGGCAGAGCCTCTGCAGGCATGCTCTCGCCTCCATCACGGAGGCTCCATGCCCATGCATGCAGGGCCTGCAGAAGCTGTACCAACAGAGCCAAAAAGAGGTGCAGGAGCCCGCACGCAGTGCGTCAGCTCTGGCGTACAGGCGTCCGGCCGAGCTTCCCGCTGCAGGCCCGCCTGCTTGTGTGTGCTTCATCAGCCGAGCAGCAGCAAAACCATAGTACACAGCTCAAACAGGCAGAATGAGTGCGGGCGGCTTTGCCGCCTGTATGACAGAGCTCATGCCTATCTGCAGCATAGCCGGCGAGCAGCGCCAGCAGCACTGCATCCGTGAAGTGCTTCAAGTGTCTGGGCAAACTGATGCAGGGCTGAAAGCTCGCGCTGACCGCCTGATGCAATGCTGTATTTGCCAAGCTACTGAAGCAACCCATACATAGGCATATATGCAGCTTGGCCTGTAAGTGCCACTGGCCAAGCGGGCTGGTATAAGGGTTGGCACACACATACTTGCACACTATGCCTCATCATCGCCAAACATTGTTGAAACCACGCCCGTCAACCAGACAGTGCTCTCAGCAACAACAAGCACATGCTAACTGAGATCTGGGAATAAACATGAGTTTCTATGAGAAAGGAATGATCTGAACTGGGTGCAAGGCTCATGTGAATTGCCGGGACAGGTGGACGCCGCTGCGCATCATCCGTACAATTGAGCTCATTTAAGGTGCAGTGCCTGCGGTGTGAGCAAATCACCGCCCGGCATGAGGTGTGAACAGGAGACCAGAGACTGTGGTGGCCCCTCAGCAAAGCAGCGCACAAAACCTGCCTGAACATGCCTAAGGCAGTGGACCCGCGCTCAATCATCAGACTGCAAGATTCTGATTGCTACTTCATTGCGCAGGTGCGTGTGCACTGCAGGCCATGTACAATGAAGGACTTACTCTTCTGATTGACAAGCAACCAGGACATGTTCACGCAGACCGAACACAACTCACTGTTCGTGCAGTCACTGCGCAGTTGCACCGGCATTAGCATGCTGCACACTGTCAGCAAGCTCAGGCTCACAGCCGCCGATGGAGCTCGGCCGGCCGGCCACACTTCCGTTCAGGCCTGCACCCCCGCCCTCCCTGCCCACCGCTGCCGCGTCGGCGCCCCGCCAGTTCCAGGGCACGGCCTCTTCGCCGCCACCGCCGCCGGCCAGCTCTGCCGCAGCACCCGCCCCCCGGCCGCCGAGGCTGCCAGGCTCCCTCGCGGTGCCGAGCCCGCCGGCCGCGCGGCCGTCCTCGACGTCGCCGGCCGCGCCGCGCCCAGTCCCGCTGTCGTTCCAGAACGCATCCTCCTCCTCGTCGCTCAGCGGCGCGGCCTCCCTGCCGCGGCGCCACTCCTGGACCACCACCTCGCCGCTCGCGCCAGCGTCCTCGCCTGCGCCATCGGCGCCCGCCCCAAAGCCGGGGCCGCCCAGCGCGGGGCCGCCGCGCGCGAGCTGCTCGCCGGCCGCGAGCTCAGCCCAGCCGTCGCCATCGAGGCCGGCCTCGTCGCCGGCTTGCGCGCCGCGGCCGCGCCTGCCCGGCCCGCGCTCAGCAGCGCGCGGCAGCTGCTGCACAGGCGTTGCATCTGCGCCCTGCTGGGCCGCCGGCGCGGCGCGCTGCTCGTCCCAGCTGAGGCGCGCGCTCTCCCCTGCAGGCCCGTCCGCAGGGTCGGACCCGCCAGCCTGGGACCTACCTGCATCGGGCATGGGAACCACTGCCCCAAGTGCATCCCACTCCACCCCTGGCCCAGAGACACCCGCCAGACCCCCCGCCGAGGCGAGGTTGCCCCCCTCCACGCCATCCCTCTCAAACCCCTCCATGACATCGTGCGCTACCCCCTCTGCGTCCCGCCGGTCCAGCGCCAGGAGCTGCATGTCATAGGCGGCCACCACATGCAGCGCCGCGGCCGGCCCCGCCTCTGCATGCACGCCCGTGCCCGTCCCTGCCGCCTCCCCAGAGGCATCTGCCACTATAGTGGCAGCCGCAGCGGCGGATAGCGCCGCGGCGGCGGCGGCGGCGGCGGGCCCCGCCCCGGGCCCGGGGGGGGGGGGGGGGGGGGGAGGGCGCGGGCGCGGGCGGGGTCCGCCGCCGCGGCCGCGGCGCTGGCGGGCGGCGGGAAGCGCGTGAGCACGAGCTGGCGCGTGCCAGCGGCCACAGCGGCCGCGCCCGCCATCGCCGCCGACTCCGCAAGACCCAGCACGTCCTGGGGCGCGCAGCGCCCTGGGCTTGCAAAAGCCTGAACAGGCGCAGGGCGCCGCACACAGCATCAAAAACAGCGGTGGGCAAGTGATGGATGAAAGGCCTGAAACGGTACTGACGCCTGTCATTCAGGGCACCCAGAGTCCTCTACGCCGCTCCGCGGCCCAGTTACGGCAGCGCTACCTGAGCTTGCGCAGCACTTGCTTGTTCAACCCCGGCACTCTCACCAGATGCCGGTCATCCAGGCGGGCGCACCCTGCTGGCAGCGGCATGCACGATGACGTCGCAGTCGCGCGCCCAGCGCGCAAGCCCGCTCGAGTCGGCGCACTCGCCGACGACCGCCAGGCGCCGGCCCGCGCGGTCGGGGCCGATCACCTGCCGCCCAGTGGCCATGTCTCAGCATTGAGTTAAAGACCCAGGCACTGCCACTTCCACCATCCCAATGCCTGATGAGAGTGTTGCGCCAATCTGCATGAAGTGCAAACTTCATGCAGATGCTCAGACCAGCTCGCGCCTGCCTCGCTCGCTGCACAATGCAGCTCAGCAGCGCATGGGGAGCGCGCCTGGCGGGGCTGTATCTCCGTGCCGGCGTCGTTGAAGACGGCCTCGCCGTCCTTGAGCAGCGCCAGGCGCTTGCCCCGCACGCCCAGCTCCTGGGCGCGCACGATGTCCAAGCGACCCACCCTGGCGGCGTGCACACAAGGCCCGGCAGCTTGATACGCTGGCTTGCACCAAGCCTCAGGGCGTGCACGGCAACCAAGCGGGCCGTTTCTGCCGCGCAGGCCCGTGACGCGTATGTACAGCGGTCAGAAGAATGGGTAGGCTCGCACTTGTGCACTTGTGGTAGCCTGAGGGCTTGCAAAAGCTCATGCCTACCTCCTCGGCGTACACAGCATCCAGGCAGGGCGCCCTCGTGGAAGTCTACCATGCAACAGGCAACTGGTGGCAAGTGCAGTGGTACATTACAACCAAAGTGCTTGCCTTACTGGCTCGTTTGAGGCGAGGCTGGCGCGCCTGGCTCCACAAGTACGCATCATCAGGATGGCATTAATACCACCACGACAACCCGGTCAGCGACACTGGCAGCCACACCTGTCCGCCTCCTGCACGATGAACGCCCACGATGGCTGCGGCGCGGCGAGACGCACAGCCGTCACTGCATACTCGTCGTCGCAGCGTATTGTCCAGGACATATCCTCTGGACGAACATCAGTAAGCGCAGGGTCGCCTGCCGCGCATAAATGATGCTTTCTGCTGCAGCAGCCGCCAACCAACACATGCTTGCTGAATTTGTACCGCATGCTTGCAAGCATGCAAATGCGCTGCGCTGCTACAGGGCCCCTGCGACACTAGCAACCAAGCCAGCCTGCAACATCAGCCAGGGACGTACCTGAGTATCCGCACAGGTCAACATTCATTCCAAGTCCACACACAGGGTACAAAGTCGACATTAACCGACACCACTGCAAAGACCTCTTGCGTTTGCTGTACCCAGGGACAGCGCACCGAGTCCAGGAAGGATCAGAGGGCGCAGGTTGGTGCGCAGGTCCTGGCCCCTCGCGCGGCGCTTGCGCTTGTGCCGCGCCAGGAAGTGGCTCAGCTCACCGTCGTAGTAGCCCTGGCCATGCACATGCCATGGTCGCGTGCAAGACAGTGTGCATGCAATGCAGTACAGCGCAACACAGTACGACACAGTGAAAGACAGTGCAGTTCAATGCGGTGCAAAACAATGCAGTCCAGTGATGAGGACACAAGCATGCTGGCAAGCGCTGAGTCCAGGCCCTCTTGTGCACCGGGCAGACGCCAGAGACGGCATCAGCATCGGCCTCAGCGTCACGATAAGCGCTGAGATGGAGTCACTGCTCCGCAGGGCCTCACACGTACACGCTTGGTTGGAAGCTCGCTCTGCTCGATCTGGGCCGCGCGCGCGGGGCCGGCACCAGGGGGTTGAGCTGGTCGGGCGGCACGCGGATGCGGTACAGGCAGGAGCGCCGGTCGAGCGCCTCGGGCTCCTCCAGCTCGTCCTCCGGCACGGGCCCGTCCACCAGCTCATGCACGATGACCGGCATCGTGATGTACGTATCGCTCATGGCCAGCATCGGCCTGCCGACCCGCACATCGCGAGCATGTTAACCGCAAGTACGTCACTCCTCTGGCAGGCTGAAAAGGCAAGGGCGCTGCATGCATGTAGGCTGCAGTCTCAGATGCAACGCACGCAAGCAGCTCAGCTGGAGCAGCCACCATACTGCACCAAGTCAGCTCACAGCAAAGCTATTTCCGGCATGCAATGGACTGTGGGAGTGCAACGAGCAGCCTGCGGGTGAAACAGATGAAACAACACAGCAGGTGAGCTGTGCTCACCCGATGAAGTCTGCCAGGCCTGGCGGCCCGTACACGTGTATTGGGATGTCGGACGCGTCCAGGCCTATCTCGCGCGCTGAGCTCGTCGTGCACAGCATGCCTGCGGCACGCACAAGTGACAGGGGTGCTTGATCCTCAAGTGTAGCTGCCGACATGCCAGCGTATTCAGGTAAATCACGAGCAACCGCAAGCTCTAACCGCAGAGGATTCAGTGGTGTACGTGCCGCAGTGTGAGCAGAGCGGCAGCTTTACCACGCTTGCACATTACCAGGCAGGCCTGGCTGTCACAAACGTCATCTGTGACGCACGCCTAGCCATGACATGCACTGTGAGCACCAGGGACGCAAGCAGCCGAAGCAGCACCTGGCAGCCCCAGCACACACTCCGCGGTCGCGCGCGAGAGGAAGATGCGGTCGACCTTGCCCGGCCGCACGAGCGGCTGGCGCATGAGCTGGCGCTGCGTGTCCTCCCCGCACTCAAACAGCCAGATGGCCTTGTTCTTGCGCAGCGCCAGCGCGGCCGCGCTCCTGCGCGTGCCGCAGACAAGCTCAGACTGACCAGCAGGCCGCCGCAGTGAGTTTATCGCAGCAGGCGCAGACAGCACAGGCCAGTGGTGACAGTGGTCCTTTTGCGCGGCGCCAATGCGGCTGCGCTGCACACCCGAACGGCGCTTTGCAGGAGTGCGAGCCGCTGCCTGACTAGCATCTACAACAGCGCAGCCTGTCACAATAGTAGCACTTTTTAGCTAGACGGGTTCAAAGGTGCTGGCCGCACGCTCACATTTCAAGGCTCGCCTTGACGCGAACAGTGCGGTCCGCAGACAGCGCGCTAACAGGGGCGAGGGTAGGCGCCTGAGCACACCGGAACTTTGTGGGGTGGCCGGCGCTGGTGCCGAGGAAGCACAGCTGCAGGCCAGCCATGTTGGAGGTGGCGGGGTCGCTGCTGATGTCGAGCTCCTGCAGGCGGCCATGCTGGCTGGCGGCAGGAGCTTCTGCGCCCACGGGCTGCGCGGCTGTGCCAGGCGTGTGCGCTGGCGCTCGAGCGGGCTGCGCAGCAGCGAGCTGTGCTGCTGCAGGCTGCGCCACAGCTCGGACAACTGCCAGTGCCACACGCCATTGAGTAGTTATGCATACGGCCCGCAGCTTGATGGAGAGTTGAGCAGGCGGCGCACCATGTCCTGTTCGCGGCGCTCTCGCACTCTGGCGACTCTGCCTTGGCCTTTTACAGCAGGTCGAACAGCGCCACGTTGTGGGACACAGTTGCAGGTGGACTGGCTCTGGCAGGCGAGCCACCATGCAATGCGCTAGGTGGTTCCAGAAGCAGACTAGGAAGGGCAACTTGCTTTACAAGTTAAGTGCGCACTACCACCCACTGTGCTCACAGTCTCTCTCTCTCAACATAGGTGTACACTCTCAACGAAACACTCTTCAACGGAACTGCCCGGACCCTAATAACCCCCTTGTACATGTTCAGATGTTGAGCAGATTGTCCGTCAGGCTGGCCTTTGCCGTGCCAGTCTGCGCATCCTGCTCCCCAGCCCCGCCGCCCGTCGCCAGCCGCCGCGCAGCACCATGCGCGGCCGCGGGAGGTCGCCCGGCACGCAGCGGGGTCGCCGCCGCGGCCGGGGTCCCCGCCGGCGTGCCAAAGCCGGGTGTGCCCGTGCGCCTGCGCGCCGCCGCGCTCGGGGTTCCGCCGTAGCTGGCCCGCAGCTGCGCGTCCGCGCTGCCGCCGCCGCCACCGCCGCCACCCGCCGTGTGACCGCGCAGGCTGGACGCCAGGCGTCGGCCGGCGGCCGAGAGGGGCGTCGTGGCGCGGCCAGCCTGAAGCGGGGAGCCGAGCGGGCCGGCCGCGCGCTTGGCCGCGGCCTTGCGCCGCAGGCCCGCCGACGCGGCCGCGCTGATCTCTCGCCCCAACCGGTCCTTCTTCGGCACCTGTGCCCCACGCACATGTTGCCGGGGTGTCTGAGTAGGCAGCGAGCAGTGCGCAGCAAAGGCAGGGGGCTGATGAGCGCTGCATGCATCAAGGGGGAACTCGCATGGATCTAGCACTTGACAT
>JAABUY010005628.1_pt1 | contig 12528 bp, 7 predicted proteins | sample 5560271 | NCBI WGS metagenome assembly JAABUY01 (sample SAMN10711886, study PRJNA513374) | rock metagenome | isolation source: Antarctica rocks | place: Antarctica: Victoria Land, University Valley
TCTATCACAATTCAGTAGATCAAGTGATAGATCTGATTTTGCTCATCAATATTTTACACTCAATATTCATGTCAATTGTCTTGCATCACGTTGTCTTGTAACGTATAATTTTTATTCTAAACATTATGTCTGTCATTGATATATTTGATCTGATTGTCACTGTCTTTGAAGTAGACGCAGATCATGTATTATGTGTTTCTTTTCTAAAACTTATCATCTTATTTCTTTACATATTGTCTGCTGAATTAATATTTCATCACAGTTGAATCATGATCATAAAAATCGTAATCACTCTATTGAGCATTGACTCGATTTGAATCAGAATTGATATTATATTTGTTTGAGCAAACTTGACAGTCTTTGACGATTTCTAAAGCTAGATGTTGCTCAGAAAGTCGCTTTGAAATGTCAAACACTATCGTCATCTAGATGATTGTGTCTATGAAGTGAATGAGTGAGACGAAAGCGAGTTTCTAGTTGAATCTCAGAAAACGAGTGAAGAAACAGAAATAAATGAAGAGAAAAACAGAAGATAGAATCGTCTATTTATTCTCTGTTACTCATCATGTTTGATATTTGTTTGTAGTCAAGATGACAATCTCTTCTATCTCGTTTCATGATTTTTCTCTCTTCGCTTGTCGATAGTCTACAGTCAAGCTGAATCTTCAAATGTAGAAACATTGTGACTACTTACTGTGAAGATCGTCACTCACTAGAATCGCCTTGTGATACTGTCATCGACTTCGTTCGTCGCACACACTTTAGCATAACTCGATATTCATTCTCATCATTCAGAATGTTGTTCTTCACAACGTTCTTTATATCATATTATAAATTAGTTGTCTTCTTCATCTTACATGCTTCAAGAAACTCTGAATAACTTAGTTTGTAATCAAAGACAGTGCTCTCATCAGTGTTCGCTTTATGTAATATATATTGATCTTCTTCAAGAAATAAACTGAACTTCGAAATGTTTGTCAAAGAATCAATCGATTTCTCTTCGTTAACGACTCTTGATTTCTATGTGTTGCTTAATGTCGTATCATGATTAACATCATGAAAGTGAGACTTCTTATCTTTTTCGTGCGACTCGAAGCTCTTGAAGTCAGATCGATTAATGAACTTGACGTAGAAGACAGATCGATCAATGAACTTGACGTAGAAGACTGAGATAACAACGTGAAATCAAAGATTGCTTTCAATGACGATGACATTGACACACTTGAAGTCTCGTCATCGCTCATAAGTTTCATCAAGTCGTCTAATCTATGATGATACGAATCAACATGCGACTTCATCATGCTTTGATTCATTGATTTCTTGAAACTCACTTGTTGTTCAGCTTGCTTTCAAATGTAAGTTAGAATTCAGGTTTGTCTTTTCTTACTCAAGTGCTTAACTTTAAGTGCATTGAGAAATCTTTTGTAAACGTCTAAAGAAGATAGATTAATGATGTGCAAAAAGCATTCTTCTTTTATTCTAGTGAAAGCAAAACATACGTGTAACAGAAGATTCTTCGAATTTTAATAGATTCAATTTCTTTTTTGTCTTGTATTCTTGAATCAAGTGTCATATCGCGATGACAATAAAGATCACTGTCTCTATTTGCAGTGAGTTGAAGTATGTATTCGTTAGATGATGATGATCTAAACTACTCTCTGTAGCAAAATAACAATGTTCAATCGACGCGTATATAATTTTGACGCAAAAACGTTGTTTTTCTGACTGATGATCAATTAGCTATGTCTCGTATTATGAATGCTACATATTCTGATGATATCTGAAGTAATAAAGTTGTCTTCATTCAAAAGATCTGCTACGTAGTCTTGCATGTTCGACGCTTTGATGAATCTATAATGACTGTCGATAAGTTCTTTAATCTTGAAAGTTATCTGATGACGTGTATCTTCAATACAATCATACATCTGCTTCTCAAATGATATTAGTGCATGATCAGAAATATAACTTTATTTGATACAACAATATCTTGCGTCTCTCAAAATCTTTCGAATGAGAAGCAAACTTGCGCTTGATTCATTCTATCTCTTTCAGTACACGACATTGAGTTCGTCAGATTTTTCTAATAAGATCACTGAGCATGATTTTTTAAGTCTCAGATCATGAAGAGTCAACTCTGACAACATCATTCTTTCTCGAATCTAGTATAACGTAGAATTCTGAGAACATCGCGACTCTGAATATGAATATACATACAATCATAATCATTTGATGACTATCTGATGATAAATAATCTCGCGCGTTGACTCAAGAAAGATTATCTCATACTAGTTTAATCGCTTTGATGTCGCTTGCGTTCTCTTTTCTGATATCTCTCTTTGTGTAACGATCGTGATTATCTTCGTCTGCTTCAAGATGAAGATTCTTATTCATGTCTTCAAATTCGTCGCTGACACTAGATTTGCATATACTCGTCATTGCATGATGTTTTCTCTTATGTCGAATAAAGTTATGATTCGACATGTGATCAAGACGTTCACTCTTTTGAGATCTCGATGCATTGAGCGTTCTCGCGTTGTTCTATGTATGTCTTATGATCAGATCTCTTGAGAAATAAGTCAGATTAACAGAGTCTTGAAACAACTTATCAAGAGTTTCAATCTACTTGAAAAATTCAACGAATCTTTTGAGAACGATGCTCGATTTCGCTTTCGAGCTGATAGAATGAGATCATCATCTTCTTTGATTGTCTCAGATGTGTGAATACGCTTTCAAGCAGACAAAATGAGTTCAGCTTCTTCTTTGAACGTGTCAAGCATAAATGTGTATGCTCTCTGTACTATCGATTTCTAGATCAACAATCATCAAAATTATCATCTTTGTATTTGTTGAGAACTGTGAGTGAAAATATCTTTAGTGTGCTTCTTGTTCTATCTGTCTCTCGATGATCTATGAAGCATTCTGAGTTTATCTCTTCAGATTTACTCATTACTGTGATGTAAAAAGAATGTTCATAAGAAAGCTTGCAGAATTCAATGAATAAACAATAGCAGATCGCGAATTCATGCTTTGTTGTGATCAGAATCAACGATCATTGATTATAATCAAAATTACTAAGTTAGTTGAGTTAATTTCGTGATTTCGCGATGAATCGCGCTAAATCGTGTTAGTTTAACATATCATGCAGATTGCAATAGTCTGAAATAGTTGAAGTTAATCTAACTTGATGCTAGATCGTGTTAGTCTAACATATTGTGCAGACTGTGATAGTCTGAGTTAGTTGAAGTTAGTCTATCTATCGTATCTTGCAAATTTGCTCATCAACATTTTGCAATTTCAACAGATCTGACACAGTTGTTGATAGTGTAGATTAGTCTAAGTTAGTCTAACTTTCTGTCATTAAATGAAGCATTTGATCATCAGAACATCGTAAAGATTTAATGTTAAAATAGCATAAACTATCTGTCTCTTCTTTCAAATCTTGCAGATCATGTCATACTCTTTTCATTTTTCTTCTTCATGACATCAATGATCATAGTCAATCATTACAAACAGCAGTTCGTGAAGTAAGTCGTAATAATAATATCAAACTGTGACAGATAATTGATGTTCTGATTTCTGTTATCTTCATGATAGATGTAGTATGATAAAGAAGTAGAATGAAGCATCTGATGCAATATGCGAAATTTCGAGTTTTTTGAGTTCATAATGCGAGTCAGTTTCAAAGAAATTCGTACATCAACGTTTTTAAAGTTCTTTTCGATTGAATCAAGCACACGAATAACGTTGTTCTTTTCAGAAAAACAATGTAGCTTGATCTTCATTGCAGATCAGACATTTCTCTCAAGAAGAGTCGACGCTGAGTTTTTCAACTTTATAGTTGTTTCGTCGACTTTGATCTTAAATTGAAAACAAGATGAGTCTGCATCTTGACATGATTTAATCATTCATAACAGACTTCTGTATCTGCGCTGTCACTGACAAGCACGATGTCATCATCATCATTTAGATATATTCTTAGTACATGAGACTTTGCGACTTTCTAGAAAACATCTATCACTCGTCAATTTTACTACAGCGTTGATAAATATAAAGTTCTTCTGTTCTTCTTTTCATTTCTCTTTCAAATACTTCTCAAGATTTCTCTTCTTTACAGTTTTTGCAAGTCTTCTGTATGATGAAGCATGCTTGATGCTCATCATCATCAACAAAGTCATTATTCTCAGTATTTCGCTTCTTAATCGATCGCTTCTCATGATTAATGATGTTATGCATTCGCTCAATGAGATTGCTTTGACTCTGACTCTTGACTTCTTTGTGATCGCGCTTGTTTATTTTCTTAGAATATTGATCTGACTCTAGAATTTCTACTGTAGTTGAGTAGTTGAACGACAGCTCTTATTGAACTTATGACGTTTGCTTTGCACTTGTTGATAGATCTTGTCATCTGATAGCACAGAATTGTTGCATTTACATTTTTGATTTCATCGTGATCTCTTCTGTTGTATGAGTAATATCATATTGTTTCTGATTTCAATGATGACTTTCGTATGATTTAGATCTTCTTGTTCATTCGAGTCTGCGAATGACGAGATTGTGTTTACTGAATTTATTGATGAGACAGTGATGAGATCTGCATGAGTAAATATTAATAAAGTCTCGTATCTGAATCACTATCTTTGTTGTTTCATCTGAGTCTGATTTCTTGATGTTGAAACAAAAATGACTTTGATCTCATGCATGCATTTCTACGAGTGCTTCTCTTCATGATCGCTCGATGATTATCTCAATTGAGTTCTTGTCACTGTTGTATACAATAACGTCGTGAAGATCATTATAAACAATGTTCTTCTTTAAAGTCATCTTTCATTTATCAAAGTTCAGATTCATGACTTCAATTATGTTTATATTCTTGTTTTCTTTCATGATGTCACTGATTGAACAGAAAGAGTTACTTGTGCTCTGCGATTTCGTTGCAAAGAGTGTATTTCTTTCAAAGAAATTTGAATAAGTCACTTCTGATATATTGATTTCTATATTGATCAAGATTTCTCATGATGCAAGAATTAATGAGTGTATTGTTGATGCTTTTCTTGCATTAAGACGCTTGACATTGAAGTTGACTTGACGTGTCATGCTCAATATTGCTTGCTCAAATCAGTGTCGTGATATATCAAAGTCTATACAATCTGTCTTGATGTTCTGCAGTATCATCTGCAGCTGAAGTTGAATCTCTTGAATGCTGAGATTTTTTCTTAAAAAATCTGCAACTCTCATCGTCTGCTTTATTATGATGCTCAGCTGCTTATATTCTTTGTCTGTCAGTCGTATTTTCTTTATCACAATCACTTTTGTTCCATTTCTCTGTTTCTGTTTATAAAAATCAGAATTCAATGATGAGAATTGTGAATCAAGTTCAAGATTTGTTTGATTCATCGCTGATTCAAGAATGTATTCTGTCAGATGATTGATAAATCTAAAGATAGCTTGATCAGAAACAGTCATTAAAACAAAGCGAGAAAATAATTTCGATGAAGAAACAGTCAGAGATGTATCAATCTGCATTTGACAAATGTGATAAAACTAGAAAGACAGTGCAGTGAGAAGAATGCTAAGCATGATCTGATTAAAGAATAATCAAGACGATGATGATTGAGAGATTTATTAATCAAATTTGAATATTGCGACGCGATCATTTAATGTTTACGTAGTGAAGATTATAGTATCGTTAGACTAGCAGATATTTTATTCATCAAATCATTAAACTAGCACGTATTTTATCTGTTGCATTTCTATGTATTGCATTTTCAGATTTTGCAAATTCTCTTTAAACATTCAACTTGCATCTTTGCTTGATAACAGAGTTCTTGCAATCATATAATTGATCATTGAAGAACTTTCTGTGCTCTATTTTGATTCTAGTGAAGATTATGATATCGTTAAACTAGCATGTATTCTATTCGTACTCTGACAGTGTTGCACTGTACTGCTTATCATGAAGTATGATATTCAACTTGCACAGTCTTTGCTTGTCATCACAGAACAAATCGATAATCTCTTCTAATGCTGACATACAACAGATTGCTACTACAGATATATAATCAAGAATTCTGTTTACATTCTAACATCATACACATTATAGTAACGTTAGTTCAGCATGTAATCTAGATATTTATTTGATTCTATTTATGTGTCAATTGCATTATAGTTCTTCATCTCTTTTTCAACAAATTTTCAACGTATCTTTTTTCTCGATCTGATATATATTCTTTCATATTGAGTTTATTATAATAGATTTATAAAAACATTAGCATATAATCTGATGTATCTGTCTGATCTTTACGTTTCAGCAATGTCTGCTTCTGCATGTAAGTTACTATTCAATAAACTTTATACTTGTTTAAATAAGCATTTGTTTGATATGTGATCTTAGACTTCGTGACATAAATAACTACGAAATAATCTACTAAACTTTTATGTATGTTATTAATTCTGTATTACTCACTGTTAATCTTTCATTCTTTCACACATCAGCAATCATGATGATGAACTGAGCTCTGATGTTCGCTTTGCAAACTATTTCTTTCTCTACTGAATGATCAAGATAAATTAATCGATAGCAAAAGATCTCTTGATTGATGTCAATTCGATGCACTCGTTTCTTGATCTGATTTTTCACGTTTACTGTGAATTAAGATTTCATAATCACTACGTATCGAGCGCGATGCATCATGTAACTCACACTCATTACTTGAAATTCTTCAACAATTATCTTGAAGTTCTTCTTCTCATCTTTATTCTCTTTCTGAAAGATGTCTACAAGTTTTTGATGATCGTCTGTGCTGAGTTGTGAATGCATTTATTCAACTTTTCGCTCAGTCTTTAGAAGTCACTGTTGTAAGATTAGTCTCTTCGCTAACAAAAATGTAATAATGTGCGTGATAAATAACAAAGATAGAGTTTGTAGAGAATGAGTAGAAATCAAAAGACTTATCAGTCATATCATGAAGCACATTACAAGACATATCAAGAATATGATGAATTGATTTGACTGCTCGCTCTCATTCTTACAATGTCTCTGAAGAAATCGAACCAATCACTGAATCTTCGAACTTTCTTCAATCAATGTATTCAAGTTTTGATGATAGAAGAAGTTCTTATTTAGATCGACGATGCATCAGTCATTTTCTTCAATCTCTTTGATGATTTCAGTTACTTAATCGAATTCTAGCAATTGTGTCAATCAAAGTAGCATCATGACGCTTCGCGCGTCGTTGATCTTCTTTCTGTACTGTGACAGATTTAGTACGAGCTTCGTTTCTTTCATGTCAACATTTCGCTTGTGTCAGACTTTCAGTTTTTTGACATATACTGTCTTCAGTTTTGCAGTGATTCTTTTCATTTCTGTCTTTTTCTGATTTGCATATTTCACATTCACATCAATTTTGATATCATATTAATGTTGCATCGATAAATCGAGAATAGATTTATTATTCAGAGATTAAATGATGCAATCATCAAATCATATCATAAGAGTGATCATTATTGCAGTCAATGCTTAAGCACAGAATTTCATTTCTGCGATCTGTTCATTTCTCTTTTCTAACTTCTTATATTTAAAATCGAGAGCAATTAGTACATTCGCTGTACAAAGACTGAGCTTCGAATCTTTTAATCACATCAATGTCTCGAGACAGATGATCAATCTCGTCAGATCATCTGATCTTCGAGACATTGATGTTTCTGAGAGAAATCAAGCATTTGAACGTTTGTTTCTCAACAGTTTCAACATGATTCTGAATGATTCAATCATCATCTTGTGATTTCGATCAAATTCATTCTGATAGAAGAAGCTTCAGACAATGAATGACATTTCATACTTAAAATTGTACGAAGTTAATTCAATCTTGACATTAATAATTGTTCTTGTCTTCTGATTGAATGTTTAATCAAACTCATTCTTGCGAATGATTTTCATCACTCATGTAAAATACGATTCTGACGTCGTTATTACTACGAAGCGTTCTTGTTCAAGTAAATCACGATGTTTGTGATTGAATAACAGCGATGTTAATTCAGTCGAAGTCATTCTATTATCAACTTTATCATCATCATGTATCAAATGATATCTTAAGATCATCTTTTTATGATCGACATCAATGCACATTCTTCATTCTTTGATTCAATTACGAATCAACGATTTAAAAACAAGAATCAGAACTGATTTACGCTCAAGAGTATTAATTCAGATCATTATTGTTGAGATGTTCTCACATAAACACTCGAACGATCAGAAATTATTGAATGAACATCATGTTTCTTGCTCTTGAGACGCGTTAACGATGTTCTTGACGAGATGCATATAATCTTCAAGAGTTCTTCGCGTCAACATGATGATCTTCTTGACTATGTGAAGTCAACGATTCAGCACGATGTGAGTAAATGTTATGAATGTCTAAAGTTTTAAAGAAGTTAGATCGCACTATTCATTATAATTAAAATGATTCGTATCTTGTCGTATTTCATATTCATTTCTAAAATATCATCGTGAGTCTTCGAGTGATTTCTTTCTAACATTCAAAAGACGATGTATAGCTGATAACAAAATGAATTTCGCTTCATTTCTGATATTACTTTGTCTGTGACTGTTGAACTACGCTCATTAGAACTCATCTGTAATCACTTGCAGCAGCGTCGAATTCGATCATTATTTAATTGCTCGCAGATTTTCAAGACAGCGATGATCGTCAATCTAATGCATCTCATTAGTTACAACTTACACAAAACACAGATGTCGTGACATGCATTTATTCTTCATGATCAGAAAGTTTGAATCATCATCTTTCATCAGATCTTGTAGAATCTCGTCTGAATCACTCAACAACGACACAGAGCGTGATCGTTACGACTCAGCATCATCATTATCATCAGCGACTGAATCATTACTATATCTCAAGTCTTCATCATTGAATTTCGTGATCTTTTTCTTCTCATATTTCTCTTTCTCTTGATTCAGCTATTTCTCTTCATCAAATACAATCATGTTTTCTTGATTGAAGTTTAGAATTGAGAATTGAGACAACGCAGTTTGTTTCTGCAATTGCACAGTGAAAATAACTTTTCTGCAATCATTCTGATGACTGCTTTTGATTACGACTCTTCAGAACATCTCATTGAAGATCGATGTCAATACTCTCTCTCACTTCATTCAGATCACGTTGTTCTTCTCTGAATGCAACTGTTCATCTACAATCATTTGAAATCTCTGATAATTGAAATAAATGAGTTGACTGAGCTTCTCAATACTCTGTCTTGCAATCTCTTCTGTATGAAACATTGTTCGTTGCTCGTAAGCTCAAATCTTCAAGATCAGCAGCTTGAAAAGAACGAGCAACTGCAAATCAAAGAATCTCATCATCATCATGCTTGAGACTACGACAGAAGCTTCTCTTTTTGCGACTGATGAGAACAACTGAATGTTCATTGATTCACTCTTTACACGCTTGAGTGCATTGAAGACGTGCAGACTCATGACTCTGAGCATTATCATTTATCATTGCTCTGATATCTGTCATTCGATCTGATCTATGATGATTTTCTAAGAATTGTAGTTAGTTTGATCTTTGAAATCTTGAATGTAAACTTTATTTTCAAATTCAACAGCTGTGCTTCTGTCATCTTCATCTGAATCTTATCTTGAACGACATTAAACTGAGCTTTCGTTCATTCAAATTCTTGCTAACAGATCTTAATGATCACATTAGTTAAAGAATTGTCATATCAATGCTTTGATGACTGTGTTGAAGATTCAGCTAAGATCAAAGACATCTTGATATGAATTGACTCACTGCGCTTAAATGAAACTTTTCTACTGAGACTTACTTTCATCTCTGATGATATCGACTACTTGATGTTTGAAAAAAGCTGATGAAACTAAATTTGATAACACGACGAAATCTCTAGACACTGAATGCTATACGATGTTCTAACGAAAGATACAATATGTGAGCTGACGATGTTGTAAAGAAGTTGCAAGAAGTGAGTGAGTAAAGAAGTTGCAAGATGTGAGTGAGATCAATTAACAACTTTGAAGTTAGAATTATGATGACTAGATTTGTTCTGCATACAATATGTCAAGCTACGAGACATGAAAATAGTGATATCTAATATCATCTCTTTACTACGAGTATTTGTCTGTTCTTCATCATTCAGTTTGTCTGTTCATCGCGAGTCATTGAATGTAGTAAGTATGAAAGTGCAAGACAGAAGTGACTAATCTTTAAACTATATTATGCATCTAGTCTGCACGAAGAAGCGAGCAAAATATACGAAATGAGATAGAAAAGCTGAAGAGAATGAGTGAGATCATGCTTTTGAATAATCTTATATGATCTCTTTTAATTCTAGTGAAGATTATGATATCATTAGACTAGCATGTATTCTATCTGTTGCATCTTAATGTGTCGCATTTTCATATTTTATAGATTTTCATGAAACATTTAACTTGCGTCTTTGCTTGATAACAGAGTGCGTGCGATCGCATAACTGATCATTGAAGAACTTTCTGTGCTCTTTTTTAGTTCTAGTGAAGATTATGATATCGTTAGACTAGCAGATATTCTATTCATCATATCATTAAACTAGCATGTATTTTATTCGTTGCATTTCGACGTGTTGCATTTTCAGAATTTACTGTCTATCATGAAGTATTCAACTTGCACTGTCTTTGCTTAAGAACAAGATGTTTGTCATCTTAAAACAAATCATTAAACTCTTTTAATGCTGACATACAACAGATTGCTACTATAGATATGTGATCAAGAATTCTGTTTTTGTTCTATTTTAATGCACGTTATAGTAACGTTAATCTAACACATTCTGTTCGAGAAATAGAATAAATCAACTTACAATCTCTCTTGAATCTTGCGTCGCAGCGTTGCTATGATTTCTTCAAAGATCTGAAATCGAAATTGATTTTCTCAAGATTCATGTTAAAAGTATCATAAATATTGACTTCAATTACTGAGTATAATACGAACGAGTGATTGAAAAGTCACATGCACTAGTTCGCAGTCTAGCAGACATCACGTGCTTGAGAGTATTGTTTATCTCGTTGCTCAAGTATCATGATCATCTTTCAAAGATGAAACAGAATCGCGTTTGCGTGATTTGTGAAAAGTTATATACGACAGTAAGAAATCTTGAATTACACGTTGCATTCTGTCAAGTACAACGTAGAAAATTCAACAAAAAAGTGTCTAAAAGAATGATCAAGAACTTAGCTTTGCTGATGATGAAGACGTCTAGAAAGAAAACAGAAACAACACATGAATCAAATGATTATATATCAAAGAAAGAGAAGATCTGAGTTGATGTGTCATTTAAGTCAGGAAAAAACAAATACTTTGAGACACAGATTGCTGAGACGATGATCAATAATTCAAACGAGAAGTCGAATTACTTTTCTTGAAATTCTGATATTTTCTCGTTCTTCTCGTCAATTGACATCAGAAGCTATATGAATATCATGAAAAAGAAAACAGAGAAGTCGCTCGATCATATTTCAAGACAAAGAAGATTCATAACTGATTCAGCGATGAACTCATTCATGAAGAAGAAGAATACATTCAATCGACTTTATTATTTCTTTGCATCAACGATGAACTACGCATTAGCTCATTGATTTCTTCATTCTAGATGTACTCAAGAATTCATCAATCACTTCTTTCAAGACAAAAGACTTAAGAAAATACATGATCTCTTGAGCTTCAAAAACGCGAAACAGCTATATCAATTGATAAACAACATTTCAAGAGACATTTTCAATGACAAGTGACTTCGATATTCTTTCGAAATCACGTTCAAAGTCATCAACGTATCAGCGAAGAAATACTACGTCGAATATCACGATGTGATGTCAATCATACAATTTTTCATTGATCATTCGTCTTTTGCAGACAAATTGACATATGCATCAATTCAACAGTACAACACAAACGAGAGTCAAATATACAGTGAAATGCATACTGCGAACTGATGATGACACAGACAGAATGATATTTTAACTGACGATATGATTGTTTCTGTGTTGCTCGAAACAGATAAGACTGTTCTAACTCAATATCATGATGACATCGCTGTGTGATCAATATATCTCACTATTGACAATTTGACTCAAGAAACTTGATGAAGTCAAATCAGTCTTGAAACTCTGCTATTAAGATTTATTTCGATAGTGAAAGAGATTGATAGAGAGACTAAGTTCAATATTTATCACACGACTATGACTAAAATTCTAGAGCGTAAGTCAGATCTTTCGTGATTATTTCAACAATGCTGAAGACGTTATAAATTATCACAGCACTGAAAACTTACGCAATCGAGAGCGTTTCTCTGCTATGCGCAGATGATTTCACACGTCAGTGCTATTTTATACTTGAATCAATATTCGCGAACTACGAAGAGCAAGTACTTATTATCGAAGTCAAGACTAATCAGCATTGTACACTTTGTACTGTATCTTCAAACAGACATCAGAAACTTTGCAAACATTGATCAAAGCAAACACAT
>JAABUY010005632.1_pt1 | contig 12521 bp, 22 predicted proteins | sample 5560271 | NCBI WGS metagenome assembly JAABUY01 (sample SAMN10711886, study PRJNA513374) | rock metagenome | isolation source: Antarctica rocks | place: Antarctica: Victoria Land, University Valley
GGCGCGTGCCGCCCACGCCCGCGCCCTCGCTGGACATGCAGCTCCCGGACTTCTCGGGCGCGCAGCGTTCGGTGCGCATCACGGCCCCTGCCTGACCTGCGGGGGCGGGCTGCCTGGCGTCGATTGCAGAGCGGGGTGTCCTGATGGCGGGCGTCGGCAAGCTGGCAACCCCATGCGCATAAGGAATGGGGAGACTGGGGCGCGCTTGTTCCGCAATGGTGCTGGAGGGGGCAGTCGCGCAGCTTTGCTTGGCAGGCACAGCCAGCCCGTACAGGGGCCCTACCGTGTCTTGCAGGGTCCCACAGCAGGCTGCTGCAAGGCGGGCAGCGGGGACCACCCCGGGCGGCGCCCTCAAAGCACGGGGCGTGCGCCGGTCAGCGCGGGTCCTCCAAGCCAGGCAGGGGGCCGGGCGTGCCTCGCTCGCCACAAGCACGCTGCAGGCCAGTGAGCAGCGCAACTCAGCAAGGGTTTTTCTCGCGGCGCAGAGCAATCTGGCTGCGCCGTCGGCGCCGCCGCTGCCGCTGCCGCAGTCGCAGCGCGCGCCGACCTGGGAGGCGCTGCCGGTCGCCTACCCGGCCGTCTACCGCCCGCAGGGACCGGCCGGCGCGCAGGGCGCCCCGGCACCGGCACAGGCAAGGCCCCGCCAAGCGTCGGCCGTGTGTCCCTGTGCTGCGGGCGCGACACGAGGCGCAGAAGGGCGTTGCAGAGGGCTTGCGGGGGCTGTCGCCGTGGGCAGGCCCGCTGATGTACGTGGTGCCTGCTGACAACGTGACTCGGCACATGTCGAGCAAAAACTTTGTTGCTATCGGTTTCATGGGCTATTGGTTCTCCATGCGGCACCATGGGCTGTTGTGAGGGAATCCTAACCCTGACCCTAGGTGCGGCGCAGGCGCCAGCCTCCGCGAATGCGAGCTGGTGGGCGGAGCACCTGGGCGACGATGCGAAGGGCGGCACGGCCACGCGGGCGACGCCGGTGTCGGCGACGCCCGCGCTGCACTCGCACCCCGTTTCGGAGCCCGGCCCCCGCCCCGCCGGCGGCCGCATGAGCGACGCGGAGCTGCAGCGCGCCACCGCCGCGTGGAACCTGGGCGGTGCGCGCCGGCCTGCAGGGTCTGCGCGGGCCGCAAACCCTTGCACACATTTCTGGTGCTGGCGCATGCGGCGGCTTGCAAGCTGGCGGCTGCAGGCGCCGATGCACAGGACGTCCTAGCACGCCTGCAAGCTAGTGGGAGGCTCCCGCTGCGTGTGACGGCAGTGCTGATGCAAGCGGCCTCCGGCTGTGCGGCGCCTTGGGGCCACATCCATCTCTGCCTGGGCACGTGTGCGCTCAGGACAGCTGGCAGCTTGGCGCTCAATCATGTGACAGGCCTGGTCCGGCAGGCAGCAGTTGCCTGCAAAGAGCGTTCAGCAGGGAATTGAATATGCATAAAGAGCAAGTGACACATTGGCGCACGGCGCAGGCCCGCCGAGCGGCGAGGGCAGCGCAGCCAAGAAGGCCGGGCCGCTCGACTCGCGCGAGAACTTCGAGGCGAACCTGCTGAAGCAGGCGCGCCTGCGTTTGGCAGGGGCGGCGTGACCCTTAGGTTTGCCTGCTTTCATGGCGCAGCACTGCAGTGCGCCACAGAGTGCGCCCCAGGCGTGCCTGGGCGCCTGCATGTGCTAGCTGAATGTCCCTGTGCGCCTGAGGCTGTGCGTTGCGTATCTGGGAGCGCACGCGCGCGCCGGCGCTGCATGCTGCATGTGGCCCACGCCGTGCTTGCGCCTATTTCTCCATGGCTGTGCTTTCCCAGGTCTTGCAGACCTGGGTGTGCTTGCACTGCCCATTTTCTGGTAGGCACTGGGCTGTTGCCCCACCACAACCGCCGCCATGCCAGCGGCCTCGCATGCCCGACCATCGCCGTGTGCTGGGCAGGCGCAAGGCCTGTGGAAGCGCCTGCACGGCCAGAACCCCGACGCGGACAAGCCTGCGGAGGCGCGCTCGGGTGGCGTCAAGGACGGCCCAGGCCAGCACCGCTACACGCTGGTGCGTTCCCACAGCTGCAGACCCGCCTTTGATTTGCGTCTGTGGTAGTTGCGCAGCAGTGCTGTGTGCTTGCATGCGCTCCGCCAACGCATCGGTGTGGTAGCCAGCCTGTGCGCGGCCGGGCGCTGGCGGCGCCAAGCTGGACGGCCAGCGGCGCTGCACTTTGACGCGCCCACATGCCGCATCTCGCGTTCGTGCGCATGCCTGGTATCCTGCGCGCTCCCCTGCTCAGCACCTGCCTGCTCCTCTGCTCAGCACCAGAACGGAGTGTCAGGGTAGAGAATGAGTGTCGGGTGCTGGGCGTGTAGGACCCCTACGAAGACGATGACGACTACGAGCTGAAGCCCTCCGAGGGCAAGGCCGACAACGGGCGGGTGCGGCTGCGCCGCGTTGATTTGAAATTAGGGGTTGTCTGCCCAGGGAGGCGTGGCTGTGGCTCGGCCAGGCCTGGATGGATGCTGCGTGCAAGCAATCGGAGCCTGCCCAGCGTTGTGAGGCTGCTCATCATGCATGGGAGGCTGAGGAGCGGCGCAACTGAGCCCTCACGCGCGCAGTCATCGTGCGTCAAAGCACTCTGGTCGCCCATCTGCCTGCGAATGCGGTCTTGTCGTCCAGGCTCATTTGAGGGTGCAAGTCATAGGCAAAGACCAGACCCATTCCGTTGCGGTGGACGGTGGGCCCAGTGCGGCGCGCGCTGGCGGAGCTGGAGCTCGCCACCAGCACGCCTAGCGGTCCCGGAGGCTGCAAAGGCTGGCAGTGCTGGCACTGACAGGTTTTTTCCTGTATCCCCAGCTGCGGACAGTGGTTGCGGGCCATAACGTCCGGCTGTTGCGGCGCGGTGGCCGATAGGGCGGGCGCAGGCGGATAGGGTATTTACCCTACCCTCCCTTATGCAGGCGGAGGGCATGGTGCGGCGCAAGCTGGCGGAGCTGGAGCTGGACGTGGACCGCCAGCAGGGCTGGGCGCGCGGTGGCACCAAGGGCCAGGTGCGCGCCCCGGTGCAGGGGTGAGGGTTTGGCGGAGCTCGTGCTGCCGGGGCCGGGCGAGCTTGCAGGGCAACACTGTGCGGGGTACGCACTCTGCGGGCTTGGGATTCTGCTTGACCGTGAAGGCCCGCTCGCATGAGAGGCACTCCGGACCTCTGTGGACCTCTGTCCATTCGCCTGGGAGAAGCGGCGCCGTGCGCTCGGCTCATGCTACAGCACGTGCGGAGCGTCGATGTCGGCCGAACGGCAGTCCTAAATGACACGGCCTGCGCGCACGCAGGCGGCGCAGGCGCAGGAGCAGGCGGCGCGGCTGCGCGCGCAGGAGGCGCAGCTGGCGGCCATGCGGCGGCAGCTGGAGGCAATGCAGGCGCGCTTTGAAACCCTGGACAAAACCCTGCTTTGCCCAAACAGCGTAACACAAGTCCTGTGTGGTTTTGTCCTCTGCATGTGCGGCGGCACCCGAAGCAGTGTAGGCGCGGCTGCCGAGCAGTGTGACCCATGCAGCATGTCGCTCGCGACATGCAACGCTCTCTCCTTCCGTGTACACCAGCTGCATGGGTGGCACATGCATGGCTGTGCAGTGGTGTCTTGCGTTTCCGTGCCTGAGGCGCTCCACGCGTCAGATTGTCTGCTTTCCACCATCCCCGTAGAATACACCTACAATGTATACTGCAAAGGGTGCTGACCGGGCTTCCGGCCTGGCATAGGCTGTGGGCAAGGGCACGGTGATGCAGCGCGCGCGGGACGGCCACGCGCCTGTAGAGTACATCTGCCCCATCACGCAGGCGCGCGCCCCAAGGTCCACGTCTGCCCCTGCAATGTCTGCAGAGCAACAGCCGCCGGCCTTGGTGGGAGCTCGGGCTGAAAGAAAGCAGCAAGCAGTGTTGTTGCGTTGCAAAGGCATTGCGTGAAATGAACGCGACAGTCGCGTTCTGGCTCTTGCAGCAGCAATGAAGAGCACATGTATGATCTTGAAGACGATCTTCATTCTGGGGATCTTTGACGAGCGACCCCCGCCTCAACTGATGACGGGACACTGTGTTCCAAGGCAACTGACGCGGATGGGCTGTGCTGCAGGAGGTGATGAGCGACCCTACCATAGCATCCGACGGTGAGGCCCTGTTCGCTGAGTCCATCATGGCAAGCATTGCATGCCACCAATGCAGTGACAGCCAGGTCGCGAGTCCAGTGCCCGGTTGCACGTAGTGTGGTGTGAGTGTGCATTGGCACGGCCTAGCTACATGTATAGTAGAGGTATAAATGAGGTGGAGCCGAGAGCATTGCATGGTCGTTGCTGGGCTGTATCTGGCCATGGGCCATCACCTGCTGTCCCCGTGTTCATGCCATATAACATAACGAGCACGCCCGCCATTCCTCAACCCCGAAACAGGATGTGTGCTGCTCTGCAGGCTTCACATACGAGCGGAGCGCCATCATGCAGGCATGCGCCCGGGCTCCTCCTGTGTTGAACCAGTCCTTGCCTGCAAGCTGCCACCTGCCTTGCAGCACCTAGAAAGGCTTGCTGTGTAGCTACAGGGTGTCCATGGCAGCAGGGGCTGACCCCCTGGTGGCATGCGCGCAGTGGCTGCAGCTGGGCCACGCGACGTCGCCGATGACCAACCAGCCAATGCCTCACCCGACGCTCACGCCCAACCGCGCGCTCAAGTCTGCTATCATGCAGTGGAAGGGCCGCTGATGCGCCGCCCGGCAGCCTGGCTGTGTGGCGGTCGGAGGTTCAAAGAGCGACCACGTGCTGAAGAGAGTGATTTTGTGTTGGAGAGCTGTTTCATACATACATAATGCAGAGGTCTGGGGCGGCTTTTGTGCACAACAGCATCAAGTAGGAAAAGAACTCTTTTCCGTTGCAAAGGGTATGCTAGCTTAATATAGACGTGTGTGATGGGTCTTTCTTGCATTGGCCAGCCTGAAGCTCGCTGGCGTGCGTCAGGCTGAGGGGAAAGCACAGTGTTTCACCTTTGCTGACAAACTAGCACGCTGCTCGATTCAGCACGTTTTCCGAAGAAGTAGAAGCAAGTGTGTTGGAGCTGCATAATTGTGGTTGGCAGCTGTAAATACCAGCAGCAGCGGAGCGAGAGAGTATCAGTTATCTTGCTCTCCTGTTCACAAGCACAATCATATTCATGCCTTTGCCGGCAATGGACTATGAAAGACTTACTTCTAGAGGCGTGTCAGCTGAACAGCGGACCAGATGTTGCGTGCGCTGCACACCTGCACCTAATGACTATACAACGGCTAAGCACTTTTGCACAAAAGCTAGACAGCTATGTAGCGCCCGCATGACCTCACTGGCAGGGCAGACATGACCTATTGGCACGCATGCGGATGCCCCTCAGCGCACAACGTACACGCGTGCTGCATGGGAGACAGCATGGTGGAAATGACATGGGCATGCAACGCAGGCACGTACTTCAACAAGCCTCTACTTGCTGAGGTTGGTTGACCAAAGTGCGTCAAGTTAGCGCGAAGTGAAAACACACAGCATGGCGGCAGCACACAGCAAGGCGGGAGTCTTGATGGGAGGCCCAGGAGAAAAATCAAGTTCATGCCAAGTGAAAATACACAGCAAGACGGGAACACACAGCAAGGCAGGGGCACACAGCAAGGCGGGGAACTCGAGCGCAGGAAGAACAAAGTCTTCCTGTGTCACACAAGGGCCCTTGCTCAGGCACTAGCTACGCAAAGCACTGTGAGGTGCAGCCTCACTTCTAAGCGAAATGCAGAAATTCATGCAATATCCAGGCAGCTTGAGGACGATCTGCATATGCCCTGAGCGCAGGCTGTGACATATACTATCTACGTGCTCAGCGCCTGCACTACCTGCCCCTCTTCCAGCCCTTCAGGATCCTGCTGAGCGGCCGGAAGCCCTTGCGCTGGACGACAGGCGCGCCAGACAGGTACGACACGGGCTCGCAGTCCGCGCAGTACGTGTCAAAGATCTCCGCCTCGCGCAGAGCCGCAACGCTGTCTGCTTGCAGCACGGCAAAGGCGACGTCGCGCACGTGGCGGTCCGCTTTCACCTGCATGGTGCAGCGCAGCTATACCACCCCTCCTGTCAAGGATATAAGCGACCAGGGGTGCCAGAGCATAGGCTGTGAGCCTGCGCGCACCGCCGCCTCAGAGTCTGTCGCCAGCTTCTCGCTCCAGCCGCGCACCTCCATAATCACAGCAGGGATCTTGCCTGTAAAAGTTTCAGCTTGTCTCAGCGCCCTGCTGCAAGCTCCTTTTCAAACACACATCTGGATGCTGCAGTAGGGATTAGTCCTGACACGCTGTACAGCGTCACTGTCTGCAGTGGCAGCACCAAGTGGTACAAGACCAGCGAAGCGCCACCTCGGTCATATATCTTCTTCTCGTGTTCAATGATGGCCGGGTCCTCGTCATTCATCTGCGCTCCAAAGCCGCTGGCTGAGAGTGACGTCCTTAGGCCCCGGCGCATGAATATCAGCCAGGAACTGCGCGCAGCGCCCAGACGGGCACGTCCCGAGCGCAACATGGGGACGGAAGCGCTTTGGTGCACTGGGGTTTTGTCATACAAAGATGACCAATGTTGTCAGAATCAATCCGTGTGCACCACAAATCTGTGCCTCTGCAAATCTCGGGCAAGGCTTAGCCTTGTCGCGAGGTGCAGTTTCTCACCCTACCCTAGCTCACCTCGACGCACCGCGCCCATCCACGGGCAGCGCCAGGAGCCGCCACCACGGGAACGGCCGAGATATGCCTGCAAAGGCATACCGCCTATCCATTTCTGTACTTGTATGAGAGCTTGGCACCCGCGCCCTGCGTGTTTGTGTTGTCACGCGTGTCATCAGACAAGATAGCGTATTATACTGTGCACCCCAAGCAGGCTGAGGAGCGTCCAACGTTTGTAACCCAATCGTGGAAAGTCATGCATTTGCCCAAAAAATAGGGGCAACACCATGCCGGTCTTCTTGCCATATGATCAGGGGACCGCGCAGCGGGCCAAGTCTGCTGCTGAGGCGTGGGCCACGCTAAAAAGCGTGTATGCTGCGCAGAGCACTGCGCGGCAGATGCAGCTCAAACAGGAGATGAACCTGCTGGTCAAGGGCCCCGGGGAGACACTGACAGAGTACATCACGCGCGCGACAGACCTGCGCGACCAGCTGCTGTCGGCCGGCTATGAAGTTCGCGAGGTTGAGGTGGTGTTGTCTGTGCTCAATGGGCTGCCAGAGAACTACGCATTGATCAGGACTGTGCTCGAGCAGAAGCAGGATTTGCGCCTGTGCTCGAGCAGAAGCAGGATCTGCGCCTGCTCGAGCACAGTCCTGATCATTGGGTAGTTCTCTGGCAGCCCATTGAGCACAGACAACACCACCTCAACCTCGCGAACTTCATGGCCGGCCGACAGCACGCAGGTCTGTCGCGCGCGTGATGTACTCCCCGGGGCCCTTTAAACGCCTTGATAAAAAAGAGGACCCTACTTTCGCTTTGCAAGTTGCAAAGCGCTTCATGGAGCGCAGGCTTTTATTTGTGCTATACTCTGCAGATCTAGCTAGGAAGCAAGGAGCACGCAAGCCCTGCGCAAGCCCATGAGTGATGGTTTCCGCCCTGCACGGCGTCCTGCTCGAGTGGTGCGCCGCGTGACACTTGAGCATTTATTGTTCCAAGGCTTCATGCTGCTCCCCATAGTGCAAGGAATCTTCTGTCCAAGCAGCATCAGTGTGCGTGGCTGCGAAGCAGATATAACACACCGCTTGCGGCGGCACCCCGCAGTGACGAGCCGACGCGCGAGTTCATCGTGAGCCTGAACGAGGCCAAGCCGACTGCTGAGAAGTTTATAATCTACGACCTGGACGACACGCGCCTGTTCGTGCAGCCGACGGTGGTGGAGTGGCTAGAGCAGCGCCTCAAGGAGTTTGGCGAGGAAAACACCTACCAGCCTCCGGCCAAGAGCTGAGCAAGCGCCGGCAGGCGCGCACACGGCATAGCACACTAGAGGTAGTGTTGTCAGGGAGATGACGAGTGCGACCAGCTTGTTGCGCCTCGGGTTTGACACGACTCTGTCTGCCTTCGCGCGAGGCTCGCCACACCGCACTCTCTGCGGCAGGCGGCTAGGGACGAGCAGAGATGGCGAGCACCGCAGACCAAGAAGCAGAGCAGCACGATGACGGCCGCGTCCACTCCCATATCAACGGCCAAGCTGAGTCGCCTGTGACGATGGAGACCGCCAGCGAAAGCGGTGGCGCGGCAGAGTTCAGTTCTGCCGGCCACCGCCAGAGCGCCGGCAGCGGCCACGCGGAGCTGCCCCAGAGCAGCGCGCCCGCCGGCGAGGCCGCCGGCGGCGGCCCGGCCGAGCGCCGCGGCGGGCCCGAGGACGTGGGCGCCGCGCTGGCGGCGTTCCGCGCGGCGCAGGAGCGGCGCGCGCGGCAGCACGCCGCGTTTGGCGCCGGCTTCCAGGGCTACCTGCGCATGCGCGACGAGGCGGCGTTCCGGTGCGGCGGGCGCGGCGTCGGGGGCGCACGCGCCGCCCCGCACTGGCGCGGCCGATCGGGTGCTGCCCTGTGTGGCCTGGAGCTGGCAAGGCGATGAGTGCGCCGGCGGTGAGGCAGAGCAGACAGGTGAGGACCGCAGGGAAGCAGCCGTCTGAGGCGGGATGCAGCGGAAGTCTGAGGCCGGATGCAGCGGGCAGGCAGCTGATGGCGGAGACGACGGCCGAGTTCCAGGCGGTCAACGGCGTCGTGCGCGGCCTGGAGGCCGGCCTGGCGGGGCGGCTGCGCCGGCCGGACCTGGCGGCGCTGCTGCGCGCCAGCCAGGACGGCGAGCGCGATGTGCTCCGCTTCACGCTCGTGCTGCAGGCGTGCTGCGCGCCTGGCGGGTCCTAATCGTGGCCCGGCGCCGCTGTGCCGAGTCGCCTACGCGGCCGCGCTCAGCGCGTGCGTGCTTGAGCTCTGCGGGCCAGCGGCCTCGCCGTGCACAGCGCTGGCGCGTGGCTGCCTGCCCAGCACCCAATGCATCAGCATGCAGGCGCTGGCCTGCCGCTCTGTGGCAGCACATCTAGCCTTGTGCATTTTCGTTTTAATCTCCATCTCTGTGGCAATGAGGCTGTCTGCCCTACTTTCACCCCGTACCCTAACCCTATCACTGTGGCAGTGATGTCCCGTGCCAAAACCTGCGCAGGCGCTGAAGAAGGCGTCCGCCGATGGCGGCTTCAGCTGGCAGCGGCCCGAGCCGCTCGGGCACGCGCTCGCGGGCGCGCCAGCCAGCGGTGCGCTCCTCTTAGCTCGTGCCGCACCGCCTCTGGGTGTGTGCGCTGCGCGCGCCATGCGCTCTGTGCTTGCGCGGTGAGTGGCGGTGGCGCGCTAAGGTACCACCGGGCCCAGGCTGCTGGGGTCCTCGTTTGCTTGCCAGCTTCTCTGCTAGTGTAGGGCCGGGTAAGGGCGGGGTAGGCAACCCTGTCCTGGCACCATGCTGTGCAGAGTGTGCCGCGGTGCACATGGGGAGCACCCAGGGCGCAGCGTCAAGGCGGGCGTGCGAGCCGCGCCGCGTGTGACCTGCACTTCTGTGGCGCTGTTCCCAAGTCACCGGGGTCACGCATGCGCAGAGCAAGTCGAGGGCTTGGACCCTGGCGACGCGGCCGCCGGCGCGCCGCGGTGCTGCGCGCGCGCGCCCGAGCCGACGCAGGCGGAGTATCAGGCGGCGGTCGCTGAGGCCATGCAGGCGCGCCTGCTTAACACTGTTATTCAGTGCTCCTGTAGGGACAGGGTGGCAGCGGTCAGACAATGCTGGTGCAGTGCTTGGGCTTGGCCGCGGCGAGGAGTTGCCTGCTGCGGGCCGCCAGGCCCTGGAGGCGGCCGCGGCGGCTGTGGCTGAGGCTGCGGAGGAGCTGCGCTACGAAGCGGCGGACCTGGGAGGGGAGGGGTAGCCAGGCACGCGGCTCGCCGGCCGCTTGCCGGGCGGTGTGCCCGGTGTGCGCTGCCAGCGGCAGCAGAGCGTGCAATGATGCTGTGCAGGAGTGGCGGCCGGTGTAACTGGGCATATCCCCTCTCGTCACCGCACTCCCCTGACAGCATGCCAGCCAGGAGAGCGTGCATGCTTGTGCTAGCGTGCATCCTTACAGCCAGACGTACCAGCTTTCATCTGAACACGCGCGCTTCCACCACGCACCACTCTCTCCTCTCTGTCGATCACGCTCGCTCACTCCCGCGCTCCCAGGCGCCTCCCACCGCTGGGCAGGTGCATTCGGCTGCACTACAGGCCGGCTGCGCCCCCGGCAACTGGAGACCGCGGCGGCGCGGCTGCCAGGGCCATGCGCGCGACAAATAGGAACTCCAGCACGTACTCCGCAATCACCAGCACGTGCATCACCTAGGCCGCCGCAGAGCACAAGGGTCAGGGTAGGGTTTCCCACGGCAGGCTTACATCAAAGCACATAAAAACAATGGGTAGGTTGCAACCTTGCACACAAGCGCCAGAAAAGTGCGCCGCATCCACGAGCACACACAGGCGCGACTACAGCACGAGGGCATGGGCACACGCATGGTTAGCTCACTTTGTGTCACGCGTCTGTTGGAGGCCGGGCGGTGCAAGGTCGCGGAAGGCGGCGCGCCGCCGGGCCGCGCGCCTGGTGGCTCTGCCCGACCAGGTCGTAGCGGCCGGGGTGCCAGCGCTCGGGCACGTGCTGCGAGGTCACGTACGCGCTCAGGCCCAGGCAGGCGGCCACGCCGGCCAGCGCCTCGCCGGCCGCGCCCACGCCGCCCGCCGCCGCCTCACGCGCCGCCTGCCATGCCAGCGGCGCGGTGTAGCCTGCGCACGGCGCGCACCGGGCGCCGAGCTGTGATACGGCTTATGGTTTGGATAGAGCAGCGACTGCGGGCGTAACCGCTCTGGCTTGAACTCGCATTGCACGGTGCAAGGTGCGGGGGCGCAGAGCGTGGGCCCACACGCAGCAGACAGGGCTGGACTGGGCGACCGCACGCCTCGGCGCAGGCAGCGGCGTCACAGTCACGCAGGCGCGCGGCCTGCAGAGCGCTGCGCAGCCTAGGATGGCGCAGCGCCTGGTCAGCACATCGCTGCTTGCAGCGGCGTGGCGCGGACGCAGGCAGATGGGCGCGCCTAGGATGATGCAGCCGACGTCCCAGACGAGCTGCCGGCGCGGGATCTCGCGCACGCGCCGGTACACGACGGCGGACGCGACGCAGTAGATGTAGTCCAGCGCGAGCGCGAGCAGGTAGCTCGCAAACAGCAGCGGCTGCCCTTCGAACACGAACCAGGCCATCGCCGCGCCGCGCGGCACTGCGCGCCGCGCTAGGGCTTAGCTGCGTCGGAGCTCGCTGGCGCGCGCGAGGCCGGCGAGCACCATGCGGTGCCCAAGCGCCCACTGCATGCCACCCAGGGCTGCCCGCAGGGTGCAGAGCGCCAGGCGCTGGCAAGCGGCCACGCAGCCAGCCAAACTGGCACATGCAAGGCCGGGCGACCACCGCGCGCCGCCGAGCTCCCCGCTAGGTGCCACCCAGGGCTGCCCGCAGAGGGCAGAGTGCCCAGGCGCTAGCGGGCAGTCCGGACACGCCGGCACAATGCTCACAGTTTGCGGCGCCACGGGCCAGGCCGGGAGCGGCGGCGGGCCCCGCGCCGGCGCAGGTGAAGATGAGGACCACGTCCAGCATGCGCCAGAACGCGCGCGCGGCGTCCGACACGCCGATGAAGCACGAGCACGCGATGGACGCGGGGTTGTGCAGCAGCGCCGAGAGGTAGAAGAGCGTGAAGGGCGCGGCGCCGTGCGGCAGGCGCGCCCTGCGCCGCTTCCCGCTCTGCCGCTTACTGTGTTGTACCCGTGCAGCGGGTTTTCATTAGGTGCGGAGGCGGGTATGCAGACACAGACCAGGTTTGGCACGCGGGGCAAGCGGCAGCGGACTGAAATGTGTAGCCGCTACGCCTGCTGGCATTGTGTGAGGAGCTAGAGCTGCTGGGGCACAGGGGCTGCGTGGCTGCTGGTGGAGCACTTACTGTGTCCTATGGGCAGGAGCTCACCAACAGGCTGGTTGTGGTCGTCCAGACGTGTCATTGTGTGGGTTCCAAAGTGTAGCAGGCGGCGCTGTTGTCTGGGTTCCAAAGTGCGGCAGGCGGCGCTGGTAGCTCAAGCTTGGCAGGCAGCGCAACGCTCGAAGGCAGCACAAGCAGTCCAGCCTGCAGATGGGGAGACCGCCGGCACACGGCGGGCAGTGAGCGGGAGGCCGCACATGCTGTAGGCGTACAGGCATGTGATGAAGAGCAGGCCGCTGAGAGTTGTCCAGGCATTGAGCGTCTCGTTGTTGAGCTCAAACAGCGTGCGCTGCGCCGCCTCTGCATATGAGCCACCTGCGGCCGTCAGGCAGATCTCGCTGCATCTTGTTTCTTAGACCAGGGAAAAGAACACCTGCATGCTGTTGAGCCGCAGCAAGAGCTTGCGCTGCTCACCCACAAGGTACCCGGTGAGGATGAAGTCTCGCCGAACGTACGCAGGCGCCTGGGCCCTGTCCAACAGGCGCGCCCGCTCC
>JAABUY010005633.1_pt1 | contig 12519 bp, 11 predicted proteins | sample 5560271 | NCBI WGS metagenome assembly JAABUY01 (sample SAMN10711886, study PRJNA513374) | rock metagenome | isolation source: Antarctica rocks | place: Antarctica: Victoria Land, University Valley
GGTCGCGTGGCAGCATCGCTGCGAGACGCCGGGCGAAAGTCCGCAGCCCGCGCATACGACGCGATGATCGCCGCGACGGCAATCGCCAACGATCTACCGCTCTACACGTGCAACCCAGCCGACTTCGGCGGAATCGAAGACCTCGACGTCGTTGCCGTGCCAGCACCCCACGCCAGATAACCGAGGCCCGATCACGCGAGCTCCCCGACGCTGACACGACCGCCGCCATCGCCTGCGCATTGCGCGACAGGGAGCTGCGGCCGCTTGGGACGAGGAGCCGCGACCCCTATGTCGCTGTCCCGGGGGGTTGTCGATGACGTGCTGGGAAAAGCGGGGGAAGTGGCATCCGCGTGGGGGGGCGAGGTGCGCGGCCAGCACGATCGTGAACCGCTGTTCGAGTCGCAGTGGCCGTCCTGGTGCGGGGCGCTCGGCTACGACGACCCGCGGGCCGCGCTTGGCGCGGCCGGGCAGGACCTGCGCGCCGAGCGGGCAGCCGTCAGCGTCGGCTTGAACGCGGGCGTAGCCGGCGGTCAATTTCAGGACGTCGGGGACATGGCAGCGCGCTCGCTGACCCGCCCGCTCGAGGAGACGTGGGCCAGCCGCGTCTGCTCCGCCACCCAGGCGCCCGCCGCCAATCCGGCGCTCGCTCTCCACATGGAGAGCGAGCGTGGCGCCCCCCGATACGTGCCACGAACTTGCGAGAGCGCTAGGTGACCGCGTGGACGCGGGCCCACTCGGCGATGCGCTGGGAGCCGTCGATGACGCTGCCGTCGTCGAGCTCGAGGACCGGCACCATCGTCGAGCCGGTGAGCTGTTTGACCCTCCGGCGGCCGGGCGTCTGGTTGAACGGCGTGTCGGGTAGCCACGCCAGCCCGTAGGAGCGGATGACCTCGGGCCGGTGGCCGGCTCCCACCAGCGCACGGTGAGCGTTGCCGCACGGGTGGCCGCCGGGCCGCGGCGTCGCGGTGAAGGTGCCCCAGCAGACGTAGAGCTTCATGACGCGGATCGCGGCGCGCGGCCGCTGAGCATGAGGTTGTAGAAGATCTCCGCCGGCAGCCGGGGCTCCAGCCAGCGGCGGTCGGCCCGCTGGAGGAGCAGGTAGCCGTGATAGGCGTAGCGCCGCCACAGGGCGGGGATCCCGTCGGGCTCGGCGGTCGCCTCCAGTCCGCGGTTGAACCAGCCGAACCAGTTGGCCAGCAGCTCCTCCCCGCGCACGCGCACCTCCTCGAATCCGGCGCGCCGGGCTGGCCCGGCGAGGCTCGCGGATGTGAAGGCATGGACGTCCACCACGTGCTCCAGTGCATGGTCGGCGAGCGCCCGACCCCCGCCCGAGGCGTGCCCAGCCGCCAGCGGCGGGGCGCCCACGAGCCGGCGCCAGGCCGGGGCGGTCCAGCCGGCCAGGCGCTTGGGCACGGCGGCCAGGCGGTCGCCGCGGCGGGAGGGCTCCCCGGCAAAGGCGACGATCCCCCCCGGCGCCAGGACACGGCGAAACTCCGCGAACGCGGCGTCGAGGTTGGGGAGGTGGTGGAGCACGGCGTGGCCCACGACGAGGTCGAAGCTCGCCGGCGGGAAGGGCAGGGCCGTCGCCTCGGCTACCCGGGTGCGCACCGGCAGGCCGAGCTCGTGCGCATTGCGCGCAAGCGCAGCAAGCATGCCGGGGGACAGATCGGTGCAGGTGGCCTCGCCGATCGCTCCGGCCCGCAGCAGGTTCAAGGCGAAGTAGCCGGTGCCCGAGCCGATCTCCAGTGCTCGCGGGAACGCACCCGTTGCCGGCGCTCCCAGGGTCTTCTCGAGCTTGCCCAGCACCTGGCCACGGCCGAGCTCGCCGAAGTCGATGCCCCACTTGGCGTCGTACTCGGCCGCTGCGACATCGTGGTAGCGCTCGTTGACATCGTGGATGCGCTCGACGATTGGCGGGGGCGCCATCACGCCGGCACGGACGCCCTCTACGGTTGCCGACGCGGGGGCCATCGCGCCGGCAATATACTCGCGCGCCGCTGTGGCGCCCACCGGCCCCGCCGAACCGCGCTACCTCCAGCGCGACCAGCCACCCGGCGTGCCGCCGCTCGCCCTGACCGGGGAGCGGACCTTGCCCGACGTCCCGGAGGAGAACTACTGGTTCCAGCGCCACCTCGTGGTCTACCGCTGGATCGCTGAGCGGGTGGCGGGGCGCCGGGTGGTGGACCTGGCCTGCGGCGAGGGATACGGATCCGACGTGCTGGCCCAGACCGCGTGGGTGGTGGGGGTCGACGCCAACCCCGAGGCCCACGAGCATGCGCGCCTGCGCTATCGGCGCGAGAACCTGTGCTTCGAGCGCGACCTGGTGGAGCGCTGGAGCGGCGAAGTGGACGACATCGTCTTCCTGCAGACCATCGAGCACGTACAGGACCCCGACGGCCTGCTCGACCACCTCATCGGGATGCTCGGACCCGGCGGTGCCCTGTATCTCTCCACCCCCAACGTCCTCACGCTGGCGCCCGCCGGCGCGCAGCGCTCTGCAAACCCCTGGCACGTCCACGAGTACCGCCCGGAGGAGTTCGCCGCGCTGTGCGCCTCCCACGCCGGCTCGGTGGCGCTGAATGGCCTCTTCCACGCCCGGCGACTTCGCGTCCACGCGCTGGCCTTGCGGGTCGGGTGGGACGCGGTCCACGCCCGCCTTGGGCTCACCCGGCGGTTCTATGGCTGGTTCACCCCAGCCATCGACGTGCGCGACTTCACCCTGCGCCGTGCCGCCGCGTCCGAGCTCGATGGAGCTCTGGACCTGCTCGCCGTCTGCCGCCCGTGAGCCGGTCCGGCGTTCGCATCCAGGCGCCGGCGCCAGCCGCGTCACCGGCGCCCGCCGCGGCACCTGCCGATGACGGCGAGCTGGTGCTCCTGCTGCACTCCCATATGCCCTACGTGGAGGGCTTCGGTACGTGGCCGTTCGGGGAGGAGTGGCTCTGGGAGGCGGTGGCCACCAGCTACCTGCCGCTGCTGAAGCTGTTGGACGCCGGAGCGCCGCTCACCGTGTCGGTGACCCCCGTTCTCGCCGATCAGCTCGCGGCGCCAGGGGCGCTCGGGCGCTGCCTGCGCTTCCTGCGCGAGGTCCGGCCCGAGACTCACGGGCGCGATCGGGCCAGCGCCCGGCGCGCCCGAGAGCCAGGACAAGAGGCGGCGCTCGCCCACTCCGAATCTCTCTACCGCTGGTCCGCCGACCTGCTCGAGGCGCTGGGCGGGGAGCTGATCGCGGCCCTCGCCCCGCACGTGGCCTGGACTTCGAGTGCTACCCACGCCGTCCTGCCCCTGGTGGCCACCGAGGCCGGCGTGCGCCTCCAGGTCGCGGGCGGCATTGCCGCCCATCGAATCCGTTTCGGAGCGGACTGGCGCGGGGGGTTCTGGTTGCCTGAATGCGCACACGCTTCATGGTTGGACGGTCTGCTCGAGGAGCTCGGCGTCCATGCCGCCTGCGTGGACCTAACCGACGTGCTGGGCCTGGGCAGCCCTGAGCACCTGCGTCCAATGCGCTCACCGGACGGGCCTCTGCTCGTCCCGATCGATCGCGAGGTGGTTGAGCTGATCTGGCACCCGACGGGCTATCCGGCCGGGGCCGCCTACCGCGACAGCTTTCGGCGCACCGCGCACGATCACAACGCCCACGCCAACCACGGCGGCCCTTACGACCCCCGGGCCGGCGCCCAGCAGGCCCGCGACGACGCTTGCGACTTCGTCGACCACGTCCAACGCCGCCTCTCCGCGGGCGCTCGGGCACTAGGACACCGCGCCCTGTGCGTGTGCGCCGTGGACACCGAGCTTCTCGGCCACTGGTGGCACGAGGGCCCGGTCTGGCTGGAGGCCGTGCTGGCCGAGGCCGCCGGGCGCGGGCTCGCTGTGACCCGCCTGGACGACGCGCTCACCCGCCACGAGGCGGCGCCGGCCCCGACCGACGGCCTGCCGGTGACCAGTTGGGGCCGACCTCGAACGCTGGCCACCTGGAGCGGGCCGGAGGTCGCCGAGCTCGCCTTCGCTGCCCGCGACGCCGAGCTGCGCGTGCTGTCGGGCCGGGATCGTCCACGCCCCCGCGCCCTGCGCGAGCTGCTGGCCCTGCAGTCGAGCGACTGGGCGTTCATGGTCTCGGGCCGCGTTGCCGAGCCCTACGGCCGGCGTCGCGCGGCCGAGCACCTCGCCCAACTCGACCGGGCCCTGGCCGGCATAGACTGCGGCCCGGCGGCGCTGCGGAATCTCGCCCCTCACCTCGATCCCGGCGCCCTGGTCTGACCTCTGGCCCGTGCCCGCTGCACCGTGACCCGCATCCTCGTGCTCACCTGGGAGTACCCGCCGCTCATCGAGGGCGGCCTGGCCCGGCACGTGCGCAAGCTCGCAGAGGGCCTCGTGGTCGAGGGCATCGAGGTCCACGTGCTATCCCGGGGCGACGAGCGCCACCCCCACGAGACCGAGCTGGACGGCGTGGTGGTCCACCGGGTGCGTGAGCCGCGCCGGCCGCGCGACCTCGGCGAGTTCGTCGCCTGGGTCGAGCACATGAACGCCGACATGCTCGCGGCCGGGGTGGAGCTCGGCGACCGCTTCGACTTCGACCTCGTGCACGGACACGACTGGCTGGTCGCCGTGGCCTGCGACCACCTGGCCAATCGCTTTGGCTGCCCGTACGTCACGACCATCCACGCGACCGAATACGGGCGCCACCAAGGCTACGTCGACGCCCACCCGCAGCGCTGGATCCACGGCATCGAGCACTCGATGGCCCGGCGGGCCGATCGGGTGATCGCCTGCTCGCACTACATGCGCGGACACGTCTCCGACGTCTATGGACTCGACGAGGACCGCGTGGCGGTGATCCCCAACGGGATCGACCCCCTCGATCTGCGGCCGGTGGCCGACCTGCCCACCCTGCGCGCCGAGTTCGCCGCGCCGCACGAGCGACTCGTGCTCCTGGTCGGGCGCCTTGTCTATGAGAAGGGCTTCCAGCTCGCCCTCGAGGCGCTTCCGGGGCTCATCGACCGCCTGGGCGACGTCCGGTTCATCGTCGCCGGATCGGGCACCCACGAGGGCTTGCTGCGCGAGCAGGCGGTCGAGCTGGGCCTCGACGCCCACGGGCACTTCCTCGGCTGGATCGGCGACGACGTCCTGCACTCGCTCTATCGCATCGCCGACCTCTGCGTGGTGCCCTCGATCTACGAGCCGTTCGGCCTTGTCGCGCTCGAGGCGATGGCGTCGGGGTGCCCGTGCATCGTGGCCGACACCGGAGGCCTGCGCGAGGTCGTGCCCCACGACGAGGTGGGGCTGCGCTTCCGCTCCCGCGACCCCGACTCACTGGCGGCGATGGTCGAGCGCGTCCTGTGCGACGACGCCCTGCGCGAGCGCCTGGTGGCCGAGGCCTCCGAGCACGTGCTGCGGTTCGACTGGGCCGATGTTGCGCGCCAGACGGCGGCCCTCTACGCCGCGCTCGGCCCGGCGCGGGTCGCGCGCAAGCGGCGCGACGGGGTCGGGGATCGCGGGATGATCGGCGCGCCCACCGGCGCGGTGGACCGCGTATGACGAGTCTCGCGGCGGGCAGCCTCGCCCTGACCCTGGCTTCGCTGGTCTTCCTGTTCGGTGGCTTTGTCGTCTGTGGGGTGCTGTGGTGGCTGATGGTCGTGCGTCCGCGAGATGACGACGCGCCGCGCCGCAGACGGGAGCGGAAGTAGGACCTACCTCCAGCGCAGCCCGTGCGGCGCCTGGCGCGTCCGGATCACCCGGGCCGGCACGCCGCCGACCACCGCATTGGCGTCGACGTCGTGGGTGACCACGGCGCTCGTTCCCACGATGGCGTTGTCGCCGATCCGCACGCCCCGCAGCACGCAGGCGCCGTAGCCGAGCCAGACGTTGTCGCCGACGTCGACGTCGCGCTTGTAGATGCCCTGGAGGCGGATGGGTCGCTCGACCTCGGTCACGCCATGGTCAAAGTCGATGAGCATCACCCGGTCGGCGACTATGCATTCGCGTCCGAGGGCGACGTGCTGATAGCTGGAGATCGTGCAGTCCTGGCCGAGCACCGTCTTTGCCCCGATGAAGACCTCACCCTCGTGGACGCGGATCTTGGTGCCGTGGCCGATCCACGACCACCGTCCCAGGCGCAGCGTGGCGCCCGGGCCGATCTCCAGGGTCACCCCCGGCCCGATGAAGGCCGGGCCGTCGGTCTGCAGCCGGCCGCGGAAGCGCAGGCGCAGCCACGCCAGCCGGAGCATGAGCCGGGCGTAGCGGTGGTTGAGCATCCGGTGGCGGCGAGCGAAGCGAAGCAGGGCCAGAAGCCCTCCGTGCCGAGCAGGGGGTCCGGCGCGTACCGCCTCGGGGACGGCATCGAGCTCGGGCGGGACCAGCGTGGGCTCCACGGCCCTCGCGATCCTAGATCGAGCCGCTGATGGGCGCCGGCCCCTGCGATCATGCCGCGCCCGATGACCTCCCCGGACTCAAGTCTCGCCGAGCGCCTGCTCCGGGGCGAGCCGCGGGCGCTGGCCCGGGCGATCTCCCTGGTCGAGGACGACGACCCCGCGGGCTGGGCGCTGGTGCGCGAGGTCTACCCGCGCACCGGACGGGCAGCGGTGGTTGGCATCACCGGCGCGCCCGGGGCGGGGAAGTCCACGTTGATCGGAGCCATGACCGCCATCCGGCGCGCCGCCGGTCGCCGCGTCGGGGTCCTGTCCATCGATCCGTCATCGGCCTATACCGGCGGCGCCGTGCTCGGTGACCGCATCCGCCTCAGCGAGCACTTCCTCGACCCCGACGTCTACATCCGCTCGATGGCCAACCGCGGCGCCCTCGGCGGGCTTTCCGAGGCGGCACTGCAGGCGGCACTGCTTATGGACGCTGCCGGTTGGCAGGACGTCTACGTCGAGACCGTCGGCGTCGGTCAGGCCGAGATCGAGATCATCGATCACGCCGACACTGTCGTCCTCGTGCTCATGCCCGGATCGGGGGACTCCATCCAGGCGTTGAAGGCCGGGGTGATGGAGATCCCCGACGTGATCGTCGTCAACAAGGCCGACCACCCGCTCACCGACCAGATGGTGCGTGAGATCCGCGGCACGCTGTCGCTCGCGCCCCAGGAGGGCTGGCGGGTGCCGATCGTCCGCACCGACGCGGTCCGCGGCCACGGGGTAGACGAACTGGTGACCCAGCTCTCGCGCCACCGCGAGCACATCAGCTCGGACGGCGAGCTGGACGTCCGCCGCCGTCGCAACCTCCGGGCCGAGGTGCTCAGCCTGGCCACCATGCGTGTGCGCCGCGCGCTGGAGGTCTCCCTCGAGCAGGACGAGAGCTTTGCCCGCCTCGTGGACGAGGTGGCGGCCCGCCGGGTGGACCCGGCGACCGCCGCCGGTCAGATCGCCGAGCGTGCGCTCGCCCAGGGCGCGAGCATCGACGCCACGCCCCCGGCGGCCTGACGCGCTTCCGCCGGCGCCGAAAAGCACCCGGACCCATCACTCGTGACAGGTGGTCGCCGGGACCCTGATGATCCCCGGCGGCTCCGTCCGCTCCTAACAGCGCCTCGTCGCCGAGTCCCGGGACCCCGCCGCGGGCAAGGACGGCGCCCGGGTGCTTCGTTAGGTGTCCCGTACCCTTACGTGGTCTGGCACCGTGTCCTAGTATGCCTCGGATCGAGGCGCGTAGCTCGGCCGGGGGCTTCCGGATGGCAAGCGTGAGCGCCGATGTGCCTGGGCTTGGTCGTCGGGAGTCGAGGCGACTTTTCTCGCCTGTGCTCGTGGGGCGCCACCGTGAGTTCGGGCTGCTGCTTGGGGCGGTGACGACACCGCCTGCGCTGGTGGTCGTGGAGGGTGAGGCGGGGATCGGCAAGACGCGGCTGGTGAGAGAGGTGCTCGCCGACCCAACGCTCGGGCGGCGGGTCTTGGCCGGCCAGTGTCATCGCCTACGCGAGCCGTTTCCGCTCGGGCCCCTGATTGAGGCGTTGGGGTCGGTTGCTCTCGATCCGCCGATCGCGCCGCTGAATCCTGTGGTCGGGGCGCTACGCGCCTTCCTTCCTGAGCTGGCCGACCGCCTTCCGCCGGCGCCGGAGCCTCTTGGTGACCCCATCGCAGTGCGCCACCGTTTGTTCAGGGCGCTGCTGGAGCTGATCGGAGCGCTTGGTCCGACGCTCGTGGTGATCGAGGACCTTCACTGGGCAGACGCTGGCACCGTCGAATTGCTGCAGTTCCTTCTGTCCCGGCTACCACGGCAGCTGGCTGTCCTGCTCACCTACCGGCGCGAAGAGCTCGACGCCGCATCTACTGTGCTCGGCGTAGCCTCGCATGTGGAGGGGACTACCTCTACGACGACCCTCTCGCTGCCCCCTCTTGATCGCGAGGGTGTGCTGAGGCTCACCCAGCAAACGCTGGGGACAGAGCAGGTTTGCGACCAGCTCGCCGATGCCTTCCACGAACTCTGCGGCGGCAATCCGTTCGCGCTCGTGGAGCTTATTCGACTGCTCCACGAACGCGACCAGCTCATCCTTGGCCCGGATGGCTGCATCGCAGCGCGGCTCGATGCACTCGCCGTACCGCCCGCGCTGCGCGGCTCGATCCTTGAGCGGGTCAGGCTGCTGCCCAGAGACGCGCAGCTGATCACGCATGCCGCTGCGGTTCTCGAGCTGCCCGCTCAAGAGCATCTCCTCACCAAGGTCGCGGGGCTCTCCCCCTCGCGAGGCAACAAGGGTCTTTCCGACGCCCTCGCGCGCGCCCTCGTCCAAGAGGTAAAGCCAGGCTTCTATGCCCTCTGTCACGCCCTGGCAGGCCAAGCTGTCTACGAGGCCGTGCCCGCGCCTGCGCGGCAACTCCTGCACCTCCGCGCCGCCCAGGCAATCCAATCGCGCAGCGCTCCGCTGCCCCTCGCTCAGCTCGCCCACCACTACAGGCACGCCGGCAAGCCCCGCCAGTGGCTGCGCTATGCCGAGCGCGCCGCCGATGCCTCCGCGGCGATGGGAGACGACCGCAGCGCGGCCGTACTCCTCGAGCAAGCACTCTCCATGACCGACCTTCCCACGACGACCAGAACCCGAATGGTCCTCAAGCTTGGCGACGCCGCACTCTTCGGACGCGTCCCTCGGCAGGCAATCGACGCCCTTGAGCGGGCTCTTGAGGGCCGATCGCTCACAGTCGGGGTGCGCGGCGAGCTCAGGTTCTGCCTCGCAAGACTCACGTATCAGGCCGGGGATGCCTTCTCGGCGTATGGCCAGATGGTGCGTGCGGCCGACGAGCTCCAGCGCCGACCGGGACTTGCCGCGCGAGCAATGGCAAATCTCGCATCGGTCATGCCGGTGGAAGGCGCCGTGAACGAGCACTTGGTGTGGGTTGACCGTGCCCTCCAGGCGGATTCACGGCAAGAGGATCCGGTCGTCACGACGGATGTCCTTGGCTCGCGCGCAGATATCCTGTTGAAGTTCGGCGACCCGGCGGGCTGGGGGGCAGTCGAGGACATTCCGTGGACCGCGAAGTCCGTCGAGCAGAAGCTGGAGCTGGTTCGTGCGTGTAAGTACCTCGCAAGCGCCACGCTGCTCCTTGGCCACTATCAGCGCGCCGAGTCCTTCCTTCAGCAGGCCGGCGGCATTCGCCGTGAGCTTGGCCATGGGCGGTTCGGCGTGGGCCTAGCCAGCGTAAGAGCGCAGCTGGATTGGAGCATTGGTCGCTGGGACGGGCTAGAGGAGAGGGCGCGCCGGCTCGTGGAGTCCAGTGCGGATGCACCTCTGATGTCGGGACCAAACGAGTTGATCCTGGCCTGGCTCCAACTGGTCCGCGGGGATGTCGAACATGCGGAGCGGGGCTTTGGCTCGCTTCTCGAGGTCTTCAGGGAAGCGAGGGACCGGTCGCATTTCGCGAGCGCGGCCAACGGGCTCGCCCGCATCCACCTGGCACGGGGCGACATGCAGGCCGCCACTGAGGTCGCGACCCGGGCCCTGCCGGCGCCCGACGCGGGCGCGACTTGGACATGGACATACGCGGTGGCTCCGGTAGCGGTGGAGGCCCTCGTCGCGTGCGGAGCGGTCAATGAAGCGCGAGACCTTGCGGCGCGATTCGGTCGTGAATTGCGCGGACGCGATGCCCCTGCGGCGACGGCTGCGCTTGCGCTCTGTCGCGGCGTAATCGCTGAGGCGGATAATTGCCCTCACGGCGCGGTGCGCCAGTTTCGTCAGGCAGACGGCATCTGGAGCGGGCTTCCATGCCCCTACGAGGCGGCGCAAGCCCTGGAGCGACGGGGTCGATGCCTCCTCGCTGGAGACGACCGGGCGGGGGGTGACTGCCTGCTGAGCGCGCTGGTCGCGTTCGACGGACTCGGTGCCCGCTGGGACGCAGCTCGGATCAAGGCCGCGCTGAGGAGCCACAAGGTCGCCCTCCCGCATCCTTGGCGCGGGGGGCGAACGGGGTACGGTCAAGAGCTCTCCCCGCGTGAGCGAGAAGTCGCGCGCCTGGCCGCGGTCGGCAGGACCAACCGCGAAATCGCTGAGGCACTGTTCATCTCCTCGCGGACGGTCGAGAACCACGTCGCCGCCGCTATGAAGAAGCGGGCCGTCGCTTCGAGGACAGAGCTCGGCGTTGCATCAGAATCGCGATCTCGCGTGGCCCAAACAAATGGCTCCACCAAAGATGAGTAGACCCTACGGATAGATAAGCCTGACGTTGCCCGTGATGCTCCGGGGTCAATGCCTCAGCGTCCTCTACGCTCTGATCGCGGCTCATTGCGATGGTGCCTCGCGGTCGTCGCCCTCTTGACGGCGACCGTCATTACCTACGCCACACAGGCTCCAACTGCCGTGGCAGCGCCTGGAGCATGGAGTGCAACGAGCTCTCTCACCGCAGCGCGCTCCTCCCAGAGCGCGACACGGCTGTTCGGCGGAAAGGTTCTGCTGGCCGGGGGCTCCGGCACGGCTGGAAGTCTCGCCTCGGCAGAGGTGTTCGACCCGCAGAATGGCAGCGTGACAAGCACGGGCTCGCTCGCCAATGCCCGGTCCTCTCACACCGCCACGCTGATATCCGCGGCCCCCTTCCAATGCATGGCGAACTGCGGGAAGGTCCTGGTCAGCGGAGGGACCGGTACCGACGGCAAGCCGTTGGCCACGGCGGAGCTGTTTGACTCCGCCAGCGGCACATGGACGAGCACCGGCCCTCTGGCCGACGCCCGCTCGGCGCACACCGCCACCCTTCTCGCCAAGGGCCAGATCCTTGTAAGCGGCGGCTTGGGCACAGACGGCAAGCCCCTGGCCTCGGCGGAGATCTTCAATCCTGCGAGTGGCAGCTGGACTGCGACCGGTTCTCTCGTAAACGCTCGCTCCTCGCACACCTCCACGCTGCTCTCAAACGGCAAGGTGCTGGTGACGGGGGGCTTGGACGTCAACGGCAAGCCCGTCTCCTCAGCGGAGATCTACGATCCCACCACGAGCACGTGGGCTTCGACAGCGTCGCTCGCGGACGCCCGTTCTTCGCACACGGCCACACCGCTCGGGGATTCCGTCTCCGGTCGTTCTGACCCGCGGGTCTTGGTCACCGGGGGCACGGGGGCAGACGGCAAGCCGCTCGCCTCGGCGGAGCTCTACGACCCCGCAACGGGCACCTGGTCGAAGACTAGCTCGCTCGCACAAGCCCGCAGCTCCCCGGCCGCGACTGTTCTCCCAGACGGCAAGGCGCTCGTGACCGGAGGGGCCGGTGCCGACGGCAACCCAGTGGCCTCGGCGGAGCTCTACGACCCAGCTACTGGAGCCTGGACAAATACGGGGCCGCTTGCGGCCGCCCGCTCCTCGCACACCCTTACCCCGCTCCTCGGCGGCAGGGTCCTGGCGGCCGGCGGCTTGGGCGCAGACGGCAAGCCCCTGGCCTCGGCGGAGCTGTACGAGCCTTCGCTCGGGGGACGATGGGCTCCGACCGGCTCGCTGCAGCAGGCTCGGTCCGCACACACCGCCACTCTGCTCGCCGACGGCCGCGTGCTGGTCGCGGGAGGTCAGACGAGCTTTGACTTCTTCCGCTCCCGCGGAGCGAACTGTTGCAACCTTACGCCGCTGGCCTCGGCGGAGATCTACGATCCCAAGACTGGCCAGTGGGCGCCGACCGGCTCGCTACAACAGGCGCGATCATTCCACACCGCCACGCTGCTGCCCAGCGGCAAGGTGCTCGTCACGGGTGGCTTCACGGCAGTCGATCCGCCCACGTCCACCGGCAACGCCCAGACGGTCTCCTCCGCCGAGCTCTATGACCCTGCCACGGGCCGATGGACAGCCACCACCCCGATGCTCCAAGCCCGTGGCTTCCACACTGCAACGCTGCTCCGCAACGGCAAGGTGCTGGTTGTCGGCGGAAGGGCAACTGCGGAGTCGAACACCGCCGTCGACTCGGCGGAGCTCTACGACCCCGCTGACCAGACCTGGACAGCCACCGGCCACCTGACGGGCGCCGGCTGCGCGCGACGATGAGATTCTCTTCACTTCCGACGACAAGAATTCCCCAGGCTGGTAGCGCGTAGAGACGCGTGTGGGGATCGACGCAGGCGAGCCGCGTAGCGGTGAGCCGG
>JAABUY010005635.1_pt1 | contig 12516 bp, 13 predicted proteins | sample 5560271 | NCBI WGS metagenome assembly JAABUY01 (sample SAMN10711886, study PRJNA513374) | rock metagenome | isolation source: Antarctica rocks | place: Antarctica: Victoria Land, University Valley
GCAAGCTGCGGCCGTTGTCGCTGCGGTCACGTCCTACGACGCCGCGCTGCCGGTTGTCGGCATGTCCGGCTCGGAGTTCCTGCGGCTGGCAGCGCAGGCGGGTCTGCGCACGGTGAACGAGGCCTTTGCCGACCGCGCCTACACCGCGGAGGGCACCCTTGTTCCTCGGCGCGATCCCGGCGCGGTGCTGCTCGAACCGGTTGAGATCGCTGCCCGGGTCGTCGGTCTCGTCACGACGGGGCAACTCCGGGCGAGCACCGGTGAGCTACTCGGGGTGGAGGTCGACTCCATCTGCGTCCACGGGGACACGCCGGGCGCCGCAGCGATCGCCAAGCACGTCCGCAGCGCTCTGGAGACGGCCGGAGTGAGGCTGCGGGCCTTCGCTGGGTGAGCGGATGGCGCGATCCGGTCTTGGTGGCAAACCGTCCGCGCCATCTCGTCAGATGGTTCAGCGCATTCTGCAACCGCCTTCTATGCCGACTGGCACCGCCCGGAAGATCTTCTTGTTCGACATATCCAACGCGTCCCCGCACCCTCGGCAGGTCAGTGCCGGATGCCGAACACGTCCGCCTTCGAGGCGTTCTACCCCTCCTCGTCCTCGAACGGCTCAGGCGAACCACCTTGTTCGAAAAGCGCTCCTAGAATGCGGACGCCCGGGACAAGCCGGGCCAACGAGGATCGCGACGACGACGAACTCGATTCTTGCAGTTGTGGGGCGGTGCTGCACCGGTATCGCCGCCGAATGCGGCCGTGGCAGGCTTGCTTCGTGCATCCCGGTGTCGGCTCCGTCTCGAACGTGGTGGCGGGATGTCCGAAGAAGATGGTCTACGGACCGTGCGGGGGAGTGCAGGCGGACGGCTCCTGTGAGATGCAGCCGGCGCCGTGCACCTTCGTCGAACCCATCAGCTGGCCTTACCCGCCGGCAGCGGCGGCGCCGGTCCGCGCGCCGGTCGTCCTGACCGATGTGAGTGCGCCACCGGCCGACGCGGCGATGTTGTCGCGCACCGCTCGCCTGCTGGCGCCGTCGTGCGACGCGGTTCTGGTCGGTGATCACCAGGACCGCCCGGATTTCTCGCCCACGCTGCTGGCGAGACTGTTGCACGATGCGGGGGTTGTGCCCTGGGTGACGTTGGCCTGCCGCGACCGCAACCGGGTGGTGCTGGAACAAGAACTGCGCAGCCTGCGCTACGACGGCTTCGCCACTGTGTTGTGTGTGACCGGCGACGGTCGGGCCTTCGACGTCCGCCCCGAAGTGACGCAGGTTTTCGATCTGGACGGAACACGACTGGCCGCGCTGGCGGCGTCGGTCGGTCTGCCGGTTGCGGTGGCGGAAACCATCACCGCGCGGCCGACGGGGCTGCGCCCGGGTCGACTGGTGGGAAAGCAGCGGGCCGGTGCCGGAATCGCGGTGCTGAACATCGCCAGTTCGGTGACGCAGGTGGCCGGTTTCATGGCCGCAGCTCAACAGGCCGGCCTCACTCTGCCGGTCATTGCGTCGGTGCCGGTCTACACCGACGAACGCTCCGCGGCCGTACTGTCCGCACTCCCCGGACTGGAGCTGGATCCGCTCGGAGTCCGGAGGGTGCTCGACGCCACCGATCCGGTTTCGGCAGGCATTGCCAGGGCGGTCGAAGACGCAGTGGCGCTGCAGCGAATAGTTGGCGTCGAAGGCGTGAACCTGTCAGGTATGGCGTCCGCCCGGGGGCCCATGTTCGCCGCGGAAGTGCAGGCCGAAATCGGCCGGGCCATCAAGGCAGGAGTGCAGATGTGAACGGAGCATTGGAAGCCGAATTCGATACCGTCGCGACTTGGACAGCGCAGGTGGCCCTGGAGTTCGGTCCACGATTCCACCTTCCGGCCGCATGCCGGGGCAGCGGTAGTCCGGCCGCGTTGAGGTGGCTGGTCGACAACCTAGAGATCACCCGCACGGATCGGATGCTCGACTGTGGCGCCGGCGTCGGAGGGCCGGCCGCTTTTGCCGCTGAGCAAGTGGGCGTTCGGCCGATCCTGACGGACGTACAGGCCGGTGCCTGCCGTGCGGCGCGTGAATTGTTCGGATTCGAGGTGCTCCAGGCAGGTTCTGAGTTGCCGCTGCGCTCGGGCGCGTTCGACGTCGCTTGGAGTCTGGGCGTGTTGTGTACGGTGCCGGACCACGGTCGGCTGCTCGCTGAGTTGCGACGGGTGCTGACCGACGACGGACGCTTGGGCCTGCTGATCTACACCGCAGCCGGGCCGTTGTCCCGACAGCCTCAGGGGAATAACATTCCAGTGCTCGACGCCCTGCCTCGCCTGCTCGACGCGGCTGGACTACGAATTGACGCACAAGCCATGATCGGCGATTTGGGGGCGGCGCCGGCCGACTGGACCGGATCCTCCGATGCCGTCGACGCAGAGTTGAAGCGCAGACATTCCGAAGAACCGACGTGGCGAACCGCAGCTGAGCAGTCCGAGCTGTTCGGGGAAATGCTGGCGGGCGGTGAGCTCGTCGGCACGCTGATTGTGGCCGGGGCTGTCTGAGCGGCTCGGTGCGCACCTGATCGCCGGGTGCTGTCGCAGGGGTTCGGCCTGTCGCGGGTACGCAGTCAGCGAGTGTTCGGTCGGCGGTCATCCGACTCCCGTCGCACGGCCGCCGACCGATTGAGATGCCGGACAGCGACCGCAAGCTGCGCTGTTGAACTTGCGACCGGCGAACGCGCCGCCGACCGATTGAGATGCCGGACAGCGACCGCAAGCTGCGCTGTTGAACTTGCGACCGGCGAACGCGTAGACGCCTGGGGCGCCCACTCGCTCTCCTGTTGCGTACCCGCGGACGGAAGACGGTAAACCCGTCGTGCGCAAGGACCGAGACTATGCATTTATCGAATTACCCAGTCGAACTCTGCATGGGCTGCGGAAAGCCGGACTTGCTTGCTGTTCTGGAGTTACCTTACAAAATGACGCAAGGTTCAAACTTCTTGCATAATTTGATGGAGCTTTTTGGCTCATGCGTTGGTCATCATTGAGGAGTTCGACAAATAATGGCGTCCAACGACGGGAAGGTTCTCGTGTCAGCAATGCTTTCGAAGTCGGCGAGGCCGTCCACGTCGGTAGCACTCGGGGGGTCCACCGGTGGCTCTGGTTCTGCATCAGTTGCCGCCGAGGCGGCCGATGACGTGCACCGGGTTGAGTATCTGCTCGCGTCCATCGCCATGGGCGACTACCTTGCCTTCGACGAGCTCTACACGCTTTTCAAGAACCGAGTGTTCGGGCTTGCCGCGAAGCTGCTTCGCGACCAGGGTAAGGCCGAAGAAGTCACTCAGGAGGTGTTTCTTCAGCTGTGGCAGCAGGCGGCCAGATTCGACCGGACACGCGGATCGGCGGTGGCCTGGATTCTCCGGATTGCCCACGCACGGTCTGTTGACCGGATTCGAGCGGGCCGGCGCAGCGGCATCCGAGACGCTCGATACTTGGCCGGCAATCACGTCATCGAGCGGGACACCGTGGTTGAGGACGTGCTGCTCCGCGCGGACCAGTCGAAGGTTCGAGCTGCACTGCAGTGCCTGTCTCCCATTCAGCGTGAGTCGATTCAGCTCGCCTACTTCTCCGGAATGACCGCCCAGCAGATCGCCGACCGGATCGGTGTTCCCCGCCCTACGGTGAAGACTCGTATCCGCGACGGCTTGATCAAGCTTGGTACTGAGCTGGCCGGTTCCGGACCGGTTTTCGCCGCCAGTTGACACTGGTTGTCCACAGCCTCCCCTCGCCATGCTGTTATGCACTGTCGAGAAGTCGTTGAGCGAGGCGTTCTTCGAACTCCTCGACCGGCCATGGTGGGGACGCAGGTATTCGCGGTGGAGGGCTGCGGTAGGTGTGGCCGGTCGGCGTGTTGATGTGGACTATTCCGTCGCGGCTGGCCCAGCTTCGCCATCCGGAAGCTTGCTTGTGCAAGTTGCACGCTTGGCAGAGTCCTTGCCCGTTCCCTGTGTGGGTCGGACCGCCACTGGCGAAGGGGATCAGGTGGTCGATCTGCCGAATTGGTGCGTCGCACCACGGAGTGCGGCAGGTCTGGTCGCGCAAGATCAAGAATTTTTGCGCGGTGGCGGGGAATAGCCGTTGTCGAGAGTCCATCGCCATCAACTGGGTGCCGGTGGGGTCGGTGTACAGCCGCCGCACCCAGGTTTTGGTGGCTGCGTCGGCGTTCCCGATCACCAGGGCTCTGGCCAATGGTCCAGGAATTGGTCCGTGCCCGACCAGATGCGCGGGTTCGTCGTCGCCGAACAGAGTGCGGTCGGTCATGATCAGATTCAGCTGAAGGCCGCCGGACCGCGCACAACCGCAGCCGGACAGACTGTTAACTTCGGGAGCTGCGAAGGCCGTCGGTTCAGCAAAGTCGTAGCTGATGGAGCTGAGGTCGCCGGTGCCATCGGCTCTCGGGTCGGCGTTGGCCGGGTCGGCGTTGGCCCGATTGGCGTTGGCCGGGTTGGCGTTGGCCCGATTGGCGTTGGCCCCATTGGCGTTGGTCGGGTTGGCGTTGGCCCGATTGGTGGCGTCGTCAGATGAATCGCTTTGCGGGCGCGTGTTGGAACCGGTGATGTCGTCGCCGTGCTGGGGTGCGCTGTGTTGGGGTGCGCTGTGCTGGGGTGCGCCGTAGCTATCACAGCAGGTGACCACCTGACCGGTGACCCGGGATACCAGTTCGTCAGCCATGATCTGGCCGCGGGCGCGACCATCGCCGGTGGCGATGGTGCTGTCGGCCGATTTACTCAGGGCCGCGTAAACAGCGACGCCGTACGCGACGGGCAGCAGCGCCGACAGGCGGGTCATGGTGTCCGGTGCCGGGCGCAGTGAAATGTGGCGATCTTTGACTGCGCCGCGGATCTTGCCCATGACGGCTTCAGGATCCAGGCGGTAAGCGATGGCTGCGGCGCGCGATTGAGCGGTGCGATCGCCGAGTCTGGGCAGGTCACCGCCGATGACAGTGTCGGCGTGACGTCGGTCGGCTGGGGTGAGGCAGGCGAACTGCTCGAGGACGATGCGGGCTCGGCGCTCGGTGGTGTCGCCGCGCCGCAGCGCACTCAACGTTTCTGGCATCTCGACCAGCGCGAAGGCGGTTGCCACGTGTCGTTGCCCGTGGAAGCGCGAGTCGTGACGGGTCAGGGCGACCTGGGCGGCGATGCTTCGTCGGGTGGTCTCCGCGCTCTGCTTCCGCGCGGCGCCCGCTGCGGTTTGGGAGACTGCGAAGGTGTGCGTGAGCCGCGCCTGCGCAGCAGCGCACGCTGCTTTCAGTCGCTCCAGTGCACCGATCTGATCGATCAAAATGCTATCCGGGTGGTGCGCTTGCAAGTTGTTGACCGCGTCGATCAGGTCAGCCACACTGCCACGGATCACGGCGGCAGGAGATGCCAACACCGAGCCGCTGTGAGTGGACATACGTTCGATTCTACCTGATCTCCTCGAAGCCCACAAGGCCCTTGAGCCGAGGTACGGCAATGTTGGATCCCCTCGCTGCTACCTACGGCCGCGTCAAATCTCGCGGCACGATAGCAGCGACAACAGCACGATTTCCGCGGAGCAATGATTGCGAATGGTGGCATTTGCGGGCGATCCGCAGACAGCGACCCAGATCGCCGGCCACCGGGTAGCCGCGCATCCGACAGCGCACCTCGGCCTCAGCGCATCCAACTGCGCACCCGGCCTCAGCGCCGGACGAACTCAGCGCCGGACGAACTCGACGTCGTAGATCTCACGCCCGGCCGCCAGCCCGCGTCGTTCGAATCTGGTCGTTGGCCGGAAGTCGGGCCTCGGGGCCCACCCCGCACCAGCGTTGCGCAATGCCTTTGTGCTGGTGCAGGCGGCCAGCATCTGCTCCGCGTACGGCGCCCAGTCCGTGGCCAACCGAAAGGCGCCGCCCTTGCGGAGTCGGGAGGCCACGAGCGCGGTGAAGTCGGCGGTGACCAATCGGCGCTTGAGATGCTTGGTCTTGGGCCACGGATCCGGAAAGAACAACCAGACCTCCGCAAGGGATCCGGGCGCCATCAGATCGGTCAGAATCTGGGCACCGTCTCCACGCATGACCCGGACGTTGTCCGCTCCGCTGCGCGCAAGATGATGAAACGTTTGCGCCACACCGGGTTTGTAGACCTCGATGGCGAGCAGGTTCACATCCGGCCGGGCCAGTGCCATGGCTGCGGTGGATTCGCCCATTCCGGAGCCGATCTCGACCACCAGGGGAGCTGATCGTCCGAAGACGCGATCGGCATCGAAGGGATCCGCCGATCCGAAGATCTCGGGATCGAGGTACCAGCTATCGGCGTGATCGTTCCAGGCCCGGCGTTGCACATCGTTCAACCGGCCACCGCGAGGATTGAAACTCACCACTCGGCGGAAGTGAGCGGGCAACCCGTCGTTCGGGTTGGCGGTGCGTATCCGCGCGTCCTGCATGTTCGCGAGGGTAGGTGCCTCGGCTCGCAGAAAGCGAATCCGCGCCAGAGGGTCTGCCCGAAGTCAGGCGTCGCGCCTGTTCAGGGCGACGGCGGCGATCAGCCACAGCACCACTCCGGTGGCCAGGAACACCAACAATCCCTGCACGGGTGTCGGCCCGGGACGGTCGGAGACGACATTGTCCAGTCCAGGAACATTGAAGGTGGGGGTGATAAACTCGTCACCTGCGGTGAAAGGCAGCCACGGTTCGGCCTTCGGGCCGATAGTGGGAATCAAGGTGAAGAGCGGCTCCACGAGCAGCGGCCACAGCAGCAGCAGGGTGATCGCACCCGCGGATTGACGCACCAGGGTCCCGATCGCGACCGCGATCACCGCTGCGATGGCGAAAAGCGCAGCGTAGCCGGCAACCTCGCGCCAGGTCTCGCCTTCGAGTACCAGCGGTAGCGGAGGTTCCTTCGCCAGGGCCTTGGCAATGAAGAAGGCCCCGACCGCGCAGACGAAGCCGACTACTGCGCCGAGGCCTGCCAGAAGAAGTGTCTTGGCCAACAACACATTCGCCCGTTTCGGTGCCGCCAGGAAGGTGCTCCGGATGGTGGAGAACCGGTACTCGGTCGTGATCGCCAAGGCGGACATGATCATGAAGATGCTCTGCCCCAGACCGACTCCGCGCAAGGCGAGGAACGGGATGGCTGCGTGACCGCTGTCCACGAGACCGATGAGCAAACTGAAGGCGACCGCCGCAGCCACGGTGGCTCCGAGGCACCAATAGGGGGACCGGGTGGAGAAAAGTTTGATGCGCTCGACGGAGATCAGGCTCATGCCGGTCACTTCCCTTCGGGGCTGTTGTAGGTTGACGCTGCTGCCGGCACCAAATTCGGTGGTGCGTTCGGCGGTATCGACGGCGCGCTCCCCGTCATCGGGTGGCCACCGTATTCCACCGAATCGCCGGTGAGTTGCATGAAGGCCTCTTCCAGGGATCCCTGTACGGCCGCCAATTCGTGCAGGGTGATTCCGGCCGCACCGGCCAGATCGCCGACCTGCTCGATCGGTGCGCTGTGGATGGTGAGTGCATTGTCCGTCGGCGTGACCCGAATACTGTTGCTCTGCAACAACTGTGTCAATTCTGCGAGGCGTGGGGAACGGACCCGAACGGTGGATTCAGTTGATTGTGAGATGAAATCGGCGGTTTGCGCATCGGCGATCAGCTTTCCGCGGCCGATGACGATCAGATGCTCGGCGGTGACGGCCATCTCGGACAGCAGATGTGAAGAGACGAAGACGGTGCGCCCCGAAGCGGCGAGGCTTTGCATGAATTGCCGGATCCACAGGATGCCCTCGGGATCGAGCCCGTTCACCGGTTCGTCGAACAGCAACACCTGCGGGTCGCCGAGAATCGCACCGGCAAGACCCAGCCGCTGCTTCATGCCGAGCGAGTACTTTCCGACCGTCTTCGATGCCACCGCAGCAAGGCCGACGGTCTCCAGAACCTCGTCGACGCGCTTGACGGAGATCCCGTTCGACGCGGCCATCCAGCGCAGATGCGATCGTGCGGATCGGTTGGGGTGCACCCAATTGGCATCCAGTAGCGCTCCGACTTCCCTCAACGGTTTCGTCAGTGACGCGTATTTCTGCCCATTGATCAGGGCTTGACCTGAGGTCGGATTGTCCAGGCCGAGGATCATCCGCATGGTCGTGGACTTGCCGGCGCCGTTCGGCCCGAGAAACCCCGTGACGGCCCCTGGGTGGACGACGAACGACAGTTGGTCGACGGCCTTGGTCTGGCCGAACGATTTGGACAGCCCCGCTACTTCGATCATGGAGCCATACTCTCCCAGCTCGTGCGGTGAGGCGCATCGAATGGGAAGTTTGTCGGCGTGTCCCTTCCACTGTCGAGATCACCCGACTAGCGGTTGTCTCAACCGAAAACACATGCGGTTCAACGACATTCGCAGTCGCACTCGATCGCCGGTCCGGTAAGCCTGATTTCAGTGCTGGCCGATCATCGATCCGACGCGGCTACCCACTGCTACCGCCACCACGATGACAACGGCGACGATGAGGGAGGCCATCAACGAATTGAGGGGTTTGCGCATGTCGCGGGCTCCCCGGTCGCGGGCGTGCAGCAACAGGGCCAACGCTGTCAGGGAACGAGTGGCGTGCGCCTGCAGCACGACCTTCGGGCGGATCTGACTCATCGCTCGCTCGACGGCCGGTCGGAGGGTCGACCTTCCGGCTCGATGGCGGTTTCGTTACCCGGATCGGTGTCAGACGGGAGGCCGTTCCCAGATGCGCCTGTAGGTGCGTCGCGAGGCACGCTTTCAGGGCTGCCCAGACGACGGACGACCATGGTGCCGAATCCACGCTCGAACCCGGCGGCACGTGGGGTCGGGGCGTCCTCGAACTCGACGGGTGGGACGCCTTCGCCGCTTCCGGACGTTGCCGACTCGTCCGTCTCGGAGTCCTGCGCCCGCGTCGTGATGCTCTCCGCAGTGGCTCGGAGCAGCATGTCCAGGTCGTTGGTGAGCTCGGGATAGGCACTGGCCGTCGAGAGCACAACCGTCCAGCTCGTGCCGGGGATGGGCACGAAGATCTGGATGCTGGTGAGCGCGGCAATCTGGGCGGTTCCTGGCACTACCATCGTCATTCGATCGCGGTGCAACAGGGCCGGACCCGAATTGGTCGCGATCTCCGTGACCACACCGGAACGGGGGAGGATGTCGTGGACCCGACCGATGCCGGCGGCCCGCCCATCGCTTGCGAAGGCGAGGTGAATACCGAAGCTCGCCGCACCGCCGGCCGGCAGTCGGCCGACGGTGATCAGGCTGAGGGCCGCACCCGCGCGCTGGCAGTCCGCGACCAGACCTTCCAGCATCGACATCACCTGGCGGCGCTCCTTCGCCGGGAGGCGCGAGCCACGCCAGGCGGTGTCGATCAAATCTTCGGCCGAGCGCCGCCAAGTGCTCGGGTTCGAATCCAACTGCGACCACGCAGCGGGAACCCGTAACCAAAGCGGGAACGGCGGAAAAGGCACCTCGGAATTGAGCTCGATCCGGTCGCCGGTCAGCTCGCCGACCGTCGTCACACCGCCCCTCGCGCTCTGGCCGAGCCACGGGCGCCGCCGGGATTCATGGATTTTGCGAGTTCGGCATCGAACTGCGCGACCATGGTGCCGATCTGGGTGCTGATGTCACCGAGACCGCCGATGTTCTCGCCGAGCTTCTTGACGCTCTGTTCCCACTCGCTCCGGAAGTCGCCGAGGGCCGAGTTGATCCGATCCTGGTCCTGGGTGAAGCCGATGATCTCGAAGGCACCCTTGCTCTTCGACCCGAGTTGTTCGGAGATGCCCGCCAGGTTGCCGCCAACGGCCTGCAGCGCCTCGTACGGATATTGCGCGTACTCCGACATGTCACTCCCGTTCCTGGCTCGCCCGAGAGCAAGCCTGTTTCAAACCGTTGCCACCGGCTGCGGCCGGTGCGTCAACGACCGCGGTCGCACACCGCCTACGACGGTGACGACGGCAGCGGGGTTCCCCCTCGTCCGTGATCGCCGGCTCATGCTTGCGGTTCCCGAATCGAGGACCACTGACTACCGGCGGACGATCGGTGCCTATTCTGGCAGTTCCCGCGTCGAGCCGCCGGAACTGTCCACAGCGCAATCACCGGCCGGCCTCCACCAGCGGCAATGACGTTCCACCAACCGTCCCGGGACATCCACCAAGTTCGCGGACCGCACTGCACATCGACGGCACTGCTGAGGGGATTGCATATGGTGCCGGATCAGGCGCAGCACAGCTCGGCGCTAGCCGGCGCCTTGTCGGTAAACGCAGGTTCGGGCAGGGCCCCGTCAGGCAGCGCAGTCTGGGGCAGGACCGTGTCGGGCAGCGCCGTGTCGGCCAGTGCAGCATCGGCCGGTACCTCGTCGGCCGGTGCCCCGTCCGCCGGTGCCCCGTCGACCAGCGAAAGTTCGAGTTCTGGGTGGCGGCATCGGCTGCGGCAAGCTCTAGCCGCAGCCGACCCGCGGCTTGCGCTCGGCGTCGGCCGGCTCCGGCGGGTTCGGGCAACACTGCCCGGGTCGGCCAACGGCCGGACGGTAGCTGTGATCGGGCGGGTGCCCGGATCCGGTACGAGTACGGTCGTCGCTTCGATGGCGTTGGCTGCGGCCGGCTACACGGGTAACCGAGTGGTCGTGGTGGAGACCAATCGGTCCGAACCGGCCGCTGGAGCACGGCGGGTGACCACTCTGCTGGGCGGGATCGGGAATGGTCGGCTACCGACGCTGCTGGCGGTACCGGGCGGCGAAGCGGTGGCCCGGCGACGACTCAGCGCCGCCAGCACCCCAGGATCAGCGGTGCCTGTGCTCGAGCTTCCGCCGCGGTCAGGTAATTTCGCCCCCCAGGTGCTGGAACAGACTTTGGCGCGGCTTCGTCACCGCGCTGACCTCATCATCCTCGACACGCCGAGTGACCGGTCCGAACCCGTGTTCCACGCGGTCCTGCACCTGGTCGACCACGTCCTGCTGGTGCTGCCCGCAGATCGGTCCGCACCGGAGCGGCTCGCCGCGGCCAGGAGGTGGCTGGCGGCCACCCCCGGGCCGGCCCGCCGCCACAGCGTTTCGGTGGTTCTGGTGGCGCAGTCAAGGTTCGTACCGCGATGGCGGCCCGGAGAGTTGCCGTGGGTCTTGTTGCGCAGGGACGGGGCGCTTCGGCGCGGCACGGTGGGCCGGATGTCCAGACGGTCGCTCGTCGCGGCTCTGCAATTGGTCGGCGCGGTCTCCGGCTGAGCCACGGATCAGCAGATGCGCTGCCCGGCGCTCTCAGCTGCTCGATAGCCGGTCGGCCCCGGCGCGGTGGATTCACACCTCCGAGCAAGCCAACGACGATCATCGAACGGCGATCATCGAACGGCGATCAGTCGAGTGCATCTCGCGGCCGGTATCCGAGCTGCACGAGGGACGGTTTACGGCCGCGGCGAACGAGGGTGCCACGTCCGGGCGGCTGGACCGACAGGTGGACACCCGGATAGAACGCACCCTCCTGACGGTCGCCCGACAGCAGCAAACCGACGGCGCCCACTTCGCGGAGCCGCTGGGGAATCGGTTCGTACAGGGCCCGGCCGGCGCCGCCGGAGCGCCTGGCCAGAATCAGATGGAAACCGACGTCACGGGCCTGCGGCAGGAACTCGACGAACGGCGCCAACGGGCCGGCGCCGCCCGGAGACAGCAGGTCGTAGTCGTCGACCAGCACAAAAATCTCCGGACCGCGCCACCAGGACCTGGTTCGCAGCGCAGCGGCCGTCACGTCTTCCGGTGGCAGTCGGCCGCTCAGCTCGCTCGCGACGCCCTTCGCCATTCCGGCCGCCATCGCGGCGGTGCCGGCGTACGCGCCGAGGTAGTCCTCGGGCACCACGTCCAGCAACGTTCGACGAACGTCGAAGACCGCGAACACCACTTCCTGGTCGGTGTATTTCGACACCAGATCGCTGACGACGAGTTCCAGCAGGGAAGTCTTGCCCGATTCGGCATCACCGATGATCATCAGGTGCGAATCAGCGCCGCGCCAATTGAGTTCGATCGGCTTGAGGTCCGTCTCGTCGATGCCGATGACCGTGCCGACCCGTGGGCCTGCGTCGGCCCGCAGGCGGGCCAGTTCGACCACCGTGGGCAGCATCCGGATGGGTGGGACCGGGGCGCCCGGCCAGGCCGAGGCCACCGCCTGCACCAAGGTTTCGATGGACCCGGCCGAGTGCAGGAAAGGCTGACAGATTTGTACTTGCAGTCCGCCCTCGATCAGACATCGCCCGGGATTGTCCCCCCGCAGGTTGGCCGCCTGTTTCCGGCCGATCACCGAGTCGCCGGAATCGTTGAGCCGGAACTCGATCTTGTGGCCGATCGCCGCCTGCAATTGCATCCGGATGTCGGACCACCGACCGGCTGTGAGAATCAGATGGATGCCATAGCCGGGGCCTCTGGTACCCAGATCCTGAACCACATCGGCGAGATCTTCGAAATCGCTGCGCAGCACCGGGAAGTTGTCGATCACCAAAAAAATGTCGGCCACCTCTAGCTCGGCAAGTCGACCCTGCCGGAACAGCGTGCGCA
>JAABUY010005636.1_pt1 | contig 12514 bp, 12 predicted proteins | sample 5560271 | NCBI WGS metagenome assembly JAABUY01 (sample SAMN10711886, study PRJNA513374) | rock metagenome | isolation source: Antarctica rocks | place: Antarctica: Victoria Land, University Valley
CGTGCGCGCGGACTCCGGCAGGCCGTCCCACCGCCGCGCCAGGGCCGCGACCAACTCGGGATCGGGCCGCGACGCCCGCTCCCACCGACGCACCCACGACCCCACACGTCGCACCTGCTCGATCCACTGCACCCAGCCACCCCTCCCTGTCGCTCAGCCGTCCGCACCCACCAGTACCGGAGCGCTGCTCCCCGCCGGCTCAAGCACCACCAACTCTGCTCAGAGGCGCCTCGACCTGCCAGTGGTCGGCGCGCTGCGCGACGCGGCGTGGGGACGCGCGCGGGCCCACCACATCCTGCGCAGCACCACGAGGGCGCCCACCACCGCGCGCGCACCAGGAGCGGATAGGCCGGCCCGGACGTCGGCGACAGCCACGCTCCAGGTCGCGTCGGCGTAGGTGGGGTAGGCGTGGGTGGTTGCCGCCAGATCCCGCAGCCGCAGCCGACGGCTGACCGCCAACGACAACTCAGCCAGCACCTCCCCCGCCCGCGGGCCCACCACCGTGGCCGCCACCAGGTGTCCGCGCCGGTCGCTGACCAGGCGGGTGAAGCCCGCCGTCGCCCCTTCCACCACGGCCCGATCCACTTCGGTGTGCTCCAGCGTGCGCACCCGGCGGCCCGCGCTGGCGGCAGGCGACCCCGGGCCCAGGTCGACGGCGGCGAGCTCGGGGTCGGTGAACGTCACCCGCGGCGTCGCTGCCGGCACCCGCCGCCGCGTCCCCAGCACGGCGTTGGTGGCGGCAGCGCTGGCGTGCACCCCGGCGGTATGGGTGTGCCGAGAGCGCGCGGTGACGTCACCGGCCGCCCAGACGCGGTGGTTGGACGTGCGCAGACACTCATCGACGACCACCTGGCCCCGCTCGTCCACCCCGGCGGCCGCCAGGCCCAGCTCGCCGGTGAGGGGTCGACGCCCGACCGCAGCCAGCACGGCGTCCGCCTCGCGCCTCGTGCCGTCGTCCAGGGTGACGGTGGAGGCGGCCAGCGCCACCGCGCGCCGACCGGTCAGCACCTCCACCCCGTCGACGACCAGGGCCCGGGCCACCAGCGCCACCGCGTCGGCGTCCTCCCGGGCCAGCAGCCGGGCCCCGCGGTGGACCAGCACCACACGCGAGCCGAGCCGGGCGAAGGCCTGCGACAGCTCGCAGCCGATGCCCCCGCCGCCCAGGACCACCAGACGCTCGGGCAGCTCGCGCAGGTCCCACACCGTGTCACTGGTCAGCACCGGCGCCCCCGATCCCGCCAGGTCCGGCAGCACCGGCGTCGACCCGGTCGCCACCAGCGCCTGGGAGAACGCGACCTCCTCCGGGCCCACGAGGGCGCTTCCCGGTCCGGTGAAGCGGACCGAGGCATGCACGACGCGGACCCCGGCCCCGGCCAGCGCCTCGGCGGAGTCCACCGGCGCGATGGTCCGCACGGCAGCCCGGACGTGGTCCATGACCTCGGGGAAGAGGACAGAGACCGGCCCTGCGTGCACCCCCAGCCGACCAGCGCGGCGGGCGGAGGCGGCCGCCGACGCCAGCAAGGCCTTGGACGGCACGCACCCGGTCCACAGACACTCCCCGCCAGTGCGGTCCCGCTCCACGAGCAGTACCCGCGCACCCAGTACCGCGGCAGTCCTCGCCCCGACGATGCCCGCCGTCCCCCCGCCGACGACGAGCAGGTCCCAAGGACGGCTGGCACCCCCTACCGACCGGCCACCCACACGTCCCACCCGCCCATCCTCCCCGGTCGCTCCGGCCGCAGGGCGTGTCTTGTGGATCTTCGGTGAGGTCGCGGAGCCACATGTCGATGGTGGCGACGGTGCCGATGTAGACGTAGAGCCGAATGTCGGTGCGTAGGGCGGCGGCGCGGTGGCGCTTAAGCGCGGTTGAAGGTCCGCTCGATGGTGTTCTTGGCTCGTAAGCGAGGGGATCCAAGGCGGGCGGGAACCCGCCCGACGCCCGCAGGGCTGCTGGTCAGGGTGCTGCGGACCGGCCGGGTGCGGGTGCACGCCGAGCTCGGGCCGGGCAGCGGGCTGCGCCGGGGTGACGAGGTGCGGGTCGTCGTCGATGCTGCGTACGCCAATGTGGTCGACCACCGCACCCGCCGCTCCGCCTGTCGGGCCGGCCGCGGCAGCCGCCCGGCCAAAGCCGAACGGTCCGGGCGGACCGGACCAGCCGGCGTTTCACCCTGTTGTATCGGCGAGACTGGACAGGTCGAGTCCGGCCGTCCCGAGGAGAGCTCATGCCAGCGCCGCTGCCCCGCCAGCCCGCCCCCCCACTCGACCTGCCGCTCGTCGGCGGCGGGCGCTTCGACCTGGGCACTGCCAAACCCGACCAGTTCACGCTCGTCGTGGCCTACCGCGGCGTGCACTGCCCGCAATGCAAGAAGCAGCTGTCGGAGCTCGACGGCCGGCTCGGCGAGCTGCGCGACGTCGGCGTCGACGAGGTCGTCGCGGTCAGCGGCGACGACCAAGAGCGGGCCGAGCGGGCCGTCCGCGAGTGGGAGCTGAAGGACCTGCGGGTGGCGTACGACATGGACGAGGCGACGATGCGCGCGTGGGGCCTCTACGTCAGTAAGGGCCTGACCGACAGCGAGCCGGCCCTGTTCGGCGAGCCGGGGCTGTTCCTCTTGCGCCCCGACGCCAGCCTGTACTCCGCGCACCTGCAGTCCACGCCGTTCGCCCGCCCGCGCCTGGACGACCTGCTCAAGGCCCTGGCCTTCGTCCGCGAGAAGGACTACCCGGCCCGCGGCGAGGCCTGAGCACCGCCCGCCCACACTGACCGCCCGAGAGCCCTGTGTCGCAGCGCCCCTCCGTCGTCGTCTTCGACGTCAACGAGACCCTGTCCGATCTGTCCCCGATGGCTGACCGCTTCACCGACCTGGGTGTGCCCGGCTCGATGGCGAAGCAGTGGTTCGCCGAGCTGCTGCGCGACGGCTTCGCGCTGACCGCCGCCGGCGCGTCGGGGAAGTTCTCCGTGGTCGGGGAGGGCGTGCTGCGCAGCCTGCTGGAGCCTGAGAAGCTCGACCGCGACCTCGACGAGGCCGTGCAGCACGTCATGAGCGGGTTTACCGCCCTGCCCGTCCACTCGGATGTGCCGGACGGAGTCCGGGCGCTGCGCGACCTGGGCCTGCGCCTGATCACCCTCACCAACGGCCCGACCCCGGTCGGGGACGGGCTGCTCACCCGGGCCGGGCTGCGCGAGGCGTTCGAGACGCTGCTGTCGGTCGAGGACGCCGGGGCGTGGAAGCCCGACCCCGCGTCGTACGCCTACGCCGCGCGCACGTGCCGAGTCGACGCCGCCGAGATGCTGCTGGTCGCCGTGCACCCGTGGGACATCGACGGTGCCTCGCGGGCCGGGCTGTCCACGGCATGGGTGTCGCGCGCCGGCACGGACTACCCGGGCTACTTCCGGCCACCGACGCACACTGTCCGGGCGCTGCCCGAGCTGGCCGCCCTGCTGGCGGGGTGAGCGGCCCCAGCACCGCGCCCGCGCCCGCCAGCTGCGCGCGCAGCTCCGCGACAGCCCGGGGCAGCGGGTCGTGGTCGTGGTCGGGGTTCAACGCGGGCAGCTCGGCCAGCCCGCCGTAGCGGACGGTGGTGAGGCCGTCCGGCGCCACGCCCGGCCCGGTCCGCAGCACCGCGGTGTTCGTCGACCCGGCCCAGGTGCTCCCCGAGACCAGCAGCACCCGCATCCCGTCCCCCCTCCTCCGTGCCCAGGTCACCCCGTCGGGCCGGGCAGGGACCACCCGGAACTGTCCGGTGATCACCTGCAGCGGCACGCGACCGGACGGTAGAGACCACCCCCGACACAACGGTGACCGGCAGATGAACAGCCGGTCGTTCACGCGTCGCTGGCCGACGCGGCCCGGTCGCTCCCGCAGCGGCACCGGTCATCGGATGGGCTCTGGCATCGTGCGGGTCACAGCCGTCCGAACCATCCGAACCGTCTGAACCCGAGGAGCCCGCCATGGCCGTGTCCGCCGACCTCTCCGCCCACCTCGACAGCGCCTACGAGAACAAAACGCTGCAGGAGGTCCTCGCGGCCCCGGTCAGCGCCCTGGCCGGGATCACCGACGCCGACGCCGAACTCCTGCAGAAGGCGTTCAACATCAAGACCGTCAAGGACCTCGGCACCAGCAAGTACTTCATCCGGGCGCACGCCATGGTCGCCCTGAGCAGCTGAAGCCCCCCCTCGCCGGCCCGGCTCGAGCCCCCGCCCTCCACCACCTGAGGAGCACCGCGCCATGCCCAGCGAGACCATCAACGGGATCGACCTGCACTACGCCGAGGACGGGGACGGGGACGAGACCGTTCTGCTGGTCAACGGCCTGGCCGACGACCTGGAGACCTGGGCCTACCAGGTGCCAGCCCTGGTCGAGGCCGGGTACCGCGTCGTCCGCTTCGACAACCGCGGCATCGGGGCCAGCGGCAAGGCCGCCGGCCCGTACAGCGCCGCCCAGCTCGCCGCCGACGCCAAGGGCCTGGTCGACCACCTGGGGCTGCGCGAAGTCCACCTCATGGGCGTCTCGATGGGCGGGATGATCGCCCAGGAGTACGCCCTGGCCCACCCCGGTGACCTGGCGTCACTGACCCTGGCGTGCACGTACGCCGCGCCCGGGCCCTTCTGCTCGCGGATGTTCGCCCTGTGGGCGGACCTGGCTCCCGTGCTGGGCGTGCCCTTCGTCATGCGCGACGTCACCCTCTGGGCCTTCACCCTCGACTTCTTCCGCGCCCGCGAGGCCGAGCTCGTGGAGTTCGAGACCGCCATGAGGTACCTGGACATGCCCGTGCACGCCTACCTGGCGCAGCTAGCGGTCATCCAGGCGCACGACACCACCGACCGGCTCGCCCAGCTCGCCGTCCCCACCCTGGTGCTGGCCGGCGAGGAGGACATCCTCATCCCCACCGCCCTGTCCCACGACTTGCACGAAGCGATCCCCGGCTCCACCTGGGCGACGACGGCCGGGGGCCACGGGTGCATCTGGGAGCACCCCGAGGCCTTCAACGCCGCCTTCCTGGAGTTCCTGCGAGCGCACGGACGAAGCTCCTGATGGCGTACCTCACCACTGCCGGCGCGGCGGGCAGCACCGGCCGCGAACTGGCCTCACCCAAGCTCGGGCTGCTCGGCGTCCTCATGCCCGGCCTGGCGCAGATCGCCCCGGCGTTCAACCTCTTCTTCACCACCGGGCTCATGGCCAGCCTCGCGGGTGCCTCCGTGCCGCTGGTGTTCCTCATCAGCATGGTCGGGATGGTCGCCACCGGCTTGAGCCTGGCGGCGTTCTCCTCCATCTACCCCAGCGCCGGGTCGTTCATCACCTACATCACCCGCGCCATCGGCCCCCGCACCGCCACCGCCGTCGGCGTGATCGCCCTGGTCGGCTACATGATCGCTTTCGGGGGCATCTACATCTTCGTCGGCAGCTACATCGTCGAGAACGTCCTGGGCAACCCTACGTTCCCCGGCATCACCGCCATCGTGACGGTGCTCTACGGAATCGTCGTCACGGTACCGGTGATCATCGGGCTCCAGTTCGGCATCCGCGCCACGATCGTGCTGTACCTGTTCGAGGTCGTCCTCCTCGTCGTGCTGTTCGTGGTGGTGCTGGCGCGGGGCGGCGCGCAGGGCCTGTCGGCGCAGCCGTTCACCTGGCCGCACGGCAGCGGAGCCTCCAACGTCTTCGTCGCCTTCAGCCTCGCGGTGCTCGCCTTCGGCGGCTTCGAGGCTTCAGCGCCCCTGGCCGAGGAGACCCAGGACCCCCGGCGCAACGTGCCGATCGCCGTGGTCGGCTCGGTGCTGATCAGCGGCCTGATCTACGTCGTCGGCTCCTACGCTCTCGTCACGGCCTTCGGGGTCGGCCACATCGCCGCCTTCTCCGCCGACCCCAACCCCTTCCACACCGCGGCCCGCAGCTTCGTTCCGTTCCTGGCCCCGGTGATCACCTGGGTGTTCCTGTCCAGCGTCACCAGCTCCTACGTGGCCGCGAACACCCAGACCTCGCGCGTCATCTTCGCTGGCGCCCGCGGCGGTCTGTGGCCGCGCGGCCTGGCGGCCATCAGCCCCCGCTTCCGCACACCGTGGGCCGCGGCCGTCGCATTCGTCGTGCCGAGCCTGCTGATCGGCGTGGTTTCCACCGCCTTCACCGGTCCCGGCACGGCCTCGGGGTTCCTGGGCACGCTCGGCATCCTCGGCGTGGTCGTCATGTACGTGGTGGCCAACGTCGCCCTGATCGCGGAGTTCGTGAAGCTGCGCCGCGCCGGGATCCACAAGAACCCGATCCTGTGGGTGGTCAGCCCCGTCATCGGCGTGGCGGTCCTCGCCATCCCGATCTGGGGAGACCTGCGCCCAGGGCAGGCAGCGCCGTTCAACGCCCTGCCCTGGCTGGCGATCGCCCTGGTAGCCCTCGGCGTGCTGTACGCCGAGGGGCTGTCCCTGCTGAGGCCGCAGGCGCTCGTCGCGGCACCCGCGCTGCTGGAGGGCGCCGAGGCGGCCGAGACAGACCCCCTGCCCCTGCCGCGCAGCTGAAAGGTCGAGACCACGCGGCCTGCACTCACGGACATGGCCGTATCGTCCCGATCGAGGATCCCTGATCGGTGTTGATCAGCTCGTCAGTCCCACGAGGCCAGGGCGCGCACCTTGGCGGTCGTGACGACTCGCCACCCCCCTGACCACCTTCTGGGCGGCTTCCTCCGCCGTGCGGACGTAAGCCGTCACCGCTCCGCTGCTCGGCTCGGTCCTCCTGCGTGGGCGCGCGGCACCCGAGGTACTCGCCATGGCCGGGCTGGTGCAGCACGGTGACTCCGCCCTGGGCGTCCAGCAGCGCAAACCCGACATGACCCTCGCGCCCGCGGTGATGGGAGTGCTGCACCTTGCCAGCGCACGCTGGCTTTCCAGGTAGACGATCAGCTACCGGACGTGATCACGCGGTCGCTCCGGCCGCTTCCTGCGCCATGTAGCGCTACGACTTCCGCGCCACCTACCGCTGAAGGTCACACCTCCACCGCGGGCGGCCGCCAGCAGCACTGGATCTGCCAGGACTCCACGAACACCGAGATCCGCACCCGGCCACCCTCCCAGCCCCGCCCACATACACACCGGCAGCTCGCCCCGTCCAGCGAAGAACCGACCGCATCCACGCCCGCGCCCGCGCCCGCGCCGTACCGAAAACGCCAAAACTGCCCAACCCGCCGTCAACCGGTAACGACACGCCTTTCGGCACGCCGTCTCACAGCGTGTCGCCGTACGAGGCCTCCGTCCCGGTAACGATCGGTTGTCGGTCGCGGCTGGGACTTCCCGCGGATGGCCCCTCGCCGGGCGGACCTCTCCTACCCTGCGCGCGTGAGGGAAGCGCCGGCATCTGTCCAGGAACTTGGGCGGCGACTCGCGGCGCTCGGTTGGGTCACCGACCTCCTCGTTGCAGGGTCGTTGGCTACGGGTGACTATGTCCCCGGCGTCAGCGACCTCGATCTCGTCGCCCTCGTAGACGGGCCGATCGGTACCGCTCGGCTGGTTGAGCTGAAGACTCTCCACGAGGACCTCGACGAGGGACTGGCCGCAGGCGAGGCACTCGGCTGCGTCTACGTGGACGGTGCGCGGCTGATGGAACCAGCGGCCAAGCACCCGACCTGGACCCACGGAACGATGGTCCAGCGCACCCTGTCCGGAGTCACCCGCGCAGAACTGGCCCGCCACGGGTTCGCCGTCTTCGGGCGCCCGCCGCTCCACGTTTTGTCGGCGATGAACGACGACGACGTGCGCCAAGCGGCGCGCGCCGAACTCCTGGGCTACTGGACGTGGGCATCGCGGCGTCCGTGGGTGTGGCTCGACCCCGTCATCGCAGACCTGGGCCTGACATCGATGGCTCGCGCGCGTCACACCCTCGCGACCGGTGAACTGCTCACCAAGACCCGGGCCGTCCACCAGGCCGACGCACCCGCCTGGTTGCTGGACCAACTCCGCGACCGCCGCTCGGGCCGGGACGTTCCCTCGCCTCGGCTGCGCGTCGGGCTCATCGCGTGGCGCGACACGCGCCGAACCATCGCCCTCGTTCGAGGCTGAGCCTCCGGTCGCGGCCGCTCACCGGGCCGGTCCGAAGGCTCTCGAGGAGCTGGCGGTTGGTCTGTTCGAACTCGACCGAGACACCGACGACCCGGCTCGTGGGTTCCCGCGCCGCGGTAGACGATCCCTGCCCTCGGGCCTACCACGTCAGACTGCCCACGTGAACGGACAACATCAGCTCCCCCGACTTGCCGGGCACTGCGTCGTGCTACGCGCGTTCGAGGATCGCGACGCCGCGTTGATTCAGGACGTGTCCAGTGACCCGTACATCCCGTTGGTCACGACGGTGCCTACGACTCCCGACCCAGTGGAAGCTCTTGCGTTCATCGAGCGGCAGCGGGCGAGGCTGTCGGACGGAGTCGGGTACTCCTTCGATCGCGGCCGAGGACGGGGTGGCCGTCGGACAGATCGGGTTGTGGCCGCTGCCCATGGGCCGGGCAAGCGTCGGCTACTGGATCGCGGCTCGACACCGAAACCACGGGCTCGAGGTGGCCGCTCTGCACACGCTGACGGAGTGGGCGTTCAAACTACCCGGATTGCACCGCCTAGAGCTGTACGTGGAGCCGTGGAATGTCGGATCGTGGCGCACGGCGGAACATGCGGGCTTCTAGCGGGAGGGGCTGATGCGAAGCTGGCAGGAGCTGGGCGGCCTCCGACGCGACATGTACATGTACGCGCTTCTGCCCTAGTCGAGGTCGGCGCGCAGACCGACGGCGTCAACGGGGAACACCGAGGCGAGAGCACAGACCCCCGTCGCCGCGGTCGCGCCCGCCGCGGCGACGGGGGCCATGGCCGTCACAGTCTGAGGGTCGGACTCGACGACACCTGCCGTGTAAGCCGGCCGTGGCGGGCCACTTGCACAGCCCCACCACCCCGAGCTGCGACCGGTCTGCGCAGCTCCCGCACGTTTCGGCACGCCTCCGAGATCACCGCTCCGGTCGTGCTGTTAACGATCGGTTTTGGCTGACGGCTCGGATACTGGGCCTGGCTGCCCGGGTAGGGATTCGGCTGGAGCAACTCCGTTGAGTGCCGTCCGTCAATCGGTGGTTGACGATGGCGGGCGTCAACCGTAGGTTGACCGCATGACAGCCGCGCCCGTCTCACCACCCCACCTTGACGACCTCATCGGTGCCGTCGCCGGCGCGCACCAGGACCCGCTCGAAAGGGTCACCGGCGCAGTCCAGCTGGCCGAAGACCTGGGTGAGGTCGCCGACTCGCTCATCGGCCACTTCGTCGACCGAGCACGCCGCGCTGGGGCGTCGTGGTCGGAGATCGGGCGCAGCATGGGCATGAGCAAGCAGGCCGCGCAGAAGCGGTTCGTCGGCAAGAGCCAGTCCCAGGGGGCGCCACTTGACCCCAGCCAGGGTTTCAGCCGGTTCGACGAGCAGGCTCGCGCGGTGGTGGTCACCGCGCAGCGGCAAGCCCGGGACGCGGGCAACGACACCATCGGGATCGGGCATCTGGTGCTGGGCCTTGTCGCAGCCCCCGAGAGCACGGCAGCTCGCGCCGTCGCAGCGCTGGGGGTGTCCCTGGACGACGTCGAGCGGATGGCATCCGCCACGTTGCCACCCGCCGCAGCAAGCGTGCCCGCCCTGATCCCGTTCGACGAACACGCCAAAGACGCACTGCAACGCGCCGCCGCAGAGGCTCAGCACCTCGACGCGGACACCATCGGCAGCGAACACGTCCTGCTGGCTGTCCTGGCCGTCGACGGCGGGGTCCTGGCCAGCCTTGGCGTGACGCCCGAGGCAATCGAAACGCACCTAGAAGCGTCGTGACGAAAATGATGTCGATCGCCATTGTCGGAGCCGGTCTGGGTGGTCTGGTCCTCGCCCGTGTGCTGCACATGAACGGGATCTCCGCCGTCGTCTACGAACGGGAACCCTCCCCCGGCGCACGCGGACAAGGCGGCATGCTCGACGTGCACGCCCCGACCGGTCAGCGGGCGCTGCGCGAGGCCGGCCTGATCGACCAGTTCGACGCGATCGCTCGTGGTGAGGGCCAGGACCTGCGTCTGCTCGAGCCGGACGGGACCCTGCTGCTGCAGGAGGACACACCGGACGACGCGCCGCTTGAGCGGCCCGAGGTCGACCGCGCCGATCTGCGCGCCCTGCTCCTGGGCTCGCTGCCCGACGACACGGTGCGCTGGGGACACGCGTTCGAGTCCGCCAACGACGGCCTGCTGCGCTTCACCGACGGCAGCGGCGCGACGTGTGACCTACTGGTCGGCGCCGACGGCGCGAACTCACGGGTGCGCGCGCTGCTCACCGACGCCCGACCGGTGCATGCCGGTCAACACGTCGTGGAGCTCGGCATCCCTGACATCGACCGCACCCACCCCGACCTCGCGGCGATGGTCGGCCGCGGCAACTACTGGGTGCTCGGCAACAAGCAGTCCCTGTCGGCCCAGCGCACCGGCAACGGCCACGTGCGCGTTTACCTCAGCTTTTACGACGCCGGCGAGGACTGGCTCGCTGCCACCGGAGTCCCGTTCGACGACCCGGCCGCCGCCCGCAAGCGGCTGATCGACCTGTTCCCCGGCTGGGACGCACGCGTCACCGCCCTGATCGCAGCCTGCGACGACACGATCCTGCCGTGGTCGATCAGTACCCTCCCGGTCGGCCTGACCTGGACGTCGCGGTCCGACGTCACGCTGCTCGGCGATGCCGCGCACCTCATGCCACCGGTGGGACAGGGCGCCAACATGGCCCTGCTCGACGGCGCCCTGCTCGGCCTCGCGCTGGCCGCGCACCCGACCGACCCCTCGACCGCAGTCACCGACTACGAGCGCGAGATGTTCCAGCGCACCAGCGCCACGGCGCAGCAATCCGCGCACATGCAGCAGCTGCTGGCGTCCCCCGACGCCAGCCAACAGATCCTCAGCTTCTTCAGCCCCGACTGATCGGCGCTCAAGATGTCGCCGGCATTACCGACCGGGCAAGCCGGTCCAGCCTCGCCACCACCGGGATGTCGCCGATCGGACCGCAGCGACGACCGAGCGCGGTCCCGGTCCGGCCGGGATCGATGTACACCCGCGCCGGCAGCCGCCGGCCACTACGCCCCGCCGGCCGGTCCGGGCTCGCTCCTCGATTGAGCACCGCCCGTAGCCAACCAAGACCTCGCTCGTGCGCAACTGTCCCAGCTGGGCCACCCTCGCCGGGACAGACCCACGGGCGGGTCTGCTGGGACACCACAACCAGGGCCGACGTCGCCGCCAACCCAGGCGGGCGGATGTCCCGGCAGGGGTTCCTCATTCGGACGCGCTGGCCCACCGCAAGCAGACCAGGTCAGCGCTCGGAGAAGGGAGGTTGGCATGCTTGCAGGCGTGTCTGAACGAGGAGGTCGAGGTCGCGGTCCGACCGGCTGGCTTGTTGCCGGGTACGCCGGCCTGGCCGGGTTCTTCCTGCTAGAGGGACTGCTTCGCCAGTCGGGCAGTTCTGCCAGCCTCAAGGCCTCCGAGCAGGACCGAGGAACTACCCGCGCAGTCGTTCTGGCGTATGCCGTAGCCAGCGACCTTCCCCTGCTGAGGCGATGGTTGCCTGGTCCGGCGCTGCCGCCAGCGGTGGCGCCGGCCGGTCTGCTGATGCAGGCCGCGGGTCTGGCGCTGCGGGCGTGGTCCATGCGCGCCTTGGGCGGGTCCTATACGCGCACGCTGCGCGTCGAGGACGGCCAACAGACCGTGGTCGACAGTGGGCCCTACCGCTGGGTCCGCCACCCGGGGTACCTGGGTTCGCTGCTGACCTGGGTTGGGTTCGCTTGCACGTCCAGCAGCGCCCCCGTCCTTGCCCTCATCGCTGGACTGCTCGGTGGGGTCTACCGGAGGCGGATCGTCGCTGAGGAGCAGCTGCTGCGGTGCGACCTGTTCGGCTACACGACCTACAGCGAGCGGACCAAGAAGCTGATCCCCTTCGTCTGGTGACGTTGGTGTCCGGTCACCGGTCGGCTACCGGACATGATCACCACGGTCGCCCCGGCCGCTGCCGCGCCACATAGCGCTGCGAGTTCGCGCCATCTACCGCTGAAGGTCACAAAGCCCCGGCCCGCTCAGCTGCGTCTGATAGACGATCGTTCGCGACCCGCAGGCGAGCGGAAGCGTGCCGCTCAGCGTTCGTCACCGGGACAACTCTCTTCTCGCCGCGCCTGCGCGGTTTGTCCGCTCAGGGCTCGCCCAACGGACACGCGTGAGACCTCCAGGAACGGGTCCTGTCGAGGCCCGTCGCGGAGCCGATGCATGTCCGACCTCGTTCCGGTGAGCAGCCAGAGACGCTGTTCGGCGGCGGCTGGCCGGAAACGTGAGGGTCATGTGCCGGCTGCCTGTGGTACGCCGCGAGCGTCCACCAGGATGAGGTCATGACCTCGGCGCAGGCGGTTGCACGGTTCTCGAGTCTCATGCTGTCCGCGTTGTCCACGGGCGTGTTCTTCGGTACCCGAACCAGTCTGGGACCCTCCACCAAGGACTTCACGCCTTCCACCTAC
>JAABUY010005638.1_pt1 | contig 12512 bp, 17 predicted proteins | sample 5560271 | NCBI WGS metagenome assembly JAABUY01 (sample SAMN10711886, study PRJNA513374) | rock metagenome | isolation source: Antarctica rocks | place: Antarctica: Victoria Land, University Valley
CTTCTTGTTCACGGCGGTCCCCTTCTCTCGTTGAGTGTCTTTGGCGGACGCCCAACACCTACCGCGAGGCAGGAGCTGAGCGGGGGACCGCCACCTCAAGTTCTACGAGACCCGGGACATCCTCCGTAGAGGCAGCGCAACGAACTCTGTCGGCCGAAGATCACCATGCCGGCCGCGAGCACCGAGTCCTCGATCATCCACTGGAGCCGGAACTGGTGTCGGCGGCCTCCGCCTTCTCCGCTGCCACCGATTTGCGCATCCCATGTTGCGGTTGTCAGCACTGCCGCTTGACGCGCTGCGGTCCAGTCAGGCAGACAAGTCGGTGCAACCTTCCCGCTGGCACGATGAGAGGCTCATCCATGGCGTCGCTGCGCGCAACTGCTCGTATCGCTCGACCCGCCGACGAGGTGTGGAAGGTCGTTTCTGACCCAGCGGGCATCTCGGCGTGGTTCCCGGGCATCCAGCACGCCACGGCGGCGGACGGCACCCGCAGCTGCACGCTCGCCGGTGGACACGAGCTGCACGAGGACGTCGTCAACGTCGACGGCGACCTGCGCCGGTTCCAGTACAGGATCACGGGTGGGCTGCCCGTCGACCACCACCTCGGTACCGTGGACGTGCTCGAGGACGGGCTGAACAGCCTCGTCGTCTACAGCACGGAGATCACGCCCGACGAGCTCGCCGACGTCGTCGGGCCGTCGATCGAGGGCGGCGTGCAGGGCCTGAAGGCCTACCTCGAAGGCGGCAGCTGAACGCCGTGCCCACCCCCCCCTTTCTGAGCGGGTCTCCCGGTCACCTCGATGCCCCTCGCGTCACACTGCCTGCCACCGTCGTCGTCTCCCGGAGGAAATGGGTCGGCCTGCCGGCCCCCGACCTCGCTCAGACGCTGGACAGCGGCGCGTATGCCCAGCAGGTCCGCGCCGATCAGGCAGGGGCGGGGCGTCGGGAGGTGACCGCGGTGCCAACCTTCCTCGTTGACCGCCGCTACGTCACCCCCGGCGCGCACAGCCCGGAGTCGATCCTTGCGACGCTGAACCGGGCCTGGTCGACGCACCTCGCCGGCCGAGGACACGAGAGTGAGCCGCAGTGAGCCGGTACGGCGGGGGCTGGCGGTGAGCCGGCGGACGGTGATCAAGGGTCGATGTCTGGTTGTCGTGGTCGCCGTCGGCGCAGCCGTCCTGGATCAGGCAGGTAAACGGATCCTTGCGGTGCACGCGACGGGCGCGGTTGTGGGGCCGGTCAGCGTCGTTCTCACCCACAACACCGGCGTCGCGTTCGGGATCCTGGCGGGTCACCCAGCGCTCGCCAAGGTTTTGGACCTTGGCCTGACCGTGCTGCTCCTGGCGCTGGCCATGCGGCTGTCAGGGCAAGCCAGCACGGTGACGCGTGTGCTGTGGGGTCTGCTGCTCGGCGGGGCGCTCGGCAACGCTGCAGACCGCGTCGGTCCGGCGGGCGTCGTGGACTGGCTGCGGGTCGCGGGCTACCCGGCGGCATTCAACCTCGCGGACCTCTTCGTCCGCCTGGCCGCCGTCGGGCTTGTTATCTCGTTCCTGGGCCGTGCGTCAGGCGCGACGCGACGCGACGCCCGTCTCCCCGGCGGCTCAGCCAGCAGGAGAGAGGGGGCACCGCCACCAACGCCGGTCCAGACGAAGCCAACGTGCTCGCACGACCACCGCGACGATGACGACGGTCGCCCGCGGCCCGGCGCACCCGGCGCGCAGGTGGGCTTGGCGGATGCGCAGCGCGACGACGGGCGGGGAGGTAGGGCTGCCGACCCGTCGCGGTAGCGCGACGCGCGGCGGCGGGCGCGCGGCCGGCGTCGCCGCGATCATCCGTCGGTGCCGGCTGAGCCAGAACCGCGGGATGTGCGCGCTGGCCCGCGCGATGATCCAAGAGTATCGGGATACGTCTAACGCACGTTCTGGGGAGCAGCTGACATGAGCGACTACGACCTGATCGTCATCGGCGCGGGAGCGACCGGACTCGGCGCCGCCCGGTCGGCCAGGAAGGCGAAGCGACGGGTGGCGTTGGTGGAGAAGGCGCGTCCCGGGGGTGACTGCACTCACTACGGCTGCGTCCCGAGCAAGACGCTGCTGGACGTCGCCCACCGGGTCGCCGGCGCCCGCGGTGCCCTGCAGTGGGGGCTCGAGTCGGTCGGGGACGTGGACTTCGGCAAGGTGATGTCGCACGTCCGGCAGGTCATCGAGCAGATCGAGCAGGACGAGTCGCCGTCGCAGCTGGCCGCGGAGGGCATCGACCTGATCGACGGATGGGCCCGCTTCACCTCCCAGCGCAGCATCGAGATCGACGGCAGAGCCCTGACCGCGGACCGCTTCGTGCTCGCGACCGGAGCGCATGCCGCCATACCGCCGATCCCGGGTCTCGATCAGGTCCGCTACCTGGACAACAAGACGTTGTTCGATCTCACCGAGCGCCCCGAGCACCTGCTGATCATGGGCGGTGGTGCGATCGGTGTGGAGCTCGCGCAGGCGTTCTCGCAGCTCGGCTCTCGCGTCACGATCGTCGAGGCAGCGCCCCGGATCCTCACCAAGGAGGAACCGGAAGTCTCCGACATCATGACCACCGTCCTGGAACGGTCCGGTGTCCAGGTACGTGCCGGCGCCGCCGTGCAGAAGGTCACCGATGGCCCCACCCTGCACCTGGCCGACGGCCAGAGCATCACCGGCTCGGACCTGCTGGTCGCCGTCGGGCGCAAGCCCGCCACCGACGGCATGGACCTGCACCTGGCGGGCGTCGAGGTTGGCGAGCAAAAGCAGATCGTCACCGACGACTACCTGCGCACGACATCACCGCACATCTTCGCCGCCGGGGACTGCACGACCAGGTTCCAGTTCACCCACGTCGGTGACGAGCAGGGCAGGCTCGCCGCCGCCAACGCCTTTGCCTCGAGCAGCCTGCTGCCCGGCATCGCCGGCGGCACGGCAAAGTTCGACGACCGCGTCATCCCGTGGGTGACCTTTACCGATCCTGAGATCGGACGCGTCGGCCTCACCGAGCAAGAAGCCTTTGCGGCCTACGGCGAACGGGCCCGCGTGGCTGTCGTGAGACTGGACGAGATGGACCGCCCCCGCACGGCCGGGCACGAGGACGGCTACATCAAGCTGATCTCCGGTCCGCGCAAGCTTGCCAGCGCACACGCCCTTGACCGGGTCATCGGTTTCACCGCCGTCACGCCAAGCGGAGGCGAGCTGGCCGCGCAGGTCGCGCTGGCCATGCGCACCAACATGTTGGTCGGCCGGATGGCCCAGACCATCGCCCCCTACCCCACGTACGCGCTGGGGTTACGGCTCGCAGCGGCCCGCCTGTTCGGCGAGTTCTCCGGCGCGACGTGGCGACCGGCCCGCGGCGATGCGCGGTAGCCGCCGCCGTCCGGGTTACCAGCCCTCGCGGGTTCCCAGCACGGACGGCAGAGTGAACGTACGAAGGAGACGACGAACACGCAGCGGGCAGCCGCCAGGCGACGCGGCACCGAGACCGATCGCGCACCTGTCGCGGCTCGGCCGGCCCGGACACTGCCTTCTGCAGCAGCCGGTACCGGCGGTGAACAGCCAGTCAGCGCAGGACCTCAGGCGGTCGAGGCGAGTGCCGGGCTGGTCCGGTCGTGACTGAGCAGGAGTCGTGCCCACTCGACGCCGACGTGCCGGGTTGCGGCAGTGGTCCGCTCGGTCGGCTGTCCTTGGTGGTGCGTGAGGCGCGTACAGCCTGGCGGTCGTACCGCGCTGCCCGTGTTTTGCGCCGCCGGAGCCCCTCGTGATCCCGGCCGCTCCCGACCGCAACGGTGTCTCGGCAAGGACCGGCTAGCTCATCCTGTCCGCCATCGGCTCGACAGCCGCCCTGAGCGCTTCGTCATGGACCGCGAGAGGCTTGAGGACTCCGACTCCGACCCCGGCCATCGGCCTACTGCCGGGTGTCGTAAGTCTTCTTGCGATTGGGCGGGGGGTTGGCGTGCGCGATGATCTTGCCGGCGTTTTGGGTCCAGGTCAACGGGTGGGCTCGTGCGTTCCAGCCGTTCGTGTAGGTCCCGATCGCGGTCTCGCGGGCTTGCACGCTGTGCGGCGGGCCCTGGCTGTCATCGGCATCGGCATCGGCATCGGCGCCGGGATCCTGCTCGTGGCCGCGGGCATCCGCATCGTGCGCCGGGCGATGCGCCGCGCGCCCCGGCGGAGCCCGCGCCATGACCCTGCTCACCTCCGCCCGGACGATGGCCGTGGGGACCGTGGCCTCCCGGGCGACCGGCTTCCTGCGGACGGCCGTGCTCGCGGCGGTACTCGGAGTTCTGGGGGTCGCGGACGCCTTCAACGTGGCCAACACCGCCCCGAACGTCGTCTACGACCTGCTGCTCGGCGGCATCCTCACCAGCGTGGTGGTGCCACTGATGGTGCGGGCGGCGCGGGAGGGCGAGGAGCAGGGCCAGCTTTACGCCCAGCGGCTGCTCAGCGCCACGCTGGTCGCCCTGGGCGGGGCGTCGCTGCTGCTCGTGCTGCTCGCCCCTCAGATCATCGACCTCTACGCACCCGCAAGCACCGACGCCGCCACCCGCGAGCTGGCCGTGCTGTTCGCCCGCTTCTTCCTGCCCCAGGTGCTGTTCTACGGACTCGGCGCGGTCATGGGCGCCTACCTCAACACGCAGGGCCGCTTCGGGCCACCGATGAGGGCACCGGTCCTGAACAACGTCGTGGTCATCGCCACCGGCCTGCTGTTCCTGGTCGTGCCCGGTCCGACCCTGCTCAGCTCCGGCACCATCACCGACACCCAGGTTGCCGTGGTCGGGGTCGGCGTGACGCTCGGCATCCTGGCGCAGACGATCGCGCTGCTGCCGGCCATGCGCGCCACCGGCCTGCGACTACGGCTGCGGCTGGACCTGCGGGGCTCCGGCCTGGGCAGCGCCGCCCGGCTCGGCCGCTGGACGCTGGTGTACGTCGCCTGCAATCAGCTGGCCCTGCTGGTCGTGGTTCGGCTCGCGCTCGCGAGCTCGTCCGGCGCGCCGGGACGCGGCTACTCCGCCTTCGTCTACGCCTTCCTGCTCTGGCAGCTGCCGCACGCAGTCGTCGCGGTCAGCATCATCACCGCGCTGCTGCCGGGCATGTCCCGCTCCGCGGCGGACGGACAGCTGAACGCGCTGCGCGCGCAGCTCGACCGCGGGCTGCGCCTGACCGTCGCGATCCTCGTGCCGGCCGCGGTGGCCTACCTGGTGCTGGGGCGGGCCATCGCCACCGTGGTCTTCGCACACGGCCGGGTATCGGTCCCGCAGGCCCGGCTGATCGGTGAGCTGCTGGCGGTGTTCGCCGTCGGGCTGGTCGCGTTCAGCGCCTACCAGCTGCAGTTGCGCGCGTTCTACGCACTGCAGGACACCCGGACGCCGGCACTGGTGAACCTGGTCGTCAACGCCACGGCCGTCACGGCCGACCTGCTGCTGTTCGTCCTGCTGCCCGACCCGCAGCGCGTGCTCGGCCTGGCGGCCGGCCAGAGCGCGTCGTACCTGGTCGGGGTCGCGGTCTGCACACGGGTCCTGTCGCGGCGGGTCCCGCGCGACCCGGCCGGCCACGTGCTGAGGACGGCCGTGCGGTGCCTCGCGGCGGCCATACCCGCAGGCCTGCTCGCCGCCGTGCTCGTCCGCGGGATCGGCTCGGTACTCGGTGTGGACTGGCCCGCGTCGCTGGTGGTGCTGTGCACCGTCACCCCGGTGCTCGGGCTCGGCTACGCCGGGCTCGCGCGGCGGGTCCGGGTGCGCGAGGTCGACGAGCTCGCCGCGCCGCTGCTTCGCAGGCTGTCGCTCAAGCGGACGGCCGCTGCTCGCCCTGTTCAGACCGAGATCCCCTAGTACCGTGGCGGTGGGCGGCTGCGGGGGCGTGCGCACCAAGACCTGGTCGAGTGGCACCGACGCAGTGCGGCGACGCAGGCCGGCCCAACGCCCACGACAGCGGGACGCTGGTGACCCCGGCGCTGGGTCCCCGAGCTTCGGCGCGCCGTGCAGGACGCTCGCGTCGCGAGAGGGCACAGCTACGCCCCTGCTGCCTTCGAGCGGCCGCAACGGCCGCTCGAAGGAGCCGTGCCCTGACGGAAACCGTCGCCTACGTTGGCCGGCTCAGCGCCCTGCTGTCTCTGGCGGTAGTGACGGCTAGTGCTGTACGAGGGTCAGGTCATAGGGATGGCGCAGGCGGCAGGTCCAGCTCGGTTTGCACTAGGTGGTTGAAGTAGTTGGTGAACAGGTTGAGCGCCACGAAGGCAGCGGTCTCGGTCAATTCAACGTCGCTCCAACCGGCGTCGAGGGCGCCCTGCCAAGTGCTGTCCTGGACGTGGCCGACGTTCGCCGCCTGCTCGCGGACCAGCGTCAGGAGCGCGGCGAGCTTGGGGTCGGCGACCGACCCGCGGCGGATGTCCACGGTCTCGGACTCACTCAGCCCGACTGCCTTGCCGCCGGCGGTGTGGGCGGCAAGGCAGTAGGAGCACTCATCGACGTTGCCGACGGCGAGCGCGATCGCCTCCCCTGTCCGGCCGTCGAAGGTCCCGGTGTCCTGCAGCGCCTCCTGGATGGCGGCGAAGGTCTCCAGCACGGCTGGTGAGTGGGCCATAGCGCCGTGGATGTTCAGGACCTTGCCGAACCGGGCGCCGAGCGCCTTCAGCGTGTCGCGGCTGCCCTCGGGAGCCGAGTCGACGGTGTGGACGGGGATGCGGGTCATGGGAATCCTCTCTAAAGACAGGGAGCCAGGTGGTCCCGTCGTGCGCAACGTCCAACAGACCTCCTGGCTGCCCGGAAGGTCACCTGGGTGACCCTTGGCGTCTCGTCCTCGGCCGCGCTTCGTTGTGTCGACCTGGGTGGAAGGGTCGACCGCGCCGCACCCATCACCATCCCGAGGAGGAGCGCCCGTGACGACAGCAGCCCGCCCGGGTGTCCCTGACCCCAACGCGGTGCTGTGACCGCGCCCGGCAACGACCCTTACGAGGCGGGCGCGAGCGGTCATCGGTTGGCGGCCGCGATGGGCTGCGCCGCGCTGGTACTGCTGGCGGTCGCCCTTGAGCTGGTGTCCGGGCAGGCCGCCAACTCCCCCGAAGACGCCCGCTGGGGATCCTTCGTCCCGCTGGGGTGGCCGCAGCCGGTCCGGGTCGGCTGGTGGGTTCTCATCGCGGCGGCGGCGGCGGCGCACCGCCTGCTCCTCGACGAACGGTCCGGCTGGCGTCCCCGCTTGCTGGCCGCTGTCGCCGCCACGCCGTTTGCCGTGTTCGCAACCGGCGTCGCCTTTGGCTCCAGCTGGTCAACCTGGCACTGAGCCTCGCGGCCCGGGCGCGAGTCAACAACGATGGTCTCGCCCCGGTGGCGGGAGGTGAATATCGAATCCTGAACTGCCGTCCACGATGACAAGCGGCGAGGCGTGCGGCACTCTCCATCGGGCACAGGTGGCCGGACGGCTACCAGAGCGGGAGGGAACCATGGTCGACGAGCCGATGAGCTTCGAAAGTTTCCGCAAGTCTTTCTACTACGGCGCACACAGCGACATGCAGGCCAAGTTCCTCGCCGCGATGACCGACGAGCAGGCCGCCGATGCGCTGGCTGGCGTCTTGGCCGCCTTGAGCGAGGCCTTCGACACCGGTGATCTGGAGCCGGTGCGCAACGCGGTCTATGAGGCCCAGGTCGCGGCCTACGCCCAGGATGATGCGCCGACCGTGCCGGACGCCCCGTTCACTGCTTTCACGGGGGACCTGACGGATCGACGGCTCGCGCTGATCTCCGCCGGCGGCGTCTTCCGGGTTGACGACGACCCGATGGGGCCGGACGGACCGACGCAGCAGGAGTCCTTGGCGATGATCAAGGACTTCCTGCGAGGTGCGCCGACGCTGTCCGAGATCCCTCTCGACACGCCTGACGCGATGCTCACGGCGCGGCACCCCGGCTACGACGCAAGAACAGCGCAGCGCGACCCGGGCACGGTCTTTCCCCTGGCCGTGCTGAGGGACCTGGCAGCGGAGGGGACGGTCGGGCTCGCCGACACCCACTACAGCTTCACCGGCGCCACCTCACAGGTACGGCTGCGGGAGCAGGCAGCGCCGCAGTGGGCGCAGCGGTTGCGCGCCGAAGGCGTCGACGCCTGCTTGCTCGTCGCCACTTGACCGGTCTGCCACGGGTCGGTCGGACTCGTCAGCCGGGCCCTGGAAGAGCAGGGTATCCCCACAGTCTCAATCTTCATCCAGGCCTTCGCCCATGTTGCCGGGCGGCTGCGGGTACCGCGCGTTCTCGTCACGCCGCACCTGATGGGTCGCACCGTCGCTCCCGTCGGCGACCGGGCGCGGCAACGCGAGGTCGTCGAAGCGGCGCTTCAACTGCTCGTCGAGGCGCAGGCTCCTGCGACGCGCCGCGACCTGTGACGGGTTTGGCCTCACGACGAGCAGGAAGGGACCCTGACATGTCAGCACCGAGTGTGATCGTGTTCGACGTCAACGAGACGCTGTCGGACCTGCAGCCGATGTCGCAGCGGTTCGTCGACGTCGGGCTGCCGGCTCAGCTCGCCCAGACGTGGTTCGCCCAGGTGCTGCGCGATGGCTTCGCGCTGGCTGCCGCCGGAGGTTCGGCCACGTTCTCGACCATCGCCGACGGCGTGCTGCGCAGCCTGTTCCCGCAGCACGCTCCGAACCGCGAACCGGACCAAGCTGTCCAGCACGTGCTGGACGGTTTCTCGTCACTGCAGGTCCATCCCGACGTGCCCGCCGGCGTCCGTGCGCTCGCGAACGATGGCCTGCGCCTGGTCACGCTGACCAACGGCGCCACCAGTGTCGGCGACGCGCTCCTCACGACCGCCGGTGTGCGCGAGCAGTTCGAGACTCTGTTGAGCGTCGAGGCCGCTGGTCGCTGGAAACCGGCCCCCGAGTCGTACGCGTACGCCGCCCGGGAGTGCGCAGTGCCGCCCGCGCAGATGCTGCTCGTCGCGGTGCATCCCTGGGACATCGACGGCGCCGCCCGCGCCGGCCTGCAGACCGCGTGGATCGACCGCTCCGGTGCAGCTCCGTACCCGCCGTACTTCGCCAAGCCCGGCCTCACGGTGTCGGGCGTCGAGGACCTAGCGCGCACGCTCGCCGCCCACAGGTCGCCCAGTACCTGACCCGGACTCGGGACGCCGTCGCCGTGATGCAGCCGGCTGCCCGCTGCTAGCGACCCTTGGTCGCTAGGGGTTTGACGGTCGGGCCGACTTCTCACGCTGCGATGCGTGCCTCGCGAAAGCGCTGACCGTCGCCGGTTAGGACGTGGGTGTTGCTGTGGTCGAATGTAGTCATCCACGGCGAGTTCGAGGGTGCGAAATGCCTGGGCGGACCTCTATCGGGGCGGGTGGTCGGTCGGCGGCGAGCAGCGGTCTGAGGAGCCGGTCGTGGATCTTGGAGTCGAGCCGCACGATGAGGCCTTTGAGCTTCAGGCGCCGCAGGTCGTAGCAGCACCGTGCCTGGCTGTAGGGCTCGCCGAGCAGCGCGGCGACGAGCGGTCGGAGGGTCTTGTTGCTGAACCCGCCGATCAGGTTGATCGACATGGCCAGGGCGCCGGCCAGGGCCATGACCCGAGGGTCGCCGAACCTCAAGGCTGGGGCCCTCCGGCCGTCCACGAGGGACGGTCGCGCGATCCGCTCAAAGGCTGGACTCGCAAGGACACAACCCTGACCGACCTGGTGATGGTCCAACAGTCGGCGGTTCACGTCACGTGCCTTGGTCTGCAACTCGTCGAGGTGCTCAACACGACGCAGCACCCCGAGGTCGGTCGGGTTGTTGATGACGGTCTCGATCCAGCATCGCCCGGCCGTCTTTGAAGTACTCCTTCACGCGGCTGTGCTTGTAAAGGGCGTTGATGGTCACGTCGACGCCTCTGGTCACGACCCGGGTAGCGAAGACGCCGGGCGTGTTCGACCGCACCTGTCGGCCGAGAATCAACTCGACCCGGTCCGGACGACCGAGGTTGAGGTTGTCGGCCACGAGCGCCTCGAAGAACGCGCGGCCGTTGCGGGGGGAGTCGAACACCATCGTGCGGGACACCTCGATCTGGCGCATCGACAGTTCCCACCAGTAGCCCGTTCGCGCGATCTGCTGGGGTCAGCGGCACCGGCAGTCGGCTTATCCAGCGTTCGAAGAACACCCCGATCGTGGCGGGGCCGAGCCGGTCGCAGATCTGCTGCAACCCCAGCGGGTCCGTGCACGACGCGAAGCTGTTGCTCCCGGGCGTCAAGGTGGCGAAGGCGATCCCGGCCTTGCTGGCCTGCTGCTGCGCCCAGTGGTGGCCATTCAGCCAAACCTTGATCGGATACGGGAAGTAAGAGCAGATCTTGATGAACGCCGGCCCGAAGTCGGTGTCCCAGAGGTAGAAGTAGAAGCACGTCACGCGCCGGTCTGCCCGATACCACCTGAAGTGTGGAGCCCCACCCGAGCGCCTTGGCGTGGCGCTGCAGTGAAAACCCACTGGAACTCCTGCGCCACCCCGATCGCCGCCACCCCCGAGCGGCCGGTCGCGGCCTGCCGGGTCAGGTGCGGCGTCATCACGGTGATCTTCCGGTCATCCTTGCCGAACTTGACCATCGGGATGTGGTTGGACGTGGCGAAGGCCCGGACCGCTTCGGAAGCGGTCCCCGATCTTGCCGATCAAGGCTGGCGACGGAATCGGGAAACCCTGCTTGGTCAAGAACTGCACGACCTGACCACCGACCTGCAGGTTCGGGACGTACCCGTTGAGATAGATCCGGTCCAGGCACTCCACATCGAGCGTGACGTGCCCGGCGAGGATGTCGTTGACGGTCAGCAACCGAGTACCCATGGCACACCTCCACGACCAACCTGGCCGTCGTTCACCCCACTGGACCCCAGCGCACCTCAGGTCACCGGACGAACCCGACCACCCACCTCGGCGGTCAGAGGCGAAGCCTCATTAGGTCATGGTCGTGTGACGCATAGGGATGTGCCGCCGAACGCGCGCGATCAGGGCAGCGGATCAGGTCCCATGACGTCGCGTAAGCCGTCCTCATCGAGCAGCACGGTCGACCCGTAGGCGGTCGACACCAGGCCGCTCTGGCGCAACTCGGCGATCACCCGGGTGATCGACTGGCGGCGGGCGCCAAGCAGGTGAGACATGGTCGTGTGGCTCAGACGAACCACCCGCTGCTGGCCGGGGCCCAGCTCGGCCAGGTCCAGGAGCAGGTACGCCACCTGAGAGACGAGCGGCTTGCTGGTCACCACCACGAGCCGCCGGCGGTCGTCGTCCAGCCGCCGCGCGATCGACGTCATCCAGCGCAGCGACAGCGACGGCGAGCTCGTCAGCAACTGCGTCCACCGCTGCCGTGACAGAGAGATCATCTCAGTGTCGCGGCTGGCCACGGCATCGAACGGCATCGGGTTGCCCAGCAGCAGCGGGATGTCCATGATCACCCCGCCCGTGCGTACCACCGCCATCGTCGCTCGGCCACCCTCCTGCCGCGCCATCAGCTCGAGCTCGCCCCCTCCAACGACCTGCACGTGGGTCGCCATCGAGCCGGCAGCAGCGACCAGGGTGCCGCCCGCGACGTACCGGACGGTCCCGATCGTGCGCAACTGCGCGAGCTCACCGGGTCGCAACAACCCGAGCGTCTCCACAGAAGTGGAGGAACGGATCCAACGCCCAGCGGCCGCGGGTGTGGTGGCGGGCATCCGTCGATCATGCCCTGTCCCGACGTAGCCCCGGTGGCAGGCGCCGACCCGATGAAGCGGCGGGGCTGGGACGAGCTGCAGATGTCCCGCGGCAGATCGTGAGCGGCCGTCGGGTCGCGCCGCGCGCGAGGGCCTACCGGCCGGCCGCCGCGCTCCCCCGACCTCAGACCTTGCGGACGGCCAACAGCGCGCCGGTGCTGGATGTCAGGAACGGGATCAGCAGGTTGGCTACGAGCTTGACCACGACACGCTGGGTGACCATGCCTGACACGAGCACGTCACCCTCGTTGACAGCGCTCAGCAACGAGCCCACGACAACGGCGACCGGAACGCAGGTCCGCAACGTCGCTCCCCGCGACAGCTGCCGAAAGGCCTGGCGTGGCTCAGCCCATGGCTGCAGCGGGGCTAGGGACACTGAGCCTCCTGGGTCGTGCCGCGTTGAGCGATGAACAGCAGGAGCCTGCCCGCCCGCGACGACGCACGCAGGCGTCCGGCAGCCTGGGTTGCCGTGTACAAGACGCCGCCTGTACCCACCCGGCCGGGCCGCGTCAGGTAGCGGACAAGCCTGCTGCCCTGGGGCTGAGCTCACGAGCGGGCGCGCACCTCGGCGACCAGGTCCTGCACAGCGGCAGCAATCACGTCCGGATGGTCCTCCGGGGTGAAGTGCCTACCGCCTTCGATGCGCTGCACCGTCGTCCCGAGATCGCGGGCGAAGCGCTCGCCGTACTCGATCTTCTGGAACGGGTCGGCGACACCCCACACGATGCGAGCCGGTACCCCGAGGCTCGGCAGGGCGTCCTGCACCGCGAGGGTGTCGCGGACGTCCAGGGCGGCGACCTGCCGGG
>JAABUY010005640.1_pt1 | contig 12505 bp, 13 predicted proteins | sample 5560271 | NCBI WGS metagenome assembly JAABUY01 (sample SAMN10711886, study PRJNA513374) | rock metagenome | isolation source: Antarctica rocks | place: Antarctica: Victoria Land, University Valley
CCTGCGGGGAGGTTGAGAAAGCCTGTGCGATCCAGAGCTGGCGGCGGACGGCGGCGAGGGCGTCGGAGAAGGTGATGGCCGGCTTGGCATACCATGCGGCGCGCCTGGGCAGGACGAGGCCGCGTGCGGCCAGGTCGCTGGCCCAGAGCGTGACAAGCGAGAACAAGGCGAGCAGGCACGGGGTGGTGCGGGCGATGGCCAGGTCCGACCATTGGCGCTGGGTTTCGACGCCGAGGTGGCGGCGGACTTCTGCGAACGTGACCTCGACGGACCAGCGGCGGACAAAGAAGCGCAGCACGTCGAGGGGATCGGCGGCCTGGTCCGTGCAGAGGAACGCTTGCGGTTCGAACTCGCCGGCCACGTCGCGGACGAGCAGCCAGCGGACCGGCACCTGCTTGCCGGGGTGATACCAAAGCGCCGTGCCCGAGACGATGTCGAGCCGGCGCTCGGTCTGCCCATACCAGCCCGCGACCGTGACGCGCTGCCACTCTGTTTCGGGGTCGGCCAGGCGCTGGAGCAGCGTCGGCTGGCGCGCGCCGGAGACGCGCGGGCGCCCCTTGGTCCCGGGCCGCCTGGGCGGCGGCGGGTCGAACAGGCGGGCGTCGAGCCGCAGCCGGGTGATCACGGTCACGCGGCGGCACACGGCGGCGAGCAGCTCGATGGCGGCGTAGCTGCTGTCGGCGACGGCGATGACCTGCCGGTTGGGCAGCCAGCGTGCGAGCAGGAGCAGCAACTGCCGCGCACGGTCGGTTAGCGGCTTGTGCCGGCGTCCCTGCTCTTGGGCGTAGCGTTCAGAAGACGCCAGCGCGGTCAGGAACGGCAGCGCCCAGACCCGCCCGGTAAACGGCACGGGCGCGAGCAGCATGAGGCTGATCCAGCGCAGGCCGGATGCTTTGACGAAGTGGCCGCGGCTGGAGCGCACGGGGTCGCGGTAAATTCCCCTTGCCTTGATCTTTGCGCCCCAGCGGCGCTCGATGGTCTCGTCAATGCCGACCACGACCGGCCCGCTTGGCGCGAACGCCGCCACCAGCAGCCCGAGCAGGCAGCGCGCAGCATCCTGACCCGACCAGCGGCTGCGGTTGAGCACGCGATGATAGTTGGTGAAGGTCGCCACCCCGCGCAGGCCCACGCTGCTCAGCGCCGCGGCGACAGTCCGCCGGCCCGGGGACAGGAGGGCGCCTGCAACGAGGACCAACATGTTGGCCCAAGTCGGGCGGGTGAAGCATCCGGCAAACGGCGCCATCCAGGCGGCAAGAGGGCCAGGATGGGTCTCGGGGTCGGCTTGCCTTGCCATGACGTGCTCTCGGTGGTGTCGTTGCCGCCGGACAACTCCGCACGCGCCAGAAGGATCAACCGTGCCGGCCAGTAGCGACCCCATGCGGGCGCGCATCGAGGCGTTCAACCAGGCCCGCGGCGGTGGCGTCGCCGTGCATAAGGCAGGGCACGGCTACACGCTCACAAGCCAGCGCACCGGGGCGCCGTTGGCCAGGCTCAAGCCGACCGGAGACGCCGATAAGGTGCAGGTGCTCTGGTGGAACGGCCAGCGCTGGGGCGCCTCAGGGCCGTTCGGCATCGCAACCATGCCGCTCGGCAAAGCCCTCGACTACATCGCCTCAGAGCCGCACTTCTGGACCAGCGCATGACCGGAAATGGCCAAAGTCGAGCTCAGATGATGTGCAACGACCTCATCTTGGCCACAGTGGCCCAGGGCGCCGGTGCCCCCTATGCCGGCGCGAGAGGGCCGGATCGAGCGAACTCACCTAGGCGAGGAGTGGAGCCATGCAGGACATATCGGGCAACAGCATGGAGCGGTCCCGGACGGGCGAGGGCGGGGCACCGCCGGAAAGGGCGACGCCGCCCGGCGCTTGCGGGCCAGGGCGGTGAGGCTCGAAGCGGTCTGCGCCATCGCCGTCATGGCCAAGGCGCCGCGGCCGGGGCATGTGAAGACGCGGCTGCAAGGCCTACTCACCGCCAATGAGGCGGCGCAGATGAGCGCGGCCTTCCTCCGCGACACGACGGCCAACGTCGAGGCGGCGGCACGGACCGTTCCCGTGCACGGCTACGTCGCCTATGCGCCGGCCGGGGAGGAGGCGCATCTCGACGGCCTGCTCGCGCCCGGAACCAGGCTGGTGCTGGCGGATGGGACCGGCGGCAGTGCGCCAGGGGTCGAGGGCTTCGGGCGCAGCCTGTTGCACGCCACGCGGACGCTGCTGGGCATGGGATACGGCGCGGCCTGCGTGCTGAGCGCGGACAGCCCGACCCTGCCGACGGCGTGGCTGGCCCGTGCGGCCGAGCGGCTGCTTGCCCCCGGCCGCCGCGCCGTGCTCGGCCCGGCCGACGATGGCGGATACTGGCTGCTCGGCATGCAAACCCCGGAATGCGACCTCTATGCGGGCGTTCCCTGGAGCACCGGGATAGTTGCCGCCGCCACTGCCGAGCAGGCGCGGAAGATCGGCCTTCCACTCGAAGGGTTGGGCACGTGGTTCGACGTCGACGACAGCGAGGGCCTGCAGCGGTTGGTGCGCGAGGTCAGCGCGCCTGCCCAGGGGACCGAAGGGCCGAGCATCGAAGATCCGGCGGCCGAAAGGCCGTTCGCGGCACCCTGTACGGCGCGGTGCGTGGCTCGGCTGGGACTCGCGGAGCGCCTCGGCGCCGCGCCTGCTGGACTGAACCCGCTACCCGTCGCCATTGGAGGCCATTGATGTCCACGACGACTCTCCCTCCGGCTCCGGCGTTCGACCCTGGCCACGGTGCCCGACGAGCTGCACAAGCAGCCGGTCGCGGGGCAGGCTGTGCACGACGTGCTGCTCGTGGCGGTTGCCGACCGTCCGTTCACGCGGGCTGCCGATGCGTTCGTCAAGCTTGCGCGGGCGCGGGAGTGGAGGCCCGCGGGCCTCCGGGTTAAAGGCTGAAGTTGCCCGGACCACGCCTGGCGGCCGGGTCCTCGCGACGGCGCCGGGCTGGCCTTCACGGCCGGCCTGAAACACCGAACGGAAACCGTTCTTTCGGCCACGGGCAGGATTGTGCAGGTGGAGCCGGGCTTGGCGATTTGGCGGGCGAGATATTGCAAGGCTGGCAAAACCGGTCATCGCACGGGGCGTCTGGTATGATATTGCCTGAGCGCAGGCTTACATTCCCAACGAGGGCATGTTCCGCCTGGTGCTCGGCCAGCAAACGCCGGTCTTCCCGGAGGGGGGCACGGCAGATGGGTCGACGTGGCGGTTCACAGCCGCTGATCCAGCACTCTTGAAGAGAAGGCCACGGGACTATGGCGTTGAACGACCTGAAGGGACGATGGGCGCTGGTTACGGGCGCCGCCTCGGGAATCGGCCACGAGACGGCGCTCGCGTTCGCCCGCGAAGGCGCCAGCATCGTGGCGGTCGACCTCGACGAGGCGCGGCTGGCGGAGACGTCGCGGCTGGTCGAGGCTGCGGGCCGGCGCTGCCTGGCGCTCGGGTGCGACGTGAGCGACGCAGCCGCGGTCGACGCGCTCGCCACGAAGGTCGCAGCCGATGTCGGCCCGCTGGATGTGGTCGTGAACAATGCGGGGGTCGGCTTCCTCGGCCCGTTCCTCGACACGCCCCTGAGCGCCTGGAACCGGGTGATCGGCGTGAACCTGATGGGCGTGGTCCATGTCAGCCGGGCGTTCCTGCCGGCGATGATCGCTGCCGGCGGCGCGCGGCACTTGGTCAACGTCGCGTCCGCAGCCGGCATCCACTCGGTGCCGAACCTGAGCGCCTACTCCGCCTCGAAGCACGCGGTGCTGGGGCTCTCGGACGCGCTGGCGATGGAGCTCAGGGACACGGGCGTCGGCGTGACGGTGGTGTGCCCCGGCATCATCGACACGCCGATCATCCGCAACCGCAATGCGGTCGCGCCGAGCGTGCCCGCGTCGGCGCTCGACAAGCTCGCGCAGCAGTACCAGGCAAGGGGCGCGCACCCGTCGGTGGTCGGCCTGCGGATCGTGCGAGCGGTCAAGCGCGGCGAGGACATCGTGCTGGTCGGCCCCTCGGCCGCCGTGGTGTTCCACGCGCGCCGGCTGTCGCGCAGCTTATTGCGCAAGGCCGGCGTTTCAGGCGCGCGGCAGCTCGGCTACGTTTGGTAGGGCGTCAAACCGCGCCAGCCTAGCCCCAGGGCCATCGCATTTGGCCCGTCTTGCCTTCGGCCCCAGGGAACTCGTCATTGCGAGCCGGCTTCGGCGCGGCAATCCAGGGCCATATGGGGACGTGCAGCGCTGGATTGCCACGCCGCAGCCCTTTGCAACGACGAAAGGGAGCAAATGCGATGGCCTGGCCTAGCCCAGCGCAGCCTTCACGAGCGCCTCCGCCTTGGCATAGGGCGCGAAGAAGGCATCGAAATGGTCTCCCGCCCCGCGCACCACCACGCCGCGCTGGTTGGAGAACTCGCGGAAGCCTTCGACCCCGTGGTGACGCCCCATGCCGCTCATGCCGACGCCGCCGAACGCCAGGGACGGCAGCGCGCCCTGGATGGCGCAGGTGTTGACCGCTGCACCACCGGAGACGACCTGGCCCAGGACGTGGTCGGTGGACGCCTGGTCGTCGCCGAAGACGTAGAGCCCGAGCGGTCGTTCGCCGGCGTTGATCATCGCGATCGCGCTGTCCACGTCGTCATACGGCACGACCGGCAGGATCGGGCCGAAAATCTCCTCTTGCATGATGCGCAGGTCGGGCGCCGGGTCGACCACGAGCGAGATGGGCATGCGGCGCGTTTCGCGGTCCGTCCGGCCGTTCGGCTCCAGCTCGACGATCCGGCTTTGCCGGTCGCGCGCCTCTTGCAGCAGTCCGGCGAGGCGGTCCAGGTGGCGGAGGGAGATGATGCCCGTGCAGTCGTCGCTTTGCGAATAGTCCGGCGCGGCGCGCTGCATGAAGTCGACTGACAGCTTCACGAAGCTGTCCACCTCGGCCCGCGGCACCAGGCAGTAGTCGACCGAGATGCACATCTGCCCGTTCTTGACGGTCTTGGTGCCGATGATGGACTCGACATTGGCCGGGTTGACCGAACCCGGCGTCAGCACGGCCGGGCACTTGCCGCCCAGCTCAAGCGTCACCGGGGTCAGGTTGCGCGCCGCCGCCTGCATGATCTGCCGGCCGACGTTGGGGCTCCCGGTATAGAGCAGGTGGTCCCACGGCAGCTCGGAGAAGGCGCGGGCGAGGTCGAGGCCGCCCACCGCGACATGGACGAGCGTCGGATCGAACGTCTTCTCCACCATTTCGCGCAGGAGTTCTGCCGAGGCGGGCGTGTACTCGGAGGGCTTGACGATCACCCGGTTGCCGGCGGCCAGCATCTCGATCATCGGGCCGACGGAAAGGTCGAAGGGGAAGTTCCAGGGCACGATGTTGCCGACGACACCCTTTGGCTGGCTCTGGATGTAGGCTTGCGCGGTGCTCATCATGGCCGGGTCGACCTCGCGCATGGAGGGGCGCATCCAGTCCTCAAGCTTGCTCAAGACGTATTGCGCCCGGGCGACGGGACCCAGCACCTCGATGAGGTCGGACGCCGGCACGGGATGGGTGCCGAAATCTTTGCTGAGGGCGGCGCTGATGCGCTCGCGGTGGGACAGCAGCATCCCGACCAGCTTGCCGATGCGCGCCTTCCGCTCCTCAAGGCTGGGTTGGCGGTCGGCATGGAAAGCGGCACGTTGCGCCGCGAATGCCGCGTGGAGTTGCGCGATGGCCGCCTCGTCGTTCAACGAGGACGGCGTGAACGCTGGCGCCGAGCTTTCCAGAATAGACATTTTTGCCTCCGAATGCGTTCTTGGCCGATGCCCGCCTCGGTTCAGCGAGGGGCCAGCGCCTGGTGATTAGCCGCATACCAGGCTGCTTGGAAGGGGCAAAGCATGGAGCGATCGGTAAAATTAAACCTCTGGTTTCACTGCCAGCGAAGTCCCAACCCCGGCCATCCGCCTGCCCCGGCTATTCAGCCGCCGCGGCGAGTTTCAGCTCGGTCTTGATCCAGCCCACCTCGCGCTTGTCGAAATGCTCGTACGCCTCTATCGCGTCCGTGAGCGGCTGCACCTTGGTCAGCACCTTGACCGGGTCGATCACGCCGACGCGCACCATCTCGACCAGCTTCGGGATGCCAGCTTCGGGATGTAGGCGCGGTGGTTGCAGTTGCCCGCGTTGATCGACAGGTTCTTGTTCATCGCCTTGCCGATCGGGAAGCTCTCCGCCGCCGGGGGGTAGACCCCGATGATGCCGAGCGTGCCGGCCTTGGCGATGCACTCCACCGCCCATTGCAGCGCACGTCCGCGCCCAACGCCTCGACGACGCCCTCATGGCCCAGGATGGTGCCGGGCTTCATGCCAGAGAAGGTGCCGCGCACGAAATGCAGGTCGGTGCCGCAGATCGCCGAGGCCGTCAGGCGGATGACCGCGCGGTCGGTTGCTCCACCTTGGGGTCCGGGACGTCGTCGAGGCGTATGTCGCCGATGCCGTGCCAAACGACTGCTTTCATGGGCTGGGTTCCTTTGCCGTAGCTGCGGAGGCGTAACCGGCACCGCCGGGGCGTGGTTGCGCGCCCGTCCGAGGCGTGCGGACACAAAACGGCGACGGTCGCGCTGTGCTTGGGCATGCAAACCGGTGGCGGCCCGGCAGCGACCGTGTAGTCTGGCGCCTGACGACGATTCTAGCTCGCGCCGCATAGCCAACGAGGTGACACGATGGAACGACTGCTCGCCACGGCGCTGGTTGCGCTCCTGTCCATGGGTGCCGCCCCGATGTTCATGGGTGCCGCCGGGGCGGCCGAGATCACGCCCGCCATCGTGTTCAGCATGGGCGGCAAGCTCGACAAGTCGTTCAACGAGGGCGTCCACGACGGCGCCGAGGCGTTCACCAAGGCCAGCGGGATCGCAGTCCGGGAGTTCGAGCCGCAGACCGACATCCAGCGCGAGCAGGCGATCCGCAACTTCGCCCGGCGCGGCCAGGACCCCATCATCGCCGTCGGCTTCAGCCAGGCGAGCGCCGTGAAGGCGGTGGCGGCCGAGTTCCCCGCGCTGCGCTTCGTCATCATCGACGCCGTCGCCGAGGCGCCCAACGTGCAGTCCGTCCTGTTCCGCGAGGAGCAGGGCAGCTACCTCGCCGGGATGCTGGCGGCCCTGCGCAGCGGCACCGGCAAGATCGGCTTCGTCGGCGGCATGGACATCCCCTTGATACGCAAGTTCGCCTGCGGCTACTCGCAGGGCGCCCATGCCGTGAACCCGCGCATCGAGGTGCTGCAGAACATGACCGGCTCCACCCCCGCCGCCTGGGCCGACCCGGTGCGCGGCGCGGAGCTGGCCCGCTCGCAGATCGAGCGCGGCGCCGACGTGGTGTTCCACGCGGCCGGCGCGACGGGCGTGGGGGTGCTGCAGGCGGCGGCGGACGCCGGCAAGTTCGGCATCGGCGTCGATTCCGACCAGAACTACCTGCATCCCGGCCACATGCTGACCAGCATGGTGAAGCAGGTCGACGTCGCCACCCGCTCGGCGTTGGAGACCGCCCGCGCCGGCAACTGGCGGCCGGGGACGCAGGTGCTGGGCCTGGCGGAGGACGGCGTGGGCCTGGCGTTCGACGCCGACAACGCCCCGGTCGTCACCGCCGGGATGCGCGGCCGTGTCGACCAGGCGAAGGCCGACATCATCGCCGGGCGCATCACTGTACATGACTACATGAGCGACAACGCCTGCCCGGACTGACTTTGCCAGAAACGGCCTCCTTTGCCATCGAGCTGCACGGCATAGAAAAGCGGTTCGGGACGGTGCGCGCCTGCCGCGGAGTGGACCTTGCCGTCCGCCGCGGCACGGTCCACGGCATCATCGGCGAGAACGGCGCCGGCAAGTCGACGCTGATGGCGATCCTGCACGGCTTCTACCAGGCCGATGCGGGCAGCATCCTGGTGAACGGACGCGCCGCCGTCATCCGCGACAGCCGCGACGCCATGCGCCTCGGCATCGACATGGTGCATCAGCATTTCATGCTGGTGGAGCGCTTCACCGTGTTGGAGAACGTCCTGCTCGGCGCGGAGGGCGGGGCGCTGCTGGCGGGCGGTGCTATGCGGGCGCGCAAGGAGCTGGCTCGGCTCGGCGACGCCTACGGCCTGCGGGTCGACCCCGACGCGCGCGTCGAGGACCTGCCGGTGGGCGCGCAGCAACGGGTCGAAATCCTGAAGGCGCTCCACCGCGGCGCGGAGGTGCTGATCCTGGACGAGCCGACCGGGGTGCTGGCGCCGCAGGAGGCCGACGACCTGTTCCGCGTGCTGCGGGCGCTGCGCGGCCAGGGCCGGACCGTGCTGCTGATCACCCACAAGCTGCGCGAGGTCATGGCCGTCACCGACCGCGTCTCGGTGATGCGCGCCGGGCAGATGGTGGCGCACCGCGACACCGCCGCCACCTCGGCGGCCGAGCTGGGCGAGCTGATGATCGGCCGCCGGCTGGCCTCGCCCGCCCCCCGCCCGGCGCCGCTCCCCGGCCCGGCGCTGCTGGAGGCGAGCGGCCTCGTCGTGCGGGACGCGGCAGGGGCGGAGCGGGTGAGGGGCGTCGACCTCGTGCTGCGCGGCGGCGAGGTCGTGGGCATCGCGGGCGTCGCCGGCAACGGCCAAAGCGAGTTGTTGGAGGCCTTGGCGGGCATGCGCCACCCCAGCGCCGGGGAAATCCGCCTCGCTGGCCGCACTGTCTTTCCGGGGCGCGGCTTCAACCCCGCTGCGCTGCGCCGCCAGGGGCTGGCCCATGTGCCGGAGGACCGCCTGCGCAGCGGCCTGCTGCGCCAGGCGAGCGCCGCCGACTCGGCCATCCTCGGCTACCAGGACGACCCAGCCTACCGCGGGCGCTCCGGGTTCCTGTCGCCTGGAAAGATAACCGCCCATGGCAACCAGATGATGCACGACTACGACGTGCGGCCCGGCGACCCTGCGCTGCGCTCGGCGCTGCTGTCGGGCGGCAACCAGCAGAAGCTGATCCTGGGGCGCGAGATCGAACGCGAACCCTCTGTGCTGCTGGTGGGCCAGCCGACCCGCGGCGTCGACATCGGCGGCATCGACGCCATCCACCAGCGCCTGCTGGCCTGCCGCGCCGCTGGCAAGGCGGTCCTGGTGGTCTCGGTCGAGCTGGACGAAATCCTGGCGCTGGCCGACCGCATCTTGGTGATGTCCGACGGACGGATCGTGGGCGAACTCGCGGCGGCCGACGCGACCGAACGACGCCTGGGCCTGTTGATGGCCGGCGTCGGGCAAGGGCGCGCGGCTTGAACGTCCTGCCGCGCTGGGCGGAGCTGGCGCTGCTGCCGCTGGTGAACCTGCTGCTGGCGCTTGCCGTCACGGCGCTGCTGGTGCTGGCCACCGGCAACGACCCAGCCGTGGCCCTGGCTGCGCTGGCAGCCGGCAGCCTTGGCTCCGCGGACGCCATCGGCTACACGCTCTACTACGCCACCGACATGGCCTTCGCCGGGCTTGCGGTGGCGGTGGCGTTCCAGGGCGGGCTGTTCAACATCGGCGCCGAGGGCCAGGCGGCGATGGCCGGGCTTGGGGTGGCGCTGGCGGCGCTGAACCTGGAGGCGCTGCCAGCCGTGCTGCTGGTCCCGGTGGCGATCCTGTGCGGCGCTGCGCTGGGCGCCGCCTGGGCCGCCGTCCCCGGCTGGCTGCAGGCGCGGCGGGGCAGCCACATCGTCATCACCACGATCATGTTCAACTTCCTCGCGGCCTCGCTCACGGTCTACCTGGTCGTCAACGTGCTGATCGCGCCCGGCTCCATGTCGCCGGAGACCCGGCCGTTCACCCCCGCCGCGACACTGCCGTTGCTGTCTTCCTTCGGCTTCCCCAGCTCTGCGCCGGTCAACCTCGCCTTGCTGTTGGCGCTGCTGGCTGCGGTTGCGGTGTGGCTGCTGATTTGGCGCACCCCCTGGGGCTACGCGCTCCGAGTCATGGGCGGGAGCGCCGAGGTCGCCCGCTACGCCGGCGTCGACCAAGCGCGTACGACGATCCTGGTCATGGCGCTGTCCGGCGCGCTGGCCAGCGGCGTCGCGGTGAACGAGCTGCTGGGCGCGCAGCACCGGCTGCTGCTGGGCTTCACCGGCGGCTACGGCTTCACCGGCATCGCCGTCGCGCTGATGGGGCGCAACCATCCGGCCGGCATACTGCCCGCGGCGCTGCTGTTCGGCGCCTTGACCCAGGGCGGCGCAGAACTCGCCTTCGACGCGCCGGACATCCCCGCCGAGGTCGTGGTGCTGATCCAGGGCCTGGTGATCCTGTTCGCCGGCGCGCTGGGCAACATGCTGCGCCCGGCGCTGGCGCGGCTGCTGGGCCAGAATCGCCTAGGGCAACGCCGGCTGGGGCAGCGGGGGGCCTGACGCCTTGGAGGCCCTCGATGCCGTCCTGCCGGTGCTCGCCGCCACCTTGCGCCTGGCCACGCCGCTGCTGCTGGCGGCGCTGGCCGGCATGGTGTCCGAGCGCGCCGGCATCGTCGACGTGGGGCTGGAGGGCAAGATGCTGGTCGGCGCGTTCGCCGCCGCCGCCTGCGCCGCCCTGACCGGCAGCGCCGCGCTGGGCCTGGTCGCGGGCATCGCGGCCTCCTGCCTGCTGGGCCTGGTGCATGCCTATGCCTGCGTCACCCTGCGCGGCAGCCAGGTGGTCTCGGGCATGGCCATCAACATCGTCGCCTCCGGGCTGACGGCCACCTTGGCGCTGTCCTGGTTCCGCCTCGGCGGGCAGACGCCGCCGCTGCCGCCCACGGCCCGCTTCCTGCCCATCAGCCTGCCTGGCACGGAGGCGCTGGCTGGTGTCCCGGTATTGGGCCGGGTCTATGGCGCGCTGGTCGGCGGCCAGACGGCGCCGGTTTACGTGGCGCTCGCCCTGGTGCCGCTCAGCGCCTACGTGCTCGGCCGCACCCGGTTCGGGCTGCGGCTGCGCGCGTGCGGCGAGCATCCGGCGGCGATCGACACCGCGGGGATTTCGGTGGCGCGGCTGCGCTATGCGGCGGTGCTGATCGCCTCTGTGCTGTGCGGCGTCGCTGGGGCCGCGGTCGCCACTGCGCAGGGGGCGGGGTTTGGGCGCGACATGATCGCCGGGCGCGGCTACATCGCGCTCGCGGCCATGATCCTGGGTGGTTGGCGGCCCTGGCCGATCCTGCTGGCCTGCCTGGGGTTCGGGCTGCTGGACGCCGCGGCCATCCGCCTGCAGGGCGTGGTGCTGCCCGGCGTCGGCGCATTCCCGGTGGAGGCGGTGCAGGCATTGCCCTATTTGCTGACGGTGGTGCTGCTCGCCGGCTTCGTCGGGCGCAGCGTGCCGCCCAAGGCTAGCGGGCTACCCTATGTGAAGGAGCGTTGATTGTGACACACCAACACACCTGTTGATTGACCGCATCCAACCCAGGGCGGACGCCGCCGCAGCGGAAGCTTGATAAGTTGCAAAAAGCATCTAGAAGCTGCATATAGTTGGTATGGCAAAGGCTCAGAAGCGGCTCCGAAACCAAACAGGCTTTTCGGACAAGGAAGTGGCCAAGCAGGCCATCACTCTTCGCCTCGACCCGGCGAAGTTCAGGCAGCTCGAACTCCTCGCCCAGGCGGAGAACCGGACACCGACCAACTACGTCGAAACAGCCCTCCTGCGAGACATGGAAGCCAAAGAGGAGGCTGCCCGCGTGATTACCATGTTCGTTCCAAAGGAAGCCGCCGACCTCGACCCCGGCGCCCTTATGCGGACCGAAGGCGAATCGAACGAGCGCTACGCCGAACGGTCAACGTTGATGGAAAAGCTGTTCGCCGTCCCCGACGCTGAATGACGCCCGGTGATCTCGGAAGGCGCGTTCGTCGAAATCTTGTTCCCGACGACAGAAAAGCCCCGCCAGCCGGGGCTTTCTCATATCTGCTACTGCCTCGCGGTGCGCCCGCCGCTTGCTTTGGTCGCCTACACAACTTCGGTTCCTTGGCCGCCGGATGCGCCGCTGCTGCTTGGGGTCAGGCTCTTCACGCAAGAAGAAGCGGCTGCACCCAACCAACAGCGAGCGTTCAGGTTGCACCTGAACCGCCAAGCAAGGATTCCGCTCGATGCACGGTGGATCCCGGACCTGGACGCGCCCAATGGAGGCGTGATCGCAATGGCGCCAGCCCGGCTGCGCCAGGAACTCTATGAGACAACACTGGAACTCGTGAAGCGTTACGAACAGAACATCCAGCGCCTCGGGGTGTAACCGTCCCACCGAGCATGTTGGTCGAGAGCAGGCCTTGCAGGCGTTGCCGTATGGTTTGTCCGTCGTGCTGCTGGATTCGTTGGGCGCACGGTGCTGTCGCGGGCGAGCGGGGGTCTTATGTTAAGAGGCGGTTTTCACAATTGACGGGCGAGGCGTCCTGCAACCAGAAGTATGCATGCCGTTTGGAGCAGAGCTTGAACGATGGTAACAGCCTAGGTCCCACCTTGATGGGGACCATTGACAGGTCACGGGCGAGTACGAGTCAACGTGTCGATGGCACTGCCCGACGACACACTCCCCCGAGATGACGCATCGGCCGCGGCCGTCGCCG
>JAABUY010005641.1_pt1 | contig 12504 bp, 20 predicted proteins | sample 5560271 | NCBI WGS metagenome assembly JAABUY01 (sample SAMN10711886, study PRJNA513374) | rock metagenome | isolation source: Antarctica rocks | place: Antarctica: Victoria Land, University Valley
GCTCGCGCTCGCGCACCTGCTGCGCCACACCGGCGGCCCGGCGGACCTGGCGCTCGCGGCCGCGCACGCCGAGAGCGCGCTGCGCGCGCGCCCAGACTACGTCAGCGCCTGGTGTGCCGCTGCGTCGCGAAGCCGCAGCTTTCTGCGCCAGGCAGGCATGGGGGGGGGGGTTCGTGGGCATGCCGCGCGCACTGCTCGACTGCGTGTTGGCCTGCCGGTCCCCCGCCAGCAGTTGTGTGGGCCGCATGCGCCTTGGGGGCAACTCAAGTATGTGCCATGTTGCGGGCGCGCCGCGCACGTGAGTGGTGTGCGTGGGCACCCAGTGTGTTGCTCTTGCTTTTGGCGCAGCTCTGCAGGGAAGGGTGTGTGGCCCATGCATGCGCGTCCAGCGTGCGGTGGCAAAGTAGAGGGTCTTGCATGCTGTGGCCTGCATGGCCGCCAAGCACACCCCTCGAGCCGCGGCCTGTGCGGGAGCCTGCAGAAATGTCTCGGGCGGCGCACGCCAGCGCATGTCATCAGCCTGGTCACGGAGTGCGTGGTCAGCAGAGCTCGAGCGCATCACGCGCTACTTCTGCTGCAGTGCGAGCAACACCAAACGCAACACCGAACCATGCGCGGCGGGTGGCGGCGCTGACTGCCCCACGCGCATGCGCGGCAGGAGCGAGCTGGGTTACATCCGGCTGGCGCAGCAGCGGGACGACGAGGCAGAGCAGTGCATGCGCACAGCCGCCGGGCTGCAGGCCAGCGCACCGGTCTTGCCGTATGCGGAGATGCCGCGCGCCCTGGCCTGACATGGGCCGCTGCGTTGTGTCCTCGTTGCGAGAGACGTTGGGAAGCTGCATGCTGCCATGCTGCCATGCCAAGGGTCTGCAGCTGCGCTGATGCTTCAGAGATGCGCCGAGCGATGATGCGCCGAGTGAGCAAGCAGCAAGGCTGAGTGAGTGCTGTCTATCAATAGGACTGGTGCCATTGTCAGGCCTGCCTTCACGCTGTGTCCTGTGTTGCTTGTGTTGTGATCCGGTTAGCATCATCAGCGTGTTATGTGATTTGTATTGTGCACAGCACAGGCACCTGCTTACATACCGTTTTCTTCTGAGCGAAGCACTACCGAAAAGTGCATCACAGTCATACAGTCCATGACATTATTTACAAGTTTGCAGTGTTGCTTGCAAGAATGCAAACATACGTGCATGCTAAAGCATCGCATGAGGTGGCACTGTGTTGGCATTGCCAAGCTCATCAGCTGTGGACGCCAACTGCAGGCCGCCATGACAGGTCATGGCAGTCATAGGGGCTGCTGTGCATGCCTAGCATGTTGACATGCATGTGCATGCACCAATCAATCTGCAAAGACTCTGCACTCCTGCATACGTGCACTGCCTGCTCCACATCTCGCTGCGTGTCTGGCCAGGCCATGGCCGAGGCAACAGTGCAAATCACGCAAGCCGCTGCCGATCTGTGCGCGGCGGTCTACCTCTTCTGGCGCCTCGCGCTGCAAGTCGAGGAGCGGAGGGACGCATGCCGCCGCGCCAGCACAGCGTTCAAGCGCTGAAGCTGCGCGCCAGGGCGCAGACAGCGCTGCCGGAGCAGAGCATGCTCCTCCGGCACAGGGCTGCGCGCAAGGAGACCGAGGAGCGGTGCTCGGTCGCTTTGCTTACCGCGGAGATCAAGGTGAGCTGCGCGCCGTGTTGCCCAGCTCCACCTGAGGCCTGTGTGGGTGCACTGGGTCTGGTATGCATGCAAGCTTCACTCACTGTTCCTGCCCCGCATAGGAGCCAACCCAGAACGACGGCCCACTGGACACGCTGCACACCAAGGAAGAGAAGCTGTGAGGCAGGCGGCCCATCAGGCCGCCTGCCGCAAAAAAAATCCAGCCGATGGTGCGGAACCACGGCTCTTCTTCCTAGCGTGCAGCGTGTCCAAGGCCTACGTCCTGGGTTTACTTCTGCGCCGGGGCGAGGAACAAAAAATGAAGCTAGCATGCACAGCAGCCCCAGTGCACCCATGATGCAACAGCTGGAGCTGGACCACCCATCACGCAGCTCACGTTGGCCTCCAACATGAACACATCAAATGGTCTAAGGCACCACTCCCCTGTCTCCTCGCGCGAACCGCGGTGCTCATGCAAATGCTGCATTCCAGCAGTGCTATCAGCGCCTTGCTTAGCTTCAGTACTGGAAAAGAGGTGGCTGGCGCGGCGGGTAAGCGTCCCGCTGCTCCACAACTTGCAGCGTGACGCGCCGGAAGTGGAAGAATGCTGCGCACAAAATGGCAAAGGCTTTAAGGGTCTGCTCAAATGTATCGACCGTGACTTGTCCTGGACAAGCAGTACGAGGTGTTAGTGGCCTAAGACACTCACTGAAGTAGATTTGAGTGAAATGAGTGTGTTGCATGCCTTGTTTGGTTGGCGGGGTCGTTGAGAGAATGCTCCTTGGACAAAATTTTGCGCTCCCATGTATTGCTCCCAAGCAGCGCACTGCAGGGGCTGGCCAAGCAGAAAGGCACACCGGACAACCTGCACGACGAGGAGAGTAGCTGGTGGTACCTGTGTGTAGGCGTGTAGGCACAGAAGGTTGTGCTGGCGCCACAGCTTTAGCACCTTGCTCAGGACAGTGTGCTTGCATGTGCTTGGCATCAGCAGGTTTGTGCCGGCGCGAAGCTTTTTGGGTAAGAAGTGCGGCCCCGAGCTGGGACGGCCTGCCACAGCCTTGGTTGATATTACCAGGCGCTCTCCACAGCTACAGAGGGCCTGTAGAGCTCCCTCAGCAAGTAAGGGGGGCCTCACTCGCAACAAGGCTCTTTGCAGCTCGGGAGAGTACTTCTTGCCAAAAAACCATTGCGCCAGAACAGTTATGGTAATCGAGCGTCTGCAAGCGCACCGTCTTTAACAAGGTGCTACGGCTGTTGCGATCGCATGCTCTGTCGGCGACATTCCCTTGGAGCACGAAACTAAGGGCGTAGAGTTTGCTCATATGAGTTTGCTGACATGCATTGATCAGTGGTCACTAGTGGTCACAACACAGAAGGTTCCAGGGCACTGCCTACTAATACACAACATGAATGATACAGTTTGAGCTGTAAAGAGCTGCAATGGAACTCTTCGCATTGCTCTACAACAGCCTCATCAAAGCATGCTGGTGCCAGCATGACAACCCCCATGCCGGCACTGCGGAAACAGCTGCTGTTCAACACTCAGCATGTCAGCACGTCCATAAAGGAGGGTCTAACCTGCTAAGGTGTGCTACGGTGTTCACATGAGCGCCAACGAAATAGGCCTTTCGAACAGCCATGCATCTTTTATCACTGCAGCAGGACCCGGCCCTCAGACCGGCCGCTCAACGATGCGCCTGACCAAGTCCCAGTCGACGCCGCGCCACAGCTCAAACGTGCCCGGGTCGACCTGCACGAGCGCCTCGTTGCGCCGGAACGGGCCCCAGGGCCACTGCCGGTCGTTGTAGCGCGCGTACAGCCAGGGCGCGCCCTCCACCGGCTTGGTGCCCTCGGCGCGCGTGCGCACGCGCACCGACTCCATGCGCCCGGTAATGTCCTCCTCACTCGGGTGCCCCGTGAACACCCAGGCCGCCCACCAGGTCTCCGGCTGCGCTCGCAGCGTGACCGCGGCATTCCGTGGCCTCGGCGCCTCCGTCTCGTCCTGCGCGCCCACAGGAGCAATTGCATGTCACAGGCCTGTCTCAGCCAGCCGAAATTGCATAGGTCACACCAACTGCTTGTTATAGACAAGAAATGACCATGGGGAGCTACAAAGGCCTGGCGCGGCTCACTGCGCGAAGCCAGACAGTATTGGGGCGTGACACTGCAGGTGCGCACGGTGTGTTGCGGCACGGGCGGGCGACATGGGAGCACCGCACCTGGAGGCCTGCCAGCGCGAAGGAGACCGCGCCGTCGCTGCTGCGCCAGAGCGGCGTGGTCAGGTCCAGGCGCTGGCCGCGCTCGTTCGCGCCGCCCAGGTACTCACGCAGCAGCCGCTCCGCCTCCTCCTCCGGCTGCCCCCGCACCTCGGCCGCAACGAAGGGCTTGTAGCTGCGCCCGCGCGCGCCGCACCGCGCTCGGTGCATGCCCGCACTCGCAGCCTGCGCAGCCCCTTACCGCGTGCAGGGCACAGGGCGCGCATGCGCGCGGGGCGGCGCTTTTCGGAGCTGCTGCAAAGCCGAGCTGCTCCGCGCCGGGCCCGCCCGAGCGGGCGGCGCGCCGGCGAGCGCGGGGTACGAAATGCGGGCGCGCGGGCGCGCGCCTGCGGATCTCCCAGTCCTTGAACTTCTTCATGATGCAGTACTCGGGCGTGAAGCGGTCGGGCGGCTTGGCCACCTGGAAGAGCTGCTTCAGCACGAAGGCGAACGCCTCCGGGCTGAAGAACTCGTTGTCCTGGATGGCATCCCACGCGTCCACATGCTTGTTCCACTTTCCTGCCGGCGTGCGCGCAGCCTGCTTGTCCACGGCGCTCACCGGCGCGCGCCGTGTGTCAAGAGGTGGAAAGGCAGCAGGGTGAGAGTGCGCAAGGGGGCATGTGGTCATGCGTCAAATAAATTTTGCAGGCAACCCGTCATGTGTTGCATGCTACAACGCTGTGCAGTCGTCGTTGCATCTGGCAGGATGACAGACAAGCATTGCAGACTAAACAGTGTTTAAATGAAGCAGACAACATCCAAACAATAGTGTTACGACCTGCTGCACTGATAATATCATGTCAGCTGCGCACGAGCTTGCTGTGCAGTGACAGGCTGCAAGTCATCACTCCAAGCTGTTACGTATGCTGCGCATTTGCACGCAGCATGGCAGGAAGGGCCAATCTGGTGCCCCGCAGCTGCCCCGTAGCGTGTCAGGGCTCAGGGCTGAAGGCACACCTGTCTCTGCGTTGTATCCGAGGATGGTGACGCCCGTGAACGACAGCCGCGGGTCCCAGATGTACTTTGTGGGAAAGTAGCGCAGCCACCAGAAGTTCATCGTCCACGACCTTTACAGCCGGCGCGACCAGGATGTCGCATGCCGCACAACTTACTCGCATGAGGAAAGTCATGTCATTTTGCAGCATTCAATTTGCAACGCTGATGGGAAATGCGTTACAATGCCTTTACACGGCCCACATCAGCGGGCCATAAAGTGCTCCAGGCCTCAGCACGCCTTCATGCATGCAGGGATGCAGCGGCCAACACCGGATGCATTTCGGATAAGGGTGCGCTAAGTAGTTCTTGAGTGCCGCATGATGTTGGTGCATGGGTGCATGGGTGCATGGGTGAGCGCACCATTTCAAAACCATCTCGTGCGGGCCTGCCTGCTTGACCTCGTGCACCTCGAAGATGGGTGCCAGGAAGTAGCGCAGGAAGGTGACGTTGAACTGGTACCCTGCACACCGCCCTCTTGACTCCCAGCGCCGCTCTTGCCACCAGGGCACACCAGGCCACGCTGCAGACATCACTTGCTATCCTATGGTGTGGTCAGGTCAAGTATCGACCACTTGAATCAACAGCGCTGTTGCCACTGAGCGAGAACAAGTACTATGTGACTTGGTAACAGCGCTTGGGCGTTTGCGCGCCTACCCCGAAAGAAGGTGAACCGGCTGATGGGGTCGCTGCGTACCCAAGCCAGCACAAGCACTTAGACTCTGCACACAGTCCTGCTCGGTAAGTCACCAAGCTTTCTACTTGTACCTGAAGAACATCTTGCGCTCAAAGTGCTCCACGTCCAGTATGTCCTTGAACACATACGGAAAGTCCTTGCGCGCCAGGTCTATATGCTCCTGCGGAGTCAAGCAGCTACTGTCTGGCGAGTTGACAAGAGCTTGCTCTGCTTGTTCTGCTTGGCTGTTTTTTTAAATATGCGTGGAGGCCGGGCAATAGCACACGCAGGGATACAAGGAACATAAGGTGCAAACACCCAGACGGAGAGCGCTTGCCTGCATCTGCCGGTCTGAGACGGGTGTTGTGACTTTGATGTCCTTGGGGTCTGCTGGCAGCCCAACAAAGCTGGACGCTGACCCGGGCGCTCGCAGCGGCTCCCCGACTGTCTGCTGCGATGCAGTCTCCTGCTCTTTCCTCTTCTGCTGCGCCGCTGCGCAATAGGGCGCCCTGGCGGCGCTGCGCCTCTGCATGCTGCACGGAGCTCGCTGCCTCACCTGCCGCAGGTGCACGCGCCCGGCCCCCGACAGGGCCTGGTGTGTGCAGTGCGCATACATCCTATTTGCTATCGACGTGCCTGTTCTCAGCAAAGGTTTCGGCCCAACACCTGCGCTGGCGCCTGGAAGGATTCCAGACTCCGAACCGGCTGCTTTGTGTACTTGGTCGAGGGTCGATGGCAAAGTAGTACCATTTGATTGTGGGCTTGTAGTGTCGGCAAGGTGGTCGCCGCGCAAATCCAGCCAGATGGAGTCCTCAGTGCGCCTGTGCACGCCGTTCACCTGCGGACCACTGCTGCGTGCGCGGCGAAGCGGATGGGCAAGCATGAGCGCACCTGAGCTCACGCAACGGCGGGCCCCGCCTGCACGCGCAGCAGCGGCGGGCAACAAGTCCATCGTGGCACAGTGGGCGGAGGATGCAGGGCTGAAGACCAGCGTGTCTCTGGTGGACTTTCTGGGGGACCGGTGCGCAAGGAATCCTTACATTGCGTGTGCGCTGTGCGGCAATCCCTTTGTCCTGACCCAAGGGGTGCACCAGCAAGTGCGTCGTGCAGTAAAGTTGTCGTGCAGCTCTTTACGTGCGTGCTCGTCTGCCATCTCACTTGGACCTTGGACTCTGTGCGCAGGACTGAGAGCTTGAAGCCGCCGCCCAATGGCCCAGTTACGTGGCCGTCAGAGCAGTGGACCAGCATGTGGAAGGTGTGTGGGTGCTGCCACCTCTGCGCTGCATAGTTGATGTGGTGGGAAGAAGTCAACAACGTGATTTGCAGTCTTTGCTGGTGGCGCACCCACTGCGTCGCCTGGCAGGTGTATTTCAAGCCCAACTCTGGCTACAAGGATGTGCTCGGCGTGGCTTGGCCCATGCGCACCGATCTGCCAAAGGCGCGTCAACATCTTGCAGTACATAGTTTGGCCCCACTCCAGCACTTGCATCTGTCACATCCTGTGCGCTTGTGCCGAGCAGCCGACGGAGGCGCAAATAGGAGAGGCGCGCGCCAAGGCCGCCAGCGGCCTGGTCAACATCGACGACGACGAGCGCAAGCGCCGCATCATCTTTGGCATCGGGCTAACAGTGAGGCCTATGTTCTTTTGGCTGCAACACAAGGTCATCGCCCTGGCATGTGCACGACCGCGGGGCTGACCTGTTCACGCGCGCGCAGACGGTTGCGCTGGCGGCCATGTTCGTCGCCGCCAAGCTGCACGCGCACCCGGCGGAGCGGCTGTACCTCATCCTCCCCTTCTTCCTGGGGGCTGCCGAGATCGCGTCGGGCGCCAGCGGCCTCTGAACCATCGCCCTGGTGCGCGGCCTGCGGCAGGCAGGAGAGCACGCTGCGGAACAAGAGCGCATCCAAGCTGCTGGCATGCAGGAGGCACCAGGGTGCGTGCGCGCTCACGCGGCCTCCGCGCCTGCAGGCCAGCGTCTGGGACGTCGATGGAACTGGGATGCAGTTCATCGAGGACCATGATGTTGACCTGGGCATCCGGAAGGTGCGCCGCATGCGGCTGTGTCAGACATGCAGTCTGTGCGATTCGTGCTTTGTGCAAGCATAGTCCGTGAAGGCTACGCTTGTGCAAGGGTCATCGCGCATGCCTGATTGTATTCAGCACCTCATGGTGCACACAGCGGCGACGCATCCGTTGCGCAGATGTGTTGCATTTCTCCTGCACACATGCATTGGAGTGAGCACACATGTAATGCGTCTGTCTGTGTGACTCATAGTCCCTGCTTCACAGTGCCCTGAAGTTGCCTTGCTCCAGTGGCCAGGCACGTTGCTTGAGCGGGGCTGCGCGCCACGCAGAAAGTGGTGTTCGGCGTGGCGGCCGGCGCGGTAGCGACGACCATCGTTGCAGTGCCGTACTGCCTGTGGCCGTTTTAGGCTGTGGGGGAGAAGTGCGGGTGAGGGTGGCAGTGCATGGCTTGCGAGTATGACGGCGGCCCGTAAACAGAGTTTTTAGCTCTGCCGGGCCTGCTCGAGCAACGCTGGTCATGCTCTAGCAGACCATCACCTGTGTGTGTTTCAACGCAATTAACATGCATAACTATCAAACTATATGTAGGTGGAGCATGTTTCAATAGTTTGCATATACTGAAGTGCTTGCATGGGATATTGCTGTGCCAACAAAGTCTGCGCCTAGCGGCGCAGCGCGCTTATTTGAAAGTTCTTTGAAGCTATATAGGTAGGGTTAATCCTGTTACTTTTTAAGTCGCTTACTTTCGCTCATTGGTGCTTAACAGTGTGCACTCTTACTGTGCACTCTCACAGGCACCGCCATCAACGTGCCTTCACGTGCACAATAATGCTGAGCAAGGTTTATATGCCAGTGACCACAGGAAACCTTGCAGACAATGACCTGAGCACTGCAATGATATAACACAGACCGATTATGCATACACAACTGTCAAGCTCAATTTCATTACACCCATGCGCTTCACACGCCCTTGACCCTTGAAGATCATCATTTTGCGCTCTTGCTGGCGTTTGACGCAGGCTCAGACACGGGCTCCGGTGTCCGCGCACGGTGGCGGTTGCCAAAGGGTGTCAGTCGCAACGCTGCGGATGCCACGCCCTTGGCCCCTGCAGCCCGCTTGCGTCCTTGTTGGTTTCTTGTCTGCCTCATGCTGCTCAACGCTGGGGCAAACACATTGCAGTTGTAAATGTCAAGGGCACTGAGCCAGCTTGATGCCAGTCAGTGTGCAGTGCGTGCACATTACCACGCAGCAGGTGGGGCGCCCGTCCGCGCCGGCACCAGCGGGATAGTCGGGCGCACCATGGTACAGGGAGAACGCCGGCCGCAGCTGCTCATACCACCACACGCCGTGCTCGCCGCTCTTAGACTCCAGGTGCCACGCTCCCCACCCGCCACCTGCCCCGCACGGGCAAGCTTAGGCTGCTGCGACACTCGGCAGGAACAGGTGACACAAGCAATCGGCGCTAGAAAGATACACACTGACAGACATACACTCACATGAAGACATACATACATGCACATACATGATGTGTTTGAAGTACATGTATGCATATGCATGCCCCTGCCAGACGCTGTGCTCATGCGCTGCATGTTAAGCGTCCTCTTCGCTCCTGCGTCCGCCTTGACATGCACCGGCAGCCCCGAGCACCCGCACAGGGCCCGCGGGGCGCGGCGCCACGCACCGGCCTTCTCGTCGCGGTAGGCCGCAGTGAAGCCGGTGTGGTGCACCGGGTGCACGATTGCCCAGGGCCGCAAGCGCGTGACTGAGGAGTTGACGGCGTCGCCGTGCGTCACGATCAGCACGCTGCCCTGCGCCTCGTCCGCAATATCCTGCCGCGGCGCCGGGCGGCACTCACGGCTTGGCTACAGACGCATACACCAGAATGTTATCATGGTTCTGATGCCCTTTATACCATGGGTCTGGGGTCTGATGACTACAATCTAAAATATCATGGGTCTAATGACGCCTCTAGGCGCACAAGGTGGTTCCACACCAGGCTTGAGCGCAGCAGTGACCGCCCAGGCAGCGCGCCCTGGCCTGGCAGAATGTCCTGCATCCTACGGGCGCACCTGGAATGCGCGCCCGTAGCGCACGCGCGAGTTCAGCAGGTTCTCGGGGTACCGCTTGAACTCCGTCTGGCCCACATTCACCCTCGACGCGATGTCTGCGCGCCCGGCCTTTGCATCAGAGAGGCCGGCAAGAGGTGAGCGTCAAGCACATGCTGGTTCATCTGGGAGGGAGTGAGCGGGCGCGCACGCGGCGGCAGCTTCAGGGGGAGGCTGTCCCTCAGGCTGCCGCGCTCCCAGAACCAGGACTGGATGTGCCCGCCCGGCAGCTTGCCGCCCTTCTTCACCAGAATCATGGGGTTCAGGAACTGCGTCCAGCACACCGCCACTCAGGCCTGTAAACAGCCGAATTTGGCTGATAGCGGCTGTAGTGCATTCAAACACTCAGGATCATTCAGGATCCATCCAGGCCTCCAACCCGGTGTCAAGGGCGGGCAACCCATGGTCCCCTGCTATCTCTGACCAGCCTCGAAAGACAGGAGAATACACAGGCTGTACAGCACACCTCGCAGACGGCCACTGACACTGTCCAGCGCTCGGGCGGGATGTTGAGGCCATCAGTGGTCAGCCGCGCTGTCTGTATGCACCTGCAGCGGCAGCAAGCCCTGCTCTGCACAGCACTGCTTCACGGCGAGGCGGTGTGTCACCATTAACAATTACGAGCAATACTTGCTAGTGTGGAGCAGGGCCCACTGCAGCCTGCTCTCAGCACACCCCATGCGAGCATGGCATACCTGTAGAACGGCGAGATGAAGACCTGCTGGATGTTATACGGCTTCAGCTTCTCCGCGACCACGCGCGCCTGCAGGCAGGCAAGGCGCTCAGCGGCGCCAGCGCCCCCGAGTGTCCAGCGCTGGGGGGCGAGCGGCAATGGCAGCCCCGAGGCGCGCGGCCGCTGTCGCACCTGCTCCTCGCCCTTCTCCGTCAGCGGCGGGTCAAACGGCCGCGCAGCGGTCTTCACCCATTCCGGGTCTATCTGCAACAACAAGCACAGCGTCAGCGCTAGCGTGCGCGGACGGTCTGCGTGCGCTTCCGCGACGGCAGGAGGCGCTGCCCACCTCGTCGGCGCGCTGGCCGTGGCGCATCACCACAAGGTACTGCCGCTTCCGGCCTCCCCCGCCGTCGTCGCCGTCGTCGGGTGGCTGTGGGTGCATTTTTGCAACCTCCTCCTGGACCCGCAGCTGCTCCAGTTGGTCGCTGATGCTCTGGCTGCCTGGAGCGGGCGGCGCGTCGGCCAATGCTGCCTCCCTGCAGCGCCGCACTGGTCAATGTGAGGTGAAGGCACATGAAGGAAGGGCAGCACTAGCCAGCGGTGCGAAAGACAACACGTGAAAGCAACAACGCCGCTTGCGGGGGCGCCCCAAAGAAGGGCAGTAAACGGCCACAGGAACTCCACACAGCACTCATCGCACAAACAAAGCCATTCGGACGGCGCTGCTGTCAGTGCACACGTCTCACGCTCAGCACCATGCTCGGCACCACCAAGGGCACAAGGTCGCGTTTGCGCCTTTGTACATGCAGGCTCCACAAGGAGCTCACCCGCTGCCCGTCGCCGCGGGCATGACGACAGCCGCGTAGGCAGTCAGGCGGCAGCCGAGCCTGATGTGACGGCACGCCCCGGCGCGCAGTCCGTGCGGGAACGCAGCACCCCGACAGCCAGGCAGCGGCGTGGCCCGCGGCGCAGGCCTGAACATCACTCCAGCACACAGCGCTCGCCAGATGCTGTGATTCCACCCGATGCTGTGACTCAATTAAAAGATGAGCAGCTGGTGGCGGGAAGGTTTCTGGCCTGCTGTCTACAGGGCTTGGGCTGCCCCTCGCCCGGCGCGCCCGCGTCCAAGAACTTGTCTGCTGAGCCACCTTTTGATGCTGTCGCACGTGCAGACCACTGCGCCGCTCGCCTTTGAAGTCGGGGCCAATGCACACAGACGCGTCCCCCTGAGCGGCCCGGTGCTCCCCAGGTCGCAGCTGCAGCAGCGCAAAGCGGCGCTCTTTGGCCTGTCCAGCGGCCAGGCCGCGCGGTCCGTGGCGATCATGGCTATGGCTCCCCTGCTGGCGGAAGACGCCCCCGAGCAGAGCTCTGGGGCGGCGGGGGAGTATGCCAAGCTCCAGGTGCGCGGCGCACACTCATATGTTGTGCTCCAGCTGTGCAACGAGGCCCACAAGGCTGGACCGTCCCGGCATTGCGCGCGGCAGCTGGACGAGGACACCGAGGGCGAGGTTATCTACGTCGCGGACAGCTTCAACGCGGAGTCGGGCGTGCTGCTCACCGACAAGCTGCGGATAGGCAAGGAGATTGCCGGCGGCGCACAGGTCAGCACTCGCGCATAGAAGCGATGTACTGCGCGACTGCGCACGCCCCGCCCGCCAAGCCCGCTCGAACGCGCGAGCTCTGACGGCCTGCTGCTGGGGCTCAGGGGGTCATCTTCGCGCTGAACACGCCTGACGGCGGCGAGACAAAGAAACTGCTGAAGGTGCGGCGCGCGGTCGCCCGCTCTGCGGCTCCAAGCAACAATGCTGGGTGCCTCCTTACCCCAACAGCTGCAAGGGCTCACAGGAGGCCGCACGCTCGCTCGCAGGTGCTGAAGATGAAGTCTGTGACTCAGGCTATGGGCGCAGAAGTGGGTGTGCCCCGCACTGCCCCTGCCCCTGCCCCCCCCCCCCTTGCTGAAGTCATTCCCTGCACACAGTGCGCTGCGAGGCTGGAGGCAGGCGTGCGTGAGTGGACACAACGTGAGCGGGCTGACTGGGTGGCTGTACTTGCAGGCCTGAAGCGAGAGTGGCTGATCGGCGTCCGGCTGAACAAGCTGCGGGGGCCCGACGGCGAGCTGGAGGGT
>JAABUY010005642.1_pt1 | contig 12503 bp, 16 predicted proteins | sample 5560271 | NCBI WGS metagenome assembly JAABUY01 (sample SAMN10711886, study PRJNA513374) | rock metagenome | isolation source: Antarctica rocks | place: Antarctica: Victoria Land, University Valley
ACCTCGTACCCGGGCCGGTCCTGAGCTGCCAAGGCCACGAGCGCATCGAGCACATCGGAGGTCTTGGCCCGACCGAGTAGCTCGCCGGCGCGCCGGGAGAGAGGTCCATCGGCCACGATCAGCTCCGCTGCGGACAGCACTTTGGCCAGGCGAGCTTGGCGGGGACCTCCCCGCCAAGCCTGGGCGAGAACGGGGGCGGGCACCACGGGCCGTTGTCCCATCCGGTGGACTTCGGTGAGCAATGCCCAGGCGTCGCGGTCTCCCCGGTCAAGCGCAATGAGCGCTCCCGCATCGAGCACCCTCACGCAGCAGGTGGCTTTCGGCGTCGAGCGACTGGTTGCCATGCGGTACGGGCTCTGGCGGCGGCGATGTCCTCGTCGGTGATCCGACCGGCGTCAGCCTCGTACTCAGCGATGGCAGCGGAGAGGCGCTCCCGTGCGAGACGTTCGGCAGCGGCCTGGGCTATCCAGGAGCTCACGCCGCCTCGACCGGCACGCACTCGCACTTCCTCCGCCAGGTCGCCGGGAAGGGTCACGGTCAACCGAGGCATCTCTCGATCCATGGAGCAAGTATGACATGAGTCTTACTCACTTGCAGCGGCAGGAGACGCGGGTTCGGGCCGTGGCCGCACAGGCCCACCGGGAGTTCGACAACTGGGACCAACGGCAGGCCGGTGGACGATACCCACGGTGCCGCCGGGGCGGGTGGCGGCTGACCCGGCGGCGACCGCACACATCACTGCCATGAACACTTTCACCGAACACACCGGCAACCTGTTCGACTCCGACGCGAAAGCACTGGGGCACGGCGTCAACACCGAAGGGCGCATGGGCGCGGGCATCGCGGTGGCCTTCCGCAACGCGGACCCGGACATGTACGAGGCTTACCGGCAGGAGTGCTGGTCGGGCCGCCTCACCGCCGGCGGAATGTTCGCCTACCCCTGTTCGGGTCGGTGGGTGTACAACATCGCCAGCCAGGACCTCCCCGGTGCCCATGCCCGCCTGGACTGGTTGGACACCGGGGTGCGGGCAGCGTTGGTGCACGCCCGCGACCACGCGGTCGACTCGCTCGCGTTGCCCCGCATCGGCTGCGGGATCGGTGGGCTGAGCTGGGACGAGGTGTCCACCGTGCTGGCCCGGGCAGCAGCCCGCTCAGGCGTCAAGTTGGAGGTCTGGACCCTTTGACATCCAGGCCCCGGCCTGGATGTTTCTCCGCCACGCGGCACTGCTGTAGGACAACGCGCCCTCGCCGAACACATCACTGCCAGCGCACAAGCGCCAACCGTGACGCTCCGTATGCGGAGCGTCACGGAAGTCCCGCTGGTAGAAGTTTCGTCAGCGGCACCGAGAAAGAGTGCCCAGTGAAGACAGCCCGCTCCCCCCTACGAACCGCCGCCGCTGCAGCTGTCGCTGCCGCCGCGGTGGTAGCCGGGGTCGGTGGCTCGCTGCTCACCGCGCCGGCCGCATCCGCCGCCGTCAACGACTGCCCCGCAGTCCGCATTTTCAACCTCGAGGGCACCTTCGCCTTCGACGGGTTCCACGGAGCTCCCGTGCCGCCGGACTTCATTGCCGATGCCCCCTTCGCCCCCTCCCGGGCGCTCATCGGCATCTCCGAGGCCACCCACGGGGCCATCGACCACTACACGATCAACTACCCCGCCGCCGGTGGGTTCCCGATCTTCGCGTCCGAGCGCGCCGGTGTGGACGAAACCCAACGCCAGGCAGCCAGTTTCCTCGGCCGCTGCGGCAGCAGCCACATCGCGCTCCTCGGGTACTCCCAGGGCGCCTGGGCTGCGGGTGACGTGGCCACCGACATCGCCAACAACAAGGTTCCCGGGGTCACCCCCGAAAAGCTGGTGGCCTCCTTCCTCGTCGGTGACCCGGTCAACCGGGCCACCCAGCAGCCAGGGTTCGGCACGGAGATCGGTCCGCGCACCGGGGTCGGCCCACTGACCACCCGGTTCGCCGGGTTCGGGGCGAACAGTCCCACCACCTTCGAGTTCTGCAACCCGGGCGACAACGTCTGCGACGCCCCGCCCGGTCCCGGCCCGGCCATGTGGCAGTACCTGGGCACATTGGCCCAGCCCAGCCCCGCGCACACGCAGTACGACAGCGTCCAGGTCGCTCCCGGTACCTCCACCGTGCAGTGGATCCGCAACTACGGCACCGCCGACGGCCGGGTCATCGGCGCGATCCGCGCCGAGTGGCTGAGCTTGGGTGGCCCGACCGGGTTCTTCCTCGGGGCGCCGCTCACCAACGAGCTGACCACCCCGGGCGGGGTCGGCCGCTACACGCACTTTCAGGGTGGGTCCATCTACTACTCCCCGGCCACCGGAGCCCACGAGGTGCACGGGGCCATCCGGGACGCCTGGACCGCACAGGGCTGGGAAGCCGGCTCGCTCGGGTTCCCCGTCAGTGACGAGTACGCGGTACCCGGTGGGCGGGCCAGCGCCTTCCAGGGCGGCACCCTGACCTACAGCTTCGTCACCGGCCAGGTGACTCGCAGCTGACCCAGCGGGGTGCACGGATGCAGGTGTGGCAGGAACATCGGAGCGCGCAGCGGATCACGTCGCGGCGGCCTCGGTGTTCCTGCCTTCCGTTGTCGAGACACTCCGTCGCGAACGGGACGCCCAACCGCAACACTCACCGACGGACCGTCACGGGCGCGTCGCACCTCGACCAGGCGGCCATGTCCTGCTGGATCGCCCGAATCTCGGCAAGCTCGACAGGGTCGTCCCTGATGGCGAGCGCTTCCGCGGCAGCGACCTGGCGGCGTGTGTCACGGTGCATCGCTGCCACAGCGGCCAGGATGACCTGGTCGACGCTCTCACGCCGGGATGCCCCGAGTTGGAGGAGCAGGTCGCGGGTACTGGTCTGAACCGTGACGGTAGTGGTGTCGGCCATGATCGAAGTCTGCTCCTGGTCCACCACAGTGTGCGCAGGGTCTGTTCTGGCCGGTGATCAGTTCCGCGTGGCCTGCAGGCGCTCCCAGCTCGGCACGGACAGTTCCACCCCGAACACGTCACCGATGCGGCGGCACCGAGCGGCGGCGCTGGTGTAGACGTCCGGTCGATGCCGGACACCGGGACTGTAGAAGAAGGTCAACCGGACGAACAGGTCGACCATGTCCGGGTTGTTGTTCTGCAGGGCCAGGATCAGCCCCGAGTAAAAGTTGCGGGCGACCATCCGGGTGTCCCCCCGCGCCAAGTAGTCATACGTGCTTCCCACGGTCGCGAAGTGGCCGTACCACCACGCGAAGTTCTCCTCCAGCTGGTTCGCGATCTGCTGGGCGCCCTTCTCGACATGGTCGAAGGAGGCGGAGAACTCGCGATGGTCATTCAGCTTCAGGACACGCTTGGTCAGGCCCCTCAACGTGTCGGTGACCGTCCACGGGCGGTGCCGATCCTGGTCGTCAGTGCGGTCGCGGACCACTTCGATGCCGGGGTTGAACACGACGGCGTCGACGTTGAGGACCCAGCACCGCCCGGACATCTTGGTTCTCTGGATCCAACCCGCGACGCGAAAGCCACCCCGCCCGAAATAAGCCTCCGGCAGCGCCGAACGGAAATACAGATCCGTGTGACCCTCGAAAGGGTGCTGCAGCTCCTCGGCGGGGGTGAACCCCACCGTCGCCACCGCATCACGGATCGCCGCCTCCCCATGCTTGGCAACCATTGTCAGACTCGGCACGACCAGCACCTCTTCCCGCGGCGTGTCAGCTCACCGGTGCGAAATGTAACCCCGCACATCATCCAGGCTGAGCTCGACGTTCTCGTCCCGGTCCACCGGGCGCCGCGACAACCAAGTTCGTTCCCCACGTGCCGACCACCGCTCGATCAGTGAGTCCACCTCGGGCTGGTCGGCCCCGATGAACAGGTAACCCTCGCGGTTCACCTCGTCCAGAACCTCGGTGACCGTGGGGTCGGGAGTTACTAGGTCAGGGGTTGCTGTGTCGATCACGGTTGATCTCCTTCGCTGTTGCGCCACCGGCCGGAGCCGAGGATGGTTTTGACGGTTTTCTGGACGTGCTCCGCGGAGCGGCGGACCGCTTCCGGGTCGGTGTTGCCCCACCCGGCGACGTACCGTCCCGACTTGTCACCCACGTCGGGGCTCATGCCCTGGTTGCGGCACAGCACGTAGCTGATGGACTCGGCTTCCACCTCGAACGCGCCACGGTTTCCGTTGTGCCCGGAGTGGTACTCGTCCAGCTTCTCGACGTGGCCCGCCTTGATGTGACCGAGCTCATGGGCCAGTGTGTTCACCTGGTTGGCCTCGGACATGCCGGAGCGGATCACCACCCGATGGCCGTGCGGGTCGGTGAACCCGCGGGCACTACCGGGAATGTCGTCGTAGGACACGGCGTACCCGGACTCGGTGATCGCAGCGGTCAGGTCCTCCTGAAACCCCGGTGGCGGCTCCTCGGACAGGGTGGTCATGGACTCGCCGTCCGGCAGCGGTTCGCCGTCGGTCTGGGACACGTCGAACACCGAGACCGCGGTGAACCCGATGACCACCGACTTCTTGGCCGGCTTGCCGTCCGGGCCGACGATGGGCTTGCCGGCGGAGTCGGTGGCATCCTTGCGGATCGTCTTCGGCGCCAGGATGGCGATGCCCTTCTCACCTTTGCGCACCTGCCGGTTCATCCCCTGCCAGGTCTTGAACCCGGCCACCCTGGTCGCCTCGAAGTGCGTCTGCACACCGATGAGCATTTGGTTGGAAAACGAGTAGTGATGGAACCGGGACATGGTGTCCAGATAGCGGTTCCAGTCGGCGTCCTCGGCCAGCGCCGCAACCCGACCCTCCAGCTCGCCGTGGATGGCGGTCAGCTTCTCGTCCAGGGTGTCGTAGCGCTGGGTGAACAGGCTGTCCCGGTCCACGATGGAGGCGGCGGGCTCGGCGCCAAGGCTGACGTCGGTCTCGGCGTGGGTTCCGGCGGCGAACTGTCCGCCGGAGGGGACACCGGGCTGTACTCGAGTGATGGTGTTGGCGCTCATCGGGGGCCTTCTCTGTCGGTGAGCAGGGGTGCTCACCTGAGATGTGTGCGGGGAGCCGCGGTAGTCAACCATCACCCAGCCGCAGGCAGGCGAACCTCTCGGTGATGTTGTTACTTCTGCTCGGTCATGGTGGGCACGTGTGCGGCGGCCCTAGATGGGACCGGCAGCTTCTTTTGCGGCTTCTTTCTCCGCTTGGGCGGACAGCCAGCCCGCGAAGTTGCGCTGCGAGAACGCGGCGAGACCGGCAGCGTTCTCCAACGCCCTGGAGTTGAGCTCGGTGGGCTTCGCTGACCACGCCTCGTACCTCTTTACGACCGCAGCCCGCTGCTCCCACACGGCGTGGGCAAGCCGAACGCGCATGACCTGTGGGTCTGACACGGACATGAGGACGAAGGTGTCCTCGCCTTGCGTCCGACGTAGGCCGGGCACCGGGTACACGATCTCGTTGGACAGGGTTACCCAGTGCTCGGTCACTTTGGCGATAGTGGAAAGCACCGCGTCGAAACGGTGCGGTACGAACGGGTGAACTTCGGCCACACAGGCGTCGACGACCAACCAGTCGGGCACTTTCTGCTGCTCATTCATGATGGTTATGTGGGCGGCCGGGGCTGCGTCGTCCCGGTTTCTGGTTGTCGCGGTCCACGATGGAAGCGGCGGGCTCGGCGCCCAGGCTGACATCGGGGTGGACAGACCTGCGGCCGCACACGCCGGTGGTGAAAGTACCGAAACCGGCACCTTCACCACCGGCGATGAGGACGACTGAGATGAGCACCGACGTGCACAAGCCGTACACCGACGACGGTGTTACCTACTGCGGCTGGGACAGTCACGAGGGGTGCGGCGAGATGTGGCCGTGCTCAGCAGTGCGGGACGCAACGCACACCGAACATGGCGAGCGCAACGACACTCCCTGCCCGCGCGTTGACCGTGCCTATGGCGCGTGCATCTTCGTCGCTGCTCATGTGGGCCGCTGCCGCGATCGGGCCGGGTACTACTTCACCGGCAACACCGACCTCACCGATGTGCAGTACGCCGTGGCCGACGCCATCGAGGCCTACTTGGAGAATCACGCCACCGAATCGTTCACCCCGAGCGTGCTCGCCCGCATGGCACACACCGACACCCTGGCTGCGCAGACCGTGTGCCGCTACCTGGCCGAGCACCGCTACATCAGCGCCGGCGGCAACGGTGCCTGGACCCGTTACAGCGCACGGTAACTCTCTCCGCCGTCGCGGACGGGGGTCTCCGTCGGCGTTGTTCGGTGCCGACACAGTCCTTGACTTGTCGGGCCATATCAGGGTGGACGAATCTGCGGCCGCACACATGGAGGAAAGAGGTGCCGCGAACGTCACCTTCACCATCGCTCGAGGAGACGACACAGATGATTGCCGACGATGTGCTGCTCAGGGGGATCGTCGGGTCACACGCCTACGGGCTGGCCCGGTCCTGCTCCACCACCGACTGGGCCGGTGTGTTCCTGCGGCCCAGCCATAAGTTCCTCGGTCTGACCCAGCCAGAGATGTTGCTGAGCAGCCGCGAGGCCCACGACCCGGATGCCCGTGAGTACGAGCTCGGCAATATCATGCGGCACGCGCTGGAAGGGAGACCCGGCGCCCTGGAGATGCTCTATCTCGACGACTACGTGCACATCACCGATCTCGGTCGCCAACTCATCGGCCTGCGCGAGCATTTCCTGTCCGCCCCCACGGTCGCCTCCGGATACCTGACCTACGTCGAGAGGGTGGTGAAGCAAATCGTGCGACGACAGGAGGCAGCGACCGCGGGCTTCGACCTTCGCAACCCGAAAGGCGCCCGTCACGTGCTGCGGCTGCTGCAGAGCGGTCTGGCGTTGTACACGGACGGGCACCTACCGCTGCACGTCAATGACCGTGGTGAGATGTTCGACTTCGGGCAGGACGTCGGCGTCTTGGGCGACATGGACCTGTTGCGGGACACGGTGCACTCCTACGAGGAGCGGTTCGCTGCCACCAGGTCACCGCTGCCCGAGGAACCGGACACGGCGAAGCTGTCGGACTGGCTGCGCAACGTCCGGTTGGATGAGCTGGACCGCGCACGCTGACAGCGAGTTCGACCGCGGGCCGTGCGGGGGGGGCGGCGGTCAACCATCACTCGGCCGTGGGTGTTGGTTGGTGTTTCACCGGAGGGGGCACCACCCCGGTGAAGCGGTGCACCCAGGCGAGGCCGGTGTTATCCAGGTGGGTGCGGGCACGGGTGACGCTGACGTAGGCAAGCATCGCGTCGTCCCGGGACATACCTTTCTGGGTGCCGTCCTTGAACTTGGCGGGTTCCCGGAAGTCGTCGGCAATGAGGACGTGCCCCCATTCGCGTCCTTTGGCGACGTGCGCGGTGGACACGACCAGCTCGGCTTGGCGTTCCGGCACACACCCGTCGATCGCCTCCACCACTGTGGTGGCGCCGTAGCGGTCCACGATTTTCACCAACGCCGCAATGTCGGAGTCGTCGTTGGTGGCGTACTCGCGTACCTGATCCCAGTTGGTGAACGCGAACAGCTCAGGATGGGATGTGCCTTCCCCGGACTGCAGCTCTGCGGCGGCGGACGCCAGGTTGCGCAGCTGTTTCGCCTTGTTCTTCCCGGCGATCGCGACCAGGGTCCGGTTCTTGTGTGCGGTGATGACCTGGTCGAGCACCCCGGAGTTGGAGCGGCACAGCGCGGCGTCGGGGCGGGCGTTGGAGGTGCCGACGGTCGAGGCTATCGCCGGGTTGCCCGACAGCCGCAGGTTGGCCTGCAGCAGGCCTAGCCACACGTTGGCTTCGTCGGCGACGGCTTGGCCGAACCGCCACGACTGGGTGAGCTGGTGGCGGGGACCGTCGAACTGGTCCATTGCCGAAACCGCACCGCGCCATCCGTAGATGGCTTGGCTGGCGTCACCCACAGCGACGATCTGGCTGTGGTGCTGTGCTTTGATCACGGAGAGCACGTTTCTGTCCGCATCTTGCGCCTCGTCGTAGAGGATGAGGTCGGTGTTGAGCACGGGACGCGACATCGCCCACATCTTGAGGTAGTGGTCGTGCACGATCGGCAGCTTCCCCTCCGGGTCCTTGATGTCCTCCCATTGCCGCTCGGCGATGGTCACCACGTGCGCGCGCAGCGCGTCGAGTTCGGCTGGGTCCACTTCGGGGTGCGGGGGCAGTGTGACGTGGACGGGAGCGATGGTGTCGTCGGTGGTTTTGCAGAATGCTGCGACGGCCCCCGCTGCCATGCTGATGAGCTGTTTCGGGGGGACCTGGATGGGTTCCGCTCCGGGGGCGGTGGGATGCAGCACCCAGGAGGCCCCGGAGCGGAACTCTTTTGCCTGGGTGTACCACGGCACCCGAGTGAACCCGAGTTTGGGGGCGAGCGGGGTGCCGAAGACTTGGAACGCCAAGGAGTGCGAGGTGTGCGGGATGATTCCGGTGCCTTTGAACGTCGTGCGCGCCTCATCCCGCACGCTCGCGTTGAACGCGAGGTACAGGCCGCGACGCTTCGGGGTGGATTCGGCCATGAACCGAAGGGTGGAGGTCTTGCCGGTGCCGGCACCGGCTTCCAAGACCAGTCCGGCACCGCTGCGATAGGTGTCGATGGCGGCCTGCTGTTCGGCGGTGGGTGGGTATGCCACGAGTGTTCTCCTCGTCGGGTTGCCGGCACGGAGAAGCGCCGGCCCAGGTTCTGTGCGGGTGTTCAGCGAGGACTTCCTCGGCTGTAGCCCGCATGGTCAATCGTTATGTGTGCGGCCAGGCAGGTGTGTCCCCGGAAATGGGTGGGCAATCCGGTGGGTGCGTTATTCGGGTGGGTGGGCGAGCCACTCGAAACCGTCGAAGTACCGGGTACCAACCGGGCACTATGCCCAAGCGCACTGACACCCGCCGCCGCCGCACATACACCTACCGGTGGGCCGCACCTCGCGGCTCACCGCACCGATGGGAGATCAAGAGATGAGCTACCCCTACAACCCTGAGCAGAACGGTCCGGGTGGGTACAGCGAGTTCGACCGCGGGCCGGGCGGCTACGGCCCGTCGGCACAACCGGCGCCGCCCAACTATTTGGTGTGGGCCATCCTGAGCACCGTGCTCTGCTGCCTGCCCCTGGGGATCGTTTCCATCGTCAAGGCCGCACAGGTGAACGGACTGTGGGCGCAGGGTCGCACCGACGAGGCCCGTGCCGCCGCGGCCTCGGCCAAGAAGTTCGCCATCATCGCCGCCGTCGTGGGTGCGGTGATCCTGGTCCTGTACATCATCGTGCTCATCGCGATCGGTGTCGGCACCCAGCAGAGCAATTACCGCTGAGGCCGCGGGCGTCGAGCCGCACACACGGAGAGCATGAGCAACCCACATTCGCGTGTCTCCGCCGGCACCCCCTCGGGGGGCCAGTTCGCTGCCACCGCCCATGCCGAGACCGATGTCAGCCTGAGCCCGGAGACCGGCCCGGCGGCGGGTGGGGACCTGCGCGCCGAGTGGACACACGATGATCGCGACGACGAACATTCCGCTCGGATAGGTGACCTGGGAATGCGGGTCACCTCGCACGAGTCGGGGTCCTTCGACTGGGAGGTGTACGACACCGACCGCTTCAGCCGGGTCGCTTCCGGGCAGGCCGCTGATCCCGCCCAGGCGCGCGCCGCCGCCGAGGACGCCCAGGTCGAGGCTGCTCGGTGGGGTTCGGCGGGTGTGCGGGAGGGTATGCGCACCCCGTGGGGTGCCGCCCAGTACGCGGAGATCGTGGCACCGGGGATCGGGGTGGTCGGCACTGCCGGGCACGGTGGCACCAAGCTGTCTGCGCAACGCAACCGGGCGGTGCACCCGGAGTGGCGTCAGAAGGGTGGTTGGTATGAGGAGGACGACGAGTGGTCGATCGTGGCGGTCACCTTCCCCGACGCCTACCCCGAAGCGCATGTGGTGTCAGCCCACCGGCTCTGCCGGGACTACCGGCCCGACGAGTACGAAAAGGTCACCGGCGCCACGATCAAACCCGGGGAGTCCTACATGCGGGACCAGCAGAACTTCCGCGCCGAACACCGTGAGCACGACGTGGTGCGCGGTGCGACCAGCAGTGACACCTACCCGGGGATGGTCGAGGTCACCGCATCCCGTCCCGGGTCGGAGGAGCAACGCGGGTATCTGGTGCCCACCGACGAGTACCGCACGCGGGGCAGGCACGGATTCGTCATCGACCCGTCCCGGCACGCGCGTACGCCGGAAGAATAAGCCGGGACGTCAGTTCCGCTCGGCGTCGAGTTCCCGCAGGTGCCCACCCAAGGATCCGAAGAAGCTGCGCGAGCCGTACCCGCCGTTGCGCTCGTTGTGCAGCTGCACCGCCTTGGTGTTCTCCTCGAGCTGGTCGACCACATCGTCCACCGTGGCGTCCTCGGTGAGCGGCACCCGGAACTCGAGCCGCTGGTAGTCCCACTGGTCGCAGCCACCGTCGAGGGTGGCGTCGTACTCGGTCAGCAGGTACTCGTCGATGTCGGCGGAATGCTTGTTCAGCCAGGCGTCGAGCTCGGCGTCGTCAACCTCGGTGTCGGTGTCGTATATGTCGGGCTTGGCGTACAGACGAAGACCATCGGCCAAGTCGAGTGTGGTCTCCCCGCGGACGAAGAAGCCTTCCGGATCCCGGCAGATGCTCACGGTGTCGAGGACGTTCGAGGTGGGTGGGTCCTGGGTGATGTCGTCGAGAAGTACGTCGTCCCACTCGTCGATCCCGAGTGCGGAGACCGGGCGTTCATCACCGGCGTCCAGGCTGACCCCGGTTTCGGACCGCATGCCTGGAGCGAACTGGCCCCCCGAGGGGGTGCCGGCGGAGACACGCGAATGTGGGTTGCTCATGCTCTGTGTGTGTGCGGCCACGTGGGGGACTCCTTCGGTGGAGTCCCCCACGTGGAAGCTAGGCCGGTACTGCGGCGACGACGATGTTGTCCCGGTAGGTCCCGTATGTTCCACCGTGCCCGTTGGACAGGTGCAGCAGCGGTCCACCGCAGGTCACCAACGCCAACCGGCGGGCCCCGTTCTTACCGGCGAACACGAACGGCGGCAAGGAGTCTTTGCCGACCACGGCGACGTCGGTGACCTGCCAGCGGGTGACCTGCCCGGAGGTTTCGGTCACCGTGACGACCGCACCGGGTGCGACGTTGTGCAGCTGGTTCATGGCACCGGGGCCTTGGTTGACGTCGTCCACGTGCCCGGCGATCACAGTGGTGCCTGCGGAGGCGACGACAGCGGCCCCACCGGACCACAAGCCGACCTTGTGCACGTCGACGGGGATGATGAGGCTGCCGTCACCGGCGACGGTGGTCGGCACGATCGGCGCGTTGATGCAGAGCGAGCCGATGACTACTCGACCGGACTGTGGGGCATCACCGCAACCGGGTCCGCTCGGTTTCTGACCCCCACCGGCCCCGGTGTTGGAGATCCCGGCCGCCGGTACTGCTGGTGCCGCCGGGTTGGCGATTCCGGCCGCCGGGATTGCTGGTGCCACGGTGAGGGTGGGCACCGGTGCAACGGGGGGCAGTGCTTGATTCGGTATCGGTGGCAGCGGGGGTAGGGCTGTGTCTGCCACGTGGAACGGTGCGTCCGGCAGCGGTGCACCACCTGGTGGGGTTGCGGTGGGGGCAATGGGGGTGGCGCCACCCACGCCGGCAGGTGCGGCAGCATCGTTACTGGGAGCGGCAGCAGCGGGTGACTCGGTAGGTGCAGCAGCAGGTGCTGTGGTACCGGCCGCAGCAGACGGTGCACCCGCGTTCATCCCGTGGGTGGCCACCACACCACCGGTCACGAGCATGGCGAGCCCAAGGGCGGCGGTAGCCGCTGTCATCGCGCCGCGCCGCCGAGTTCGGGTCGGCCCGGTGGCCGTTGTTGTGACGCCCGGGTCGGGGACAGCATCGGCTGCCGTCGGGGTGAGGTCGTCAGGTTCGGGTGGGGTGGTTTCGTGCAAGCTCATCGTGGCCAGTTTTCGGGTTGTTCGTTACGGACAGGGACACCGTGGGAAGCACAGGCGGCAAACCAGAGTTGTGGTTCACCGCCTGTGCTTCGAGGCTAACGCGATCGACGCCGGTACAGGGCGCCCAGCAGCAGGGCCGCACCGGCCATCACGATGCCCAGCCCACCCGAGAGCATCGGGTAGTTGGTGCTGGTGGACGCGGGGGCGGCCAACACCTGGGTGGGTGCTGGTGCCGCCGCAGCGTTGGCTCCGAGACCCGTGTCGATCCGGAACGGGGTGCCTGCACCCGGATCGACTACCGCGGTGGCACCGGGAGCAGACACGACCGGAGGAGCTACTGGAGAGGCCACCACGGGTGGCGCGACCGGCAAGACCACTGGCGGAGTGACGACGGGCGGCACCACTGGTGGTGTGACGACGGGTGGGATTACCGGAGGTGTGACTACCGGAGGGGTGCTCACCACGGGCGGCGTGACCACTGGTGGGATTACCGGAGGGGTGCTCACCACGGGCGGCGTGACCACTGGTGGGATTACCGGAGGGGTGCTCACCACGGGC
>JAABUY010005649.1_pt1 | contig 12494 bp, 10 predicted proteins | sample 5560271 | NCBI WGS metagenome assembly JAABUY01 (sample SAMN10711886, study PRJNA513374) | rock metagenome | isolation source: Antarctica rocks | place: Antarctica: Victoria Land, University Valley
AATGACAATTTATGAATGTTTAATTTTACTGAATTACTTCATTACAAAAGCAAGATATACATACTATCTGACAAAGTCATTAAGAATGAGCTTATAAAGCTGCATTATAATGATGTTTTAGCAGAACATTACAGAGTAGACAGAATAATTAATTTGTTGTTTAGAAAGTATTATTGAGTTAATATGACAAATAATGTTTAAGAATATGTTGCTTTGTGTATTGTATGTTTAAGAATTTAAATATTAAGACACTGCTTATATAATAAATTACAGTTGTTGTTACTATCTATTTAATCATAAAAGAAGATAACAATGAACATAATTATTGACTTACTATCTAGCAGATAAGAAACTGATGTTTATGACTTCATATTAATAATTGTGAATCATCTTACAAAGATAACTCAATATATTTCTGTCACTAAAAAACTCACTGTGATTAAGTTAACTGACATATATATTGAATAGATTATATGTCATTATGAAGAACTTAAAGATATTATTTTAAATTAAAAGTTAATCTTTATCAATATATATTGATCTGAATTCTGTTATTAACTTTAAATGAAGTGAAGATTAAACATTATCTTTTATTTATAAACTAATAATTAAATCAAAAGACAAAATTAAATTCTAAAACACTATTTGTGTTGTTATTGTTGTAAAGAACAAGATAATTAAGTGTTCTTTTTGTTAATAATAGAGTTTGCATATACAAATAAAAAATATATAACAATTAATTAAACATCATTCAAGACATTAATGAGCTATTACTTAAGAATTGCTCAACACATTGAGAACAACATCTATGAAGAAAAGATGTTAGCAGCAAAAGACTGAGCACAATAAATTAAGAAAATTTATATTACAATAATAAAGTAATAACAAGCTGCTGTAAAAGCATAAGTTAAGTATTTTGACAAAAATCATGTTTAAAAAAGCTACAACATTAACAATTTAATGTTATTGTTCATTAAGAATTTGAAGCAACACAGATTAAATAAGAAATTGTTGCATAAATTCATTGAGTCTTTTCAAATTATTAATCTTATTAATAAATAAGCATATTAACTGGCTCTGCCTGCTCACTACAGAATTCATAATGTATTTTATGTTTCATATTTAAAGTTTTATAAATGTCATCTAAACAATAATTCTTTATTAGAACTGTTCTTTTCAAATCTCATAAACAACAAGAAAGAATATGAAATTGAAGAGATTTTAAGCAAGAAATAAAGAAGAGAACAATTATAATATGAAGTTAAGTGAGTAGAATATTTAACAGAATATAATAAGTAATTTTAAGTAGAGAATATAAGAGATGCAGAAATGTTATAATAAGAATATGATGCAAGAGCAGAGAAAAAGTGAAAGTATAAATGAGATTTAAGAAATTAAAAACTTCTATCAAAAATATTCTACATAGTATTATCTAGAAGAAGTGAAATCAAAATACAATTAATATATTAATAAAACACTATTAAATCACTCTGTCATCTCTGCATTCATGTCACTATCAGAAGTAAAAGACAAGAACAATAACTACTTATTAATGTTATAATTGCTGTTAAAGTGACTGAGTTACAGCATTAAGTTATAAGAGCTTTTCAAGATGTTATTATTTAATTGAAGAAAGAAAAGCTCATACTTGAAGTGAAGTAAGTAACATGATGATGATAGTAAAGTGTAAGAGAATTAAGAAAATAAATTATAAAATAAAAGATATTTAACATAAATATCTGCATTACAGTGACTGCTCACTGCTCTTAAATCATAAGTAACAACAAATTATAAATCTTTACAAATTTATAATGATTGCTGTGATGCTCTGCAACACAAATAATGTAGATAATGACATACTTAATAAATGATGTCTACATATAATTGAGATAACACTGAAGTCAAGATTAATGAATATCATTGATTGTTATGATGACAACATAATTAATAAGTATATACAAGTTATTAACTCAGCAATTAAAAAATTAAACTGAGTGCACAGGTTGCCTATAGGTCATGTAGGTCAGAGTTGAGTTCAGATATTGAGTTAAGTCAAACTAACTTTTATTCAGTTAGGTCAGGTGTGAGTTAATCTGACCTGACTTATATAGAGTCATGAATTTTTTGCAGGTTATATATAGTCTTAGTAAGCATGTGTATGCACTTAGTAAGCACATACACATGCTTACTAATGTGTGTTTCTAATGTGCACCTTCACAAAAAGTCATGATTTTCATAACTTATTCAGTAATATATCTTGCGACCATGTAATTTATCCCTATATGACTAGTTAAGGTGTAATTTATTATGACTAATATATCAATAAGCTTTCACATTTTTGAGCTTTAGCCCTGACCTTACTCATAATGGCTAGCCTTACCTGTGTGTGAGTACTCACACAGATTATAGATAGAGTTAATCTGTACATGAACTCAACCTGATCTGACCTGAACTCTAGTGCAGGTTCAGGTTAAATGCACTTTTTTCTGATCTGACTTAACTCTACACTCAGTCTATAAAAAATGCAAAGATCTGTTACTATTAATGCATTACAAGATAACAAGAAATTTTCTGTCAAACTGAGTTGCATAGCTTTCAGAATGTCTTGTAACAATTGTAATTCTGATTCTTAACAATGTTGCATCAGCTAATGTTGTTGCTGATATGTTTAAAACAATAAAGACAACAAGAAGAATTCAACTTATTGTTGATGTAATGACTATGATGTGACATTGAGATGATGTCAGTGTGAGTAAATAAGAAAGTAAAGAAATTATTAAGAATATGATATTATAAAGCAGCAATATTCTTGAAGATTGAGACAAAAATGAAATTGAGATACAATGTGTGTGATGATGTTATTGCAGAAGAAAGATATTGTATATAATGCAGAGTAGAGAGATATTCATTAATTATAATCTTAGACTTAATGCTTTTCTGAGCAGTAAGTTTTTTATAAATTAATTATATTTTAAAAATGATGTTCTATGATGTTAATGATACAGCAACAGTCATTAAGTAAGCATTTTTAATTAAATCTGTCAACAATGATTCATCTGTGACTTGAGAAAGTGAGAGTGAGATGTGAAAAGACAGTATTTTATTGTTAAAAAAATTAAATAAATACAATCACATCTATATACAGCAACAAGATCTCTGTTGCTGTCTTTTCTGTGCAACAACATTATTTAGAATGTACATCTCATCATTATTGTGTAGACATTTTGTCAGTAAGTTTATTTTAAGATATTTATATTTCTTATATTTAATATTCTTCTTTGTCTTGTTCTGTTTCTGCATTTCATTTCAGCAGAGCAAGAATGTTAACAATGTTATTTATGATATTTATTGCATTCTTAACTAATTTAGTTTTTACAGACTTAATCTTCAGAATTAGCTCTGATAAATTTGTCAATTCATTAACATTTAAGACTGTGTTGACAAACAGTATCTAATAATGAGTATAATAAGAATCTAAAGATTTCTTATTGTATTTCTTTATATTTATATAGATGCATTCCTTAAACTGCAACATTATTAGAACACATTGATGTCTTAAATGCTATATATACAGAAATCATTAACAATTCTGCTGAATTCTTAATGAGAGATATAGCAGAGAGAATATCTTTCTTATTTTTCTTAATGATTATAATATTACTATTGTTACACTGTTGCTATCATGCTGTTTACAGAGTGTTACAAGAAAGAAATGTCATTTAAAGACATAAAGTTATTACAGCTTCAATATATTAAGATGTTGAAGATAAAATAAATGCAAATTGTGTATAAGAAAGAGTTTCTTATATATTGCAATTAAATAAAGAGATCATCAATCTAATTAATTTAGAAATAAAGAAAAGTTAATTTCACTTATATTTTGTGTATTATTCATTATTAAACAAAGCTAAATCATTACTTATCTGAATGTAACAAACTTAAAGTATTGTATAAGATCATCAGTTTAACTAAGATAGACAATAAATGAAATATATAAGACTGTTAAGTGAATCATTGCTTACATCTTGCTAGTTAGATTTTATAAAATCACAATGTATTTATAATGTCAGTGATATATCAATGCACTGAAGAATCAGCACATAGAAGAGAAGACAATTGTTATAATATCATTATGTATTTATATTAAATTATAGTTAAACTTTTTATGCAATGATTAATAAGCAAAGTACTATATAGACAGTCTTTATATATAAATTTTTTAAGTTTCTTAATTGTTAATCTTCATCAATATAAGATCTTAACATTGAAACTTCATCAAATAACTGTTGTAATGTAGTGTCTCACATTGTCACATATCTTACTCATCAGCCTCTTATAGATAAGAGGCTTGTGAGTTCACAAGACTGCAGAAAAAATAATTAATTGTTTACAGCAACATTTATTTTTTATTGATGACAGTTGAAGAAAGACATTAGCATTAGATCACAAGAAAAGAAGATTAATAAGCATCAGAATCAAGAAAAATATGAGAAGCTACAGAGAGCAAAGTTGAAATTTGTATTAGTTAGTTCATGAGGTAACAGCAACAGTGATGGTGACAGCAAGATGATAATGAGAGTGAGATCAGTATGTGCTAGTTGCTTGTAGTTATGCAGTGTATGGCAGCCTAGGCAGCCTTGGTCACCTATGAATTAATCAATCAATCAATCAATCAATCAATCAATCAATCAATCAATCAGGGCAAGGAGGTCACGGACGAGCGCCTTACGTTCATTTGCAGTGACCGTTCCAACATGCAAAGCAACATGCAGCATGCAACCTGCGGGTGGTGTGAAGCTGCTGCTTGGTCATCATCATAAGGTATGTACAGTAAGTACTTGGTAAGCAGCCCAGGGTCTACCTGACCTTTAAGTCATGGCGTCCCGTCCGACGTATGAGTCTTCTGCCTGAAAGGGTTTTACGCAGCTCTTCACCCAAGGCTTCGCACGTGTGGTGGTGGTGCTGGGCGTGGTGCGGTTCGGCTACCGTCTTGCTGGAACTCGCAATCTTCTCGGTTTCTGTTGCTTAAGGTAACGTTGCCTTGAACGGTAATCGGTCCGGATGATTTGATAGGCGTTCGAGGAGCCGGTGTGCCTTTCTCAATATTCGGTATGTTCACCGCCTCCATGTGAGTGCGAACTGCGTCGCCGCTGCTGCCAAGGTCTACCATCTCATGCCAACCATGTCAACGTTGCATCGACCGGAGTCGTGGATGTTTAAGATGTGTTCAACTCGCCCCTCGAGTCATTGTAGATACGACCCCTCCTCACTCCACTCCTCAGCCCACCCGTTCCGTTACTGAAGATCACTGCCGCATATCGTGATTGAAGTCTTCAAACAAGGCATAACACAGACATCTTTTTGCAACTTCCATTGAGACTTCTGAATGCCGAGGAACATCAAGTCGCAGTTGAACTCATCACACACAACAAATCCTGCCACTCCCCGCGCGTCAACCGTACAGCCCACAGTTATGCCGAGATCCATGCTACAAGCCTACGACATCTGCTCGCAAGAACAAGTCCAAAGCCCTTCTTTGGTACGTATCAAGATAGTTTGGTACAAGCCCTAACACAGTGTTGACTGAAGTTGTTAGGGCTACGTGCAGATGTACCCAGACACCCAAGACTGTCCTTACGAGTTGTATCCATATTCGGGTGATGCCAACGGATACTTCGTTGGGGAGCAGGAAGGTATCAATGTCGAATACACCGGATCAAGCTCCCTGGACGACCAGGACCGGGACCGGCGGCGGAGGCGCACGTCCCTAGCCAAGGAGAAGGAGGCTCTGTCGAACATGCACATGGTAACCATCCCCGGACCTCCCGGCCGAAGCGGTCGCAAGGCTAACACTTGGTAGCGCCGCCGAGCCCAGAACCGTGCCTCGCAACGCGCATTCAGGGATCGCAAAGAGAAGCATGTGAAAGACCTCGAGCACCAACTCGACGACTTAGGCGGCAGACACCAAGCCTTGCTGACATCGTACTCGAACCTCAGCAGCATCAACGATCGCCTGAGCAACGAGGTAGAGAAATTGATGACCGAGAATGGCAGCTTACGGTCCTCGAGGGACAGCTCCACCTTCAGCGCACTGTTGACGCCGAAGGAGCTGGATGGCCTGGGTGGAAACGACGATTTTTATTCGGAATCGGTGTTCTATCATGATTCGGATTTGTCAGGCGCAGATAGGCTGCTCCATGCGTGTAATGGTACTCTATGACGCACTTTAGTGTGCGGGAGGAGCTCGGAATTTGCGGGAACCCATAGGGGCCTAATTCTCAGGTATTATTAATACAATCCAACCGTTCAGCCTCTCTAGGGGTCCGATGAGCATCGTACTTGATAAGCCTCATTGGCTCCAAGGTCCAGTAGGCGGTATGCACATTGTTGCGCCAAGTATATCTTTTGAGCGCATGCAACAGCGGACAAACCAGAGGCGCCCAGTGGACCGCTGCTTGGTAGCATCGAAAGCCGCAACCGGATCACCTACGCATCTAGAGGCACATTCTGGATGCATGCTGCACGATGGTGCATAAGAGGGTCTAATCGTCGCGATCTGATAGAGCGAGACATTCATGCAGGCTGCCCATGTGATGCGACTATCAGGAAGTCTGTTTTCTTTGACCCTTCTGTTTCAAGCCTCTTGTTCGATGGTACAAGCTTCTAGCGTCGTCCGACGACGGTGATTGGAGACCTTTCGTGGAGGAGTGTAGGCCAATGTGATTGAACAGGCAGTCCGTTATAAGGCGTACGGCCCCTTAGACCTTGCTCTTCAGCCTCGACAAGGGTCTGGGGTGGGAAAGGTGGGCTCCCGTTGCTGTCCCGGTTGAAAGGCTGTGGCCTAGGTTATGACTGCGTTGTAACACCACCAAAGCGCCAAGATTTTAATTCGTACGACGTCCTTTGTTGAAAGGGTCATCCGTGTTGCTGCAGCACCTTGAAGAGTCCCTGGTCGGCGATGTCCGATACAGACCGCTGACAGTACGCTCAGCTGGACGAGTCAAGTACCTAACAAATATATCGGATAATTACATGTAACTTAGAACAGAGATCAGGCTTCACCTTCAGACGTGTTTAGCTTGTTTCATAACTTATCAAAATATGACCCGCAACGATTACCGTACTTCTAGTGAGATATCCGCGACATCAGCTTAACCCTCTTATTGGTTAAGCGCCTCAGCTTCAGACTTACCTTACGGTACGGTCCGACCTCAACATAACTCGCTCTCTTCCTCCATCTCCCGACTCACAGCCTTACGCAATTCCACTGGGGCTTGCACCTGCGATTCCGTCGCTCTCTTCGCTGGGGTACTTTCCCCGGCGTAGTATGCAAATCAACATGCTGCCATGGAGGAAGTAGGAGCTCTTAGGGCGCTACACTGGACACTCCATTTCCGTTCCGTTTCTAATGCCTTGAAGAGACTGTCTTTGCGACGAGGATCAAGCTTGGTCTTGTACTGCGCCGCCGCAAAGAAGAGCGAGCACATAAAACGCTAAGGTACCAACAAGGCGGTTACAGATTGTAGTGCGATGTGGGGTCCACCTATCAGGGAAATACGCGCTTACCTGATTTTGGGATCATCACAGGCGTAGCTCAATTGACGGTTTCCAACGATAGATATTTGGAGCTTTCAATCATCACTTGTCGTCAGGAGAGTCACTTCAGAATGGCTTCAGAACCGGACAGCTCTGCCAAGAATGAGACTACAACCAACTCCTCTACAGAGCAGACGGTACGTAGTACGACCATCTTCATCCCCTCACTTGTTCCCATTGCGGCACAGGACCATTTAGTTGGTCAATGTTGGGTTGGATCCTCTGGCCGTCTCCATTTTCCATCTATCCGAAACACACAAGTCAAGTGCTGTCTTGCTTTTCAGTCTTCATTCTCGTCATAACTTATATAGCGTGTTTGAGCTCAGAAGATGGGGGTTGAGGCTGATGCGGCGTTGAGAAATCTGTCGCAGCAAGATCTGAATGCACCTACGCAATTACCTGCACAGGCTCCAACAAAGTTGGGTGGATGACTTTGCCGTGTTGGCTGTATGGCAATGTCCACCACGTACTTTGTTGGTCCGGACATGTTGGTGTTGGTCATTCTCCGTTGCTGCTCTGTTGGCATGATCAGCTTACCGTCCCATGCGTCGTTCATGAGATGGTACTGTTGGACTTTCTATTAAATCAGTCTCCCTCCCTGGGAAGCAAGACATTACTCTAGCAACCTCTTCCTTTCATCTGCGCACCATATTCCATATACTGGAGTGAAGAAAGCCATTCATTTCCACTCATTGACATCTCATCATCGTATCACGTTGAGCTTTGCATCCTCAATATGATGGGTGCAACTCGCCTCCGGCAAACAGGGCGCTGCAGACTTGCTCTACTCCTCTTAGGCATCGTTGCCCTCATTGTTACCCAGACTGATGCTCTCACTCCGCTGGTCTCTCGGAGATCATTGTCATTTACTGACGAGCCCCGAATATCACAGAGGGCAGAGGACCCCGCTCCGTATGCAATCTATCCAAAAGATAAAGCAAACAAGGTTCAGACAGACGCTATCACGAAACTCCTGAATGAGCTTGTGTCGGACAAGAAAAGCATATACGCTTCCGAGAACCAGTACTTGGGTATAATCTTCTGGAGCGCCCGTTTGACGAAGGCACAGGCTGCGACTGTTAAGGCCAACCCATATGTGAGTGTCGAAGAAAGCTTATCTATTAACGGAGACTTACTGACTTGCTAGGTCTCATCTATTGGTAAACAATGCACTCATGATTGCTACGATCCCACATTCGGCCACGATACCGATGGTGATACTGCACCTGAGAAGCGAGATCGCGGTATTGTCAGACAGCGAGACGCGGTGCCAGAAATGGTTTTGATTTCAACTCCATTATGGCGTGAGCATGACAGGTTGAAGGATTATGTCTACGATCGAACCGCTGGCACAGACCAAACAGTGTATATCTGCGACTATGGCGCTCATTTGGATAACCCTGTGTGCTATTACGACCTGTCACTCTATGTCCCCGGCTAATACAGTCTTTAGGAGTTTACTGATGGAGCAAACATCAAGGCGAAAGCACGCTGGTTGTTCGCACACGGCCAAGAAGGGTCGGACACCCGTGAGGATGATGGGTCAATCAGAGGACATGGAACATGTATGCTGGATAAAGTTGGAGGGAACAAGTTTGGAGTGGCAAAGAAAGTCAGTCCAGTCATTGTAAAGATCCCGTATGGTGGGGGACCGGAAGGATTCTTGGATAGCGTCCAGAAAGTACACAATGACTGGAAAGCAAAGTACCACGCAGACCCTAGACACGCGACCGCCGTCATCAGCATGTCCTGGGGTTATTCCGATGTTCTACTGGAAGAGGATATTAGAGAGGACTGGAAGGAATCGCTTAAAGACTTGCTTCAAAAGTTGGTAGCTATGGGGGTCTTGCCGGTTACAGGATCTGGGAACGAATTTGGAAACAAGGTACGTACGCTTTCCTCACACTACATAGCATCTAATAAGAAGGCACCACTAGCCGGTCAATAGGTATCCACAGCTGTGGGCCGCTAAAGCAACTGACATTCCGGAGCTCCTCGTCGTTGGGGGAGTAACGAACGAGGGTAGGCTGTGGGACAGAAGTAACGTCGCTGATTTTGTAAAAGTGCATGCACCGAGCTTTGAGATCCATTGTGCAGACGGTCGAGGAGGGCTCAGACATCATCAAGAAGTCACCGGCACTTCTCAAGGCACGTGTTGACTCTCAAGCTCTCCCCCTCTGCTCTCCAGTCAAAAAACACTGTTCTTACTTGGTTTCCCGCAGCTGCGGCCACCGTTGCCGGATTAGCGGCATACTTCTTGGGTCTCTCATCTCTCCATGAGGAGCTGAGCAGCGACACGGGAGTGCAGAGAGTCCGAAAATTAAAGGGCTTTCATAACGCAAAATTGCTACTCAAGAGGTGACGGCCTACCCATGGTCATTTGGAACCTTATGGACCCACTGGAATGCGGTGTCATAAGGCGGGACAACGGAGTTGAGGAACCCTGCGATTCGGGAGTCACTAAGACCCATGATACAGTTGTTGAGATACCCGGTTGCTTTATCACAACGTAAGTTGTAACTATTGGTTCACTAGGAGAGGAAACAACACTGACCTGCCACTTCCAACGAGCAGGCCAAAAGCTAGCGTAACTGCTCCTGTGGCGAAATGCATTTGTGCCGGGAATACAGTCCTTGGGGTAGGCAGTACTACAGTGAGCGGCACCGGATATACGTGGTGCCAGTCTGGGGGACCGCCGATTTATCCTACATCGACGACAGCTCCGAAAAACAACAAACCCACCGCAAACCCTGTTACAACGATGGCCCCGTCTGTTCCACTCGCAAGTGTAAGTCAAACTATATGTTTTGCTTTCAATATGATAATATGTGCTGACTCCCTCTGCTGCCAACAGCAATGCATACATGTGTTCACGGAACGTCCGCAGCATACCGCAACATGCACTACAAGCATATCCAAGTCCGATTTGTCAACACCGCTTCCCAGCTTAGCATGGACCTGTTTGAGCTCGGGCCTCTTCCGCAGAACATGCTACTGCCAGACTGAGAATCGACCCCAGCCCTGTGTCCCGCCGAAGCGGTAAATCAGCACAGAGAAGCCCATCAAACCCGATCACCAGGTATGCAGGAACAAATTAGGTTGTGTTCTCCTTATTACTATACGTTGTTCGGGCCTGATAGCTATATGCTATAAGAATCACCTCAGATGTACTGGTATCTCCTTACCACAACACAAATTATGCTCACTCACATATATGAGCTACCAAGGCTCTCCAGGGCTTACACTTAGCACTTTAGCTGTACACGTTTTACGCTGAAGATTTCAAGAAACAACAACCGCTTTGAAGCGATCTACTAGGTCTGTTCGAGAGCACAATTATCACTTGGGACATACTGTTTGAGTCTGTACCTATGATCTGAGGTGCAGACGACTCATAAGAGTCAACCTAGACTGGTGATGAGGTTGCTGCCAAAGTTACTCGCCCAGCTTACACTGAGCTCATTCAAAAAATTGGAGACTGATGAACTTCTTGGCCGCTTTAAGTCCCATAATTAGTACTCCGATGCCATGTTCTACCAGCTCCTATTCCGAACTCTCTCCGCTATATCTCGAAACGTTTCTGAACGTTGGCCTTCAAATTTACCTGCCGGATGCACCCCTAGCTTCTCCACATACCTCAGCGGGCTTGCAATCCTCAACGCCACTTCCACCACCTCCCTGCGCTGGTCCTCCGGCATGTCCCCACCGACGAACGCGATGCCGATCTCCGCCTCTCTCAGACCCGGAAGTAGTTCCACCAGCAGCGAGAAAGCGTCTTTCCACTGATGTTCAACCCTTTCGGAAGTCGGAGCTGGATATCCAGGCCGTGGAATTGTATGTGTTTGAACGATGTAAAAGAGCTCAATCCTCCCAAGGAGGTGGCGAGCCCTTACGCTCATCGGATCCAGGACTCTGTGCACAAGGTCTGTGTCGGTATAGTTCGGAAAGCAGAACTTGTACTGGGAGTATAGGACCGCTTCGGCTTCGTCATGGATTTGACGGTTGACGCGGAGGATCCGGCTCATGGGTTCTGTCCCCCACCAACCCTCGAAGAGTCTGACTGCTCCCACGCTTCTGATCTGGTTGACCGGCGTGTTTTGCTCCGGTGGTTGGGACAGAGCATAATAGTATATCTCTTCTCGGACCTCGAGAGGGAGCTTCCAAAGTAGGGCGACTGGGCAAGCTGGCTCGGCCGGCATAGTGTACAGTATCTCTCTGGAGCCTGAAACGGCTTTGTAGGCGCACTGTTGCTACTGCACCCGTGTTCTCCAATCACCAAATCAGAAAGTGCTTTCAATCGAAGCTTGGTATGGAGATTCTAATGTGGTCAATTTCTAGGCTGAGCGATTGTGGCGTATGCTCCAATCATATCACATTTGCGAGCTTTCCCAACTCAGCAACTTATCCCGTTGACCCAACGATCTCTCGTGTCCACGGTTGATGGAGAGCAAACTGAAACATACATATCAAGCTCACTCTGGCATAGCTCCTTTAGGGAATATTCTGGAGGAGCCAGCTTCAATCAGGTGAATCTCGAGGCAGTCAAAACCTGAGCCAGTGCGGGATATTTGCGACCAAGCTCCGCGATGGGTAGGTATTTGGCTGCGACACCTAGAACCTTGACCAAGCAGGCAGCTTCATCATAAGGTAAAGGTACTTAATCTTATGACTCGAGACGAGACGAGAGGGTTTTTTGTAAAAGCAGATGCCAACAGAAGCCGGGTGTTGTTGTTTTGCGCGCCAATTATTACTGTAATAAACCAAGTCACCGTAACGTCTTCGCCACCCAGTCGAGCCAGCCACCCAGTCGAGCCACCCCATTAGCCACAAACATCCTCATCAACATTGTCGTCCACCTCGTCGTCGCCACACATCCACAATGGCCTCAGATGAATCAA
>JAABUY010005652.1_pt1 | contig 12490 bp, 13 predicted proteins | sample 5560271 | NCBI WGS metagenome assembly JAABUY01 (sample SAMN10711886, study PRJNA513374) | rock metagenome | isolation source: Antarctica rocks | place: Antarctica: Victoria Land, University Valley
GGCCGACGCGCGCGCGGCCGCCAGGATGTCCAGGCCCAGCAGCAGCGCGTGCCGCCAGCGGCCCGCGTCGCGCAGCAGCGCCAGGCGCTCCTCCCAGCGCAGCACGCGCGCGGCGCGCACGCCTGCGCGAATAGTGTCAATGTAGGGTTAGTGCCACGGCGGGGTGGGCAGCAGCGGCGGACGCGGCGCCGTCGCGCGGGCTGCCTCACAGCAGGCGGGACGACAGGTTCTGGCGCCTTATGGCATGGCGATGATGGCGCAACAGTTTCAGCCCGCTGTCACCATCGTCACGCATGACATGTGGCGCCCGCCGCGGCGCCGGGGCCGAGCGCGCGCCCTGGGCAGTGAGCAGCAGCAGGCGGTCGGGCGACGCGGCGAGCGCGGCGTGGTAGGCCTGCTCCGGCACGCCCGCGCGGTTGGCCAGGAGGCCCTGGCAGAGCAGCGCGTCGCGCACGTCCGCGCGCTCGCGCTCCTCGCCGCCTGCGCGCGCGCCGCGCGCAGCCCGCCGCTGAGCTGGCAGGGATAGGGTCTACCGGGGGTCTTAGGACGCACGTCCGCGCGCTCGCGCTCCTCGCCGCCTGCGAATGCGCTGCCGCGCAGCCAGCCGCTGAGCTGACGGGGGGGCGCGCGAGCCTCGGCGCGCGCGGCCGCGCGTCCGCGCTGCGTGCCCCAATTGCCGGCGGCCTGCTGCTGAGCTGGAAGAGGCGGCCGGCCGTGCGGCGCGCCAGGGGGTTGGGAGGGCAGCAATGCGGACGCCGCCCAGTAATGGGGTAGAGCTCTGTGGACAGACCATCCAGGTCGCTGCAGATATCTGTGGAGCGCCCCCATATACACATACATTCTGCGCAGTACGACGCTGCATAGGCGCACTGTGCGCGTCGTAGAAGCGCAGCGTGGTTCGCGGGCCGCGCTCGCAGGCCACTGCCAGCGCTGGGCCGTCCAGCCAGGCCAGGCCGGCGACCGGCCGCTCCTCCTCCCACGCGCGCTCCGGCTGCAGCACGGCCGGCGCCGCCGGCGCCGCTGCCGCCGCGCCCGCCTCCGCGCCCGACGCGCCTGGCCGGGAGCGTTTGAGATTAGTTGGAACAGGCGCGGAGGCAGTTAGGCAGCTGCACAGGCTCTCTGCGCACACGCCACGGTGCGGTGCAGCCCATGCTGAGCGGCGCTATTATGGCGGCCCCGCTGCCAGCCCAGCACGCTTGCCCATGTTGAGCTTGCGACGATGCAGGCCGTAGTCTAAAGCACGTCTGGTGCCCTGCACATTCTATCCAAGGATCCAAGCCAGGCAGGTGCGCGTCTCAGTCGCAAGGCAGGGCGGTGGGAGCACGGCCGACAGCAGACCAAGGGCGGGGGGGAGCATGGGGCCGCGCACGCGCGGGCGCGCGCAGCGGCACGTCATACAGCGCCACGCTGCGCTCCCAGGCGACCGCGAGCAGCGCCGACGCGGCGCGGCCCGGCTCGGCCGGCCGCGGGCGCCAGGCGGCGCTGGGCAGGCAGCCGTCGCGCGCGGCGGGCGGGCGCGCCGCGACCGCGACCAGCGCCAGCCGGCCGTCCGCCAGCAGGCGGCCCACGAACACGCCGCGCGCGGTTCCCAGCAGCAGCATGCCGTCGCACGCGCTGCCCTCCTGCGCGCGCGCGCGCCCGTGAGGCTTGCCAGCGGCCGCGCCCGGGGCCGGCGGCGCCGCGCGTGCGCGGCGGCTGCCGGCACCGGCAGCGCCGGGCGGCGGGCGGGAGGCCCACCTGCGCAGGGCAGTGCCGGCCGCACCCCAGGCCGACAGCAGGCATTGTCGTGAATCAGGAGGGCGCGTCATGCGCTGCGCTTGGTCACCCGCATAAAGCATTGCTTGCATCGCAATTCGGCAATCGTCCTGGTCAGCAGCGAGTGCGGGCGCGCCTGGCCCTGCAGGAAGAGCGCGCGCGCGGCGTCGGCCGCGTCGGCGGGCGCGCGCGGCGCGAGCGGCCGCGGCGGCAGCAGCGGCGCCAGCTGCGCGACCGGCCCCAGCTGCCGCCCGTCCAGCAGCACCGCCGGCTGCGCGCCCTTGCCCAGCCGCCCTGCGGGCCCGCACGCGGTCCCCGTACTCAATGCTGGCCATGGCCAGACGTGTTGCGAGATGCACAGCCACAGATCGACAGCACAGCCAGCGGAGCGCAAAGCCCTGTTTAGGTGCTCACAGGTTTGAGAGGCCAGAGCATGTCACCTGCGCACGGCTGTGCCGGGCCGGCTGCGCAAGCCATAGAACCGCGCACAACCAGTAACACGTCCGGCGCGGGGCGAGCGTGCACCTGCGAGCAGCGCGGTCAGGGAGAGGTAGGCGGTGACGTTGTGCAGCACGACGCGGCCGCGAGTGTCAGCGGTCACGGCGACCGCCGCCGCGCCAGCCACGAACGCGGCCGCGCACACCGGCGTCACGTGCGTCTCTGCCGGCGGCGGGGCGTCAGCGTAAGCCCGCCGCCGCCAATGCATGCGCGCGCGCCCCGGGGACCGGGCGGGGACGTGAGTGGGGGCCGCATGCACGACAGACTGCACGACGTCCCGCAGCGGGGGGCGCCGAGCGCGGCTGGGCATCCTGCTGACAGACCGTGCAGCGACGGACAGCGCAGCGGGCGGCTCGTAGTGCGGTGCAAGGCATGCGGCCCGCACGTAAAGCATGATCGCCCGGGAAGCATGCCACCTGTTGCGCCGAGCAACGCCGCCTGCGCAAGGGGGCGTAAGCAGCGCCTGCGCGTGGGGGGCGGGTCCGGTCCAATGAAGGGCAGGGTCTAGAGAGGGTTTAGTTCTCGCACCCTTCAGCGCCTTGACGCACTCCCAGCCCGCGCGCTTGAGCTCCCAGAAGGCCACGTCGCCGTTGGCGTGCCCGACCGCCAGCAGGTTGCCCACGGGCCCGAACGCCAGCGCGGTCACCTGCGCCGCGCCGCGCGCGCTCGCGGCGGCCCCGCGCCCGCGCCACCAAGGCGGGGCGGGGCGCCCCGGGAACCTCGAACGAGGCCGCAGCAGCGCGGGCGGGAGGCCGTGCGCTGCCGGAGGATGGTCGCGCACTGGGAGGCAGGGGCCCCAACGGCCAGCAGGCTGCCCTCGGGCGGGATCGCCGCCGCAACCAGCCATGGCGTTGCAGGCAGGCGCTCGCAGGCGACCCTGTCTGACAAGAGCGCTTCGCGCCCACGCATGCCTTCCTGGCACATGCGCCTCATACTGCATGCAACGCCGTTCACGGAGTGCGAGCCTGCGATCTGACACCGCAGGTGCTATGGTGTCACATGCCCTGCAGCGGCGCCGACGGCCGCAGCCGCGCGGGGAACGCCAAGCCGCTCGCAGCACGTCCCGCATCCGGACATGCATCCCGCCGGGCGCGCGGCGGCAGCGCAGGGGGGCGCGCCGCGGCGTCGTCGCCGGGGCGCGGCGCGCCCAGGCGCGCGACCTGCGGCGCGGCCGCCGCCGCGGCGCCGTCCGCGGCGCCCAGGCCGCGCGGCAGCAGCACCAGCGTCAGCCCGCTCGATAGCCCGAGCGCGACCAGGCCATGGAAGCAGGCCTGCCGCGGCGCCGCGCTGGGTGGGCTGCTGGCATGCCGGCGCTCAGCTGGCGCAACTGCATGCCCGAAGGGACGCATGACGCGACAGCTAAGCAGGGAGGCAGACAGTTGCCAGCAGGCAGCTCCGAAGGCGGCAACAGCCAGGCCCGACGTCGCGTGCAACAGGAGACACGCTCCCCGCCTGCATGGGCGGCAAGCAGGCCCAGAGCGCACTAGCTGGGTCGGCTGCCCTTGAAAGACGGCCACAGGTGTTGGCGCGCACCAGCGCGCGCGGCGCCCCGACCGCGCGGTGGTCCGCCGCGGCCTCGGCGAGCGGCGCGAGCAGATCGACGCGCACGCGCAGCCGGCCGCCCGCCAGCGCCTCGCCGCCCAGGCCGACGGGCGCGCCGTCGGGCGGCCAGTCGTCGGCCGCGCCCGCCAGGCGCGCCCTGCGGGGCAGGGTCTGGGCAGGGTCTGTTTACAGGTACTGCTGCAGCGCGCTTCCGCAGGCGCCTCGCCGCGCAGGCCGACGGGCGCGCTGTCGGGCGCGCCCTGCGGGGCAGGGGTCTGGCCAGGGTCTGTCTGCACGTGCATCGGTAGGCTGCCCAAGGCATACGGACATGGCTGCACTTTGCCCAAGCTGAAGCGCGTCAGGCAGCGCCGCGCAGCTACGGGCTGATGTGCGCGTCCCCAGCGGACCAGACAGGCAAGCCCCCGCCCGCCACTGCCCAGACACCTGAGGCTCGCAGCGCTGTGAACCCCCGCATGCGTTGCGCGGGCGGCACTGCCCGCGGACCTGAGGCTGTCCATGGGCTCCAGATCGGCGGCCCTGTCCGCCTCGCCCTCGCCGCCGCCTGGCGCCGCGCAGGCCACGAATGCAGCGACCGGGCGCGCACATGCCGCACATGTACTCTGAGTCCCGCTATGCAGGCTCGAGGCGGCTGCAGGCTTGCCGGACGTCATGGCCAGCTGTGGCCGGAATGCCTCCGCTGGATACACCCGTGAGAATGGCGGTGATGTGATGCAGCTGGTAAACATAAAAGGACACAGCTCGCGCCTCCTGTGCATCATCGCACCGTCCACTAGCGCGAGCTCCAGCGCCATCGCCCGCTCCAGCGCCACCTCATGCGCCGGCCGCTCCTCGCTCAGGTCCGGCTGCTCGCTGGTCGACGCATGCTCAGGAAGCCTCCCATCATTGAGTTGCTCGCCGCCGTCGTGCGGCCGCGCCGGCGCGTCCCCCAGACCGCCCAGCAGCCCATCAGGCGCCCTGCTGGCGTCCGCCCCCGCTCCAGGCGCGCCAGGCTCCGGGGGGGCCGGAGACGCCCGGGCGCCCGGAGGCGCAGCGCCTCCCCCGGCTGCAGGGCCCGCCGCAGCGGTCGCGCCGGCCGCCCCACTGGCAGGGAGCCGCGCGGCGGGGTCCAGGGCCCTGGCAGGCGCCGGCAGCAGGTCCGCGTCGGCCTCAAAGTCGCTGTCGCTGCCGGTCAGCGCATCGTCCGGCGCGCCGACTGCCGCCTCCGCCGCCTCCAGCCCCGCCGCGGCCTCAGCGTAGCCGGGCCCAAGCAGCGGCGCCGGCCCAGGGGATGGCTGCATGCCGCTCGCGGCAGCAGCGCTTCCTGCTGCAGCAGCCGCGAGCGGGGCTGCGCCACCGTTCGGCCGCATGCGTGCAGTAGGTGCTCCCTGCCCTGACCCTGGGTCGCCTACAGCATCCGCCCGGCCAAGCCCGCTCGAGCCTGGCTCCGCCGGGGACGAAGCGGGGGTGTGGAAGCGCTCTGGCGTGCGGCGGCCCGGGGTGAGGGCGCCCGAGCCGCTCTCGCTCTGCGCGGCCCCCGCTCCTGACAGCAGCAAGCCGAGCTTCGGCGCCGGTGCCGCCTGGTCGCTGGGGGCGTCGTCCGCCGCTGCAGCCGCCTGCGCCACGCCGCCAAAGCTGTAGTGCCCTGCGGGTCGCGGCGTGGCGCCAGGCAGGGCCTCTGGCCGTGGCGGCCCCCGAGGTGGCGGCTCAGCTGCGCTGGGGCGCGCCTGTGCGCTGGGCAGGCTGACCTCCGACGGCAGCGCGGCTGCGTCGCGGGCGACCGAACCCTCGCCAGCCTGCTCTGGCTCCTCGGCGGCGCTCGGACGCGCCTCCGCGCAGTGCACCGGCACCGCCAAGGGCGGCACGGTCGCAGTGCCTGGACCGCGCACTTTGCCAGCAGCCTGTTCTGGCGCTGCAAGCGCCGGCCCGCCCTCCAGCATCGCCAGCAGCTCGTCAGGCTCGCCCTCAGCAAACAACGAGCTGGCGCGCAGGGCCGGGCCCCCGTCCGTGTCCACCGCGGCGCCACCACCCTTGTCTGCTGGCTCTGTCGCAGTGGGCTTATTCTGCGGGCTGGCGTCTCCTGCACCACGGGCCAATGCTGTTGGCGCACAGCGGACTGCTCGAGGCACGTCCCAAGTACACAACAAGATTGCAGAAGAGCGATCGTTGGTTGCCTGAGCACAGGAGAGCGGGCCGGCTACTCACCCTCTGTGTGCAGGCGTGCCCTGCTTCCTGCGTGCAGGTCAACATCCTGCACATACGCACACCACCAACTAAGACGTATTGTTCCAAAGCTAACCTGAGGACTGCATGCTGCTCTGCAAACTTATACGCACTGAGGCCTCGTCATCGCTGCTCAACAGGTCAAGGAGGAGCTGGTCCACATCAGACTGCATGTCCAGTGCTCACTGGAACCTCCGCGCACATGTTAGGACCGTCTAAACGTGCGCATTGAAGCAGCACAGCAAGCGCTTGGTGCAGGGGTTGTTTACTGCAGTTGGCTCTTGTAGCTACTACTAGTGTCCTACAGGGAGGCCTGGTGTTCAGGACATTCCATGCATTTCATGGACTGACCGTCTGCACCCCAGTCCATCACCATGCACCCACTCACACCAAATGCACAGCCCCTGAGAGTCGTGGGTGTTGGCGGTTGCAGATGACACCAGCTCTATGTGGTGATGTGCGCACAATGTCGTGCATGTCACATGAGACACTGCTCTGGTGATGCGGGAGGCGCCCTTCAGCCAATGCTAGACACAATTTGGATGTACACAGTGGGCGGGCAACCTCCGCACATTGCTCATTACACAGCATGATGATCCCAAGTGTCTGTATAGTAGGCTCGATATAACACAGGCACATACACGTTGCTCGAGCTGCATGCGCGGGGCAAGCACCCCAGCCGAGCGACAGCACAAACAGCTCTGGCGGTACACAAATGACACGACACGCTGCTGGGCACGCAGGCACTGCTCTACTTTTTAGTGTATATGCCCTTGCCTGACAGAAGGCAAAATTTAAGCCAGCTACAAACGCACAGTGCCTGCACCACCCCCGCAGAAGAACGTGTCAGTGCAACGCCTGCACTTTTACTCGTTCAGGCCTGCAGTTATACTCTTTCAGTACACATTGTTATGTAAGAGCAGGTGTGTCAGCGGTGCAACTATCGATCACAGGAGACCTCTGATGGAATCCGACTTGCACTTTATACATCATCATCCACACCAGGTGCTGCCTGTCAAGAGATGCATAGCACTGCAGGGCAGAATGTGAAAGAGTTCACTTGTATGGCGCCTCAGACATCCAAGGAAGCTTTGCCGCAGCAGCTCTCAAGCCCCGGCGAAAGGGCGAAAGCTCTAGAGCGGGCACTGCGAATGGTGTTCTGAGAAACGCCCTTGTAGCTCGTCATCATCGGCGTACCCGCACACAAGGCAGCAGGGCGGGGGCAGGGACGCTGCAGCTCACCCGGAGAACCAAACAAGTACAGCCGTCCGTCCTGCGCACAAGCGCACACCATGTCAGCGACATAACAGAACGTGCTGCAAGGCGCTCACAGCACAGCGGCAGGTCGCGACTGCTCAGAACAGCGGAGAAATGAGTCTCAGCAGAGGGCAGAGCCCTGTTCAGTTCTGTTGAGCTTGTTTATTTCCGTTCATCACAGCAGCAGCCACAATTCACTTCACAATAGAGCTGCCACGGCGCGCTTGCAGGGCGCTGCCGGCGTGCGTCAGCTAGAGCTAATATGTGTCCACAGGTGTGCCGGCCTTGGCACGTCGGCCAGGGATAACTTGGTTTGGCATCATACGCAGCTCGGCCGAGAGGTCCATAAACGCGCCGGGGTGCGCGGCGCGCAGGGGCGCACCTCCGCAGAAACCTGCCGAGGACGTGGTCCCGCTGGGCAGCGGCCGCTGCCGACGCGCTAGGCGGCAGCGCCGGCTTGGGTCAGCAGCTCCTTCGCCTTTTTTGCCAGCGCGTACGTGTTGGGCAGCTTGGGCAGGGCGCGCTTGCGGAACACCATGAAGCGCAGCACGCGCTCGTCCACCTTGAGCTGGTGGTCCAGCTCCTTCAGCGTGCGCGGGTCCGCCATGAACCCCATCTGCCACATGAACGCCTGCACCACGCGCCACACCCTGCTGGCGCCGCCCAGCGAGGCAGCGCAGTGCGCAATGCAGCCAGGCATGCCGGCCCGCGTGCGCGCCTCGTCGAACGCAGCGCCTGGCCGGCGTATCTTGTACGCGATCTCGCGCTCGCCGTAGCTCTTGATGTCTGTCAGGATCGCGCCGCCCTTGAGCAGCACGGTCGCCGCGCCGCGCAGCACCTCTGCGCACTGCGCGGTTGCGAGCTTGGGCTTGGCCAACGCAAAGACTTCGTAGAACGGCATCGGCCCTTCCCACCACAGGCGTCTGGTTGGCGGCGCGCCGAGTTTCCCTCAAGAGCTCGCTTGTGATGTTATGTCCTGCCAAAGGCGTGAGCGCTTCTCCCAAGATCAGCACATGCGGCAACAAGTTGTTTCTCCCTGTACCAGGATGGTGCCTGTGTCTGTGCAGGCCATGGCAGGCGTAGGAGAGGTCAGCGCGCGGGCAGCAGTGCCCGCGCGGCAGCTGGCGGCGCGACCGCGCCAGGCGCGCCGCTCCCTGCCAGCCCCCCCTGCCTTTTCCACATATTGCGCGCGCTACTCGGTGACACTTTTGAAGAAAGACAGATATTTACCCTGCACGCATGAATGTGTGCGCACGGGCTGCGCAGGACGTGGGCAGCCTCCTGCGCGCCCCCACAGAGCTGCAGCAGCGCCGCGCGTCGCACTCGCAGGCATCGCGGTCGTCGCGGTGCGGGCGTGTCGGCATACATTGCAGGACATGCGCAAGCAGCTGGCTGGCGGCTGTCCTGACCTAGGCCGCGCGGTTGCGGCAGGCGGTGTGGCGGGCCTGTGGTTGCCACGCTGGCCAGGAACCAGCCGGTTGAGCAGGCTGTGTCGCGGGCGTCCAGTGAGGAGGTGCGCTGCCAAGCTTGCTTCCAGCGCCACAACACACGACTGCAATCTCGCTTCTCTGCAGTACTTATCCTCTCGTGTGTCTTGTGGAGCGCAGCTGGACGCTGCGCGGCAAGCGGCTCAGGCGTCTATGGACTTTCCAGGCGCGTGCCTCGCCCAGATCGCCCCGCCCTGCTCTGTATTCCTGTAAAGCACTCTTTCCCTGCGCGTTTATGACGTGCACCGCCTATGACCAGTACGTCAGGCACATTGCGAGGAGTGGTGAGTGTGCAAGCCTGCGCGATCATACCCTCGGGCTGTCTTCCATAGTCGCAGAGAGAACGCTTTAGCAGTGAGGGTTGAGGTTTGGGTGCACCAGCTCTGAAGCGGCTGGCGCGCAACAGGGCGGGAAGAGTGGGTCGACCGGTACGGCAGCGAGCCGCGGAAAGGCGCCGACATTCTGGTGCAGGCGCTGGAGCGCGAGGGCGTGCGGCAGCTGTTTGCGTACCCTGGAGGCGCCTCGATGGAGATCCACCAGGCCCTCACGCGCTCGCCGCTCATACGCAACATCCTGTGCCGCCACGAGCAGGTGCGGCGGCACTCGCGCGCGCCCCCGCGAAGCTGCGACTTACTTATGCAGGGCGCAGCCGCCCTTGTCTTCAGACGTGGCTGACCGCGCACCACATGGCACAAGCTCTGCTGAGACACGCAAGCCCTGGGCTTAGTGCATGTGCAAGGCCAGCAGGGGGCCTGGTTCAGATGTGATCAAGGGTCACGCAGAGGCATTGAAGCATGCCCACCCTTTGTAACAGGGCCCATTAAGCGGGTGAAAGCTTCATCATGCGCCCAAAACATACGGCGCCCGCATGAAGTATGGAGGGGGGATGAGCCCAGCAGGCTTTGGTTGTATCTGCGCACCTGCCTCTCGGCTAAATCACACATTCTTGGCAGGGCGAGATCTTTGCCGCGGAGGGCTTTGGCAAGGTGACGGGTGAGGTGGGCGTGTGCATCGCCACGTCCGGCCCGGGCGCGACCAACCTGGTCACGGGCCTGGCCGACGCGCTGCTGGACTCTGTGCCGCTGGTGGCCATCACCGGCCAGGTCTGCCCGTGCTCCATGAGGCCCACGGCGCGTGAGGCCTCTGCGCGCGTCTCCTGGATCGTACGGCAGGAAGCACAGACTATGCTGCTTGTACTCTCCGGTCAGCAAGCACAATAAAGTCCGGAGACCACACTGCATAGGTCGGCGAATTTGTGCTGTAGGGGCAGCGCAGATTCACATCCGCCTAAGCTTAAGAGGCGCTGCGTGCTGGGGCCGCGCAGGTGCCGCGGCGCATGATTGGCACAGATGCGTTCCAGGAGACGCCCTATGTGGAGGTCACGCGGCAGATCACGAAGCACAATTACCTGGTCATGGACATCCGGGACCTGCCGCGCATCATCAAGGAGGCGCGTGCCCGCCGCTCCCCCGTCGGCCGCCTGCCCGGGTGGCGGCGACAGGGCGACGGAGGGGGAGGCGGGGGTGACCAAGCTGCCTAACGCGCAGGTGTTCTACCTGGCGTCCACGGGCCGGCCGGGGCCCAGTGCTGATGGAAATGGGGCGACGGAGTGGGGGGCGGGGGTGACGAGGCTGCCCGGCGCGCAGGCGTTTTACCTAGCGTCCACGGGCCGGCCGGGGCCCAGTCCTAATGGAAATGGGGCGACGGAATGGGGGGCCGGGGGTGACGAGGCTGCCCGGCGCGCAGGCGTTCTACCTGGCGTCCACGGGCCGGCCGGGCCCCGTGCTGGTGGACGTGCCCAAGGACGTGCAGCAGCAGCTGGCGGTGCCGGACTGGGACGTGCCAATGGCGATCGCGGGGTACATGGCGCGCCTGCCGCCTGCGCCCGCGCCCTTTCAGCTCGCGCCGGTCGTGGACGCGCTGCATGCGGTGCGCGCCCGCGCGCGCTGGCGTACCGCGCGTGTTGTTGAGCGGCGAGTGATGCGTGTGCGCTTGGGTCGGTGACACCTGGTCGTTGACACAGGGCGAGCGTGCTCAGGTGACAGGAAGGGGTTTGTTATATGGTGTGCCGGAAGCTCAAGCGCACTACATGAAGATGATAGGGGTGGGGCTGTGCGTGGATAGTGTGCGCACGGCGAGCTCTGCCCCGGTGCCCAGGCCCGGCGCGTGGTGCTGCTCGAGGATCGGTGACCGCATGCATGGCGGCGGCTGGGCGCGGCCAGGATCTCATTGTCCCTGCGCGTCACAGGGCCTCGCACAGGCACAAGGCATTGGGGATAGGGGCGGCCAAGCTGGATAGCCTGAGCACAATGCGACTATGCATGAACGAACACCCTCCGACCCTGCCATGCTGACGCATGTGACCGCGCGCCAGGCGGAGCGCCCGGTGCTGTACGTGGGCGGCGGCTGCCTGGATGCGTCGGCGGAGCTGCGCGCGCTGGTCGCGCGCGCGCGCGTGCCGGTCGCGCAGACGCTCATGGGCCTGGGCACCTACCCCGCGTCGGACCCGCTCGCGCTGCAGGCGCGCGGCGCCGCCCGCTCACGGGTGTAAAGCCCTACGGTCTGAATGTGAGTGAGACGCTCGGGTTGCATGCGTGCTGTGCTGGGGCGTCATGCTGGGTCGTCGCTCGGGGTGCAGACCGTGAGATGGAGTGTGAGTGACTGTGGTTTGCTTTGTGTGCGGGGAGGATGACCTGCAGTTTGTCATGTGTGCTTGCAGCGGTTGGCGCGCTTGTGGGCGCAGGGGCATACATGGCGACGACATCTGGTCTGTCGAGCTCGGCGCAAAACCTGACTTGGCGTTTTCTGCAAGCCCAGATGCTGGGCATGCATGGCACGGTGGCGGCCAACTTCGCGGTGGATCGCGCGGACCTGCTGCTGGCGATCGGCGTGCGCTTTGACGACCGCGTGACCGGCAAGCTGGAGGCGTTCGCGGCGCGCGCGCGCATCGTGCACATCGACATTGACCCCGCGGAGATCAACAAGAACAAGCACTCGCACATCACCGTGTGCGCCGACGCGCGGCCGTCGCTGCAGGCGCGCGCGCCGTGGTTGTACCTCCGGCAGCAAGATAGGTGGGGGTTTGTTCACAGGGGCTGGGGGTTATGAGTGCACAAACGCAGGCAGGTGCGAGCAGGCATGCGACCAGGCTCGCCTGACAGGTTCTGCCATGCATGCGTGCCGTCGCGTGCTACGACTGTATTGTGTGGAAAGCGCATGCGCTCTGAGCAGCCCATGAACGCAGCGTGCGTCGCGCCGCAGGAGCTGAACCGCCTGCTGGACGAGCGGCCGCTGCCCGAGGGCCAGTATGCCGCTTGGCGCAACGAGCTGAAGGAGCAGGAGGCGCAGTTCCCGCTTGCATTCCCGCTGCGCGACGATGTCATCGTGCCGCAGTGGGCGATCAAGGTGCGGCCGCCGCCCGCGCCATTGCCTCGTGCTGCCAATTCCCCCTGTGCCGTTCCTCCCCCCGCCATGGCGTCTCTGCGATAGGGTCATGCAGCAGGGAGCTGTGACATGCATGCGGCGTGTGCAGCGAGCCGTGCGGACGCGGGAAGTGTGGCCAGCTCTGCGTTGCATGGTCGTGCTTGCGGCGCTTGGTTGTGCCGCGGGGCGTTGGCCGCAGCGCGACAGGGCCGGCGCGCGCAGGTGATGCACGAGGAGACGGGCGGCGAGGCCATCATCACGACGGGCGTGGGCCAGCACCAGATGTGGGCCGCGCAGTACTACGGCCT
>JAABUY010005653.1_pt1 | contig 12488 bp, 15 predicted proteins | sample 5560271 | NCBI WGS metagenome assembly JAABUY01 (sample SAMN10711886, study PRJNA513374) | rock metagenome | isolation source: Antarctica rocks | place: Antarctica: Victoria Land, University Valley
TGCCGCGCGCGTTGGACCAGTTGCGGACCTCGTCGCGCTGCGTCACGCGCGCCTTGATCGTCCAGCGGCTCTGGTACGCGTTCAGGCTGTTGATCGGGATGATGCGCGGCGGCGCCTCGTCGCGCGCGATCGGCGCGCCCGTCGCGCGGTAGTTCGGGGCGCCCCCGCCGCCGCCGTACGCGCCGCGACCGGCGCCCGCGCCGCCGCGGCCGCCGCCGCCGTACGGCCCCGCGCCGCGCCCGTAAGCGCCGCCGCCGCCGCCGCCGCCGGCGTTTCCGTTCCAGCCGCCGTTGGCGTTGCCGCCAAAGCCGCCCCCGTTGGCGGCGCCGCCGCCGCCGTAGGCGCTGCCGTACGGCGCGGCCGCAGCGCCGTTCTGCGCGCCGCCGTACGCCCCCGCGCCGTACCCGTTGCCCGCGTGCGCGCCGCCGCCGTAGCCGCCGCCGTTGGCCTGCGGCGCGCCGTACGGCCGCGGCGCGCCCGCGGCGGGCCCCGCGCCGTGCCCCGCGGGCCGCGCGGCGCCGCCCGACGCCGGCGCGCCCGCGCCGCTGTGCTCCACCGGCGCGCCGATCTGCTGCGCCGAGCCGAGGATCTGCATGTTCAGGATGATCATGAACCTGCGCACCCGGCATGCCCGCATTTGTCTTTGCTGAACCGCAAGGGCGCAAAGGCCGCGGGTTGGCAGGCAGGCCAGCTCGGTCAAGCAGGGACAGAGCTGGAGCGCGCCAGGGGGCAGCAGGTGCGGGGAGCGCGCTTCTTGTTCTGCAGCTCGTTGGTGATGAACTCCTCGACCTTGACGATCACGCCCGGCCCCACCTGGTTGGTCCGCACCAGCTCGTTGAGCTGCGTGGCCAGCATCCCGGACATCCACACCTGGCCGTCGCTCATCGCCAGCCGGAAGCGCTCGCTGCTGCCGTGGCTGCTGCTCTGCGACTGCATCGCCTTGACGCCTGCGCGGGGCGCGCATGCGCGTGCGCGGTGTGCCGCAGACGTAGCCTCGGCGCCGCTGGAACAAGGCACACAGCAAGCGGCAGGGACGCGGCAACCACAAGCAGTTCTGCAGGCAGCGCCTGCGCTGGTGGCAGGCGAGCGGCGCAGCGCGTGCGCCTGTGCTGCCGAGTGATCCTCAGCCGCACTGTGCACGAGCCTGGTGCGGGGTTTGCGCCAAGTGCCGCGCAGCGCGCCAGCCACACGAGGCTGCCTGCTTGCGCTGTCAGAGCGCACCTATGCACTGCAGGATGGGCTGCGTTGGTCCATTACCGTCGCAAATCGCCGTCACGGCCCCGGCGCTGAGCGGCGGGACCATCTCAGCAGGGCCAAACAGCGCCCGCGCGGTTTTCTGCTGCTCACCCGTTGCTGCACGCACTTAACGCCTGTGCTGAGAATATGAATGGAAGGTGTTTGCGCGTTGCTTGGCTTCAGGCTCTGCGTCTGAGCGTCGTCTTGCAAGTCGTCCCGGGATGAAGCTCCCGTGCTGTGCTGCGCTGCAGGGCCGCAACCCCTGACGGACCCTACATCAGCCTAGGCTTGCATGCAAGCCCGCGAGTAGCCTGCTGTTTTTTGCATAGCCGCCTAGACGTAGGACCTGTAAGAGCTGCCGGTACAATGGCCAGGAGCAGGCTACTACTCTGCAAGACAAGCACTCAGCGCCCGCGCTCGCCCTTGCCCCGCTTCTTCCAGTCCGGGTCCTGCTCGCCGCGCGCCCAGCTCATCAGGCCGCCCACCACCGTGCCCGGCAGCTTGGGGATAGCCTCAAGCGTTGCGAAGATCTCGCGCAGGTCCGCGTTGGGGTCCGACATGCCGCCGCCCTTGGTGGGGATGCCGCGGATAGGCGTCAGGCGCCTGCACGCCAGCCACTATCGTCACTCAGGCCAATTCCACGACTGCCAGTCCTGGACAGCACACCACGGTAAAAGTGCAGAGCAGCGTTCAGGAGAGCAGCAGCTAAGACAACATCAGCGCAAGTCTGGACGTGGCAGCGGAGCCCAGGCCAACTCCCAGGACGCAAGCGCCTGCCTGCACCCACAAACCGCACTGATGACGCCCTGTTGGTGCAGGCGCTGCCTGCCCTACACGTCTGTAATGTGTGCAACTCGTCTGCGAGTTCTGCTTGGGAGACAAGGGGCTTTGACGCCAGCGCAAACGGCCCTCCCGCCGCACCGGCGCACAGCATCCATGGTGCCCTGCAGCACGCGCTTCTCCGCGAGGCGCAGCCGCGCGGCCAGGCGCGGCCGCGGCGCCAGGCCCCCGCGCTGCAGCAGCTTCAGGTCCTCCTCGGCCGGGCCTGCGCGTGGGCCGGCGGCAGCGAGAGTCAGAATTCGTGCCCCCACCGCTGTGCACGAGGGCCCTTGCTGTGTGCAAGGGCACTTGGTCCCCCACATGCATGCCTACTCAGCCAGCACGGCGGTCCTGTCATGCTTGGCAACTGTCCAATAAGGTCCACGCGAACAGACCTGAGAAAGATGCCGCATGTCCCACACGAGACGAGGCTGGCATGCGTGCTAGCATGACGTCACATACATATCGTTGCCATGTCTGCCGGCATGAAGCACATGCTCTGAGGCTGCTGCAGGGCGCCAGCATGGCCGGGGCGCCAGCGCGGCGCAGGGCGCGCCGGCATAGGCGGCCAGCCGCTCGCGGCACTCGCCCAGCAGCAGCTGCAGCACCTCGTACTCGTTGGCCGGGCTCAGCACCACGTCGGCCTCAAAGCTCACCTGCGCCCGCCGCCGCAGCATGTGTCGAGCGCCGGCTTGGTACCATGCGCAGCCTGACGCAGCAAGGCCGCTCACCAGCCCTCTTCCCCCTTTCATGCTTACATGCACCACCCCTACGACCTTCGCAGAGCAAGCACATGCAGACAAGCGTCATCTACATACAGGCGCAAGGCGAGAAAGAGAACAGAGCGCGGTCAGGCAGGGCACCCTGCGCCAGACACGGCTGCGCGCCCTGCGCCAGGGTGGGGTAGGGTGCGCGCGCCTTGGCCAGCAGGTTGGCGTCCTGCAGGCGCGCCAGGCGCAGGTACGCCAGCAGCTGCTGCGGCATGCGGTCCCGGAACACCGGGAACTCCTGCGCGCGCCCCCGCCCGGCGCCCATGCATGCGCGCCCACGCACGCCCAAGCAGAGATCGAGATCAAAGACTCCCAAGCAGGGAGGGTGACAGAGGCGGCGGCACCCGCTGCCCGGCCCTGCTGCGCGTTCGGCCCAGGGGACCCTCGGCAGAGCGCGATGGGTTGCCGCAGCCCGGCGCGCGACACACGCTGGCTGCAGCGCGGGGCGCAGGCGGGCGCGCCCCCACCTGCACGATGTCGAGGCCCAGCGCCTGCACGATGTCGCGCTTGGCGCCGTACATGCGGTCGGCCGCCACTAGGCCGACCTGCGCGCGCGCGGCCGGCGCCCCTCGCACGTCTGAGGGCGCCTGGCGCTGGCGTGCCGGCCTTGCATGCCACGATGCATGCACGCCCTTGCAGTTGTGCCTGCTCTCGCAGAGACGACACCAGGCAGGCGTGCCTCTGTGTAGTGCAGGGAGTCAGTGGGCGCACTACCTGACGGCGCCAAGCTCTCAGCTCTCTTCCACGGTTGCTTGCAGACACAGCAACAGCCGGTGCCAGCTTGACAGAAAGCAGGTGCGCTCCGCTGCCAGGGCTGCGGCCGCGCCTGCACGCTGAGGCAGTCAGCCGGGTTGTCGTCCTCCAGCGTGCCTGTTGCGAGCAGCAGCTCCCCGTTCTGCCGGCCGTCCTGGATGGCCACCTCCTCGCCGCGCCTGCGGCCAGTGCACCAGACGCCGCGTGGGTGCGCCAGACGCCCGGCATTTCCACACAGACGCACACGTCAAGTGCAGCTTCACAGGGAGCACAGTCCACTCACAACCTTCCCAGCATGAGAAGCTCTGGATGCGCGGGTGCGGCGCCGCTGCAGGCTGCGCGTCGGCCGGCGCAACAAGTCCTCGCACGAACGCGACGCGCCAGCTCCGCACCCGCCGCATCCTCCGTGCGCCGCACGGCCAGCAGCCGCGGCACCAGCACAGGACAGCCGGCATCCGACCAGAGTCGTGCCCGCCACGGGCCAATCTTCGAAAGCGCCCGCACGAGGCTGGCAGCCAGGTTTGTGGGGCGCGCCGGTACGGCCGCGCGGCGGTCAGCGTGACGGCCTCGCGCGCGGGGTCGTAGTCCAGCGCCGCGCCCGCCTCGTCGCCCGTGCGCCGCGCGGCCGAGAGCACCGGCACCAGCGCGAAGCAGCCCGCCGCCGGCAGGAAGGCGGCGTGCGCGATCGCGGCCGCCAGCGCCGCGCCGAAGCGCGCGCGGCTGTACTCGGCCGGCGGGTAGCGGGCGGGGTCGCCCGCCAGCCGCGGCGCCAGCACCGCCCACTCCGCGTCGACCGCCGCGGCGCGCGCCTCGGCCTCGCGCAGGACCTGCGCGCCCACCAGAGCCGCTACACATCGGATGGTTCGACTTTTTTTTTTTTTTTTTTTTTTTTCCTTTCCCCCACAGTATAATACCGGGCAGGCATCAACAGCCTAATCAACAGCCTTCACGTATCTGCAACCCTTGCTGCCAGGTTCAGACTTGTGCGCGGTGGACTCAGCTCTGCGCGACGCGCCATGTGCCGCCCTGGAAGCACAGGGCGCGGCAACATAGCAAACTTGGGCACGAATCCCGACACATCGCGGCACAGAGCCGGGGCACAGCGGAGGCGCGAGCTCGGAAGCAGAGCGCACCGGGGAGCCGCGCAGCAGCGCTGCGCGCTCCTCTGCTGGCCAGAGGACGGGCGTCTCGACGGCCTCCGGCAGAGTCGCCAGCAGCGGCGCCCACTTGGGCGACCCCTGCGCGTCCAGCCACATGCAGAATATGCATGAGCACCTTCAGCGTGAACCAAGGACACTGACACCAGCTGATGGCAACAAGCGACAGCGCCGCCAGCAGGAGCGCCGGCAAGCCAACCCCGCGCATGCATCCTCTGGTCAGAGGGGACGGATACTACCAGGGCGAAGCATGCGCATGCCTGCAGCATGACGCCTGTGCGAGAAGCGCCCTCCCAATGGCAAGAGCCACACGCAGACGCAGATAGCATCTTGATACCTGGTGGGCCCAGTGCCAGCTGCAAATCCGACCCGCACTGAGCCCCGCCGTGACGGGTCGCTGCCACTGCTACCACCACGCCACACCATGACCGCCCTGTCAAGCAAGCGCATGAAGGCTCGCACCTCCGCGCGCTCGACGAGCAGCCACAGCGCGAGCGCGGTCAGCTCGCCGCGGCCCTCCACGAGCGGCGCGGCCGCCGGCGACAGCCGCGCGTCCTCCACCGTGGCCGCGCCCTCGGCCGGCACCTCCACCAGCACCTGCAGATCAACGCACGCTGAGACTCTGGGAAGAGCGCTGGCACCATTACCAGCACCTGCAGGTTTACGCGCAGGCTGGAAGTTCGATAAGAGCCTACTTGCTGGAGCGCGCCATGCGTTGCATGGCCCCGCGTCAGGAGCGCAACTAGCGCTCATCTTCCCTACAAATATCCCCGTATGCACACCAATCTGAAGATACTATCACCTTTCGTGGACGGCGCGTGTATCGTGGTGCTGCCTGTGCGCGGCAGGGCCAAGAGCAAGGTCACACAATGCATTCTAAGGCCGGCACTTTGTTGCAGAGACCAGTCAGAGCTGCTCGACAGGCCCTTGAGGGCAAGGTGAACACGGGCGCGCGCCTCGCCCGCGCGCACGTCCCGCAAGGCCACCAGGCCGACGCCGCCGGCGACGGCCGCCGGTGCGGCCAGCTGTTCACGCTGGCGCGCCAGCTCTGCGTGCAGCTCCGCGAGCTCTGCAAGGGCCATTGGCTCCGCGCTCGCCTGCTCCACCACGCAGCTGTAAAGCGTTGTCCATAGCACACACCGGCGGCCGGAGGAAGCAAGCCTGGTGGGGCAGCGGCGCTTGCAACAAGTGACTGTCACGTGAATTCTGAAGCGGCGAGCCTAAACTTCTGCACAAGACAATACATACCGCCCGCAGAGCACGCTCACACATAGCAGCAAGGCGTCAGCGCTGCCAAGCAAGGCAGGCACCCACTGATAAGCTTATAACGGGCCAGGCCTGGCTGTGCCCACCTGCGCGAGCGCGTGTGCCAGGAGGGCAGCTCGCCGCGTGCTGCCGGTGCGCCGTAAGCATGCCTGCAAGCCCTGCTGCTGCCTGCACCTAGCAAAGCTGCAGCGCTGATACGCCCGGGGCGGCGGCAGCGTGGGCGGCGGAGCAGCGCCGCCTGCAGGCCGCTCCAGGTGGCCTTGGCAGGGCATGGCGTGCAGTTGCCAGGCTCAACGGAAGTTTCGCAACTGCAATCCTCACACAAGGCGTTCAATCACTCATGCACTGTATGCTTTCACTGCATCGACATAGCCAGGACGATAAAGTCCTGGCGCTACACCTGGCCCTGGTAGGGTACCGGCAGCTCACTTTTGAAATGGCCATCTGCCGCGACGATGAGCTCATCTGTCCAGCGAGCAGGACTGCTTGCCGACGGATTGAGGGGTGGCTGATACACTGCTCCGCTAACCTGACCACCAGGGCCGCAATGTCGGAGGGGGCGGTCTGCAGCGTGCTGCTCGGGCCTGCATCAGACCCGCTGCAGCGTCAGGACAGGCTCTTGAGGCGAAATTCGCAGGTATGCGCCCCCCTCCTGCTGGGTTCGGCCCAGAGCTCTGCGGTATAGGATTGTTCTCGATGCCGGAACATGACCAACTGCCGACCACCTGCTCGTTGACGCTGGGTTGGCCTGCGTGGGTTCTCAGAATGTGCCAAGTAGCCGCGAGGCTGGCACCGGCTTGGGTCCGAGAGGGAGTGACCAGCGAGGCTGAGTTAACCCATGCACCTGTCACTTGGTATGCCTCGTGCTCACAAGGGAGCTGGGTTTGACGGATGCTGCTCCTGCGCGGCCAGCTAGGCATACCCAGGCCTTGTTAGCTGTCCGCGGCTGACCTGGGACGCACGAGATGCATGCGTTGCATGCACATTGAGACTCTGAGACGCACGAGAAGCGTGCAATACACGCACGTTGAGACCCCTGCGCCGCTGCGGCAGAGCGCGCGCTCGGCCAAGGTGCTGCAGGAGGCGCTGCTGGAGGCGTCCAGCGCAATGAGGGACCTGCAGCAGCAGCTGCAGCGGCAGCGGCGGCTGGCAGCAGCCAGGAGTCAAGACGCCTCGCGCGGCGCGCCCGCGCCGCCGTCGCACGAGTTGCTGCGGCGCGCCTCGCCCCAGCGCCAGGGCGCGGCAGGCCAGCGCTCGGAGTGAGGGCGTGACTGGCCCCTGGCGCGAGGCGCCGGCTAGTGACCGACTCGGGCAGCACGCTTAGCACGTGCGCGTGCGCGTTCTTGCCGGCCGGCGGGGCAGCACGCTTAGCACGTGCGTGTTCGCATTCTCGCCGGATGGCGAGACGCACTGCCACCCTAGTCGACTGGGCACCTGGCATGGCTGTGCAAATGGGGGCGGCAGGCAGCGTGCTTTGTGCTGGCACCGTCTCAGCTGCGTGGGATTCAGGGTATGCTGTAGTGGGCACAAGGGGCCGCAATGTATTTCGTGTGCGCTAGTTTCTTCAGCATGTGCTGGGCCCCACGTCAATGTTTTTGCTAATATTCTGGGCGCATGCTCTGCTGCGCCAGCTCATCACATAGGCTGGATGCAACTTTGTTGCAGACTCAGTTTCTGCGGACAGCGTGTCATGACAGACCTCAAGACGCTGCCCTGGGTCCGTGTCGCGTTTGATCCGTGCGTGATGCAAATTGACTCAAGCAGTGAGAGTGTGGTGGCACACAATGGTTATTACACATGATGATCATGAAGCAGGAGAGCCACTGTAACATCAGCACTACCAAGGGCATGGGTACTGCAGCCATGAAGACAGGGGGGCGTGGACACGCATGATGTACAAGCAGTGCCACGTTGGTGACTGCATGTTGGCACAGACGACGGCCAAGGACTTGACGCCATCTTTCACCCTGCCCCTCACAGCTGCCAGGTGAAACAGATGGCAGGCGTTAACCTTGAAGGGTTGCCGCAGTGGCTTTATTGCTGCGCATGCGTGCTGCCGGGGCTGCAGGCCAGCCCAGGGCGCACGCGTACTCAGCGCGACAAGCCTCGTCCACAGAGTAGCGCTGCGTGGTGCGGCCCGCTCGTACATGGCCTCCGCACTTGGGCCAGCATATCGCAAGCCAGCCCGTCTTTGGGTCCGGCAGACGCGCTGGCAGGCCTGCCTGCCAAGCCCGGCTGGCTTGATGGGCCCATGCTACTTACCAGTCACATGCTACTTACCAAGCCACATGCCACTTACCCAGTCCACCTAGATACATACACGCATGAACACCCTCGGAGCTTCTGCACTCCGTGGTCTGGCCTGCCAACTGCTTTGCGCGCGCCACAGCATGCGTGCCTGGACATGCCAGAATGCTTCAGTCTCAGCTACGCCCTGCATGCGACCTGCTCTGCAGCCGCCGCGCACAGGGCTGTGCAACATCCCGCGCTGGCGCGTCGCCAGCTCCGCTGGCGCGCGCCCTTGCCAGTCCTTCGCGACCTCCAGCCCGCGCGAAACCCGCACACCTCACACAGAGCCCCCGGCAGGTCACCCAGCGGGCGCCCACTTGGCTTGATCGCCGTGCTTGTGCATGTGGCTCTTGATGTGAGAGACCATGAAGGCGTGGGGGTTGGAGCAGGGCAGGCCGCCCAGCATATGCTGCTTCTTTCTTGTGGGCGTGGCGGCGGTGCCGCCGCCGCACGCGTCCACCGCGGCCAGGCAGCGGCCGTAAAGCTCATCCGTCCAGCCGCGGCATCGGCGGCTTTGGCTGCTTGCCGTTCGCGCCCGCGCTGTCGCTGGGCCCCCTGTCTGGGCCCGCTGGCGCCCGCCGCTTGCGCTGCGCCCTTGCGCTGGCGTCTTGCTGCGCGGACGCCTGCCCTGCTGAGTGCGCGCGCGCCGCCTCTGCGGCGGCGAGCAGTTTGCTTGCTACGCGGATGGCGTTCGTGGCGGCCGGCCCGGCCCCGCACTCCGCGCGGGCGGCGCTGGCGCGCGTGCAGCGCGTCACGTCTTCACAGGATGCGCGGGCCCCTCCAGCTGGGCAGGCATGCTCGCATTCAGGCTGGGTGGCGCGTTTCGAGTCCGCCTCTGGCGCGGCCGCGCTCTGCGCGTCCGGCGCGCCCTCGCGTCCCGCGAGCGCGGGGGAGCGCACGCCCGCCGCCCCCTTGCGCGAGCGCGGCGGCGCGTCCGCCGGCGCGGCAAGGGCCGCGCTGGCCTTGGCCGCCAGCGCGCGCGCGTCCGCCAGGAGGTGGTCGCCGTCCCCGCGCGGCGGCGCGGCCGGCGCGCATTGGTGCGCGTCCAGCACGCGGCGCCGCGGGTCGTCTGTCAAGTCGACGGAGAGCTGGTAGGTCAGGGACGAGCGCGGCGCGGTCGGGGCTTGCGCGGGGTTCAGGTCGACCTCGTCGCCGACCTGCAGCCGCAAGGAGCCGCCCTTGCGCAGCACCATCGGCGCGCCCGCGCCGCTGAACCACACCCTGCGCAGGGCGCGCAGCTGGCCTGAGCCATGGAGCCACGCGTGGCCGTACACTGGGAAAGCGCAACACAGAGGGGCGTGGAGCGCGCGCAGCGAAGCGCGGCGCGCAAGAGGCCGGGCTCCGGGGGCCCACCTGAGGGGTCCCGCCCCGGTCAGGCTCGTGACGGTGGCTGAGCGGGTCGCGCCGTCGGGCTCCACGTACGCGGCCTTGGAGCCGCCCTCCGCCGGCGCCCTCCTCGGGCCCAGCTGCTTGGGCTCCGGCAGCCACACAACGGGGCGGCCATCCTCCAGCGGGACGAGGCGCATCCTGGCGGGCATGCTGCGGCGGCGCGCGCTTTGCACGCTGCGGCGGACGCGCTTTGCACGCTGCAGCGGACGCGCCCAGCGCGCTTGCTTGGCAGCCTGGGCCGCGAGCAAAGCACTGCGCGCCCCGAACAGCAGGCTCCTGCGCGTACGCTGCGCAGGTGTGAGTGTGCTGCAGTTCACTGCGCGGCGCGCGGTGGTGTGCGCATGATCGTGAGAACACAGATTCCTTAGTCAATGCCTGCAAGAGCCCAGCTGAACCAGTGCCACAGGCAACCGTCCAAGGCCATAAGTCGGGATGCTCAGCGAGGTTCCTGACCCTTCATTCTGCAATAACTGTTTTGTGGTATGCTGCGCGCTGCGTGCTTCCACAGTGGCAACCAAAGTCCTGCAGAGCCTACGCTTGTGGCGCAACACACGCCACGGGTGCGGGGCGTACAGGAGCGGGCCGCACAAGTGCCAGCCACGGCCGGGTCAAGCCCGCCACCGCGCACAGCCGTGCCCCGCAGGGTGCAGGCCGCACGCTACAGCGTAGGCTTCTGAGCTGGGCACCATGGTCCTGACCTGGGACAAACGTGATGCGGTGCCTGGTTGGCAATGGCTGCGTGTTCTTGACTTCGCCCGCGCCCTCCTGTATGCTGAGGCATGTGAGGCATGCAGCCGGTCTGACCAGTGGCCACCCAGGCGGTGGTGCGTTGAAGATATGACTGCATGCAAGGCCAGCGGCTGCCTCCTGCGCAAAGTCTGGGGGTGGCCACGCATGACGGTCTCAGCGTCCTGTGGCTTCCAGGACGTTTTGCGCTGCGTGCTGCAGTCTGTCCACTTGCGGGTTGTTCCATGAGGCGCGTCCACGCTGAGCGCCAATTGGCATGCCCTGTGTGTGGCGGGTGCAGGGCCGCCGCCACAGTGGCGAAAGGCAGTGCACGCGCTCGCGTCGCATCACTGGTCAAACGGCTGGTGCCTGGCGGCTCTGCCGCTGAGCAAGCAGAGGCTGCGCGCGCGCTGGCGCGCCTGTGCTTCGACAAGGGCCCAAACAGGGAGTATGTGAGAGGCTGTGGCGGCGTCACGGCGCTGGTCAGGCTGCTGGCGCCCGGCAGCTCTTCTGCCGTGCATGAGTGGGCTGCGCGGGCGCTGCTCAACCTGTGCCTCGACAACGCGAAGAATCAGGACGACATCAGGGAGTGCGGGGGCGTCGCGGCGCTGGTCAGGCTGCTTGCGCCCAGCGGCTCTGTGGCTGTGCGGTGGGAGGCAGCTGGGCCGCTGCTGTGCATGTGCAAGGAGAGTGCCAAGAACAGGGACAGCGTGCGGGAGTGTGGGGGCGTGGCAGCGCTGGTTGGGCTGCTGGCACTCGGCGGCCCTGCTGCTATGCATGAGCGCGCTGCTGGGGCGCTAGCAAACTTGTGTATTAAGAATTCACAGAACCAGGACAGCGTCAGGGAGTGCGGGGGCGTCGCTCCGCTCGTCTGCCTGCTGGCGCCTGGCCACTCTGCTGAGGTCCAGAGGGGGGCTGTGGGCGCGCTGGGAACCCTGTGCACGGAAAGCCTTGGCAACAAGGACTGCGTGCGGGAGTGCGGAGGCGTTGTGGCGCTCGTCGAGCTGCTGGCGCCTGGCGGCTCGGCTGGAGTGCAGAGGGATGTTGTTAAGGCGCTGAACAACTTATGCTATGGCAGCACGGAGAACCAGGACAGCGTGCGGGAGTGCGGGGGCATTATAGCGCTCGTTGCGCTGCTGGCGCCCGGCGGCTCTGACCATGTGCGTCAGCGGGCCGCTGTGGCGCTGAGGAGTGTGTGCTTTGCCAATACCCAAAACCAGGACAGTGTCAGGGAGTGCGGTGGCATTGCCGCGCTGGTCGAACTCCTGGCGCCCGGCGGCTCTGCGGCTGTGCAAGAACAGGCTGCTACAACGCTGCAGAGCGTGTGCCATGACAACGCACAGAACAGGGACAGCGTGAGGGAATGCGGGGGCATCGTGGCGCTGGTCGGGCTGCTGGCGACTGCATGTCCTGCTGCTGTGCATAGGAGTGCTGCCGGCGCAATAGCGTGTCTGACCAGAGAGAGTGTTCCAAGCTGTGAAGTAGTTGAGGCATGTGGGGGAGTTGCAGCCCTGGAGGGCGTGCTTGCGTGCGCCAGCTCGGCTGTCGCGCATAGATGTGTGGCGGATGTGCTGTATGACATGGGGCGTATTGAGCAGGGTGTTGGCGAGGCATCCCAACCGAAAACAAACGGAGACGTCCTACAGTCAAGCAGTGGCGGCAATGCGGGTGGCAGTGGTAGCTAGTGTTGTTGACAAGGGCGTAGACAGCCAGCCGGCGCGATGTTCGAGACTGCCCGCCTGTCTCTGAAAGGTATGTCAGCTGTGGTGCTCAGGTCCCAGACAATGCAACCCTGTGCCCGTCATGGTGTCCACGTCTCGCAGGCCCATGCAAAGCTCGCAAGTGCATGTTTGATGGCATGCGGCTCGCTCTCGGGCGCATGCGCGGCCCGCAGCAGACTGCCGAGCGCGCGCGCGCTCCACAGCGCGCGGCCGCCGCCGTCACAAGTGCCCGCGGACGGCGCGGGCCTGCGCGGCAGCATTGCCGACGTAGGTCGCGGGCGTCAGCGCGGCCAGCGCGGCCTTGGCCTCCTCCGGCAGCCCGTCCAGGCCCGCCACAAACTCCTGGCGCCCGGCGGCGCACA
>JAABUY010005654.1_pt1 | contig 12487 bp, 8 predicted proteins | sample 5560271 | NCBI WGS metagenome assembly JAABUY01 (sample SAMN10711886, study PRJNA513374) | rock metagenome | isolation source: Antarctica rocks | place: Antarctica: Victoria Land, University Valley
TATCTGGGCCAAACCTGGCTAGCTCGCTGGTTAGCCCTAATCATTACGCAGGGAACTCGCTAGCGTTCACTGCGAATTGATTAGGGCTTCAGCCTTGTACAGCCTTGGTACGCTCGTAACAATATGAATCTCAGCAAAGTGACAGTCATAGTCAGCTGAATCACTTCGATCAATCTAAAAGAAATTCAAGACTTCGTGAAATTTATTAACTTCTATCGTCGTTTCATTAAGAACTTCTCGAAGCTAGTCAAATCATTCACTCAGCTGACTAGAAAGAATACATCTTTTGTTTGAAACGAGATCTGTATTCAAGTCTTTGACAATCTAAAGAAACATGTCAGCTCGATCTCAGTACTTCGTCACTTCAATCTCAAACGACAAGCTATTTTGAAGATTGATGCTTCGTGTTAGAGATCGACATAGAGCGAGTCATATGAGTGTCATTTAACTAATAGATAAATGCTAAGAAAGAAAAGTATCTACAGAAAAGAACTCGATTCTTATATGTGTGTTTCTCAGCTCTGTGCTAGGCTCGATTGAATTGACGTCTTACACATATGATGCAGAGTTTCAATGACATCACTTCTAGCTCGAATGCTCACTAGGCTCGATTAGAATGAAATCAAGACGAAGGCGAGAAAGAGTAAATGAAGGCTAGAATCATAACATTACTTTTTCTCTTTGACTATTCATGTTCGCATGAATGTTATTTCTTAGTGCGCTTTTCTTGAATATTTGATATGAAAGTCGTCAATCATCTCTTGAGCGTTCATAAATTCGTCGTCGTCAGCGTTATATCAGTTGAGATCGTTGTCATAGCTCTTTCATTTAACTCGATATTGAAGTCGTTTTCAATATCGTCGAGAGTTCAATATATCGTCGATCTTTCATTCGTTCTCATCGTTTATCACTATTGACTCTGAGAATTCATTCTTCTGACCAGACAGAAGATCATTAACGGCAGAACGAAGAAGCTCTGAATAAAATACATCGTGTATACGCATAGTGTCTGATAGTTTCAATTTATAGAAGAAGTCAACAGAATCTGTGATCTTGAATGAATTGAGCATCTTGTCATCTAGCTTTTTGAAGAGTCTCGCTGTAACAATGTTTCTTTCGTTCAGAAACATCTTTGATTCGATCTTGTAATTGATCTTCTTTCTATGCTTGTTAGCTTGTTTCATCATTCGTTCTCGTGTTTTAATCAGAGCTTCGCGAGCGAAGATCAATGTCTTGTTCATGTGATCGAATATATCTTCGGCCCTGATGATCTGCAAGCGCTCGCGAGTGCTTTCATACTCGATGATGTCAGGATCGAAGCTCATACGAGAATGAAAGTTCTTATTCATGAAGAAGAGAATCAAGAAGATGACTGAAGACAAGACGTTATTGTCGACAAACTCAATCATGAGCAATCACTTGAATCAGTCATTCTGCATGTACAAACAGAAGAAACGAAGATATCTTTCGACGTTCTGATTGACTTGTTCGCTTTGATCGTCGATCTGAGAATGATAGACGATGAACAATTGAAGAGAAATGCTCAGTCGTTTGCAAAGAAACTTTCAGAGAATGAAGATGAACTGAGAATCTCAATCGAACACAATGAAGTTTGATAGATCGTGAGATCGATATACTCATTGAAGCAACATTTCAGCTGTTTTTTCGACTGTGATATCTTCATCATCAGTGATGCAAGAGATATAATGCCTTTCTTTTGACAATCTGCAGATGACAGTCAGAATAGCGTTATAGTTGTACGAATCAGATAGATTGATAATGAAGTTCATGACTATGTTCTGTCATCGCTGTTCAGATATCGATAGAGGTTGAAGCAAGTTGTTTGATTTATTTCTAGATATCTTTGAACGTTGACAGATATAGCAGTTTCGAATATATTGATCTATCATTTTCCGCATGAATGATCAATAGTAATTCCGTTTTATAATCTTCACAGTTCTAAGAATATCAGAATGACTCATTGATGACTGATCATGTACTTCACGAATCAAATTCATTTGTAGAAGTTCATTGAACGAGACTCATAGCTGATTATCATGATACAAGATTTCATTCTGAGTTCGACAATTCTTCAATTTGATATCTTCATATTGTGTCTCGTCTCTTGCTATTGCTTCGCGAAGTAGCGTACAATTCTCGTCGATCTCATTAGTCTCAAGAATCTGTTTATAGATTGATTCACTGATGTTCTTCTTTAGATCAGCAATTTTCATTCGATTCGAAGTCAGAATAGTGATTCATTGATAGCGAACGCGCTCATCTTCTGAATCTCTAAGCACGACGTCAGCTCGACAAGTTAATGCATCGATCTTGATGTTCTGTTTGTCAGATCGATACATTATTCTGAAGTTGAAGTCAGCGAGCTTCTGAACTCAGCGCATCTGACGTCTGCTCAGCTCTTTATCTTTCATCAACGAGATGAGCACTTGATGATCGATGAACATCTTGATAGAAATGTCAGTTAGCTTCAGTTCGAGTCGTCAGTGTTCAAATGCTCGAATGATGATCAGAAGTTCTTTATCATATATCTTGTAGTTGCATTCAGCAGAAGACATGTTCTTGCTATAGAAGACAATTGAATGTAGTACTTCTTCGTCATCATATTGAGAGAGAACTTCATCGTTGACGTAGTTGAATGAGTCGATTTCAAGAATAGTCTCACGAGTTTGATCAAAGTGACGTAGTATAGAAGTCTCGATCATACGTCTCTTCATATGATCGAAGACGATCTGACAAACTTCATTTCATTCAAATATGATCTTCTTTTGAGTGAGTTGAATCATTGAACGAACAATCTTCGAAAAGTTCTTGATGAAGCGTCGATAGAAATTGCAGAAGTCAATGAAGAACTGCATCTGAGTGAGATTATTGAGTGTAGATCAATCAACGACTGCTTGCATCTTTCGCGAGTTCATCTTCAATTCTTCGATTGACATCAAAAGTTCTAGAAAGATGGTTTTCTGCACATGAAACTCGCATTTGTTTATGTCTATCTGTAGATCGATCTCTCGTAGTCGATGCAAGATCAATCGTACATGTCGTTTGTGTTTCTTCAGAATCTTGCTGTAGATGATAATGTCATCTAGATAGATCTGACAAAACTGATGTAAATATTCAAACAACACGTCGTTCATATAGTGTTGATAGAACGTTGATTCGTTTGTTAATTCGAAGAGCATTACATGATATTTGTATGAGTCGAAGAAGATAATAAAGATAGTCAAATCTTCGCTATCTGAATGCATACGTAGTTTGTTGAACGCGACAATGATGTTCAATCGAGTCAGATACTTGCTTTCTTGTATACGAGCGAGAGTCTCGTCTATCAATGGCAAAGAATAATGATTTCGTTTGATCAAAGCATTGAGCTTTCTGTAATCGACGCAGAAACGCAGACTTTCGTCTTTCTTTTCGATGAACAAGATGAGCGAGACGTATGATGCGAAGCTGAAGAAAATGAATTCTTTGTTTAGATGATTGATCAGATACTTCTTTATCTTCTGAAGTTTGTGATCGAACATCTGATAAAGTCTGCTTCGAGAAAACGTTTCTTCGTCGATCAACTCAATTTTGTGATCGTAGAAACGATGAGGTGATAGCTGATCGATCATAGCTCGATCGAACATGTCTAGATAGTCATGATACTCGAAGAAAAGCTTGACTTTGATCTCTTCAAGAATCTCGACGTATGAAAGCTCATGCAGATTCACTTCTTTGAGCTTATTTTCAACTGTAGTTATGAGTCGATCAATTTTCGAGACGATAACAGCAAAAGTCTTCACGTCTGATCGTTTGACTAACATTCTATAAGTTGCAGTCTTTATCATTGCAATGTTCGTTGAACCTGACGTCGATTTAGAGATTTTGACGTTAATTAAAGTCGCGTCGCGCGATTTTAACTGTTCGATTGAGCTCTTCTTTTGACTAAAAGAGAGTGATTTCTGACTGAATTGAGATGTAATCGAAGTGAAAGACCTCTTTAGTATATGAGTAGAAGTCAAGCTCTTCTGTTTCGTGATTGATTTATTGCTTGAGAATAGAGCAATCGACTTCTGACTAGTAGAGTTGAAATTCGAAAATCGAAGAAAATCGATTCGCATATCAATTACTAGATCGATTTTGTTCATTCATGTTTTTTCGAGAATCATTTGATGTTGATCTAATCGAGTGATTAACATAGAAGCGATGTCAATCGTATGATCTTGAACTGTCAGATTCGAATAGATGACATGAGTAATGAGTTTTTTTGCATAATGATCATCGAATTCTCGTATTGACTTTGCTTTGATCGAAGTCAGAGACTCAATTTGCAACTGATCACTAACAATCTGCGCAATCACTTCATCAATGAACGAATAGTCAGCAGCTTCGATGTCAATCAATGACTTCAATGAGTAACTAATTTCTTTGCTAGAAAGTACATATTCAGTAGTCAAAGATTCAGAAGCAAAAGAATCATCTGACATGCTCATCGTTGAAGAAATTAACACATCTTTCATCGCATCTTTGATGAAAGTCACTAGTTTTTTGCCTCGCTATTCTTGAAAGAAGACATTTTCTCATTCTCTTTATCTTTCGAAATGATGATTTCATGTAGACGAGAAGTGAAAGCTCGAGATGCGGAGATGTCGATCTTGTTCAGCTGAGAACAATTCTTGAACAAGTGATTCGAGATCTTGCAGATGTAGCAGATGATTGACGATCTCGCTGACTCAGAGATAGAAAAGATAGTCGACTTAACATAATCGATTATCGAAGTCGTCACTGCTGGCAAGAAAGTAGTAGCGCGTTTGTCAGATACGACAGTGACTTTGACGATGACAGTGCGACGTTCGCTGCGAAGCTGATAATTGACTCGTTGTTTACTATTCACATCTTGAAGAAAGATCTTTAGTCGATGAAGCGAAGTGAAATCTTCGAGACAGACTGATAGAGCGTTCTGCAAGCGATTATTGATTTTATTCTGAAGATCATTCATCAGAGTGCGATCGTCATATTCGAGATAGCTGAATAGCTTTATAAAGTCGAAGTAGAAGACATTGAAGAACTTGTCTGCTTGTCTCAGAGTGTTGTATTCGCGACGACACTTTCGATTCTTATTCACTTCATCGTATATTTCTTTCGGATGTTCGAATAGCTCGTAGATCGAGTAGTATGAACGAGAAGAGTCATGACGACGTCAAGCGTAGATATGCTCAGCAGCGTCATCTTCTAGTCTAGACAACATATAGACAATGCAGATAGTCTCATTATCGAACTGATCGACATTGACAATCAGCTTGTCGTTCATCTTGTTTCTTCAATCTTTTCAAGTCGATTCATCTTCATCAGTGAATATAAAGAGATTCGAAAATTTGTAGAATCGATGATGTTCATTTTCGAATGAGATGAACTTAGTAGACATCTCTCGTCGAGTATGATTCTCGATAGAAGCATGCGACTCAATATCTTGTTGAGATAGATGATTCGTAGTAGATCGAGACTCAGTAGACTGTCGAGATCAAAGCTGATCAGCTGAACGCTGTTTCTCTTTGAGTTTCAACATTGTCTCTCGTAGTTGAGTGTTAGTCTCTTCTAGAGTGTTCATTGTCGTGCGATTGATCTCTAGCTGTTTCAATCTTCGAGTATGTTCGACTTGTAGAACGATTCAGTGCTCGTTGCATTTCAGAGTCATGTCTCGTTAATCTCTTAGCTCGTCTAACATCTTGATGATCTCGCTCGACTGATCAAGAGTTCACTGACGTAGTTGTTCTTCGATCTTGATGTTTCATGAAATCGCGACATTCTGAGATTCAGCTGAGACATCGAAAGAAAGAAGAAAAACTCGTTTATTTGCAGTGCTTCTAAGCAGGCGAGTCGTTCGAGATTCGACTGATTCGAAGTCGCGTGTCATGATGAGAGATTGAAGATGAAGATACAGATAGGTATGTAAGTGTGTAGTGAATGATTTGATAAATTTGAGTAAATTTGATGAAAGTAATTCGAAGAATTTCTTGCGAATTTTCTGAATAAACGAAGTAGGTTATTTCGTATCGTCTACACGTCGATAGCAGAATAGTTGATTAGCATTTATCTACTGTTAGAGATCGGCATAAAGCGAGTCATATGAGTGTCATTTAACTAATAGATAAATGCTAAGAAAGAAAAGTATCTACAGAAAAGAACTCAATTCTTATATGTGTGTTTCTCAGCTCTGTGCTAGACTCGATTGAGTTGACGTCTTACATATATGATGCAGAGTTTCAATGACATCATCTCTAGCTCGAATGCTCACTAGGCTTGATTAGAATGAAATCAAGGCGAAGGCGAGAAAGAATAGACGAAGGCTAGAATCGTAACACTTCGAACTATGTAAAAGATGAAATACTATCTCAGTACGATGACGAGAAAGTTCTTCATTCGATGATCTTCTACAGTAAAAGCATGATCTTCGCTGAAATCAATTATCACATCTATGACAAGAAATTGCTAGTCATTATTCGATGCTTCGAACACTGACGATTCGAGCTGAAATGCACTGAACTACTCATTCAGATGTTCATCGATCATCAGACTTTAAAGATCTTCATGAAAAACAAACAGTTGAGTTGACAACAAGTCAACTATCTGAACATTCTATCGAAGTTCAACTTTCAGATCATCTTTAGATCAGGCAAAATGAACACTAAAGTCGATGCTCTAACGAGAATGCTTTTAGCGAACGTCTCTGAATCAGCTCAGCGTCTTGAAGATTGTTTTCAGACTATTCTGATTCTCGATAGAGTCGATGTTCTATCTATTGAATCGAAAGCAAATCTCTATCAACGAGTACGAATGATCAATCAAACAGATGAGCTCTGCAGCGAATATAGACAAGCTATAAACGAAAACAAGCTCAAATTTCATATCACTAAACTGAAGAACTGCGAAATCATTGACGACGTTCTATTTAGAAAAGATCTACTGTGAGTCTCTGAGAACATGCACACGAAATTACTACAAGAAGTGCATAATCAATCTTCAATCTCTCATTTCGACAATAAACGAATCATCGATCTAGTTCAGCGTTTCTACTATTGATCAGATCATTGAGCTACTATTCGACAATACATTTGAAACTGTCATGCTTGTCAGCGAAGCAAAATCTCTAGAGATAGCATCAATGAACTTCATCATTCTCTTTCGATTTCACAGAAACGCTGAAAAGATATAGCTATGAACTTCATCACTGAACTACTTCTGTCAGAAGACTATAACGTCATTTGCATAATCATATGTCGTCTCATCAAAGAACATCACTATGTTCTCTGTCATTGAAAAGACGATGACATCTCAGTCGAAGAAACGATTTGAATCATGCTATGAAACGTCTATCGACTGCATGATCTACTCAGTTCTATTGTTTCGAACAGAGACTTTCAATTCATATCGACTATGTGAAAAAGTCTTTGCAAGCGACTGAGAATCACAGCTAGTCTATTCACAGTCTATCATTTCGAGATCGATGATCAATCGAAACGAGTCAATCAAGACGTCGAACGAGAACTTAGAATCTACTGCAATTACATGCAGAACGACTGAGTCAAATGAATATCTATGATGAAATTCAGTGACAATTTCAATATCTTCTCGATCACTTCAATGATTCTCTTCTACTTCAATAAAGAATTTCACTCTCGAATAAGTTTCGATTCAAATACGACTGACTATGAAACAACTTGTGAACGACTTGAAGCTAGAAAAGCAGATGATATTGTCATTCGAATGAAAGAGCTACTGAACTTCGATCATCAACAATTGAAAAAGACGAAGCTGATCATCGAAGTTCAGATCAATAAACATAGACGAAACATCATCTATGAAGTAGATGACTGAGTTTGACTATCTTTCAGAAACGTCAAGACAACGAGACTCTGCAAAGATTTGAAAGACAAACAGCTAGATCTCTATCAAATCACTGTCAAAGTGAGTATCTTCTATCATCTTCGTCTATCAGTCAGCATGAAGCATCTGCATTCAATGTTCAGCTCGAAGCTACTGCGATCGTATTCAGAAGACTTTCTATCAGAACAGCATTCAGAATCATTCAGACTTATCACTATCAAAGATGATGAACATTGAGAGATAGACAATATATTGAACTTCAGACGCTATCGAGATCAAATACAGTACAAAGTCAAATGAACAGATCTAGATAAAGACGACGAATGATACTATGTGTCACGAACTGAGAGCTGAATGAAACCAGAATGAAATTCTAATAACTAGATTTTAAATACAAGACGTTGCACGAAGAAGAAAGAAAAGAAAAAGATTATTCAGAGATTCTTATACTTCATGAACGCTGAGTATCATTCGTATCGAGAGATTCTCATAACATCACTGATAATCTCACGTCTATCATCATCTATAATATTGTTCAACATCATCTAAGTGATCTAACATCTCTTTTCCCAACATCTTTCGAGTAACACATGCTAAAATCGTGACACTATGTCGATAAAGAGAAATTCGATGACTCAGAGAAAGTTTTGAACGAATTTCATAAACTATATTCAAACAAATCGCGCTAAATATCGAAATAACTATCAACAAAAGCGAGCAAATGAACTACATTCATGCGAACATGAATTTTCGAAGGGAAGAATAATGTTACGAGCGTATCAAGACTGAACAAGACTGAAGCTTTAATCAATTCGCAGTGAACGCTAGCGAGTTCTCTGCGTAATGATTAGAACTAATCAGCGAGCTAGTCAGATTTGGCTCAGATATGACTCAGATATGACTCAACACTCTTTTTCTTTCTCAACACTCTTTTCTTTCACCAACATCTTGTTCATTTACATCACATTCTTTTCATGTCACAAACACATTTCTTTCGAGTTTAGCGCAGTCTCTGAACATTACATAAATAAAAGCTTTTGTATCAATCTTCTTCTGTATTCTTAATATTCAGTTATAGCTATCTCTAAAGATCAAGCACTATCAACTCTGATCTTCATTGATTGTATCATCTAGGCACGATTCTGACAGTTTCTGATTCATGAGTCACTTTAAAATGATTGTTGACGTAATCATCAAGTTCAAGTTCTTTCATTTCATTTTGCAGATTTCGCTTGACTCAGATCTGTGAAATGCTGATTGACTGCTCACTTTTGAAACAACAGATTTTGATGTTCGAATCTTCAACGATGATATTCATCAATCATTTGCAGAATCTATCAAAATTTGATTTCTTTTTAATCAAAGATTTTCAATGATTATCTTATGCTGATCTAGATGAGTTATCAATAAAGACATCATTTCATTCTTGTGTTCTTGTATCATGATCGATGTATACAGAGTGTCTGTAATCGACTTTCAATCAAAGATTTCATCATACATTTGAATCAACTTTAATTTTGACAGCAATATTGATTGAATATTAAAGTGTTCACATAGCTTTGACATCAAAGATTCATTAATGAAAGTCATGTCAATGACTTCAGTATCTATCAAAGCGAGAAATCTGAATATCTTTTCTAAACTACTCAAAATGACATCAACAGTGAATGACTTGAAATTAAATGAATCATCAGACATGTTGATGAAACAGAATATGAATATATCATTCTCAGTCACTACTTTAACAAAGACAGATCATTTTTCAAACTTGCAGCGATCTCATGCACTTAAGTCATTTTGAAACAATCATATGCTCTATGTTCTGACTTCTTGCATTTGAAGCAAAGTTCTTTCTTAAACAACTCTTTCTGAATAGAATCAAGCTTTGATTTTCTGAGTTTCTTTCACGAAGAAATTGATGACGTAAGTCAAGTAGTCGATGTGCTGACAACAGAGCAAGCAGCTTGAGTAACTGATGCTTTGACGACTGATCAAGCATTCAATTCAGTCAATTTAACATTGACTTGCATGCAGATGTTGATAAACTCATTCAAGTTCGTGATTCGTTCATTGAGCGTTGCTTACTGAAGATCTGAGCTGATCTTATGCTGAAGATCATTTAGTAGAATCTCGTTATTGTATTCTAGTTCTGCACTAAATCTCTGAAATTTCATTCAAATTTCATGAAAGAAGATTTTGTTTTGATACAGCTTTAAGTATTGACATTGAGTCATGTGATGATGATTAAAATCATCGTACATCTTATTAATCATCAATAGTACTTCTTCAACTTCTAGAAATGAGTTCAAGAAGATATCTTGCATGCAAGATGCAATATGTTTGATTGCAGCTTCATTGACTTGACTTTCAATGTATGCAATCTTTAACTTTTCAATAGAAAAATGATTCTTGTTTGTTTTCAGCTTGTTTCACATTCAAGACAATCAATTATTTACATTCTGCGTTGAATCTTTGAACTGAAATGAATCAAATAACGTGATTAACTTCAAGAATCAATCTTCAGAAGTTGAAGTGCTTTGTTGACTTGATGCAGCTTTTAAATGATGTATAATCACGTTCTTGTTTCTATTCTCTTTCTGCAAACGCGTCTGTGTAATCTTCAATGTGATGTTTATCTCATTGACATCTTTTAACATCTGAATCATGTCATTGTGAGTCTTGATTTCAATGTCATGCTGATGAAGCATGTACTTGATAAAGATGATGATGTCGTCTGTTTTATTAGCTGTTATTCAAGCATTCAGCTCTTCATTGATGCTGATCTTGATCATTTCGTAGACAAAAAGCAACACATTCATGTTCTTTTCTTCTGTGTTCAACATCGCATTCATGCCTTTCTCTTCTTCTGATGCTGCTCGATTCTGTGATAAAAGTGATTCTCTTCTAACATTTTGAAAGTCGTAATGAGCAATGCTCACTGATTCTGATTCTGTGCTTCTAGTCATTGTATGAGTAGAAAATTGCTGATTGAGATTCTGATGTTACTCTATTGAACTTTCTGAGTTCAAGCAATGACTAGTACTTTATCGAACTTTCTGAGTTCAAGTACTGCTGAAATTTCTGATTTCTGATGATGAACTCAATAAAGAGTTAATCAAGAGCAACGCGTTCATGTTTTTTGATTCTGATTTTATCGAAATTTCTGATTTCAGTTCAAGATTCTTCTTTAGAAATTTCTGATTTTTATTAAGCTTTCTGAACTCAAGTTCTGATTCTGCTATCAAAATTTCTGAATTCGACTTCTGATTGAGTTGATTGTGTAACTTGTTTTTGTATTGTTTACACGTTGATAGCAAGATTAATGAGTTTTGAACTAATGTTATGAATCTGCATAAAGCGAATCATATGAGTGTATTCTAACTAGAAGTTCAAAGCTAAAGAAGAAAGAAGATGAAACACGTTGAGAATCTTATACTCACGAAGGCGCGCTAGGTCACTAGCGTGTCAACATCAGCTTTATACTAGTCTATGATAGTCTAACATGATTTATGTTAGACTAACTCAGAGTAACAAGACACGCTTGCAACAATTGTGTTTACATCTTTGAAGTATCATGTTGAGTATCAGATGTTGCTGTCAATTCTTTTGTTTATGTAGAAACAGATTCTATCTTCATTATTTTTCAGCATGAAGTCAACAGTTGCTGAGCAGTATGCTCTGAAAATGTCATCAAATCATTAGAATTCTTGAAGAATCAAAATGTCATAATTCTTTATTTTTTTCTCATGTAGTAATATTATCATCATTTTGTTTCTGAACTTGTGAACATTGTACTGTAATATTCAAAGCTTCTTTTGCTGAAACATTAAAACTCATATTTCAGACTGTTTAATGTTCTTTTGAATGTCTGTAAAGTGATTGCTTCATTTGTAAAATTCTCGACAGAAAATGATATTAACAACAATGTGATTGATGTTGATTTTGATTCATTTGATCTTGATTTCTTGATCAAGTGATTCAGTATAGTGTTTTCTGATGTGATGACTGCGCTGAATAAATAACTTTCATTCATTGAATGCTTTTGCTTTTTCTTCAAGTCATTGTTCATCAATGATTTCAGATTGATAAATGTCTTTGTGAATGTCTTTAATATCGCTGCTTTAAGTTCTTTTTATCTTCATATGACATGATATAAAAGTCTGTGCTTTATGACTCTCTTTATTCTTTTTTTTTCAACTTGTCATTTATGACATTGAGAGTTAAAGACTCTGTATATGTTTCAACATGCTTCACATTTTCATATGTTTTGAGTCTGTTTGTAAAAACAATGCTTTAAATGATGATTCAGCATGCAGTAAATGCATTTTTGCTTGTTTTTGCATTCATACATTTTGTGATTGTATTCTTGATACTTTAAACACTGATGCACTCTGCAGCTTAAGTCGTAAAACTGTGTGATCTTTATATCAATCTCATAACATACTTTTTCATTAATCAGCTTGTTCATCATCTCAGCACTGATTACACATATCATCAGTAAAATGTATCTCTTTTGCTCACTCTTTTTTGTGAGTCATTCAATCTTTTTGATCATCATTTTTGAATGTATATCTTTGTTGATCTTGATGAGCATTTTCACTTC
>JAABUY010005655.1_pt1 | contig 12487 bp, 15 predicted proteins | sample 5560271 | NCBI WGS metagenome assembly JAABUY01 (sample SAMN10711886, study PRJNA513374) | rock metagenome | isolation source: Antarctica rocks | place: Antarctica: Victoria Land, University Valley
TACGAGGCTCCGCTGCCGGGCGCGGTGGGCATCGCGGGCCATCTCGCGTTCTACACCGACCAGGTGGAGGTCGAGCAGGGCTGACGCGTCCGGCAGGTGCCGGCATTCGTGTCGGCCCCGGATCGCGGAGCCGGCTTCGTGCGTTCGCTATCGCCCGGCAGGTCCGGCCCGGCTCCAATCGCGAGACTCCGCAATGTTCACCGATCTTGAAGGTCTTCAGGTCGCCATCCTCGCGACCGACGGCGTCGAGCAGGTCGAGATCCTCGAGCCCATCAAGGCGCTCCGCGCCGCCCGGGCCGACGTCAAGGTGGTGTCGCCCAAGACCGGCACCATCCAGGCGATGAACCAGGACGTGAACCCCGGCGCGAGGGTCGCGGTCGACTTCGACCTCACGGTCGATGCGGCCATCTTCGATGCACTGGTGCTGCCGGGTGGCACCACCAGCCCGGACAAGCTCCGGATGATCCCCGAGGCGGTCGAGTTCGTGCAGCACTTCGTCGACAACGACAAGCCGATCGCCGCCATCTGTCACGGGCCGTGGCTGCTCGTCGAGGCCGATGCGGTCGACGGCGTGCAATTGACGTCCTGGCCGTCGTTGCGCACCGACATCGAGAACGCCGGAGGCGAATGGGTCGACGAGGTCTGCGTGCGGGACGGGTTGCTCGTCACCTCGCGAAAGCCCGACGATCTGCCGGAGTTCTGCCGGCAGATGGTGGAACTGTTCGCCGAGGACGGCGACGAGGACGATTGAGCCGGGTAGGGCGGTTCCGGCGCTGAGGAGCGGCCCGACGCCAGGATCGCGACACCGTCAGGCCGACCTTGGAACGATGCGGGTCTGTTCCGCGCCATCGGGTTCCGCCCCGCTGCCGTTCAGCGGATTGTCGGGGTCCCAGGCGTAGCGCAAGGTCTCGAACCGCATGGAACGGGCGTCGATCAGCAGGAGCCGGCCTACGAGCCCCTCGCCGAACGGCACGATCGCGCGGATGACTTCGAGCGCCATCAGCGAGCCGACGAGGCCCGTCAGGGCGCCGAGCACGCCGGCTTCGGCGCAGGTCGGCACGCTGCCCTCGGGCGGCGGAGCCGGGAACAGGCAACGATAGGTCGGGTTCGGCCGCCCGTCCGGCGCCGCCTCGTGGGGCCGCAGCACGGTGACGGACCCGTCGAAGGTCCCGACCGAGCCCGTGACGAGAGGCCGGCCGGCGCGGAAGCATGCGTCCGAGACGGCATATCGCGTGGGCCAATTGTCGGAGCCGTCCACCACCACGTCATAGCTTGCGGCCAGCCGCACGGCATTGTCGGCGGTGATCCGTTCGGGGTGGCGCTCCACCGCCACGTGCGGGTTGAGCGCCGCCAGGGCCGCGGCCGCGGCCTCGACCTTGCCGCTGCCGATCTGGTCGGTCGTGAACAGCACTTGGCGCTGCAGATTCGAGAGCGAGACGGTATCGTGGTCGACGATGCCGAGCGTGCCGAGGCCGGCGGCCGCGAGATATTGCAGCACCGGGCTGCCGAGCCCGCCGGCCCCTACCACGAGCACCCGGCCCCCCTTGAGCCTCGCCTGGCCCGGGCCGCCGATCTCCCGCAGCACGATGTGGCGGGCGTAGCGCTGGATTTCCTCGGTCGACAGGGTCATGCGTCGGCACTGCCTCTCGTCTATAGATCCCGAGTCAGGCCTTAACCGACGAGGCCGCCGTCACGCAAACGAGGGGTCGCATGCGGAACCGGGACGATGCGGCTCCGCCCTTCATGGTGTCACGGCGGGGCATGGGCGTGGCGCTGGCCCTCACGGTCCTGACGGCGCTCGTGTTCGGGTTCTTTCCCGACCTCGACCTCGCGGCAGCAGCGCTGTTCTACTTGGGCGACGGGCACTTCGCCGGGGTCACGCCGTCGGGCGAGGCGCTGCGGCGCGTGTTCCTCTATGTTCCGTTCGCCGTCCTGGCCGGGATGGCGCTGCTCTACGGCTGGCGCCGCGCCGGCCTCCGCCAGGGCACCCGGCCTGCATGGGCACCGGACGGCCGGGGGCTCGCCATGATGGTGCTGAGCCTGGCGCTCGGGCCGGGTCTACTGGTCAATGTCGGGCTGAAGGACCATTGGCACCGCCCCCGGCCGGTCCAGGTGACGGCCTTCGGCGGCCCCGACGCGTTCAGGCCGTTCGACACCCGCGACGGGCAGTGCCGGCGCAATTGTTCCTTCGTGTCGGGCGAGGGCTCCTCGTCGTTCTGGACTGTGGCGCCGGCCCTGCTGGCCCCGCCGCCCTGGCGCGCCCTGGCACTCGGTGCGGCGCTGCTGTTCACGGCCGCGACCGGGCTGCTGCGCATGGCGTTCGGCGGCCATTTCCTGTCCGACACGCTGTTCGCCGCGCTGCTGACCTGGTTCGTGATCGCCGCGACCTGGGCCTTGGTGTTCCGGCGGCGCGTGCCGTGAACGGTTTATTAACCACGCCGACCGAAACTCCTGCTCGGGAAACCTGTCTTTCAGACATTCCGAGGGGCTCAAATGTCGCCGCATCATCCGTTCCTTCGTGGCCAGGATACCAATGACCACCACGCTCAAGGCGAGCGCAGCGTCGGCCAGGATCTCGACAACATCTTCCGCCTGACGGCCGCCCAGCCGGCGGCTGCGCCGAACGGCCCCGCGCCGAACGGCGCCGCGGAAGCCCAGCAGACCGCCGAACGGGTCTGGGCCGGCGAGCCCCGCCGCGTCTCTCAGCCCGACCTCGACGCGGCCCTCGAAATGCTGAACCGCGCCGCCAAGGCCATGGACCTCATGCAGGCGCGCTACCAGCACGTCGAGGACTATGCCAAGGGCGTCGCCGACCGCGCCGAGAAGGACATCGCCGCGGCCTACGCGCAGGCGCGGGAGTCGGAACTGCGGGCCGTCGGCAGCGAGAGCAAACTCGACAACCTTCGCGCCAGAGCGACCGAGGCCGAGCGCCGCGCCGAACAGGCGGAGCGCAACGCCAAGGAAGCCCGCGACTGGCTCGAGTGTTTCTACGACAAGATCGTGACGTCGTTCGACACGCAGGCCGTCCTCAAGTCCCGGGCGGCGTAACGGCGGATCCACGTCGGGCAGCGCTTGACCTGGATTGTGGGCGCGCCTGTCCCTTGCAGAGCCGGCGAGTCCTGCCCTCTCGTTCGTCGGCATCCGGTAACGTTTCGTCAACCACCAGCGGGCAGACTCCCTGACCGTGGCCTCCCGGAGACGCCGTTGCAACGCCCGCCCGGAAGCCGACGCCACCGCAATCGCTGCCGCGTTGGTGCGGCGGCCGTGGACGGCAGCGGCGCGAAGCCTGCGGCCGCGAAGGTCCTGGAAACAGAACGGAGAAACCCCATGAGTGAAGCCGCGCTCCTTCGCGTCCTGGCCGACAGCCTGGACGAAATGGAAGCCCTGAAGCTGTTCCCGGCCGACGTCACGGATCCCGGGAGCGTGACGGTGGAGTGGACCGCCGGCAGCGACCACCCCGGCTATGCCGTCCTGAGCCAGGCCATCAGCGTCATGGTGGAACAGCATTGGAGCGCCCTGCGCTCCCAGGTGGTCAAGAAGAAGGAGACGGAAGTCCAGATCGCGCGCAAGGAATGGAGCGATCTGGCCTTGGCAGCGCCGGAAGCTGCGGCCCCGGTCGCCGAGCCGGTCTCCGGAGCCACGACGGGTTCGCGCGTCCAACTGGTTCAGCGGCAAGCCTGACCACCTCGGCGCCCGAACGACGGCCGGGACGCTGGCGCGGTACGGCGCTGCGATGACAGAAGCGTCATTGCCCTCGCTTTGGGCAATGATGGCAGCACGAGGCCCCGACGGCGCTCGACGGACTGGCAAACGAGAGGTCTCTGGGCTCTCGGGTGAAACTTTGGGCGAGGCGCCAAAGTTACCGGCACGCGCGATCACGCGTTCGTCCGAGGAGATCAGACATGCCGAAAGTAGCCCATCACGAAGCCGCGGAGCACCACGAAAAGGCCGCCAAGTCGCACAAGACGGCTGCCGAGCACCACGACAAGGGTGACCACACCGCGGCGGCCAAGCACTCCGAGGAAGCTCACGGCCATTCGACCAAGGCCCACGAGACCTCGGCCAAGGCCCACGGCAAATCCAAGAAGTAGCGGCTCGCGGAAACTCGCGCTGTCAGTCGCCGGTTTTCACAATGTTCAAACGTGCGAAAGCCACCCTTCGGGGTGGCTTTTTGCTGTCGAGAGATCCGGCGCCCGACGGTTCTCAAGCTGGCCCAACGCCCGCGTTCCGGTCGACCGCCGGCGGCCGACGAGGCCCGGCCTCACTGGCGGTAATGCTGGATCCGCGTCGTCCGCAAGCCGGCCAGCCCGTGCTGGTCGATCGACATCTGCCAACTGAGGAATTCGTCCACTGTCAGCGTGTAGCGGCTGCAGGCTTCCTCGAGCGACAAAAGTCCGCCCCGCACGGCCGCGACGACCTCGGCCTTGCGCCTGATCACCCACCGCTTCGTCGATGGCGGCGGCAGGTCGGCAATGGTGAGGGGACTACCGTCCGGCCCGATCACGTATTTCGCCCGGGGGCGATGCATATCTACCATTGTGATACTCGCGTACTCGACTCTTGCGAACCTCACGATGGTAGGCGTGGCAGCTTAAAACTTGCCTAAGTCAACTCTCTGCATTTGAATGCCTTTCTGGTGGCGAGAGTCCGAGCGCAATGGCGGTTTGCGTCGCGCGGTCACGCCCTTTCCCAGCTTGCGCGAGGCTTTCCCCTCTGGAATCCGCCCTGATGCCACCGGCGCGACGCCGACGCGGAAGCCGCGGGACTGGATCGAGGCCGCCAAAGGCGCTAGATCACCGAAATCGAAACGCAAGTTTTGCTCAGCTGTTGCCGATGTATCACATGCCCCTCCTCAACACCCTGGGATTCGCAAAATCACCCACCGACACCCGCGTGGTCGTAGCCATGTCGGGCGGGGTCGATTCCGCCGTGGTGGCGGCGCTCCTGGCGCGCGACGGCTACGAGGTCGTGGGCGTGACCCTGCAATTGTACGACCACGGCGTTGCTGCGTCCGGAACGACGAACCGCAAGGGGAGTTGTTGCGCAGGCCGCGACATCCACGATGCGCGCGCGGTCGCCGCGAAGCTCGGCATCCCGCATTACGTCCTGGATTACGAGAGCGTTTTCCGGGACAAGGTGATGGCACCCTTCGCGGACAGCTATCTCAACGGCGAGACACCGATTCCCTGCGTGAGCTGCAATCAGCACGTCAAGTTCGCCGACCTCCTGGAGACCGCGCGAGACCTCGGGGCCGATGCCATGGCGACCGGCCATTACGTCGCGTCGCGCGACGTCGACGGCCGGCGCGCCCTGTTCCGGGCCCGTGAGAGCGAGCGGGACCAGAGCTATTTCCTTTATGCCACGACCCAGGCGCAACTCGACTACCTTCGCTTTCCTTTGGGGGGCTTGACCAAGGCCGAGACGCGCGATCTCGCGCGCGGCTTCGGGCTCGCCGTGGCGGACAAGAGCGACAGCCAGGATATCTGCTTCGTGCCGACAGGCCGCTACACCGACACCATCGAGCGGTTGAGGCCCGAGGCGTCGCGGAACGGCGATATCGTCGATCTCGGCGGCAGGGTGCTGGGGCAGCATCGCGGCATCATGCATTACACGATCGGTCAGCGGCGCGGCCTGGGCCTCGCTCAATCTCTGGCGGGTGGTGGCGAGCCGCTCTACGTGGTCAAGCTCGACGCCGCGCGTGCCCGCGTGGTCGTCGGCCCGCGCGGCGCCCTGGGGACAGCAAGCGTCATGCTGCGCGACGTCAACTGGATCGGCGATGGCCCCCTCGATGCAGCCATCGGCCGGGCCGTGGCGGTGCGGCTGCGATCGACCCGACCGCCCGTGCCGGCCGTGCTGCAGCGGACGCGCCAGGGCGCCCTGCTGGTGGAATTGGGTCGGCCCGAGGCCGGCGTCTCGCCCGGGCAGGCCTGCGTGTTCTACGCCTCCGTGGACGAAGATGCCCGCGTGCTCGGCGGCGGCGTCGTGCGATCGACGATCTCGGCTGCCGGCGCCGATGGCGCTCCCGGCGGTTCTGCCGTTCTCGCGGTCGCATGACGCGGTCCGACCGGTCCATCACGGAGACCGGCCTCGGGGCCATTGCCCCCGGCAAGGGGCCGATTACCGAAGCCGGGCAGGTGGTGGCGGCCTATTCGCGCTGGGCGCCGGTCTACGATCTTGCTTTCGCGGCCGTGATGCGGGCCGGTCGGATCGCGGCCGCCGACGCCGCCAGTGCGGCCGCCACCACTGGCGGAAGTCCAGGCGCCGGGGGGAACCGGCGGGGCCGCATCATCGACATCGGTGTCGGAACCGGGCTCGAACTGCCCCTGTTCGACCCGCGGACCCGCATTGTCGGGATCGACCTTTCCGAAGCCATGCTGCGCCGCGCGCGCGATCGGGTCGCGCGCGACAAGCTCGCCCATGTCGAGGGCCTTGCCGTGATGGACGCGACGCGGCTCGCCTTTCCGGACGCGAGCTTCGATGTGGCGGTGGTGCCCTATGTCCTGACGGTCGTGCCCGAGCCGCACCGCATGCTCGACGAGGTCCGCAGGGTCGTGCGGCGCGGCGGCGAGGTGGTGCTGGTCAACCATTTCGGTGCCGAGCGCGGGCCCGTGGCGGCCGTCGAAGCCTGGCTCGGCACCCGGTCCGCCTCGCTCGGCTGGCATCCGCAGTTCCGGTTCGCCATCCTGGGCGACTGGATCGCTGCGACGCCCGAGATCACCTTGCTGGAGCGGCGCACCGTCGGGCCTGCCGGACTTTTCACCCTGGTGCGCCTGCGCCGACACTGACGAGCCGGCACTTCGACCGGACAGCGGGAGGACGACGATGCTGACCTACGATGCCGATCACGATGCAGGTGCGGCCGCGCGGCGCCCGGCGGCGGCGGCGCTCGACGCCGTGCTGAGCGCCTTGTCGGGCCGTTTCGGCAATCGCTTCGCCCAGACCCGCGCGATCCGTGAACAACACTGCAACACCCGCACCAACGTGCGCTCCGAGCCGCCCGATGCCGTGGTATGGCCGGAGTCGACCGCCGAAGTGGCCGACATCGTCAAGCTCTGCGCGGCCCACCGCGTGCCCGTGATCCCCTATGGCACCGGCACGTCCTTCGAGGGACACGTCAACGCTCCCTTCGGCGGCATCTCGATCGACACCTCCGGCATGAACGGGGTGCTGGCGCTCCATGCCGAGGATCTGGATTGCGTGGTCGAGCCCGGCGTCACCCGGAAGGCGCTGAACCTTCACCTGCGCGACCATGGCCTGTTCTTCCCCATCGATCCCGGCGCCGATGCGTCGCTCGGCGGCATGGCGGCGACCCGCGCCTCGGGCACCAATGCGGTGCGCTACGGCACCATGAAGGACAATGTGCTGTCGCTCGAGGTGGTGACGCCGCAAGGCGAGGTGATGCGGACCGCGCGGCGCGCCCGCAAATCCGCCGCCGGCTACGATCTCACCCGGCTGATGGTCGGGGCCGAGGGGACGCTCGGCGTGATCACCGAGATCACGCTGAAGCTCAGCGGCATTCCCGAGGCGATCTCGGCCGGCGTCTGCCCGTTCCCGACCGTCGACGCGGCCTGCAATGCCACGATCCTGACGATCCAGTCCGGGATTCCCGTGGCCCGCATCGAACTCCTCGATGCCCTGCAGGTGAAGGCCTGCAACATCCATTCGCACCTCGACCTGCCGGAGATGCCGATGCTCTTCGTCGAGTTCCACGGCACGACCGCCGGGGCGGCCGAACAGGCGACGAACTTCGGCGCCATCGCGGCCGAGTTCGGCGGCGGCCCCTTCGAGTGGGCCACGAAACCCGAGGACCGCACGCGGCTCTGGCAGGCCCGCCACGACGTCTACTGGGCCAGCTTCGCGCTCCGGCCCGGCGCCAAGGCCATCCCGACCGACGTCTGCGTGCCGATCTCGCGCCTCGCGGAATGCGTCGCCGCCACCCAGGCCGACATCGCCGAGAACGACCTCGTGGCGCCCATCGTCGGCCACGTGGGGGACGGCAATTTCCACGTCGGGCTGCTGGTCGATGGCGACGATCCCGACGAAATGAAGCGCGTCGACGGCTTCCTCGATCGCCTGGTGCGCCGCTCGCTCGCGATGGAGGGCACCTGCACGGGCGAGCACGGGGTGGGGCAGGGGAAGGCCGCCTACCTGCGGGACGAGCACCCGCCCGCTGCCCTCGCCATGATGCGCGCCCTTAAGGCCGCCATCGACCCGCTCGACATCATGAATCCGGGCAAGATCCTGCCCCTGGAGCCGTGAGGGCTGGATCGAACGCCACGGATCGTTTCGGAGCGCCGCGGCGCGGTCCGCAGCGGTCGCCGGCCCGGCGGCGTGGGCCATGCTCCCGAGGATCGGAACGAGGTGGGGCGGCGCGGTCGGGCGAAGCGCGGGTCGGGTCCCCCGGATCGGAGGTGGTCAAGGGACACCCACCAGGCGGATCAACGCGAAGCTGACGATGCCGAGCACGACCAGGGACGCCGTCACGGCGGCCGTCACGTGCGGGCCACGACACGAAGGTCCACGCCAGGCCCAGTGCGGCCATGGACACCGTCGTCAGCCTGTTGGCTGCGGTTCCGACAGGGGCCAGCAGGCTCGGGGGATCAGGCCGGAGGCAGGCGCCGCAGCGACGGCCAGAAGTCCGAGGATGAGGCGGTTCGGATCGCCACGCCGAGCACGATCGCCAGCACGAGAGCCTCGATATAGGGCTCGCCCGCGATGCCGACCTCGATGGCCTGGAGCAGCGCGGCGAAAAGCGTCACGGCGATGCAGAGGAGGACCCCGGGCAGGTAACGCACCAGCTTGAGGATCAAGGCAAGCCTCGTTGGCGCACGCGGCCGGGCCAAGCCGCGAGGGTAGGCCAGCCGAACGAGCATCCGAGGCTCATCGCGACGCCGGACGCCGCAGCTCGATATGGATGTCCTGCCCTCCCAGGAGCCGCAGGCCCTGGTCGTAGACGGTCTGGCAGGGACGGCTCAACGCGCGACGCTTGCCGAGGATGCAGGACACCCCATGGTCCTTCGCGGCCAGGGCGTTCGGGCAGAGACGCAACGCCTCCCCGAGACACAGCAGCGCGGATTGCTGAAGCGCTTTGGGAACCGCGATCGTCGGGGCGGCGAGGCAGGTCGAGGTCATGGCGGAGGCCATGACGAAACAGAGGACCAGCCCGCGCATGGGATGATCTCGACGGTGGCGCTGCCGGCCCACCACCTCCGCCCTCATGGCGGCGGGCGGTCCCACCCGACGCAGCCCGACAGAGCGAACTCCAGGCAACGCCGGCCCGTTGCGGGATCGTCGTTGAAGGTCGGTCGCGGCGCAGATGTGGACACGCAGCCGGCGAAAACGAGCGCCAGGGCGGCGAGGAGCGCGATCCGGGTGAAGATCATGGCCCGAGTGTGCCCCGCAGACCGGCAACCGTCCAGGGGCATTCACGAGGTTTGTGCGCCAAACCTCACCTGGCCTGATCCGACGACGTCCTCAGCGCCGCCGCGTAGGCCAGCCGAACCCAGTGCGCCATGATGTCGGGATCGTCGAACGCATCGTCGGGGATCGACCAATAGGGCATGTTGACGGCCTTGCCCGTCTTGCCGGAATAGGCCCAGCGTGTCGCGCCCGCGGCCTCGAAGGCGGGCGCACTGACGGCGTCGGCCTTCAGCAGGATCCCGTCGCGCAGTTCGATCGCAACGATCCGGCCGCGATGATAAATGCCCTTGCCGCCGAACATGCGCCTGACGGCCACCGGGCCAAGCGCCGAAAACATCTCCTCGATCTCGGTGTCGTCCATTCAGTGCCTCCGAAAAGACGATGGTGGATGCCATACTGTTCCGGACAAAGAAAAACCGCCCAGGGGCGGCTTGGCTTCTCACGAAGGAAACTTGGTCGGAGTGATAGGATTCGAACCTACGACCCCCTCGTCCCGAACGAGGTGCGCTACCAGACTGCGCTACACTCCGACACTGCCGGGCGACCATGGCGTCCGGTGCGAGGCTTATAGCGGGCCTGGGGGGTCGTCGCAAGCTGATCTTGATCGCGAGGCAGGGCCGTCGCCCGAAGACGTCCGCCCTCGCAGCACGCGGACACGACGTCCCCCGCGCGCAGGCCTTCCCGGTCACCGTCCCCGTGTCGCCACCCAGATCACCTGCCGCGCGCCGCGCTTACCGTTGGCCCGGACGGTGGAGGCCGCGACCGCGAAGCCGGTGCGGCGCAGGCGGAGCGTGAAGGCGTCGTCGGGCACCGATGACCAGACGGCCAGCGCGCCACCCGGACGGAGCGCCGTCCAGGCGCTGCCGAGGCCGGCCGCGCCATAGAGCGCGTCGTTGCCCCGGCGGGTCAGGCCGTCCGGGCCGTTGTCGACATCGAGCAGGATGACGTCGTAGCGGGGCTCGGCGTTGCGGATGAGTTGCCCCACGTCGCCCTCGTGGATCAGCACGCGCGGGTCGTCGAGGCTGCCCGCATGGATTGCGGCCAGCGGCCCGCGCCCCCAGGCCACCACGGCCGGCACCAGTTCGGCCACCGTGACGGCCGCCTCGGGGCCGAGCAACGCCAACGCGGCCCGCAGCGTAAAACCCATGCCGAGGCCGCCGATCAGCACGCGCGGGGCTCGCGTGCCGGCGAGCCCCGCGCAGCCGAGCCGGGCCAGCGCCTCCTCGGAGCCGCCCGTCCGGCTGCTCATCAGTTCCGTGCCGTCGAGCCGGATCACGTAATCCGTGCCGCGCCGCATCAGGCGCAGCAGGCCGTCCCCGCCGGGAACGCGGGCCGTGTCGAGCAGTTCCCAGGGCACCATGGCGGCTCTCCCGTTTCGGTCCGGACCGTTGCGCAGGCCAAGCCACCGTGCCGCGCTTGGCATCCGGGTCCGGAGCGATCATCTGTGACGCGACGCTTTCCTCGGGGACACGCCTTGCTGCTCACTGCCTTCATCGCCGCCACCCTGGCCTGGGCGGGGCTCGCGCTTTATCTGTCGGTCCGGCAGACCGCCCATGTCATGGCCCACCGCGACACCGTGCCGGTCGACTTCGCGGGTAGCGTGTCGCCCGAGGACCATCGCAAGGCGGCCGACTACACGGCGGCGCGGGAGAGACTGTCCAGGGTCGAAACGCTGCTCGGCACGGCGCTGACGCTCGGCTGGGCGCTCGGCGGCATCGGCCTGCTGGATCGCGAGATCGGGGCCGTGCTGCCCCCATCGCTCGGACGGGGCGTGGCCTTCCTGGTCGCCACGGCGGCAGTCGGCACGCTCCTGGACCTGCCGGTCGCGGTCTACAAGAAGTTCGTCTTGGAGGCGCGGTTCGGCTTCAACCGCACGACGCCCCGGACCTTCGTGCTCGACCTCCTGCGGCGCTGGGCCATCTCGGCCGCGGTGGCGGTGCCGCTGCTGTTGGCGGCCCTCTGGGCGATGCGCAGCTTCACCGGCCTCTGGTGGCTCTGGGCGTGGCTGGCCGTGGTGGTGCTGATGGTTGCGGCGCCGGCCGTCTTCGTGCGGCTGATCGCGCCCCGCTTCAACACCTTCACGCCGCTCGAGGAAGGCCCCCTGCGGGCCGGTATCGAGCGCCTGCTGCAAGGTGCTGGGTTCCGCTCGTCGGGCCTCTTCACCATGGACGCGTCGCGCCGCACCGCGCACGGCAACGCCTATTTCATCGGCTTCGGCCGCGCCAAGCGCATCGTCCTGTTCGACACGCTGATCGCCAGGAGCGCACCCGACGAGATCGAGGCCGTGATCGCCCACGAACTCGGCCATTTCCGCCACCGGCATATCTGGTTCGGGCTCGCGCAGGGCGCGTTGATCAGCTTCCTGGGCCTGGCAGCCTTCGGCTGGCTCTGCAAGCAACCCTGGCTGTTGGGGGCCTTCGGCGTGGACCAGGGCGACGACGCGGTGCGCCTGTTCGTCTGCCTGCTGCTGGCCTCGGTCGTGAGCCCGCTGCTGGCGCCGGTGACCAACTGGATCTCGCGGCGCAACGAGTTTCAGGCCGACGATTACGCCCGTCGGACGGTCGGGGCCGCGCCGCTGATCAGCGCGCTCACGGGCCTCGCCCGCGACAATGCTTCGACGTTGACGCCCGACCCGCTCTACGCTCTGGCGCATCATTCCCACCCGCCGGTACCGATCCGCGTGCGTCACCTGCGCGACGGGGCGGCCGGCTGATCCAACTGTCGTCACGTGTCGGCGGCGGTTCTTTTCGCGCCGGCGTCAGAACTTCTCGACCCAGGGCCTCAGTTCGACCTCGAGCGACCAGGCGTCGCGCGGCTGCTCGAGGAGGCCGAGACAGGTCTTGGCGATGCTGTCGGGCGAGAGCGTGCTGTCGGGCCTGTGGGCAGGGTCCGGACGCGTGGCACTGCGCACGGCGCCGTCGATCACGACATGGGCCACGTGGATGCCCTTCGGTCCGAGCTCGCGGGCGGCGCTCTGCGCCAGTCCCCGGAGCGCGAACTTGCCCATCGCGAAGGCGGCCGACAGGGGAAAGCCCTTGACGCTGGCCGAGGCGCCGGTCAGCAGGAT
>JAABUY010005656.1_pt1 | contig 12487 bp, 9 predicted proteins | sample 5560271 | NCBI WGS metagenome assembly JAABUY01 (sample SAMN10711886, study PRJNA513374) | rock metagenome | isolation source: Antarctica rocks | place: Antarctica: Victoria Land, University Valley
GCGAGGTTCGGCAGGCTGAAGCCCGCCGCCACCCGGCTCCATCGCTATCCGGCAGCCATCGGTGTCGGTTTCGGCGGGAGCCATGCCGGATCATACGCGCTGGTGACGTTCCAGAGCAGATAGCCGCTGCTCTGGGTCTCGTTGCACGCCTGAATCTGGGCATAAATCTGGGCCGTGCCATAGTTAACACCCGGCCCGTACGTGAACGCCTGAAGCCACGGGCGCGTCTTCTTCGCGACACCGGGCACCCGTTGCTCGCGCAAGATCAGGCTCTGCTTGACGACGTCGTACGGGTAGTTGTTCGGAACATCCCAGCCATTGAAGCCACGCGAGAAGTGCGATGGGTAATCCATCGGACAAATAACATCCACGAGCGCGGCGAGATCCTCGAACTGCTGGCCGATACCGTTGTCGTCTTTCTGCCATGCGGTGATCCCAAAAATGTCCGCGCCCATTAGTGCACGGGTCGGAGCGAGTTTCGCGTGCGCCATCTTCAGAAAGCCCGTGATAGCATCACGGCGCTCCCGCGAGCCACCGTTGAAACTGGCGCCGTATTCCGCGACATTCAGATTACCATCAGACGGAAAGCGCACGTAGTCGAACTGTACCTCGTCGAATCCGAGATTGGCAGCCTCTGTTGCGAGATCGCTGATGTACTGCCAAACCTGTGGATTGGTCGGATTCAGCCACGCCTGGCCGGCAGATGTCCGCCAGACCTTCCCCGTTCGCCCATCCTTGATCGCCAAATCGGGCCGCTTCGTTGCCGCAATCGGGTCTTCCATCACAACGATTCGCGCAATCGCGTAGATGTTTTTCGCATGCAACGTCTGCAACAGTTGCGGGACATTCAGCAGCGGCTGCACCGCGCCGACTTCGCGAGCCAGCGGCACATGCGAGTCATAATAGACGATGCCGTTGTTGTCCTTGAGATCCACGACCAGCGTGTTCACGTCCTTCGTGGCGATCAGGTTCATCACGCGGTCGAGTTGCGCTGGATCCGCCGCGACAGGCGCTTGAATGTACATACCTTTCGCAACGAATGGTTGGAGAGTAATGTCCTGCATCAGATTCGCGCCCAGCGGGATAGTTTGCGGCAGATAGCCAATGCCCTTGACAACCAGCGGCACGCCATCATCCGCGCCATCGAGCCGGTACGCACCGTCCGCACCCGTTTGCGTGGCGACGCTGCCGACCGCGACGGTCACGCCGGGAACCGGCCGCCCCTGCGGATCACGCGCGATGCCAGTGAGCACATCGGGGCGGAGCATCAGGTCCATCGTTGTCTGATGGTCGATCGGATGCGGGCGGCGACTGATGTTCGGCGCGTCCACGATGAGATTCGCGCCGTCCGGCACGCCCGTCAGGTGATAGCGTCCGTCGCTATCGGTCGTCGCGGACGCTTCAGGTTCCGTGCCGGGGAGAACCGCCTGCACCCTGCTATTGGCGAGTGGCTGACCGAGCGCAGTAATGCGACCAGCGACCCAGGTGGGCCGCAGACCGAGTGTTGCTGGCTCACTGGGCGGCCATGGCAGTTCAAGTTGTCGTGCGTCATACTCGCGCCGCGAGGCCACCACTGCCATGCGATCACCGAGGAGCCGGGCATGCACTTCGCCGCGTGCGTCCGTACTGAATCGCCGCCCAACGACCCCCTGGGCCGTCGTCGCGGTTGGCTTGCACGCGCCATCTGGACAGGTGAGCGGGATCACGGTCACTTCCGCACCAGCGACCGGACTGCCGCTGTAGACATCTTTGATGATGAATGTCCCGACCTGACCCGCATCACTTTGCCCGACGTGCTCGATCAGTATGTACGCGCCATACCCGACAGCGGCGATGACACCTACTGCGACCAGCACCCGCCATATACCGCCCGATGAGCGGCGGTATGGTCGGTTGCGCACGGCGAAGTGTCGTTGTCGTAACACCAGGAAAATGGCCTCCTACGCAGTCGAATCGGGCACCCCAGCGGTCGCGGAGACGGAACGCGGCGGCTCGCTGATTATCGTCGGGCCGTCCGGGGTCTGCTGCACCCATGGCACGACCGTGCTGCCGTTCGGTGTCGCGCAATAGCGTACATCGTCGAGTCGGCCTGTTGTGGCAATGAAACGCGGCCCGGCACTCTGAAGGAGCGCGTGCATGATCGTTTCGGTCCCCGGTGTGATCGTCTCGCCAACGAATGAGCGGTAGAGCGTCAGTGCGGCAAGGGCGGACTCATCAATCATCCGCGATGTATCCTGTTGATCCGGGAAGACCCACGGTCCGTGCTTCTCCCACGCGCATGCCACCATGAAACCCGCCGCGAGGAGATCATCGAGCGCGAAGACCGTCCCACGCTCCTGACCCGCACACACAATCAGGACATCCATATCCCGGGCCGTCGCTTCCATGATTGCCTGCTCAATGACCGCCGCGCCATTGCGGATGCAGCCGACGAGCACGAGCGGTGCGGCGGCAAGGAGCGCGAGTGCGACAGTCCCATTGCTCGTGCGCATTACGACGCGCCGCTTATTGACAGTGGCGTTCATTATGGCGGTTGGCGAGTTGTCGAGATCGAATCCAGGGGCGATGATCCCTCCCTGCTCCCCGATCAGCAGCGCACGCTCCGTACCGACGCCCGCCGCGCGCCGCGCGTCGTCCAGATCAATGACGAATCGAATCGGCCCCGCACCACGCTCGCAGAGCGCCACGAGTGTCGTACTTGCCCGCACGACATCCACAACGATGCAGACACTGCCACGGCTATCGCCGATGGATGAGGCGGTTGGGGCAACCCGGAGACGCACATTCACCTGCCTTCAGAAGATCCTCGTCATTTATTCCTAACGTACGTTCACCGAGATAATTGCGTAGCGCAATGACAGTCCCACGCGGCGTACCGTAGCATCTGGATACCAGGAATGCAAGCAACCATCCTGAAGGTCATTGCTGCCCGCTGTCCGCACTGTGCTATACTGCCGCGTACAGGGTGCATTGTACGTACAGTTTGCATAACGTAGGGACACACGAGGATAACGGTGAAGCAATCTCTCCCGATTCGACGGCTGCGGCGCCTTTCCGCCGCGTTGCTCCTGTTCGCACTCCTGACCAGCGTTGTACCGGCGCCGGTGCGCGCAGCAACAAGCGATCCATTTCTTATTAAGCCGGTGATGACTGCCGCTCCGACCGCCGACCAAACCGATCCGGTGATGGCGGGCACGGTAATTTCCTGGACGGATCGCCGGACGGGCATATTTGATGTCGTCATCTACGACACGGACGCGGGGCAGGAACAGCGGCTTGCCCTCGCGGTACCGCTACCCGCGCCAGGCACGGAACGCAGCGAACCTGCATTGGATGGCCAGACGCTCGTCTGGGTGAACACGCCGCCCCCGGACGAGTCACAGGGCGGCACGGCGGCGCCCACGCCTGCGATCCAGGCGCAAACGATCGGTGCGTATGACCTCGCGCACCACAAAGTACTGCCGCTGCCGAACATCGGCGCGGGGCCGAAGCGCCGCCCATCAGTCAGCGGGCCGCTGATCGTTTATGGCGACAAGCGGGGTGGTGACTGGGACATTTACGGGTATGACATGATGACCAGCACCGAATTTCCGATCGCAGTCGGTGGCGGCGCACATGGATACACCGTGGCGAGCGGGAACACGGTCGTCTATGAGGTATACCGCGACGGATCGTGGGATATAATGGGATATAACGTGGCGGACAAGCGGACCTTTGCCGTTGCCGCAGGTCCCGGCGACCAGGATTATCCGCAGATCGCGGGGAATACCGTCGCGTATCTTGATCAAGGTTTCGCGGGCGGCAATCCGATGCTGAAGGTGTACAATCTCGAAACCAGGCAGACCAGGACATTGACGAAAGATCATCGCGTTGCGCGCCCTGCGATGAGTGGTAACGTTGTTGTCTGGGAAGATTGGCGCAACGGCGCGCCGAATATTTTCGCGTATGACATGAAGCAGAGCGCCGAATACACCCTCACGCGGAGCGGTGACGCACGCGTGCCTTTTGTAGCGGGGAAATTCATCGGCTGGCTGAAGAGCGATGCTTTCAGCGCACGCGTCACTGCCGTGCAGTTAGTATCACGACTACCCTCGGATCGCCTCGAACCGCCGACCGGGCCTGAACCCGATGTAACGTATTTCCCGCAGACTGGCCACTACCTTTCGCGCGGCTTCAAAGAATTCTGGCAATCGCATGGCGATCTCGCCTATTTTGGCTACCCGATCACCGAAGAATTCCCAGATGTCACGCCGGATGGCCAGCAAGTCACGGCACAATATTTCGAGCGGTCGAAACTGGAATATGTGAAAGCGACGGGCGCGACGCGTATCGGGCTCGTCGGCACAGAACTGACGCGCGGGCGCAAATTCGATACCATCTTCCCTTTTGCTGACACGCAGGACCGCCGATACTTCACGGAGAGTGGGCACTCGCTCTCATCGGGCTTCAAGAAATACTGGGACGACCATAACGGCCTCAATACCTTCGGCTTTCCAATCTCCGAGGAACTCACCGAGAGCGGCCTCGACGTCCAGTACTTCGAGCGGGGGCGGTTGGAGTATCATCCTGAACTCGAGGAAGGCAAGCGTATCACCCTCGGTCGCCTTGGCGAAGAACTCCTCGAAGCGCGCGGCTGGATCAAGCCGCCGCCAGCGGATACGACTCAGTTCCCCGAACGCTAACGTTATCCGTGGAATGATTGGCACTCTCGCGTATGAAAAATTGCTGCCGTTGCCCCATTGCAATCCGCAAGGGTTATCTGGTATATTTGGGGTTAGCAACGTGATTAGATGATCGGAGCAGTGATACGCCCCAAATGCGCGGTCTGTTTTGCCGAACAGGGACACACATCTGGTCATTGTTGCGGTTCGTCAAGCATGGGGATGCTTAGGCCATCGGGTGCCGGGATTTGGGAAACAGGAGGTTTCTGTCGTGGACTTTTCAGATCGAACGCTCGCATGCCGCGATTGTGGAAAACCATTCACCTGGACCGCCGGGGAGCAGACGTTTTACGCGGAAAAGGGGCTCGTCAACGAGCCAGCACGCTGCCTGGAGTGCCGCGCCGCACGCAAGGCCCGCCTCGGTCTTGAACCACCGCGGATGATGCACACCATCATCTGCGCCGAGTGCGGGCAGGAGACTACGGTCCCGTTCATCCCACGCAATGGTCGGCCCGTCTTGTGCTCATCGTGCTTCGCCAGAGCCAAGGTAACGGAAGAACTCGTCGTCCCGATGGCTGAAGTCGCAGTTGCCGATTAGGGAATGTCTGACGCATCGCCACGCGTCTTTGGCGAACATTATGGTCTCATGACGCACGTCAATCAACAGCCGGAATCCGGCACGATGAGGAAGAGGTATGATATGTATACTATGATCGAGCGTCGGAAGGCCAATACTGAACACATGCAAGAGACGATCCAGCGCGCGCAGAGTGAGTTCTTCCCCAAGCTGCGACAAGCTCCCGGATTCGTTAGCTTCTATCTCGTCGCCGATCAGGAGAACGGCATCAACACCGCGATCATCGTCTGGGAGAACAAAGCGCACGCCGAGGCCTTCAACGCGGTAGGTGAAGGTTGGCAGCAAGCGCTTGAGCAGATGGGGCATACGCTCCAGAGCGATAATCGCGGTGAGACGGTTATCGAACTCGAGCCTCATACGTAACGGGTTTGTCAGACACGCCCGAGTAGATCATCCACAAAGAACCGCCGGGGCAAGTCCTCCGGCAGTTTCGTTACCAGCATGTTACTCTTCGTCATCGGGATAATCATCCAGGACTGATTCGCCATCAATCACCTGTCGGCGGCGCGCTCCGTCCTGCGGGCCGATGATGCCCTCGCGTTCCAACGATTCGATCAGCCGCGCGGCGCGGTTGTAGCCAATGCGCAGGCGGCTTTGCAGCATGCTCGTACTTGCCCACCCCTGCTCGCGCACGAGTTGCCGTGCCCGATCAATCAGGTTGTCGCCGCCCGGTTCCTCACGAATCGTCTTGCCGTCCTCCAACGCTTCCGAAACCTCCGGCTTGTACTGCGGCTCCGGGGCCAGGATGCGCCAGTGTGAAACGATCGCGGAGATGTCCTTATCTGAGACGAACGCGCCCTGAATGCGCTGCGGTTTGTCCGAGTCCGCCGCCTTGTAGAGCATGTCGCCGCGCCCAAGCAGCCGTTCCGCGCCAGGTGTGTCGAGGATGACGCGGCTATCAATCTGGCTCGTCACCGCGAAAGCGATGCGCGCCGGAAAGTTCGCCTTGATGAGACCGGTGATGACATTCACCGACGGTCGCTGCGTCGCCAGGATGAGATGCATGCCCGTCGCACGGGCCTTCTGCGCGAGGCGGACGAGGGCGGTCTCGATGTCGTCCGGCGCGGTCATCATCAAGTCAGCGAGTTCGTCAATGATGATGACGACGTAGGGGATATTCTCGGGCGGCTTCTCGAGGTGCGGCCCAAGTTCCTTGCTCCGCTTGTGATATGCCTCGATATTGCGGACGCCGGAACGCATAAAGAGTTGATAGCGCCGCTCCATCTCGGTCACGGCCCACCGCAAGATACCGATCACCTTTTCCATGTCCGTGACGACGGGCGCCAGTAGATGCGGGATGCCGTTATATTCCGTCATCTCGACCATCTTCGGGTCCACCATCACGAAACGCAGTTCGTCCGGCGTGCGGTTGAGGAGGAGCGAGGAGATAATGACGTTGATAAAGATGCTCTTGCCGCTGCCCGTCGAACCGGCGACGAGAAGATGCGGCATCTTGGCGAGATCGCCGATCTGATAATGCCCGTTCACATCGCGCCCGAGCGGGATCGGCAGTTTGGCGCGGGCGGCGGCATAGTCGCTCGATTCCAGCGCCTCCCGAAGCCCGACGGTGGCAATCGTGTTATTCGGAATCTCGATTCCGATCCGGCTCTTGCCGGGGATCGGTGCCTCGATGCGGAGCGCCGGAACGGCGAGGGCAAGGGCGAGATCGTTTTGCAGCTCAGTGACCCGCCGCACCTTGACGCCGATACCGGGTTCCAGCGCGAATTGCGTTACCGCCGGGCCGGGGTTAATCTCGCGCACCGTTGCCTCAACGCGGAAACTGGCGAGCGTCTGCTCCATCACCTGCGCCTTTTGTTCGAGATCCTCCTCACTGACGGTGACATCCGGGTAGCGATCCATATTCGTGATCGTCGGCAGTGTCCAGCGCATTGGCTCAACGACGGGAGGTTCGGCCACTTCTTTCGTCACTTCCGCTTTCGCGGGCGGCACAGCGGGCGGCACAGCGGGCGGACGCGGCGGGTCCTTACGGACGGTGCGTTGTGGTATCTCGACGGTCATTTCAGGAGCGGGATCCGGCTTCGGCTCCGGGCGGCGGATAATCGGGGGGGGGGTAATGATTTGCTGCGGCGGTGGCCCGATGTCATCGAACGATGCGGGGCGCTCGGTGCGCCCTTTCGGCAACAACAGGGGCGGTTCCGGCATACGGGCAGGTATTGCGGTGGCAACGGTTGGCATATCGCCCTTTGCCGCACCGGTTCGCTCTGGACCGCGCAACTGGGCGAGAATGAAGCGAAGCTCGTTGTTCATGAAGATGCCGATGCCCGCGATCAACAATGCCAACAGCACGACGCTCGCGCCGAATGTGCCGAGGCCCCGCGCGAGGAAGGCGCTGAAGAAGTAGCCGATATACCCGCCGCCCTTGTGGGTTTCCGCCCATTGCAGCGGATCGTCCGCGAGGGTGTGGAGTAGGCCAAGAATCGCCAGGACGATCAGGCCGCTCCCCACGAGCGTGTGATACGACGGACCGGCCCGCCGTTCATCCTTCTCGAGAAAGGCATCCGCCGCCCAGACACCGATCAGCGCGGGCACCGCGACCGCGCCCCAGCCGAACGCCGTGACCAGCGCGCGCCGCCAGTAATCGAGCAGCCCGGTGTGTCCCCCGGCGAGTAGCGCGCCGATCGTCAGCAACGCGAGGACGATCAACCCGACGCCGATAAGATCGCGGCGGAGGCCGGGATGCAGCGCCATCCACGGCTCCGGTCGGGGGCGACGCGAGGCGGGCCGCTTCGGTGCGGTCCCCGTCGGCTTGGGCACCGTGCGGCGCGGCGATTTCGTCGGTCCCCGAGAGGGCGCGGGCGTATTCGACCGGCGTTTCGGTGTTGTCGCTGTTCCCGCCACTCTGCCCGCCTCCCCGTACATACACAATGCTACGGACACATTCTACATGTGTCCGTACATAATTGCCACATCCCTTGGGCGCTTGCCCTGGCTCACTCACAGTCCCATATCCGTCCGGTAGGCGATCTCCACGACGTTGTTTGGCCCGAACTGCCTGACGAACTTGCCGAGTCCGACGGCTCGATTCTCCCCGCCTTCGTCCGTCAGCAGCAGGCGCTCGCAGAACTCCACGATGTCCTCGACGATCCGCTCGAAGCGATAGTACGCCAGCGCCACCCGATTGATCTCCGTTTGGCCGTATCCCCGATAGAAGAGCGTCTCTTCCCGAGTGGTGTTCCAAGCGCCGCCCACACCACCACCGATAAACATCAGGTCGCGCTCTTTCGGTGCGAGAATCAGCGTGTCCCAATCGACGATGTACAGCGCGCCGTCCGTGCCAATCAGGATATTGGCCGCGTGGATATCGGCATGGCACAACACATATGTAGGCGGTCGGGCACGCAGCGTGTCGCCGAGCGTAGCGGCGCGTGCGATGAGATGGGAGATATCGTCGTGTTTCGCGCAGAGGAACGCCGCCAACTCCGCCGCGACGGGATCGGTGAACGCCGCCTCCTCGACACGTGCTTGAAGCGCCCGGATGCGGTCACACCAGAGCGGGGCATAGGATTCATACGGAATTTGCGCGTTCAGCGTTGGCGGCATAACAACCGTATGCACCTTCTTGAAGGCGGCGCCGAACTCAATCCACTGGCGCTCGGATAACGGTGCTGCAAACCCATTCCTACCGGCGATGAACGGAAAAAGGATCACCGCGAAAGCGTCAAGGCGTGCCCAGAGTTGCCGTTCGCGGGTCGGGATGGAGGCGATGATCTGCGTGATGCCCTGGTCGTGTAGGAAGCGGGGGATGGTTACGGTCGTGGCATCGAAGCGACCGCTGCGCCGCCAGCTGCGCAGCTTGAGGAAGTACGGCGTCGCATCGTTGGCGACAACCTGATAGACGGCGGTGTCCACATCGTTGCCAAGTGGGAGAAAAGCGATCTCGGTCGCGCGCACTCCGAAGTGATCGCGTAAACAGGAGCGGAGGGATTCGTCAGGCACATCTGGTTTCTCAAGCATCGTGATTTTGCTCCCACGATACGCTGCCCTGCGCTGACAGTATACAAGCGACGACCGGTGCGGCGCGTGAGTGAGTGGTCGAAGCTTGCTTGAGCGATTGCCAATAGACGTGCAGACTCATGTTGCCAAGTCCAGTTGGTTGTCAGTGTCTTGTGAACGAACGTGCATTCTCCGTGCGTTCACGCGTCGTTGGCGGATGAGGAATCCGGCCATACTCATGATTCCCGCCCCCACAATTAGCAGTGCCCCGATGATGCTGACACGGGGAAACCGACCAGTACGGAGGATCGAAGCGATATATCGCTCCGCGTTTGATGTCGCTGGTTTTGTGTATTCACCAGATCATTCCCGCCCGTGACAAGCACCGAGCCATCGGGCAGCAACGTCGCCGTGTGGCCTAGCGGGCGACGGAAAGTGGGGCAACCGAGATCCAGCGATCAGACGTAGGATCGTCTCGCTCGGCGGTTGCCAGCGTGCCCGGCAGGTCCGCGCCGCCGACGACGAGTACCTGACCGTCCGGCAGTAGCGTCGCCGTGTGGAAGGCGCGACCACCGTGCATCACGGTGACCGGCGTCCATTGATCGGTCTTCGGGTCATGGATTTCCGCACTATTGTAACCACCGCTACGGAGCGGCCCGCCCGTCGGCCAGCGATGTGACCGTATTACCGCTCGTGCAAACGCTGGATGTTGTCCGTCGGCCGGTGGGAACGTAGCGGTCGGTGGCAGGATCGTACCGCTGCGGCTCGCAGGCGACGAGGACTTACCCATTTGGGGGCAGCGCCGCGCCCGCCGTGCCATACTTCGCGGGCGAGACAGCAGCGAGCGTCCAGCGATCCGCAACGGGATCGTACAGTTCCGCCATGGTGGCATCGAGGGTGTTGTAATCACCGATGATGAAGAAACGCCCATCGGGCAGCAACACCGCCGTATGGTGCGTATGCGACACCAGCATCGGTGCAGCGGGGCGCCAACGACCCGCCACGAGGTCGTATCGCTCCGCCAACGCGAGTTTGTGGGGGCCAGTCGGTGCGCCCCCGGCAATGCGCCCTGCGTCGCCACCGATGACGAACACCGTCCCATCGCGGAGCAGCGTCGCGGTGTGATAGGCGCACGCCATACTCATCGGTGGAGCGGTAGCCCACGTTTCCGCCGCGTTTGCCGATGGGGAAATCACTATCACGCCAGACAGCGCACCGATAAGGAGCGCTGTCTGGATCACGCTGCGCCCCGACATAGCCACGATCCGGCGACTCACCGGAGTCGCGGTACACCACGACCCGATGTACCCGCTGGTGACAGATCGTGCCGTATTTTGGGTTCGTCAGCCGTCGGCGTGCGGCGCATGACGTGATCCCCTTCCGCGATCAGATAATCGGCTGTCCGTGCGGCGAGCGCCTGGATCGTCAGGCCGGGGTTTGCGGAGCCTTGCGTCGGGAGGATGCTCCCGTCGCAGACGAAGAGATTCGGGATGTCGTGCGAGCGACCGAATTTGTCCACGACCGACGTGCGCGGGTCGTTGCCCATCCGTGCGCCGCCGACGAGATGGGCATACCGCGCTTCCTGCACAACTTCTTCCGCGCCTGCCGCCCACATCACATCCTCGACTTTCTTCTTGCCGAACTCGATCAGTTTTTTGTCGTTGTCGTGCAGGGCAAACGTCACTTTTGCCACGCGCAGGCCATGGCGATCCGTATCGTCCGCCAACTCCACCCGATTCTCTTCCCACGGAAGGATTTCGCCCAGCAGGCCGAGCCCGGCCCAATGGTTGTAATCCATCATCGCTCGGCGCATTCCCCAACCCCACGCACCCTTCGCAACCATCATCTGCTTGGCGAAGGAGATTGGGAGTGGGCCAACCGTCTGGATCGCGAAGCCGCGCGCGAAATCGCGCTTCGGATCGGTCTCATAGAACTCCTCAGTCAGCGCGTGCGCGGGCGGCGCTTTGTACATGCGAATCAGATCGGGAAAGCGGCCGAGGACGACATTGCCGGCTTGCACCATCAGGTACTTGCCGACGATGCCGTTCGCGTTCGCCAGCCCATCCTCGAAACCGGGGCAGGCCGAGTTGAGGAGCAGACGCGGTGTCTCAATTGCGTAGCCGCAGACAATCACGACTTTCGCCTTCTGCTCCTTCTCCCATCCATCGGGGTCGAAATAGGTCACGCCGGTGACGTGCCCGTCTTTGCCGAGGTTGATGCGCGCCACCATGCAGTTGTCGCGAATCTCCGCGCCGTGCCGGACGGCGTCGGGTACATGGCTGACGAGCGTACTCTGCTTCGCGCCCACCTTGCAGCCCTGGATGCAGAAGCCGCGATAGATGCAGTGCGGCCGGTCGCCATGGGAGCCGGACGTGATCGCCACCGGGCCACCCGCCGAGACGCGGATGCCGAGTTTTGTGCAGCCACGCAGGAGAACATCGCCGACGCCGCCCATTGGGTGCGGGCCGTACGGGTAGCCGTGCGGATCGCCCCACGGGAAGTACGCAGGGCCAGCGACGGGCATCTCCCGCTCCAGCATTTCGTAGTACGGCTTTAGATCCCAATAGGAAATCGGCCAGTCCGCGCCGAGGCCGTCCTCCGAGTAGACGCGAAAATCCGATGGGTGGAAGCGCGGTGTGAAACCCGCCCAATGCACCGAACCGCCGCCGACGCCCCGGCCGCTGTTGTTCGCGCCCAATGTGACGGGATTCTCTCCACCCGTGACGCGCAATTCATTCCAGTAGAGTTTGTGCGAGCCTGCTTCGTCGCTGACCCAATCCCGCTCGGTATCCCAGAACGGTCCGGCCTCGATGCCGACCACGCGGTATCCGGCGCGCGCCAGCCGCTGCACGAGCACACCGCCCGCCGAGCCAACCCCGACGATACAGTAATCCACCTCGTCGTCTGGCGTGTACTGCCGCATTGGCACGTCTATCGCCTCGATCGGGCCGAGCATGTGCAGGTTGATGTCGTCTCCCTCAAACTTGCCAAAGAGTGGTGTTTTCATACGGATATGCTCTCCATCGGGCTACGGGCTTTCACTCAACCGCCAAGACGCCAAGGACGCCAAGAGGGAAAGAGACAGATCAAAATTTCTTCTTCACGTCTCTTAGAGCGGTTTGCAAAAATATAGAGACGGTGCGATGCTAAGGCCATGAAAGCATATTCTGAAGATCTCCGCCAGCGCATCGTCCAAGCCGTCGAGGATGGATCGTCCCAACCCGTCGTCGCTAAT